>Ga0247814_10000011_pt1 | contig 332499 bp, 304 predicted proteins | sample UWRJL179409R1_FD_179947 | JGI IMG/M metagenome (GOLD analysis project Ga0247814, IMG submission 179947) | Plant litter microbial communities from Arlington Agricultural Research Station in Wisconsin, United States - UWRJ-L179-409R-1 | ecosystem: Environmental > Terrestrial > Plant litter >...
GGGCTCACCTCTTCCCATCCCGAACAGAGAAGTTAAGCCCGCCTGCGCAGATGGTACTGCAATCCTGTGGGAGAGTATGTCGCCGCCTTTCTTTAGAATCCCCATCAGACGATGGGGATTTTTTTTGGCCAAAATTGAAATAATCTTTTAGGAACGATTTTATATCGGTAATTTTGTCTGATGCATAAAAAACAAAAGATTTTAGTCATTGGATCTGTTTGGCCTGAGCCAAATTCTTCTGCAGCTGGCTCACGTATGTTGCAATTGTTACAATTATTTTTAGCTAATGATTGGGATGTAGCCTTTTCTTCCTCTGCACTTATTAGTGATTATAGCTTTGATATTGAGTCTGTTGGGGTTTCTAAATATCCAATAGTCTTGAATTCTGATAGTTTTGATATTTTTTTAAAAGATATAAATCCTACAATTGTATTGTTTGATCGTTTTATGACAGAAGAGCAGTTCGGATGGAGGGTTGCAAATGTTTGTCCTAATAGTTTACGAATTTTAGATACGGAAGATTTGCATTTCTTACGTCATGCGAGGCATCAAGCGTTTAAAGAGAACAAAGAATTAAATCCAACATATTTATTTTCTGATATTGCAAAAAGGGAAATAGCAAGCATTTTAAGATGTGATTTGTCTTTGATTATATCTGAATTTGAAATGGACTTACTCGTGGATTCCTTTAAGATTGATAAATCACTTTTGTATTATCTTCCTATATTGAGTGATAAAATAGATATCAATTATTTTGATTCGCTACCTAGTTTTGATGATAGAAATGATTTTATATTTATAGGGAATTTTTGGCACGAACCAAATTGGAATGCTGTCCAATATTTAAAAGATTCTATTTGGCCATTATTATCAAAGAAATTACCAAAGGCAAAATTATTAATTTATGGTGCTTATCCCTCACAAAAGGTATTTCAATTGCATAATGAAAAAGAAAGATTTTGTGTTCTAGGTAGAGCTGAAAATGCTTATGAAGTCATTAAAAAAGCAAGAATAATGTTAGCTCCGATTCGTTTTGGTGCTGGAATAAAAGGAAAACTTTTAGATGCAATGCATTGTGGGACACCAAGTGTAACAACTTCTATTGGAGCAGAGTCTATGTTTGGAGAATTACCGTGGAATGGATTTATAGTTGATTCTGTAAATGATTTTGTTGAAAAAGGCACTAGCTTATATTCTGATGAAAGTATTTGGCTAGAAGCTCAAAATAATGGAAGAGAAATTATAAACAAACGTTACGATAGGAATTTATTCGAAGAAGATTTTATCCAACAAATTCTGCAAATTCAAGATACGCTAGAAATTCATCGTGAACAAAATTTTATTGGTTCAATATTACAGCACAATACTATGAATGCGACTAAATATATGTCGAAATGGATCCAAGAAAAAAATAAATAAAAAATCCTGGACTGGCCAGGATTTGAAAGTAGATTTAATTATTATTTAATAATAATCTTTTTAGTTGTTACTGCTTTGTTTTGCGTCATAATCTGAGCAAAATAAATTCCGGTTGGCAAATCTGAAACATCTAATCTATATTCTTCATATTTACTGTCCACTGATTTTATTAAGTTGCCAATTTGATTGTAAATAGAAATTGTATATTGATTTTCTCTTACTTTAAAAGTAATTACATCAGAAGCTGGATTAGGATAAACAATAATTTCTGAAATTTCAGGTGTTTCTACTCCAAGAGTTTTTTCTGTTTTCAAAATAAATTCATTTACACCTATGCAGTTTGTAATAGTTCCGGTTGCAATCATCTCAAATGTTGTCCCATCAACAATTTCATACTTAGAACCTGAAGTAAAAGCACTGGCACTTCCGAATACAAAATCTCCAGAAATCGGATCTACATGAAAAGCTTTTCCATAAGCAAAATCCCAAGAACCTGTCAAAGTGCTTGTATATAAACTTGCAGTTGGAATATTTGGCGCATCAATACTATAAATATGCACATTTTTTCCAGACAGAAAATACAGCTTGTGATCAGCATATCTTAGATATAAAGCATTTGTAACTCCTGTCAAAGTTATTGCCTCATCCATTAAATCATTATTTATTACATTTATTTTTTTAAGTGCTGAAGTTGCTGCTACTTTACCTAAAACCCAAAGACTATTGTTTGATTCATCAAATTCAAGTCCGGAAATTGTTCCAAGATTTGGCAAAATTGTAGCCACTACAGCATTTGTATTGGGATCGATCTTTACAATTTTCGAGGAAATAGCTGCATAAACATAGCCGTTTGCAAAAGTCATATAATTTGAAACCGCTGTTATTGTATTGTCAGGATCAGAAACTACAGTTGTCGTATTAGTCTCTAGATTAATCTGGAAGATTTTATTTGGATTACTAGAAGATAAATAAGCCTTGTTTTCGCCACCTTTTGATAAAGTTTGCGGTGCGCCAAGACCTGTAAAAGTTTGAACATGGGTAAGAGAAGGATAGTTTGCAACAACAACTCTGAATCCAGAAGATTTTGAAAGCAGCACAGCTTTGTCGCCTACAATTTGAAAATCTTGAAGCACATCAAAACCTGTTGCGCCAGAATTTGCATTTTGATAAAGCGGTCCTTCTTGGATAATAGTTGCTGATAAATTCGTAACTTTAAATAAGTCACCATTTGGCGTTCCAAAATTGCCTTCAGCAACAGCATATAATTCAAATTTTTTCTGTGTTTGAGAATAAGTCAATTGCAAGCTAAGAATTGCAATCAAAAGCAGTAATGTTTTTTTCATTTTCCTTTTAAGGATTTAAGATTGAGAAATAAATCGGGAAATAAAAAATGCACAATTTTGCCCAAAAGAAATTTGGGATAGAAGTGTGATTTAAGTTTTTTCACCGAAAACTAAATACAATTGCTTAATGGCAGGTCTCCTGGCTCAGTCCAATTATTTCGCCTTCCCGCTTTTGCAGTGGCATTTTGAAATATATTTGATAGACTTTACAGTTGCGGGAACAGCTTCTGAATTAAACAGAATTCCCTTTTAATTCTTCCGAAGAAGAAACCTAGCAAGCGCTGCGAAAGTAGTCAATTCAAAAGAGAAAAGCTATTTCAAATTATCCTAAAAACAAAAAATCCCGAACATAAATGAACGGGATTTTTATTTATAAAGAAATTAGCTTATGCTAACATCGTAATTGGATTTTCCAAGTATTGTCTTAAAGTCTGCAAGAATTGTGCTCCTGTAGCTCCATCAACTGTTCTGTGGTCGCAAGCAAGCGTAACTTTCATTGTGTTTCCAACAACAATCGCTCCGTTTCTTACAACTGGTTTTTCAACAATTGCACCTACAGAAAGAATTGCAGAATTTGGTTGGTTGATAATAGAAGTAAATTCTGTGATACCAAACATACCCAAATTAGAAACTGTAAAAGTACTTCCTTCCATTTCGGCAGGCTGTAATTTCTTGTTTTTTGCTCTTCCAGCAACATCTTTTACATTGCCACCAATTTGTGTCAAGCTCAATTGGTCCGCAAATTTAAGGACAGGGACAACCAAACCGTCTTCAACAGCAACAGCAACTCCAATGTGAATGTGGTGATTGATAACTGTTACATCATCTTTCCATTGTGAATTTACTTTCGGATGTTTTTTCAATGCCATTGCACAAGCTTTGATTACCATATCATTGAAAGAAACTTTTGTGTCTGGCAATGCATTGATAGTATTTCTTGAAGCCATAGCGCTGTCCATTGCTACTTCAATAGTCAAGTAGAAATGTGGTGCTGTAAAAGCAGATTCAGACAAACGCTTCGCAATAATTTTGCGCATTTGAGAATTTTTGATTTCTTCAGAAGAAGTCTCTCCAGCAGCAGCAAATGGTTTCACAGCTGAAGTGCTTTCAGATTTGCCAGCTTCTTTCGGAGCTTGTGCTTCTGCAGGCTTGAAGTTTTCGATATCGCTTTTCACAATACGTCCATTTTCACCCGTTCCTTTTACTTGTGAAATATTAATTTTTTTCTCTTCAGCAATTTTTTTAGCCAAAGGAGAAATGAAAATTCTTTTCCCGTCAGAAACGGTTTCAATCGTTTCTTCCTTAGATTCTTCTTTTTTAGGAGCCTCCTTAGATTCTGATTTTTCTTCAGATATAGTTTCTGCCTTTTCTTCTTTTGCTGGAGCAGAAGTTGCACCACCATTTTTGAAGTTTGCAGCAATTCCAGAAACGTCAGTTCCTTCTGGTCCGATGATAGCTAAAACGCTGTCAACTGGAGCAGACTCACCTTCTTTAATACCTATTTCTAATAAAGTTCCAGAATTGAAAGATTCAAATTCCATCGTCGCTTTATCCGTTTCGATTTCAGCAAGAATATCTCCTTCTGCAATTTTGTCTCCTACTTTTTTCAACCAAGTTGCAACCGTTCCGTCAGTCATCGTATCGCTTAAACGTGGCATTGTAACAACAATTACACCTTTTGGCAACGCAGCGCTTTCCGCTTTTGGAGCTTCTTCTTTTTTCTCTTCTTTTGGTTCCGAAGCTTCGGAACTCTCTGATTTTTCTTCAGATTTAGTTTCTTCTTTTGGTGCTTCCTCTTTTTTATCAGATGAACTTCCACCACCTAATAAATCAGAAATATCTTCACCTTCCTTACCGATAATTGCCAAAAGCGAATCAATTGGAGCAGATTCTCCTTCTTGGATTCCGATGTGCAATAAAGTTCCAGCGTCAAAAGCTTCAAATTCCATTGTTGCTTTGTCGGTCTCGATTTCTGCAAGGATGTCTCCTTCTTTAACTTCGTCCCCAACTTTTTTCAACCATGTAGCAACAGTTCCTTCTGTCATAGTATCGCTTAAGCGAGGCATTGTGATTTTAATTGCCATAATGATTATAGTTTATGAGGGATGAAAGGATAGTTTTCTTGTTCGTAAACAACATCATAAAGTTGCTGTACTTCTGGAAATGGAGATTCTTCTGCAAATTTTGCACATTCTTCAACCAAAGCTTTTACTCTTTCGTCTATCGCTTCAATTTCTGCTTCAGTAGCATAATTGTTTTCTTTGATTACGTCTAAAACTTGAGTGATCGGGTCAATCTTTTTGTATTCTTCAACTTCTTCTTTTGATCTGTATAATTGTGCATCAGACATTGAATGTCCTCTGTAACGGTACGTTTTCATTTCAAGGAAAGTTGGTCCGTCGCCACGACGTGCTCTGTCAATTGCTTCATGCATAGCTTCAGCAACTTTCACAGGATTCATTCCGTCAACTGGTCCACAAGGCATTTCATAACCTAAACCAAGTTTCCATATGTCAGTGTGATTTGCAGTTCTTTCAACAGAAGTTCCCATTGCATAACCGTTATTTTCAACGATGAAAACAACTGGAAGTTTCCACAACATTGCCATGTTAAAAGCTTCGTGTAAAGAACCTTGACGTGCAGCTCCATCACCAAAATAAGTCATGGTTACACCGCCAGTATTAAAATATTTGTCAGCGAAAGCAATACCTGCACCAACTGGAATTTGCGCTCCAACGATACCGTGACCTCCGTAAAATCCTTTCTCTTTTGAGAATATGTGCATAGAACCACCCATCCCTTTTGATGTTCCTGTTACTTTTCCAAGCAACTCAGCCATAACAGCTTTTGGATCAACACCCATTCCGATTGGTTGAACGTGGTTTCTATAAGCAGTAATCATTTTATCTTTTGATAAATCCATTGCGTGCAATGCTCCGGCTAAAACAGCTTCTTGACCATTATATAAGTGAAGAAAACCTCTTACTTTTTGTTGGATATACAAAGCGGCTAATTTGTCTTCAAATTTTCTCCAAAGTAGCATGTCTTCATACCACTTTAAGTAAACTTCTTTTGTAACTTCTTTCATTGTTTGTTTTTTGCTAAACGTTATCGTGCCAGTAAATTGCTTAATTGTAGACGCAAAATAGTTGTCTCACACAAATTTGCGAAATGCAAAAATAAGACATTCCGACTTAGAACTAAAACTTAAAAGGTAAATTTTAGGTTTTTTTATAAATAGTTTTTATCAAATAGAAACGGAAGCAGATTTTTTAAAGAATCTGATTTGTAAACCTCTCCAGATTCGCCCATAAAATAAATTTCTATCGGAGTTTCTTGTTTGAATTCGTATTCTGCAATCGACTGCCTGCAAGCGCCACAAGGTGGAATAGGGGCAAGTACCGGTTTTTCATCTGCTGTTGCAGAAATGGTCATTTTTAAGATTTTAGCTTCCGGATAAATGGCTCCGGCTTGAAAAATTGCAACTCTTTCGGCACATAATCCTGATGGATAAGCGGCGTTTTCTTGGTTGGAACCTAAAACAATTTTTCCGTTGTCTAGTAAAATGGCACAACCTACACGAAATTTTGAATAAGGAGCATAAGCCTTTTTTCTGATTTCAATGGCTTGATCCATCAAATCTAAAGTATCAGTTGGAAGTTCTTCCTTAGAATCAAAAACAGAGAAAGTAGTAGTAATGTTGATTTGTTTCATAAATGTTTTGAGGAAAAAAAATCCAAATTACTAATGAAAGCAATTTGGATTTTTTTGACTTTAAATTAGATACTAATATTCGTCATACTTGTCTCCGAAAGCAAAGCTAAGCGAAAAACGAAGCGTATTTTCTAGTGGGTTTTTTACTTTTGAAGCTGAGAATAAGTAAGAAACATCGATTTTCACAATATTATATGTAAATCCAGCTCCCAATGTCATGAATTTTCTTGCGCCTTTTTCAACGCTCTCATTGAAATAACCTGCTCTGATGGCAAATGAATCTTGGTAAACATATTCAGCACCCAAAGCCCAAGTAAATTCTTTTAATTCTTCTTTCATTCCGTCTGGCGCATCACCAAAAGATTTGAAAATTCCTTCTGTCCAGCCAATAGAATTGTAGTCGTTTCTTGTTTTATCTCTTGCAGCGGTTATTTCGCCTTGGCTGATAGTCCCATCACCATCCAAATCCACGGGTGTTGGAGTTTGCGGTGTTGGAACCAATAATTTATTTACTTCCGCATTTAATGAAACTTTATTGTATTCGTCAAATATGAAATCAAAACCTCCACCAAGCTTTAAATTTGCAGGTAAAAAGTTTGCATTTGTATCTAAATCATCATTGTTATAATTGATTTTTGGACCAAGATTTTGAAAATTAAATCCACCTCTCCATCTTCCGTTGAAATCATCATATGCAATTTCTTCTGATTGATAATAACCAGAAACGTCAACTGCAAAAGAAGTTGCAGCAGAAGCGTCAGTTCCTTCGCCAGGAATTCTTAAACTTGAACGAATATATCGTCCTGCAACAGACATTGAGAATCTTTCGCTAAGTTTCAATGCATAAGAAAGGTCAACTGCAAATTCGCTCGGGTTTACTGTATTCAGCAAATCACCATTTTCATTTGTAAGTTGGATTTCTCCAAGTCCAAAAAATCTCAAACTTGCAGCAAAAGAACTTTTTTCGCTGATTCTATTGAAATAAGTAGCTTGGCCTAAAGAAATATCGTTAACAAGATCGCTCAAGTAAGGTGTGTAGCTTACAGAAAATCCTTGTTTGTCTAATGAAAAAGCATATTTTGCTGGATTCCATTGTTGTGAATAAGCATCTGGTGAAGTAGCTACTCCCATATCTCCCATACCTGCTGCTCTGGCATCGGCTGCGATCAAAAGGAAAGGAACTCCAGTGGTTATTACTCTGTCGTTTTGAGCTTTAAGCGTATTAAATGCTAATATGCAAATTATTAATAAGGCGGTTTTTTTCATTTTCTCGATTAAAATTTATTAAACAAATATAGTATTTTATTAAAGTATAACAAGTTTCTCAAACTTTTCTGTTTTCTTATTTGTGAAAGTTGACTTGACCGTCAGTTTATAAACATAGACTCCTTTGCCTATTTTATCTCCAAAATCATCTTTTCCGTCCCAAGTAATTTCTCTTGATAAAAAGCCTTCGGTATTGACAATTTGATTGATAGTCTTTACGATTTTTCCTGTAATTGTAAGTACTTGAACTTGAACCTCTAAAGGTTCGTAAGGGCGATTGTGCGTGAACCAAAATTGCGTATAGCTTACAAAAGGATTTGGGTAATTCAACACATGTGTCAATGTCACATTTTCATCGCCAACAACAATGAATTGAATTTCTGCCGTTATTGGATTATTGTAAACGTCCCAAGCTTTAAAAGTAATTGTGTGCAGGCCAACTGCTAAATTTCGCAGAGGGAAACGAACTTTTCCTTTGGTGTAATCATCTAATTCTGTTTCATAATAATCATTTAAGATATAAGGATTGTTTTCATCTCCATCTAGTACGGCAACAATGTCGTGACCAATACCGCTGGCTGTATTGATACCATTCTCATCTTCTAAAAAAGCTAAAAAGAAAGGCGATTCATTCGTAATTCCTCCAGAAATGAAAGTTTCATCGTTCATATAAAGTTTTGCTCTCGGGCCGATATTATCTGCAACGGCACTTTCATTGATACCGCCGACTTTTATATCGGTATTATATCCGGTTTGGTCTTCAAGTCCTTGCGTTCTTTTGGCATAAAAACTGATTCGGCCATTCCCAACAGGGATCGTAATATCTCTAGGAACAACAAAGCTTAATTCAAACTGACCATTTTTTACAGAAGCATTTCCGCGAAAGATAGTTTCTCCCAATAGTTCAAAATCCATTATAATCAGGCCACTGCCGTTTGAAACTCCGTCATTGCCTAATGTCTTTTTCTGAACATTTTTATCAAATATATTTATAGATAAGTCTCCGTTGTAATTAGAAATGATTGAATTTCCATCAAGATTTCTTACTTCGCCAGTTAATTTTACAGGTCGGAGTGCATTAAATACAAAAGGAGATGTCGCTGCTGGCTCATCATTTATTTTTGTCAAAACGATTGTAGGTTTTGGAATAGCAAGTTTTATAGCAGGATCACCAATATAAGAAACCATCAATGCAGAACCGCCATAATTGTTTTTTGAAATTCGCAAAGCATCAGCTACGCTTACATATTCATTAGTCCCAAAACCAAATAATTCACTAGAAAAAGCCCTATTTATTAATTCTCCAGAAAGAATGCCAATTTTTCTTGTAGTTGTAACCAATGAAATGGCGCCACCTTTTGGATTCCAATACATGTCTTCTCCACCAGTTGGCCTATAGGGATTATCAAATCTTGTGAATTCGCAAGTTATAGTTATGAAAAGCGGATATTTATATCTGTTATTTAGGTTTTGAGCATCAGTTCTTTCAAAAACGCGTTCGTGCGCCAATCCGTCTTCACCTCCATGTCCGTAATAATTGAAAACCAGTCCTCCTTGTTCAAAAGCATCAACGAAATCTTGACGTGCTTTTGGGTAACGGTATCCTCCAGCGGAAGATTCCTGAACATACGAATCCATGTGGATTTTTTTTACGTTGATAAACGGCTTTGCAGCAGAAATTTCTTGGCCCAATTGATCAAGTCCTTTCTGGAGTACATCTTCGCCTTCTCTGTCAACATCGTCTGATATCAGTACAAAATTGTTTCGCCATTTTCCATAAGATTCAATAGAGTGGTATTCAATAACTTTATTGACCATTTCCGCAGCCTGTGTATTGCTGGATACTAACATTCTTCCGACGGCAATTTCCATGTCGTCAATTGCAGAATTATTAGGATTCATTTCGCCTTCATTATCATCAAACATGGCAAAAAAATCGTCAGTAACATAAGAAGCTTCTAATGAAAAACTTTCTAAAGATTGAAAAGCAGGAACTATATTAGTGTTGTTCGGAATTCTATTTTTATAATCAAAGGAAGCATCGCCAAAAAGATTCAGGTATTTTAATCGTTTCGAAGGAATGGATGCATTTTCATAAACGTACTTTACAAAATTTCTGATGGCGCCCAAATCTTGCTTCCCGGATGAAAATTCTTGGTAGATATTTTCAAGATTGACAACTTTTACATTCAATTGCGAATAATTTCTATGAAAAGTCGCTAGTCTTTCTGCTTGTGAATTTAAAGAAGCGGGCGTAACGATAATGTAGTCGACATCTTGAAAAGCGCCTTGATTATTTTTAAAAATGGTTCCTTTTAAATTTTGATTGACAACTCTTGACTGCGATTCTTTTGCAGGAGATAGATAATTTGACGGATCAATCGCAACATATTTTCTGATTTCGCCTAAATAAGCCTTAAATGAAAACTGTGCTGTGCCGGCATTTTCTATTTTTGATACATTATAAATGTCGGTAACGTCCCAAACAGCAGAAATTCCTGTTGCATTTGAAAACTGGTATTGTACAACTCCAGTAGTTGTACTGGCATCATTGTATTGAAAACGAAACTGTTTTCCATGTCCGGTAAGGCCTCTTTTTGCTTTTAATATTATATAATCAAGATAAGCATTGGCACTCGGAATGCCATTATTGCTGTAAGTAAGCTTGACTTTTATGTTTTCCGCTACGGTAAATGAACCTGAATAAGCAGCCAAATTTGCCAACGGTCCGTCTGTATTTATTGGATTAAAGTTGAATGAGCCCAAAGCTTGCTCATTTATGGCTACATCCATTTTTGTAGTTGCAAAAGCATTGGCAGCAGCTACGACTTCAATTTGCATCTGTGAAGCCGCAACTATATTTGGAAATTTAAACTCAAAAGTTTGCTCGTCCTTAATGTTGAAAGCTTCGCCAAACCATCTTTTTCCAAGGCGGCCAATATTGTTTTTATCAATTTCATAATATTGATAGTCGTCAAAAGAGGTAAGATTTAAAGTGGAATTTGCAGTAATCGTTGGCAAGGTTCCAATTCTTTTTCCAGTGCCACCTTGAGCGGTAACATAATAATAAGAGCGATCTGAAAAAATATTGTTATGCGTTTGACTGTCCTGATTCCAATTGTCAACACCTTCTGCATAGAATAAAATATAATCGTCTCTGTCAAAAGAACCGTCATTTTCACCTATAACTGTAATCGCATTTTCGGCAAGATCAATAGGGTAAGAAGTCGAATTCAATAATGGAATCATTCGGCCACCATTACCATAAATTTTTAAATTTCTAGGATCTGAACCACTTGCATTCATTCCTAAACTTTCAAGAAAGCTTCTGGAAATTTTATAAACGCCAGATTTTTCTACATAGAAACGAAACCATTCGCCTGTGTTTAAAACAGAATTTGAAACGGCATTTACTGAAAAATTATTTCTCTGTTTTTGATTTGTTCCTAAAGAATAGGTGTAAGAAAAAGATTTGATTCTCTGAAAACCGCCCGCGCTTTTAATTATTGGCGATAAGGAAATGACCGCTTTTTGGCTTTCGGGATTATTCATATTCCTGAAAGTTGCCTGTATTGAATTTGGAATTGAATTTACAGAAAGCGCTCCTAATTTTGACTGCGGAATCGTTTCGTAAATTATATTGGTGATTTTTAAGCTATTTTCATCTGCAAAACCAGCAACTGGAATTTTTAATTTAAAGAAAATCGCTTTAGATATATAATCATAAGAGAAGCTCGGGGAATTAAAAACAGGAATTTTAATGGATGTATCTTCAGAAAAAAGACCTGAATTATCTACCCATTCAATAGAGATATTCTCTGTTTGCTGTGCAAAAGAAATGCTGGAAACCAGCAGGAGGAAAAGTAAAATTATCTTTTTCATTAATTTGAATAACGCTTTGTAGGCTTAATTATTACGAAAACCAAAAATAAATTTTTTAACTTAATATTAAGTGCAATAATTGCATTAAATTTACGTTCTGAAAAACAGGCATTAACAAATATTTAGAATTTTATTATTATTTTAAGATTTGATGTTGCAGTTTAATGGTTAATTATTATATTGCGGCTCGAAATTTATTACCTACTGAAAGTATGAAAGTAAACAAAATTATGGCTTTAAGACTAATGCTAACGTTGGCATTAGTTGTGGGTGTTACTAGTTGTAGTAAGAACTCCAGCTCAAAAAATGCATCGTCTGCCACTGGCTGGAAGATCAATGACAAGAAAGGCGGATTTCAGTACAATTCCAAGTTTAAGAAGCAGGAAACTGCTCCAGGATTGGTTTTGGTTGAAGGCGGAACGTTCACAATGGGGAAAGTTCAAGATGATGTAATGCACGATTGGAATAATACTCCAAACCAGCAACACGTTCAGTCTTTCTATATGGATGAGACCGAAGTTACCAATATCATGTATATGGAATATCTTGACTGGTTGAAAAGAGTATTCGATCCAGCAGATGAAAATTATAAAAATATCTATGAAGGAGCGCTTCCTGATACATTAGTTTGGAGAAATAGATTAGGTTATAATGAAACAATGACTGAAAACTATTTGAGACATCCTGCTTATGCAAACTACCCAGTAGTTGGTGTAAACTGGATCCAAGCTGTTGAATTCAGCAAATGGAGAACAGATCGTGTGAACGAAAATGTTCTTGAAAGAGAAGGTTACCTTAAAAGAGATGCTAAAGTAACAGAAGCTAAAGGTGACAACACTTTCAGTACTGAAACTTACTTGAATGCGCCGACTAAAACTTACGGAGGAAACGAAGAAATTGTTTTAAAAGGAAAAAGAGGAAGAGCTTCAAAAGATAGTACAAACTTATATGCTCAAAGAACTTCAGGTGTCATACTTCCTGAATACAGACTTCCAACAGAAGCTGAGTGGGAATATGCTGCAGCTGCAGATGTTGGTAACAGAGAATACAATATCTATAGAGGGCAGAAAAAATATCCTTGGAAAGGAAATTACACTCGTTCTGGAAAAAGAAAATTCAAAGGTGACCAATTGGCCAACTTTAAACAAGGAAAAGGAGATTACGGTGGTATTGCAGGATGGTCTGATGACGGTGCTGATATCACAAACGTAGTTAAATATTATCCACCAAATGATTTTGGATTGTATGACATGGCTGGTAACGTTGCAGAATGGGTTGCCGATGTTTACAGACCTATTGTTGATGATGAAGCAAATGACTTCAACTATTACAGAGGTAACGTTTACATGAAAAACAAAATTGGTGAAGACGGAAAAGTTGAAGTTGTAACTGGTGAAAACATGGCTTATGATACATTAGCAAATGGAAAAATCATCGCTAGAAACTTCCCAGGTCAAATCGCTCAAGTTCCGGTTGACGAAAAAGAAACTTATTTAAGACAAAACTTTGATAAGTCAAACAACATCAACTACAGAGATGGTGACAAGCAATCAACAAGATATTATGACTTCGGAAATTCTGAAGAAGGTGATGGAAAAGTTGAGGATTCAAAAAGAATGTACGATTCTCCAAAACACAATGTGACTACAGATAGTTTAGGAAACATGGTGAGAAGCTACGACAAGTCTTCAAAAAGAACAACTCTAGTAGATGATAACGTAAGAGTTTACAAAGGCGGTTCTTGGAGAGATAGAGCTTATTGGTTAGATCCAGCTCAAAGAAGATACTTCCCGCAAGATATGGCGACAGATTACATCGGATTCAGATGTGCGATGTCAAGAGTAGGTCCAAAATCTGACGGAAAGAAAAAAGCAAGAAATTAATTTTCAGTAAATAAATTCCACAAAAGCCCTTTAGTTAGGGCTTTTGCTTTATAAATCAGTTTCTAAAATGGAAATTAAAGACATTCACGATTTATTTTTAAAATGCATTTCGGTTTCGATTGATACCAGAAAGATTGAAGAAAATTCAATGTTTTTTGCAATTAAAGGCGAGCGTTTCGATGCAAATACTTTTACTGAAGAAGCTTTGAAAAAAGGGGCTTCTTATGTAGTGACTGATAACAAGGAGTATTTCATAGACGGAAGAACAATTCTGGTTGAGAATACTTTAGAAACATTGCAAGAGCTTTCCAAGTTCCATAGAAAATACCTAAAACTTCCAATTGTCGCCTTAACCGGAAGCAACGGGAAAACGACTACGAAAGAATTAATCAATGTTGTGCTGTCAAAAAGATACAATACAAAAGCGACCGTTGGGAATCTGAATAATCACATTGGGGTGCCACTAACTTTGCTTTCGTTTGATTCTAAAACAGAAATCGGAATTGTGGAAATGGGAGCAAACCACCAAAAAGAAATTGAATTTTTGTGTGATATTGCCCAGCCTAATTTTGGATATATTACCAATTTTGGAAAAGCACATTTAGAAGGTTTTGGTGGTACAGAAGGAGTCATTAAAGGAAAAAGTGAGATGTATAAATTTCTTTCGGAGAATAATAAACACGTTTTTGTAAACCTTGACGATGTTATCCAGAAAGAAAAAACAGAAGGTAATTTAAGAATAACCTTTAGCCAAACTGATAAAAATGCTTCAGTTTTTATCAATAACATTACGGCAAATCCATTTGTGGAGATTGATTTCAACGGAATAAAAATAACATCAAATTTGATCGGATTGTACAATGCAAATAATATAAATGCAGCAATCACAATCGGAAAGTATTTCAAGGTTTCTGATATGGAAATCAAAGAGGCAATTGAAAGTTATATTCCAGAAAATAATCGTTCGCAAATGCTTGTCAAAGATTCTAATGAAATTATTTTAGATGCTTACAATGCAAATCCGAGCAGTATGGAAGTGGCGATTAAAAATTTCCTGCAGCTGGATAAAGAAAATAAAGTCGCAATTTTAGGCGATATGTTTGAATTGGGAGAAGAAAGTCTTCAAGAACACAAGCATATTGTTGCATTGCTTAAGAATGAATCTGAGGTAAAAACTTATTTTATTGGCAAAGATTTTTATGCAAATAGAGTGGATAGCGAGTTTCTGTTTTTCTATGAAAATTTTGACAGTTTTGCAGAACAGTTGAGGCTTGAAAAATTACAAAACAAAATGATTTTGATCAAAGGTTCTCGAGGAATGGCATTGGAAAGAACGCTTGAATGGCTATAAATAAAGTGATTCTGAAGTTTTTCTTGATACTATATTTTAAAAACCTCCGTTATACTTTTAAAACTAAATAAAAAACTTATTTTTGTCTGAAGCAACAAATAGCTTTAGATTTGAATAACCAAATTTCTCAATTATATTTATGATATTTTCAACCATTTTACTGCAAGCAGATACGATTGCAAAAGCTTCGACTGATACAATTATTGAAGGAGTGGCGACAACTGAAGAAATGAATCTTTTTAGTTTTCTGCTGAAAGGTGGATTCTTCCTGATTCCAATTGTAATTCTTCTTTTTTATACGATATATTTGATTTTTGAAAGATATCTTACCATTAAAAAAGCAGTAAAAATGGATTCTCATTTGGTGAAAGATATTGCCATTCAATTGAATTCTGGTAACATCAATGCTGCAGTTTCTCTGGCAGAAAGATCAAATACAGCTTACGGAAATATTCTAAGAGAAGGAATTTTGACTATTGGAAGACCGATTTCTGAAATCGAATCAAATATGGAAAGAGCAGCCAATATCCAAATTGGTGAAATGGAAAGAAGAATGGGGCATCTGGGATTAATTGCAGGTATTGCGCCAACATTAGGTTTCGTTGGAACAATTGCCGGAGTTATCAAGATTTTCTACAGCATTTCTCAAACAGAAGATATCAGTATCGGAAATATTTCTGGTGGTTTATATGAAAAAATGATTAGTAGTGGTTCTGGACTTGTTGTCGGAATTATTGCCTACGCGGCTTATCACTTATTCAACGGAATGATTGATAATTTTTCACTAAACGTGCAAAAACAGATTTTAGAATTTGTAACTATAATTCAAAGACCAAACGATGGGGCTAAAACGAAATAGAAGATTTCACGCGGAAGTTGCAACTTCTTCCCTAAGTGATATTATGTTCTTTTTGCTGTTGTTTTTCCTTATCATATCAACACTAGCAAATCCGAACGTAATCAAGATGACGTTGCCTAAAACGCAACAAAATGACAAAACAAATAAGCAACATATTACATTGTCGGTTTCTGAAGAGAAGCAGTATTTCATCGACAAGCAAAATGTTTCCTTTGAAGAAGTAGAGGCTTCTTTGCTGGCTAAAATGGGAGATGCTAAAGACCAAACCGTGATTGTGAGAATTCCTTATAATTTGCAGGTTCAAGACTTGGTAGATTTGCTCCAAATAGGCGTAAAGAATAACTTAAAGTTCGTTATTGCAACGGATAAAAAATAGAGATAAAAAAAACGCTTCAGGAAACTGAGGCGTTTTTTTATTGAACTTATTGCTTGGAATGTTTTTCTACGTAAGCTTTTTTGAGGGCTTCAATCTCTGCTACTTTCGAAGTGTTCTTTTCGCATCCGATTCCTTTTTTGTACATTACAATTAATTCGTCAAATGCCTGCGGTTCAAAATAACTTCCAGTTTTGTAAAGCCTGTTGATTTCAGATGGCTTGAAATTAGTGTTGACAATGCTTTTTAAATACCACTCTAAAGCAAAAGCTTCATTTTTCTTAAACTTGAATTTCACATTATTCTTTTTGTCTCCAAAAATAGTATACTTGTAAATTTGGCCAAGAGCAAACATCGCATTCGGGCTTCCATTTTCTGCTGCTTTGGTAAAATAATAAAGTGCCTTTTCAGGATTGTTCCCGCTGTTTTTTGAGTTGTAATAATTGGCTAAAATTAGCATTGCATCAACATTGTATATGTCTTTTAATCGGCTTCCTAAAACCAATGTTTTTGTATATTCCTTATTGTCTTTTAAATAAATTATTTCAAGTTTATCTCCAATTTTATGACTTTTTATCGTTTTGAATAAATCATCAACATAAGAATTATTGATTTTTAAAATTTCATCTTTTGCTTTCAAATCTATTTTTGATGCAGACGAACCTTCTTCGACATGACTCAAAACAAACGTCTTAACTTCCTTGGATATGACTTTCTTTTTAGCATTTTTCTCCTTGATTTTTTTTGTAGTAACATCATAAGAAACTCCAAAATAGGGAAGATATTCTGGTTCGCTATTTGCTGTTTTTTCTAGAAGTTTTATAGCATCTTCTTTGCTGATATCTAGATTGTAATTGAATTTATTGTAATTATAGCCTAAAGTTTTTCCAGCAAAAATAGTAGTAACAAATTTATCTTCCTTATTTATCGATTCATTCATCCAGTTTTTCCAATCCGGAATCATTGTGCTGGAATCATAATTATATTTGTTTGAAATATAATAGTCCATTCCATAAATTACAATATTTGATTTTGCATTTTCCTCATTGTTTGTAAAACGATCTAGGTATGATTTTTTAAAATCTTCTTTGGCATTTTTTTCGTTTTCCAATCTTCTTTGTGTTTCAAGCGCCAGATATTCGGCGGCTCTTTTTTCAGCTTCAATCCTTTCTTGTTCTTTTCTAGCTTTTTCCTCTGGTGAAGGCGAAAACAAATCAATAATGCCATTGGCTACCTCGGCGATTTGCTGTCCTTGCGCATAATTTTTTGCAAAAGTATTTAGATCACTGGAACCGCTATTCAAATTGCTAAGTGTATTTAAAAGTTGTGCGGAATTTTGACTGCTTTGATTGGCAATCGTTGAGTTAGAATTTCCTCCAGCATAACTAGCGGAAGTGCCACCAGCCATGCTTCCCCATTCTGGCTCTTTGTTCAGGTAATCTGGGCAACAATAAGGTTGTCCCATGTTGATAATATTTGTTTTGCAGGCCTGAATCATCTGTCCAACCCGACTAACATCATCTTGCTTGACACAATACCTAGCGCTACAAAAATAAAGCGCCAGCATGCCACATTGTGAACAGCCTTGCGGGTCTTGATTTTGAGTTTTGTCTAAATATTTAGCCATTTCAGAATCCTTCTCTGCGGTACATTGCGAGTAAGAAGAATAGCTTGTGGAAATTAGGGTAAAAACTACGATTTTATAAAGTAAAGCTGTTTTCATGACGATTCAATTATTGATTAAATGAAGACTAAAAAGAGCGATATTTTAAAAGTGAGTAGATTCTCAATTCTTTAAAAATAAAGCAGTTGAATAACTTGGTAACATAATATTAACAAATTTATCTTTTCTTAGTTTGATTTCAAATACTCCTTTTGGTGTATTTTTTAATAATTAATTCATTGTCAGCTTTAGAAGCTTTAAGTTGGATGTAATAATTAGAATTGAAAGTTTCTGGCTATTTCAAAAATTGAAAAGGAGAGTTAATAGCAAAAAAAAAACTCTTTAGTTTCCTAAAGAGTTTGAAGTGGTGGGCTGTCAGGGACAGAAGTCGAACACTTAATACCAATTTTGACGTTTTTTGAGAATATAAAATTCATATCTTAATGTTCTATCCTTAGGAGGGTTGTGAATTTCGTAATTGATTATTTCTTTATAAAATAAAATTTCTTACGAAACACAAAGGTGAATTTTACAATAATTCGCAATCTTGCCAAATTGTTCTAAACAAAATATGGTTGCCATGCCAATTAATTAAAAGATTGACGAAATTCCAATGGACTCAAATTTGTTTTGCTTTTAAATAGTTTATTGAATGAAGAGGAATGCTCGAACCCCAACTGATAAGCAATTTCTCTAATTGTTAAATTTGTACTTGATAATTTTTCTTTTGCCGTTTCAATCAGTTTCATGTGTATGTGTTGTTGTGCATTTTGACCTGTTAGTGAACGCAACATATCACTTAAATAGCCAGATGAAATATTTAATTGTTTTGAGATTGCCTGCACAGTAGGGATTTTTTGATCGAACAATTTTTCGTTGTCGAAATAATTATTTAAAACATCCTCAAGTTTCTCTAATAATTCATTATTTAAGGCTTTTCTCGTGATGAATTGCCGTTTATAAAAACGATTGCTATAATTAAGTAAAGTTTCTATTTGAGAAATTATCACATCTTGGCTGAAATCATCAATCCTACTTTGTAATTCATCCTCAATAATTTTAAAAATCGAAAATATTGTTAATTTTTCCTTATCAGATAAATGTAAAGCTTCGTTGGTCGCATAAGAGAAAAAGCCATACTGTTTTATTTTTTTTGCGAGCGGATATGATAATAAAAAATCGGGATGGATGAATAATAATTTGCCTTTATTTTCAGTATCATCAGGAGCTTCAAAAACTTGATTTGGAGAAGTGAAAATCATACCGCCTTCCGCAAAGTCAAAATAATTCTGTCCATATTTTACCTGTTTTTGAAAACTTGATTTGTAAGCTATTTTATAAAAATTAAGTATATAGGAATTCGACAACATATCTGACGAATGTTGAATGTCTTCAATATCGATAAAACTTACCAAAGGGTGCAAGGGCTTTTGTAGCCCAAGCACGCTATGGAATTCTGTTAACGATTCAAATTTGTATGGAATACTTTCGTATCTTTTCATAATAAGTAAAATTATACAATTTTTTTAAATTTTTCCTTGCTGATACTCACTATGCAAACGGATTGCGGTTGGTGAACTATATAATGTATCTAATTGCGCTCGAGCAGTCATTTGACGAAATTTACCGTGTTGTGTCGGATCTCCCGCGTCGTGCATCAGATTGGTCATCGAAATAGCAAAATCTTGGTAAGTCCAAATATGAGGCAAACATGTATTAGAATATTCGTTTAGTGCTTCCATATTATTTTCACAAACAGCATTTATAAATCCCTGAGCTAAAATGTCAACATCGTAAAGTGCAAGATTCATTCCTTTTGCACTGGTTGGGGGCACAAGGTGCGCTACGTCACCTGCAAGAAAAAGATTTCGATGTTGCATCGGCGAATGAACCACACTGCGTAAAGGAACAAATTGTTTGTCAATTATGATCGCATTGGGTATAGTTGAATCATTTAGTCGTAATCGAACTTCATCCCAAAATCTTTCATCAGGCCAATCTTGCGGACCATCACTCAAATCACATTGCAGGTAATATCTGCTTTTCTGAGGTCCACGTGGAAGCTGTCCGACAAATCCATAATCGCTTACAGCCATAATTGGATGCCCTATTACCGGTGCTTCAACGTGGGCGGCCAACCATGAATAACCAAACTCATAACTGTATTTGGTTAAAATGCCATTTGGAATTGAAGAACGACTAATTCCCCTACTACCGTCGCAGCCAACAATGTAATCACACGTAATTTCATACGTTCCATTTACACCTGAATAAATAACCGTTGTAGGTTTTCCGTCTTTGTTTTGAATAGAAACGCCATTTACTTCGAAACGAATATCACCAGCCATTTTGTCTACGTATGTCCTAAGTAAGTTATTAACAAGCATTTGCTGTGTACAAAATCGACCAGGCTTGCCACTATCGTCAACAATATCAAATATTCTGCTCTTTCCGTTTATGCGATAATCAATTGTTTGTGCAACAGGTCCGGCAAGCAAATCTTCTGCTAATCCCCATCGTTCAAACATTTCAACACCTCGACCTTCAACAACTCCTGCACGTTGCAAAGTTTCAACGGAAGTTCGATTTTGACTTTCCAGTACCACACAGGCAATACCAGATTTTTTTAAAAAAGTAGCTAAAGTAAGACCCGAGACACCTGCTCCAATTATGGCTACGGTGATTTTTTCTTGAATGTTATTCATAATATATTTCATTTAAATATTGAAATACAAAGGTCGTGGGTACATTACATGTCTAATTAGTCATATTAAGTTATTGTTTAGCCAAAATGAGAATTTATACATTTTTCAAACTTAGAAGCCGTTCAATGTAATATTACCCTTAACTGACCGCTCGGCTTTATAATTATTACGAAGAGAGTTTTGCACTCCTTTTAGGAATGCGTCAAAGCCACAGGTGATGGGGAAAATTGTAGGAAGGGCGATTTTGCAACTTATTTATACTCGCTACTTATTAAGCGTAAAGTTTTACACTACATAAAAAAGCAATTAATTTGTGAAGTACATTAAAAAAAAAACAACGCCATTGGAATCCAATGGCGTTGTTTGTCTTTTTGTGGGCGATGAGGGGTTCGAACCCCCGACCCCCTCGGTGTAAACGAGGTGCTCTGAACCAGCTGAGCTAATCGCCCTATTCTAACAACTTGGTTTCCCTTATTGCGTGTGCAAATATAAGCTAGTTTTTTAAATCTGCAAGCATTTATTTGAAAAAATTACAAAATTTCTGCAACTACAAAAGTACTTCCGCCGATGTATATAAAGTCGCTTTCAGAGGCATTTTTCTTAGCTTCTTCATAAGCTTCTGTAACAGAATTAAATACTTTTCCGTTAAGTCCAAAAGTCGTTGCTTTTTCTGCTAAAACTGAAGCTTCCAATCCACGTGGAATATTTGGCTTGCAGAAATAATATTTCGCATTTTTTGGAAAAAGTGGCAAAACATCATCCAAATCTTTGTCATTAACAACGCCCAAAACGAAATGTAAAGTGTCGAATTTTTCTCTTTGCAATTGTTTCATCACGATTTCAAGTCCGTGTTTGTTGTGAGCCGTGTCGCAAATTATTTTTGGATTGCTTCCTAATTGTTGCCATCTTCCTTGCAATCCAGTATTTTTAACTACATTCCAAAAACCATCTTTTATATTTTCTTCCGAAATTTTAAATTGATTCTGAGATTGCAATACACGAATGGCTTGTAAAACCGTCTTTTTATTCTGAACTTGATAATCTCCTAATAAAACCGATGGATACGTTTCTTGAATCAATTCCGAAGCAAAGAAAATTTCAGATTGCGTTTCTTTAGCTTTGTTTTCAAAAACAGGTTTTGTTTCAGAAGTATATTCACCAATTACGACAGGAGTTTCCGGTTTGATAATTCCGGCTTTTTCGTAAGCAATTTTTTCAATTGTATTTCCTAAGAATTGAATGTGATCCAATCCAATATTTGTAATCACTGAAAATAGGGGAGAGATAATATTCGTAGAATCCAGTCTGCCACCCAAACCAACCTCAATTATCGCAATATCGACTTTTTCCTGACGGAAATAATCGAAAGCCAAACCAACAGTCATTTCGAAAAAACTCAACTGATTTTCCTCAAAAAATGATTTGTTAGAAGCAATAAAATCTACGACAAAATCTTCCGAAATATCTTCGCCGTTGATTTTTATTCTTTCGCGAAAATCTTTTAAGTGGGGCGAAGTATATAATCCAGTTTTATAGCCGGCTTCTTGTAAAATCGAGGCTAAAAAATGCGAAGTGGAACCTTTTCCATTAGTTCCCGCAACGTGAATTGTTTTGATTTCCTTTTCAGGATTATTGAGGTGATTTGCCAACAAAATAGTGTTGATCAAATCTTCTTTATACGCGGAAGCACCTTGTTTTTGGTACATTGGCAACTGGCTGAACATCCAGTCTAAAGTTTCGGAATAGTTCATTTTTCAGAATTGAAAATGAGAAATGTGAGTTTGAAAATTAATTCAAGCTGAAGTTGTAAACAATTGTCCCAACTTGTTTTTCAGGAGCATCGCTGTCAGCTTGCCATCTTGTTGCCATTGCAGCAATTTTAGCTTGGTCAGCCAAACATCTTGCAGGATTTGTAGTTCCTTTTATACCAGTCACAACGCCAATTGTTTTTCCAGTTCTGTCAACAGTAACTTGAACTACAACTTTACCTTGCTCGTCGCATTTGTATGCAGGATTAGGTTTTGAAAGTGCTTTTCTGTTTCCTAAAGAATAACCACCGCCACTTCCGCCACCAGAACCTGGTCCGCTTCCAGGGCCGTTACCTGGTCCATTTCCAGGACCATTACCGCCACCTGTTCCACCGCCAGAACCTCCGTCGCCATAATAATTGTTTGAATTTTTATCGCCGTTAAGTTTTCCTTTGTTTCCTGCAACGCCATCATCGCCATCGCCACCTTTGTTATTTCCACCTAGAATATTTGCAAGCGCATCATTGGTAGATTTTGAAGGTTTTGGCTTTTCAGGAACCACAACAGGCTTATCCGTTTTTTTAATTTCTGTTTTAACTGGTCTTTTGTTTTCAACCACAGAAACTGCATCTTCATCATCAGAAGCCTGCGTCAAAATATCTTCTTGAGCGCTCGCGGATGATTGCGGAGCTGATTTTGCGGCTTGGCTTACTTTTAAAACTTCACTTGTATAATCAGCTCCAGAACCAAATTCGCTGTCTCCAAAGTTTACAGTCACACCGCCACCACCGCCACCGGCAAGTTCTTCAATTCTTTCTTGTGTAGCAAATTTTATAAAAATCAAAAGCAAGATGAATACCACAAACACTAGGATTGTGATAACCAATGATTTTTTTTGCTCTTCAGAAATAGCGTGACTCATAGCTTTAATATTTATGCTCGATAAAAGTATAGAAAGATAACGGAAATAACGAAAAAATGTTATCTAAAAATACTGAAATCAATAATTAGACCAATTGTTTCAAGGCAATCTCGAAAGCAGTCGCACTAATGTTTTTCTTGTCTGAATTTATATTGTGTGCTTTTTGGATTGCATTTTTGATGATTTCAGAAGTATCGTTGAAGATTGCTTCGTCAGTCATTTGTACTTTTTTCTCCATAAAATAAGCGAAAACTCTCGCCATTCCACAATTTGAAATGAAATCAGGAATCAAGCTTACTTTTTTATCTGTAGCTTCCATAATCGGCCCGAAGAAAATTTCTTTATCAGCAAAAGGTACGTTTGCGCCACAAGAAATTACTTCCAATCCAGAAGCCGTCATATTATCCAATTGCTCTTGCGTAACCAATCTTGAAGCCGCACATGGAGCGAAAATTTCAGCACCAATTGTCCAGATTTTTTTGTTGATTTCGTCAAACGGAATCATTCCGTCAGCCACTAATTGGTTTCCGTTTTTGTTTACGAATAAAGTTCTGATTTCTTCAAAAGTGAATCCGTTTTCATTGATAACACCTCCGTCACGGTCAATAATTCCGACAACTTTAGCTCCAGAATTAGCCAAATAATAAGCTGCTGCCGAACCTACGTTTCCAAAACCTTGAACAATCGCTTTTTTTCCTTTGATGCTTCCGCCATAAATATCATAAAAATGACGAACTGCTTCGGCAACACCAAAACCAGTAATCATATCAGCAACTGTATATTTTTGGTTTACGTCTGGAGAATAAATCGGATTTTCAATCACTTTCACAACACCTTGACGCAATTGCCCAATTCTGTTGATTTTATCAGCTTCCGTTGGTTTAAAATGTCCGTTGAAAACACCTTCTTGGGGATGCCAAACGCCACATTCTTCGGTCATTGGAATCACTTCGTGGATTTCGTCAACATTCAAATCGCCACCGGTTCCATAATAACTTTTCAATAAAGGGGAAACTGCTTTGTACCATCTTTGCAAAACGCCCTTTTTTCTCGGGTCATTTGGGTCAAAGTTGATTCCAGATTTTGCACCGCCAATTGCTGGTCCAGAAACTGAGAATTTTACTTCCATTGTTTTTGCCAAAGAAAGCACTTCGTTCATATCAAGTCCTTTTCTCATTCGGGTTCCACCTCCTGCAGCGCCACCGCGAAGTGAGTTTATTACAGTCCAACCTTCAGCTTCTGTTTCAGCATCTTTCCAGTTGAATACAATTTCAGGTTCTTTATTTTCAAATTTATTTAATAAATCTTTCATTGTTTGAGTAGTGTTATTTTAAGGTTTGCAAATATAGTTTTTAAGTTTCAGAGTTTCAAAGATTACAAGTTCCAAAGTCTTTACGGCAAAAATATTTTCCCAGAACTATGATCTTTCTCCGCGCCAGTCACGCTCGCCAAAGTATTAATTTCGTTTCTCAATTTCAAAACGCCCAATAATCCAAAAATCAGTGCTTCCTTATATTGTATCGTTTTGTCATCCGGAATTTCAAAAGTCATTTCGGGCAAGTGGAATTTCATTCTTTCCATCAAAAAATCATTGTAAGCGCCACCGCCAGTTGCCAAAAGTCTTCCGGTTTTTTTAGGCAAAGCCAAAGAAGTTTGAATAGCAATATGTTCGATAAATGTGGCTAATTTGTCTTCCAAAGAAATTGAATGTTTTTCAATCATCGGAAGCACAACCGTTTTTACGAATTCAAAACCTAAAGACTTCGGATGTTTCTTGGAATAAAAATCAATTGAGTTCAATACTGTAAAAAGCGATTCTGAGATTTTTCCGGTTCTTGCCAATTTTCCTTTGTCGTCATAATCCAATCCTAATTTATTGGCGTAAAAATTCAAAACAGTATTTACAGGAGAAATGTCAAAAGCAATTCTGTTTTGATTTTCTTCAAAAGAAACATTTGAAAAACCACCAAGATTCAAGCAATAATCATATTCTGAAAAAAGAAAACGGTCGCCAATCGGAACCAACGGCGCACCTTGTCCGCCCAATTCCACATCTTGAACTCTGAAATCACAAATGACTTTTTGATTCACCAATTTTGCAATATTCGGAAGATTTCCGATTTGCAGTGTAAATCCGTTTTGTGGCTGGTGTAAAATTGTGTGTCCGTGAGAACAGATTCCGTCTAAATTTTCAAGTTTGTTTTCTTGGATAAAGTTTGAAATAATTCCTCCTAATAATAAGGTATACTCTTCATTCAGTTTTTTCAATTCAACTTCCGAAAAATCAACAGCGTTTTTTAATCTCGAAATCCATTCTTCAGAATAAGGAATTGCAGTCGCTTCCTGAATTTCAAAATGCCATTTGTTTTCCTTATTTTTGAGAATTATATGGGCTAAATCGACTCCATCCAAAGAAGTTCCCGACATAACTCCGATAACGTTATAGCTTTCTGTAATCATAATGCCAAAATTAAGTATTCTTATTGAAAATTTGATAATTAATATTTACATTTGGGCACAAAAAAACAACAAACGGCAAATAATACCTTTAGAAATTATGGATTTTAAATTAACCGAAGAACACCTAATGATTCAGCAAGCAGCGAGAGATTTCGCTCAAAATGAATTGTTGCCAGGTGTAATTGAGAGAGACGAACACTCAAAATTTCCAACAGAACAGGTGAAAATGATGGCTGAACTAGGTTTTCTAGGGATGATGGTTGACCCAAAATATGGCGGTTCTGGATTAGACAGCATTTCTTATATTTTGGCAATGAAAGAAATTGCAAAAGTCGATGCTTCGGCAGCCGTTGTAATGTCTGTGAATAATTCATTGGTTTGTGCCGGATTGGAAAAATATTGCAACGAAGAGCAAAAAGAAAAATATTTAGTGCCTTTGGCAAAAGGAGAAGTAATCGGTGCATTTTGTCTTTCTGAGCCAGAAGCTGGAAGTGACGCGACTTCGCAAAAAACTACAGCTATCGATAAAGGCGATTATTACTTATTAAACGGAACAAAAAACTGGATTACGAATGGTTCGACTGCTTCGACTTATATTGTAATTGCGCATACAGACGTTGAAAAAGGCCACAAAGGAATCAACGCATTCATTGTTGAAAAAGGTTGGGCTGGTTTTGATATCGGACCAAAAGAACAAAAAATGGGAATTCGTGGTTCTGATACGCATTCGTTAATGTTTTCTGACGTAAAAGTTCCAAAAGAAAACAGAATCGGGGCAGACGGTTTCGGATTTAATTTTGCGATGGCAGTTTTAAACGGAGGAAGAATCGGGATTGCTTCTCAAGCTTTGGGAATTGCTTCTGGTGCTTATGAATTGGCTTTGAAATATTCAAAAGAAAGAAAAGCTTTCGGGAAAGAAATTTCAAAACACCAAGCCATCGCTTTCAAATTGGCAGATATGGCTACCCAAATTAGCGCGGCAGAAATGTTGTGTTTCAAAGCGGCTTATGAAAAAGACAATGGTCAGGATATTTCACAATCAGGTGCGATGGCAAAACTTTTTGCTTCTCAAACCGCTATGGATACTACGATTGAAGCTGTTCAAATTCATGGAGGAAACGGTTATGTAAGAGAATATCACGTGGAAAGAATGATGCGTGACGCAAAAATTACACAGATTTATGAAGGAACTTCTGAAATTCAAAGAATCGTGATTTCTAGAAGTATTCTTGCAGATTAATTCCGAGATAATTATAATTGATTTCAATAAATTGATATAAAATCCAGCAGTAATCGCTGGATTTTTTTTGGAACAAACTATCAAAATAGTATCTTTATCCTATGAGTCAAAAACCGAGGTCAAGGTCGTTAAAAGGAAAAGTTATTGTTGGTTATCTATTGCTTTTTGTGATAGCCGGTTTTTCCATTTGGTTTATTTATACGGAAATTCTGAAAGCGGCGATTCCTAATAAAGATGTGAATACAGATAATCAGCAGATCATTAAAATAAGTAATGCGATTGCCAATCTATATGCTTCTGAAGCCGTTGGTAGGAACTCGATTTTGACTGGTTCTTCCTCAGATTATAATGAATATAATAAGCTTTTAGATAGCGTAAATTCTGAAATTGAGGCAATAAAAACCGACAGCGATACAATTCAGCTTGCCAAATTAGATGATATCCAAGGCCTTTTGGTCAAGAAGAAAAACAGTATCAATGAGATTATAAAATTCAGGAATTACTACAATAAGCAGACGACTTTTGACCGCGCCGTTAGCCGAATTTATAAGGTAAAAGATTCGCTTGTTCAAAATGTAAAGCCTGTAAAATTTACACGAAAATCTCAGTATACAGACTTTTTGAATTCCGTTTTGACAGAAAAACAGTTAGATTCATTGGGGAGATTACAACTTTCGAATGACTCACTTGCAATGGCTTTTGAGGATGTTTTGACTAAAATCATCATCAAAGACAACAAGCTGAAATACCAATTGTTTAAGAAAGAACAGAAAATGCTAGACGAAAACAGAATCATTTCTGACCAGCTTCGAATCGTGCTTTCTTCCTTGGAAAAACAGATTCTGGAAAAGTCTTATGCCAAAATAAATGAGTCAAAATTAACCATTGACAAAACTTTGGAAACCATTGCTTGGGTTGGTGCAATTACATTTTTGTTATTGATTGTCTTCGCTTCCATAATTATTCGGGATTTGACGATAAATCAAAATTATAGGAATCAGCTCGAAGTTTTAAATTCTGAAAAAGAGGATTTATTACGTAGTAAAATGATGCTTTTGGCGACTGTTACGCATGATATCCAAACACCTTTGGGAAGCGTAATCGGGTTTTCTGACTTGTTGAAAAATACAGAAATCAATCCGAAACAAAAGCAATATTTAGATAATATAAAACATTCTTCGAATTATATCTTGAAGCTGGTCAATGACTTGGTGGATTTTTCTAAATTGGAAAATGACCGAATCAATATTGAAAAAGTAACTTTCAATTTCAAAGATTTAATCGAAAGTACTTGCAAGCCTTTAGAACCCAATGCAGATAATAAAAACATAGAATTAAATTGGCACGTAGAAGACGCTTTAGACGATAATTTTATTTCTGATCCTTATCGATTGAAGCAGATTTTGACGAATTTGATTTCAAACGCCATCAAATTTACGCAGGAAGGTTCGGTGGAAGTAATGGCGAAAATTGAAGATGAGAAAATTATAATTTCTGTAATTGATACTGGAATCGGGATTGCAAAAAACAAGCAAAAAGCAGTTTTTAAAGAATTTACGCAAGCACATTCTGGCATCGAAAAGAAATTTGGAGGAACTGGTTTAGGACTGACAATTGCCAAAAAAATGCTCCGCCTTTTGAAAGGAAAAATCACTTTGGATAGCGAAGAAAATGAAGGTTCAATTTTTACAATTACAATTCCAGCGATAAGATCTACTGTCAAGATTATTGAAGAAACGATTGAAACGCCTCTTTTAGTTTCAGAATTTGAATTTTTAAGAGATAAACGCATCTTGATTGTCGATGATGATGCGATGCAACTTTCACTTATGAAGGAAATTTTCTCAAATTATCCGGTAAAAGTTACGACTTTGGTTGATGCTACAAAAGTTCGAAATCTTTTGGAATATGAGCAATTTGACTTGGTTTTGAGTGACATCCAAATGCCAAATATCGACGGTTTTGAATTGGTCAGAATTATTAGAAATAACAACAGCAAGAAAGTTTCGTCAATTCCGGTGATTGCTTTATCAGGGAAAAGGAATTTGAATCCAGAAGATTTTACAAGCAAAGGATTTACGGCTTTCCATCCAAAACCTTTGAAATTAGAAGAACTATTGCTTTTGATGAAATCAATTTTTGAAGGAAAACCGATGGATGTTTCTGTTCAAGTTGATGAAGCGAGAAAGAATGAAAAACTGTTTGATCTTTCAAGTTTGAATAAATTTACGCAGAATGATGCTGAATCTTTGAAATTAATCGTAGAAACTTTTATTACGAGCGTAGCCGAAAACTGCGAAGCTTTAAAAGAAGCAACGGCTCAAATGGATATTCCAAAAATGGCTGAAATTGCACATAAAATGATTCCGATGTTAAAGCAAATGGAGGTTTATACTATCTCTGATTTGTTAGAACCTGTTGAAGATCAAGCTCTAAATCTGGATAAAGATCAAACGGAAGAATATATGCAAGTGATTTTTGAAAAATTAAAACAACTGGTTTCAGAATTGAAAAAGCAGATCAATTAAAGATCAATGCTGTATAATTTTAATTTGTTGTAAAGCGTTTTTCTGTCAATATTTAAAAGTTTGGCGGCCTTACTTTTGTTAAATCCAGCTCTTTCTAAAGCAGAACGAATTGCAGATTCCTCATTTTCTTTTGAATAATAAGAAACAGAAAGTTCGCTTTCATTTGTCGATAGAAGCATTTCTTGTGGCAAAACATCACTCGGAATAAAATCACCTTTGGTCAATAAAACCGATCTTTTAATCGTGTTTTTCATCTCACGAAGATTTCCGGGCCAGTCATAATTCATGAAAAGGGCAATAACTTCATCCTCAAAACCTTGAATATTTTTCTCTAAATCATCATTTGCCTGCGCTAAAAAGTGGTGTGCAAAAATCATAATGTCGTGTTTTCTTTCAGAAAGTCTCGGCGCTTGAATGCAAAATTCATTTAGTCGATGGTATAAATCTTCTCTGAAATCACCACGTTTTACGGCTTCTGACAAATCTTCATTTGTAGCGGCAACAACTCTGATGTCGACTTTGATTTCGTGATTGCTTCCCACGGGTTTCACTTTTCTTTCCTGCAAAGCACGAAGCAATTGAATTTGAACTTCATACGATAAATTTCCTACTTCGTCTAAAAATAAAGTGCCACCGTTTGCTGCTTCAAAATGGCCGATCTTGTCATTTATTGCTCCAGTAAACGAACCTTTTATATGTCCGAAAAATTCGCTTGAAGCCAATTCTTTTGGAATTGCACCACAATCAACTGCAATAAAAGGTTTGTCCTTTCTCTTGCTCAAAGTATGAATCGTGTGGGCAATATATTCTTTTCCAGTCCCGCTGTCGCCGATAATCAAAACCGACATATTTGTTGGCGAAACTAGATTTATGTATTCGTGAAGTTTATCTGAAGTAGAACTAATTCCTTTGACAAAAGCCGTTGTTGGAACAATCTGTTTTTCAGCTTTCTTTTCAGAAACTTCTGGCTTTTCAGTTTTCTTTTTTAAAGATTGCTCAATGGTGTGCAGAATTTCATCAGGATTGATTGGTTTTCCTACATAATCATAGGCTCCCATTTTCATTGCGCTGACTGCAGTTTTAATATCGGTATAACCTGTCATTAAAATTACTTGAGTCGCAAATGAAACTTCTTTGATGCTTTTTAAAATTTGAATTCCGTCGCTGTCAGGCAATCTGATATCCGTCAAAACCACATCAAAAGTCTGATTTTTAATTGCTTCTTCGGCTTCTCTAGCTGTAAAAGCATTCGTTACTTCGTAGCCTTTTTTTTGCAAAAAAGTCTTTAGCATTACGCAGAAAGAAGTATCGTCATCGATCACCAAAATTTTTGAAGCCATTTAGAAAGGGGTGTGTTTTTTACAAAATTAAAGTTTTAAACCAATTTTAAGTGTTAATATATGTTATAAAATATATAAAACAATAAAGGAGATGCCCCCACATCTCCTTTATATTGCGAAGAATATAATTCTTCCTTCAACAAACTTAACTTAAACTATGCTTCTTTAATAAACTCACCTGTTGATGAGAAATATGCTGTAACTGTTTTTTCATCTTTCGACAAGATTAATTTATATTCACCGTCAGCTGCTACATGTGCTTCTTTAAGCGTAAAGCCACCATATTTTGCGCTAATTTTTTTCAAAATATCCGCAGGAATTGCAGATGGTTCAACCGGTTTATATTCTTTTTCTTGTGTAATTGAAACTTCAGTATTTGTGTTTTTTGTTTGTGATGCTTCAGCAGTTATTCCAAATCCCAAAGCAACTATGGCTAATAAAAAAATCTTTTTCATAACAATTTTTATTTTGTGTTTAACAGTATTTCTTTTTCGAATTAATCCAGTGAAAAAAATGTGCCAAGATGTAAATAACCAGTTAGATTATTTGTAAAACCCTTTAAATAAAGAGTTTTTACTTCTTTTTTCATAAGTGTAATTTTAAATTAATTGAGTAAAAGTGTAGAATTCAAGAATGAAAAGTGTGGAATTAGGCAACACTTTTTTGTGGAATTTTTAAATTTTTAAAATCTATTGTAAATATCCACAGTTGATTGGCTTTTTAATCTCAATATTTGGCTGATTTTTTTTATTTTAGCCATACAATCAACTCAATAAAACCAATGAAAAAAATACTTTACTTGCTTCCTTTCGTATTATTTGGATGCAAATCAAATACAACTGCAATTGAATCTTCAGATGCTTCTTATAAAGTAAATCAAGAATCGGTCTCAAAAACATTACAATTTTTAGCTTCAGATGAATTAGAAGGTCGTGATCCAGGTTCAAAAAGCATGGAAAAAGCAGTAAGTTATTTAGAGGAAATTTTTGCTGAAAATGGTATCAAGCCTTATTTCTCAACCTATAAAGATACGCTGACTGATTTTCCAAAAACAGCTTACAACATTGTGGGATTTATTGAAGGGAATGATCCTAAATTGAAAAATGAATTTGTGGTAATCGGCGCGCATTATGACCACATCGGACTTCTTCAGGAAGCTGTTAATGGAGACAAAATCAATAATGGCGCAAATGACAATGCTTCTGGAACAACTGCAGTTACTGAAGTAATCAAGTATTTCGGAAAAACAAAATCGAATAAGAGAAGTATTCTTTTTGCTCTTTTTACGGCAGAAGAAAAAGGACTTTTGGGTTCAAAACATTTGGCTAAAAAATTAAAAGACAAAAATTTCAATATTTACACGATGTTGAATTTCGAAATGATTGGTGTTCCTATGAAGCGTGATTTTACTGCTTACATTACAGGCTATGGAAAATCAAACATGGCTTCAAAATTCAACGAATATGCTGGCAAAAACTTAATCGGGTTTGTACAACAAGAATTGACTTACCGTCTTTTTATGGCTTCTGACAATTATCCTTTTTTTACAGAATTCGGAATTCCTGCGCAGACAGTTTGTACTTTTGACTTCGAAAATTTTGAGTATTACCACCAGCCACAGGACGAATTTAAATTAATGGATACAGCGCACATGGCGTCATTTGTTCAAGACATGTTGCCTGTGATTGAAAAAATGACAAACTCAAAAACGCAAGAAATTGCATTGAAAAATAAATAGAGATTGCTTTTGCAAACTCGCAATAAAACTAAAATGAAGAATATAATTATTTCGGGAACGAGTAGGGGAATTGGTTATGAATTGGCTTTGCAATTTGCAAATGCTGGACATAACGTTCTTGCCATTTCCAGAAAAACGCCTCAAGCTTTACTTGAAAATCAAAATATTACTTGCCTTTCGGTAGATTTAGCTGTCGAAGAAGAGTTGCAAAAAGTAGCAAGTTTTTTGAAATCAACTTGGAAAAATGTAGACGCGATCGTGCACAATGCCGGCGCTTTATTGTTGAAACCTTTCGCAGAAACAAGCGTTGAAGATTTTGAGAAAATTTACAAAGTGAATGTCTTCGGAGTCGCTTCTTTGACAAGAATTGCGTTGCCTTATTTGCAAAAAGGAAGCCACGTTGTGACAATAAGCTCGATGGGAGGAATTCAAGGAAGCATGAAATTTGCAGGTCTTTCAGCGTACAGTTCAAGCAAAGGAGCCGTAATTACGCTTTCAGAATTGTTGTCAGAAGAATATAAGGAAAGAGGAATCGCTTTTAATGTTTTAGCTTTGGGTTCTGTGCAAACTGAAATGTTAGCTGAAGCTTTTCCGGGTTATGAAGCACCGCTTTCTGCAAGTCAAATGGCTGATTATATCTATGATTTTACCTTAAAAGGAAATCAATTTTATAATGGAAAAGTGTTGCAGGTTTCTTCTTCAACTCCATAAAAAAATTTAATTAATTGAACGAAACACTTTCAAAATATTTACCCGAACATGCAGTTGCGCCTTGTTTTGAATTAATCAGGGTGAATGAAGTGCATCTGAAAATCGTGAACGAACGCATGACCCGTCACGGTGATTACCGAAAAGGATTAAGCGGGAAGCATGAAATTACGATTAATTCTAGTTTGAATAAATATAAATTTCTGATGACTTTGATTCATGAAATTGCGCATTTGGTAGCTTTCAAGAAATTTGGAAGAAATATAAAACCGCATGGCAATGAATGGAAATATACGTTTCAGCAATTGATGGTTCCGTTTATTCGGCCTGAGATTTTCCCGAATACTATTCTTCCTTTAATGGCCAGACATTTCAGAAATCCGACGGCAAGCAGTGATACTGACGCAACTTTGTCGCTGGCACTGAAACAATTTGATGCAACAAACGATAAAAATTATATCTTTGAAATTCCTAATGGAAGTGTCTTTAGAATTCACAATGGCAAAATTTTCAAAAAAGGAGCGCTTCGTGTCAAAAGATATGAGTGTCAAGAAGTAAGCTCAGGACGAGTCTATCTTTTTAATCCAAATGCTGAAGTTGAACTTTTACCACATTAATTGTTAAAGGAAAACTAAACCATTTTGATATTAAATTAAGAATCTGAATATTTACTATATATACTGTAACTATATACCAAAATGAACAAAAATTATTATGCAATTTTAATGGCGGGCGGTGTCGGTTCTCGATTTTGGCCAGTCAGTACTAATGAATTTCCAAAACAATTTCACGATATGCTTGGCACAGGCGAAACCCTGATCCAAAAAACTTTCAGCCGATTATCAAAATTGATTCCTGCCGAAAACATTTTGATTTTAACCAATGAAAGATATAATAATTTGGTCTTGAAACAGCTTCCTGAAGTAAAACAGGAACAAGTTTTATTAGAACCGGCAATGAGAAATACAGCACCTTGTATTTTATATGCATCGCTAAAAATCCAAAAACAAAATCCAAATGCCGTGATGGTCGTGGCGCCAAGTGATCACTGGATTGAAGATGAAAATGCATTCGTAGAAAACTTGCAACAAGCCTTTAATTTCTGCGAAGAGAAAAATGCACTGATGACTTTAGGGATTCAGCCGACTTTTCCAAACACTGGCTTTGGTTATATAGAATATGATAAATCTGGTGAAAGTGCTACTAAAAAAGTGAGCCAGTTTAGAGAAAAGCCAGATTATGAAACTGCAAAAAGTTTCTTGCAAAGTGGCAATTTTCTTTGGAATGCTGGAATTTTTATCTGGAGTGCCAAAGCAATTACAGAAGCTTTTGAAGAATTTCAACCTCAAATGAATGCTTTGTTTTCTGAAGGTTTGCCAATTTATAATACCGAAGCTGAAGCTAGTTTTATTGAAACTAATTATGGCCTTGCAGAAAACATTTCCATTGATTATGCCGTGATGGAAAAAGCAGATAATGTGTATGTCTTGCCAGCAACTTTTGACTGGAATGACCTTGGAACTTGGGGGTCTTTATATGAAAAACTGCCTAAAGACAATCAGTTGAATGCTGTCGTAAATGCGAATGTTTTCTTAGAAAATGCTACAAATAACATTATCAGAACAGATGCTAAAAAACTAATAATCATTGATGGATTGAACGATTATATTATCGTTGATAAAGAAGATGTTTTGCTGATTTATCCCAAAGGGAAAGAACAAGATATCAAAAGAATCACAGCAATGGTCAACAAATAAAAAAAATCCTGTAGTTAGCGCTACATGATTTTTTTTAGGCTATAAATTTCTAATTTGAAATTATTCCAACTCGTTCAGAATGCGCAATGGCTTCACTGCTGTCTTTAAAATAACAAGTGTCGACACCCATGCTTTCCATGTTTTTCATCGCATCAATTGCTTTTTGTTTTTTATGGCTACCGGTTTGGCGAATGTAAACTGCTTTTACGGTCACCGGAAAAATCTTGCAGATATCTTCGTATAAATAAGGATCGTGCTGTGAATCGTCTCCCAGTAAAACATATTTCAAATGCGGATAAAACTCCAGAATGTGCTTTATTTTTTCGAATTTATGGTTGTGGTCGCCTCTTCCTGTCAAGAAAAAATCGGTGAGGCTGGTTTTTATGTCTTTCAATAAAAGTACTGCTTTCGGCAATTTGTGCAGAGCCGTAAACTGTGTAATAAATCGGTACAAATTCCATTCGCTGCTGGAAACATAAAAGAAGGCATTCTGTTCATTTTTATTTTCTCTTCCGGCCGTGCTCAGCGCTTGATAATGTGGCACGACGTCTTCAAAAATCTTTCGGTCATTCACATTCCTGAATAGCAAAATATAAAGTTTCTTGAAAGCATTACGCGTATGCGAAACCAAAAAGGTGTCGTCAATATCTGATATAAAACCCCAGTTTCCTTCTGGAGGCCGGATGTAACTTCCTTTTTCGCTAATTTCTTTTTCGTTATAAAATAAGCTCACTTTATATTCATTCCAGCCATAATCCAAATCATGAGTCAGCGGAATACAAAACTTAAAATAACCATCATCAAGTGATTTTGTATGGATTTTAATGCCGTTGTGTTCTAGATAAACGGAAGCGTTAGCTTGTGTTTTAATTCGAAACATTCTGATAACCGATTTTGCATTCTTGAATTTTTTCTTCTGAAAATCATAATCTTCTTTAGTCGTCGGCTTAAAAACATGGCCCATCACAATCAGCTCTTGATCATTTGCATAACCGCGGTATAATTTTAAGATTGGCTTCATAATTTGTGCTATATTTATATTACGCTATAACAAAATACAAAAATTTAAGCAATTAAGAAAATATGAGCTCGCAAAAGAATTACTTACTGGTTGTGAATCCGATTTCTGGGGACGTTGATAAAACTGAAATCATTGAGATTGCCACCAATTTTGCAGAAAGTGAAAATGTCAATTTGATGATTTTTGAAACTACAGGGAAAAATGATGAAAAAGAAATTCAAAAACTTCAAGAGGATAATAATATAGAGAGAATAATTGTTGTGGGTGGCGACGGAACGATTAAAATGGTTGCCGAAGCCGTGCAAAACCACAATGTTATTTTGGGTATCATTCCTGGCGGTTCTGCCAACGGATTGTCGGTCGATTTAAACCTGCCAGACGAAATTGAGGAGAATTTGAAAATTGCCTTTAGAAACGATTATATGGAAATGGATATGATTTCCATCAACGGGAAAAAAAGCCTGCATTTAAGCGATATTGGTATCAATGCTGAACTGGTAAAAAACTATGAAAACAGCAATGTCAGAGGAAAACTAGGCTATGCACTTCAAGCCATAAACACTTTGACGGGATTAAAAGAGCCTTTCATCGCCAAGATTGAAACCAAAAACAGAACGGTGGAAACTGAAGCAAGAATGGTGGTGATAGCAAATTCTCAAAAATATGGAACAGGTGTTACCATAAATCCAAATGGCGTCATGAACGATGGAAAATTTGAAATCGTTATTTTAAAAAACCTAGATTTGATTGTTTTCGGAAAAATTCTTTCTGGTAATATGCCGATTGAATCAGGCGATGTAGAAATTATTTCGACTGACAAAGCGACGATTACAACAAATGTTCCGGTGTGTTTTCAAATCGATGGTGAATATTGTGATGAGGTTTCAAAATTGGAAGTTGAGATTTTGCCGAATCAGATGAAAGTGGCGATTCCTTGAAAGTATTCTTAAATCAGAAAACCTAGCATTGATTGGGCTTAAACCTATCCGTTTAGGTTTTTGAAATATTTGACAGTATACCAGCCTTTATAATATCATCCCTTAAACGGATTCCGTTCCTGCCATTCCATTTTTGGTTCCAAATAATCAAAAATCGCATCGATCTTTCTGTTGATTAAAGAATTACTATGCTGAATAAATCCAAACATTTCCACAGGTTTGGCACCCACAGAACTTTTGATTTCTAAAGCAGTTCTTGCAAAAACAACTTCCTTGAAACCTTTGTTGATCGAATACGCAATCATGTCATAAAGCATGTTCAAGTACAGCATTTTCTCCCGTTGCATTGTTTCGTCATATCCTAAAAAGTAGGTGTCCATCGAAGATTGGTTTCTAATCAGCGTATTAAATCCGATTAATTTTTCTTCTAAAAAATAGCCATAAAAAAGAAAATCATCTTGCAATAATTCCTTGAAAACCCGAAAGTGATTTTTTGCTAAAAAGAAAGTATTGAAAGGCGCATTTTTGGCTACATGAAAATACAAATCATAAATTGTTTCTTCGTGATTTATAATATCCTCAAGGCACATTCTTTTTTTGATAATTTCTTCCGATTTTTTACGTGCGCGTTTGTATTGGTCGCGGTATTTTTTGCTTAGGTCTGCAATATAATCGTCAAAAGTTTTCCAGTTTTCTCTGATCTCAAAAAGCATATTTGGCTGCGTTGAAAACTTGAAATAATCTTCAAAACCGCCAGTTTCAAAATCTAGAATTTCCTTAGAACCAAAATCTTTGAAAGAAACCAAATGTATTTTTTGTCCCTTGTTTTTAAAAATGTCTTTTAAAGCTTCGGATGCTTTTTTTAGTGATTTTAAAGCTAGATTCTTATCGATTTTATCTGAAAAATAGAACGCATTTTGTCCGGTCAGCATATTGTTTCCGATGAACAAAACATGAGAACTAAAATTCTTGAATATAAAATTCCGAACCGAAGTTTTTAGGCATTTGTCACGTTCGCCAAAAGACTGTAATTTATTTAGGTTTAAAAACTGCGAAAGCGCAATTCCTTCCAAATTATCTTCTTTAAAAATTCCGATAAAATGGCAAGTCATATTTTCTGGAGCCGATTTCTCTAAAACTTCAAGATATTTTTTAGATAGGAAAATATTGTTTTGCGCCAAATTATCCCAACCTTCAGGAAGGAGATTTGTAGCAGGAAAAATCTTGAAATGTAAAGTGTTTTTCAAGGCAAGTAAGTAATTGCGCTTAAAGCGAGATTTATTTTATAAAATTTTAAACCCATCCACAAATAATTGCGCCGATAACTGTCAAGCTTAAAATCCAATAACCGCCGTTTACCAGAATATATTTCCAAGATTTTCTTTCAAATAATCCGTTAATGGCAACTAAAGGCAAAACAAAAAATAAGCCAGTCATGCTTCCGTGGAAAGCGCCGTGTCTAAAAGTTCGGTAAGCCATTCCGTATTCTGACATGAATTTCAGGTAAGATTCTGGCTGTGCAACATCTGGAGCACCACCGCCAATCATTCCCATGGCACCTAATTGATGGATTACAATTGGCATCATCATCATTCCGATTAACAGTGAATAAATAAATGTAAGCCCAAAAATTTTCAACATGTTTCCTTTTGAAAGTTCTTCTTGTGTAAGTCCAGATTCTCGCATCCAGATTGTTCCAAAAACTTTTGGATGGTACCAAATAAAACCCAGGATAAGTGTTACAAATCCGCTGGCTAAAACTGAATAAAAATTAAATTCCATAATTGATTTGTTTAAAATTTGTAAAATCAAAGATATAATTTTTTAACAGTATTTTAAAAGAATTATTATTTTAAAGCTTAATTATTGGTAATAGATAGATTTCCTGCCAATTCTTTTAAATTAATTTCTGAAACTTTTGCTTGATATTGAGCGTCACTATTACGAACTTTTGCATTCACATAATTCAATTGCGCATCTCTAAATTCTAGTGGCGTTATAGTTCCAATTCTGAATTTTGCGAGTGTAATATCCATGTTTTCCTTTGCAATTTCTTCGTTTTTAGCTTCCAGTTTTGTCAATTGCAAATTGGTCAAATACGTTTGATATGAAGAAGACAATTGAGAACGCAAAACCTGCAATTGCTGATCAATCAAAATTTGAGAATTCTCAATCTGAAGCATCGCAATCTTTTCATTTCTATTTTGCAATCCACCGTTGAAAATATTCATTGAAGCGCTGATTCCATAGGTCAATCCGTTTCCTGTTGATTGTGACGCAAAACCAAGAGATGATTCGCTACGTGTAAAATTATACCCAGAACTCACACTCACAATCGGATATCGGTTTGCTTTGACTTGTCTGGCCTGCAATTCGGTCACACGTTTGTTGATGATTTGAGTCTGCAATTGCGGATTCTGTTTTTCGGCCAAATCCATCAATTCAGGAAGCAATAAGCTTTCGTCAATTTTGATTTCTTCGATGATTTCAAAAGGCGTATTTACAGGTCTTGCCAAAAGTTCATTTAAAGCAATTTTAGTATTGGCATACAATTCTTTCTGGCGTAAAATTGTAGTCGTATCTGTGTTCAAATCGACTTGCGCGTTCAAAACTTCCAGCTTAGAAGCTTTTCCAATTTTATAACGATTGTCAGCTGTTGTCAATCTCAAATTTGAAATTACAATTGCAGTGTCCAAAGCGGTCAGCTGTTGTTTTTGCTGGGCTAAATCATAATATGCAGAAATCACATCAGAAACTTTTGTAAAAATGGCAAGCTTCAATTCGGCATCGCCTAATTTTTGCAATTCCTTTAATTGGTCATATCTCGCAAACATTCTGAAACCGTCAAAAACGGTCCAATTCAGCGCAACTCCATAAGAAAGATTCATGTTTTTGGCTCCGTCAAGCTCCCGAACGGTTCCATCGCTTTGTGTTTGTTTTGTATCTAAAACAGAATTTGTATTGGTGACAACTGCGCTTAAATCTGGTAAAATTCCTGCATTGGCTAAGCTTACATTTTGCACATCAATTTTCAAATCATTAGAAGCAATTTTTATATCATAATTGTTTTCTAAAGCAATTTTTATAGCGTCTTCTACCGTAAGGATTTCCTGAGAATTCGCCGAAATTGCAATTCCAAAAACTAATATTAATTGGAAAAAAAGGTTCAATTTCATATTATAAATCTTTTTCATATTCTTTAATATTGTCAAATTCTGGTCGGTGTTTTTTTTCTCTTGACCACATCAAATAAATTGCTGGAATTACGAATAATGTCAGAACTAAAGAGAATAAAGTTCCTCCGACAATTACAACTCCCATTCCGATTCTGCTGGTTGAAGCCGCGCCTAAAGACATGGCAATTGGCAAAGCGCCTAAGGCAATTGCCAAACTTGTCATTAAAATTGGTCGCAATCTTGATTCCGAAGCTTCTAAAATAGCTTGCAATTTTGGTTTTCCTTCTTCCCGGAGCTGGTTCGCAAATTCCACAATCAAAATTCCGTTCTTGGTTACTAATCCAATCAGCATGATAGTTCCAATCTGGCTAAAAATATTCCAAGTCTGACCAAAAAGCCAAAGCGAAAACAGAGCTCCAGCAACCGCCATCGGAACCGTCAAAATAATAATAAACGGATCGATAAAACTTTCAAATTGTGCCGCTAAAATTAGATAAATCAAAAGCAAAGCCAATCCAAAAGCAAACGCAGTGTTCGAATTACTTTCTGCGAAATCTCGAGATTCTCCACCTAAATCTGTTGTAAAAGTTTCGTCTAAAACTTTTTCTTTGATGCGTTCCATCGCTTCAATTCCGTCGCTGATGCTTTTTCCTGGTGCCAGACCCGCAGAAACTGTGGCAGACATATATCTATTATTATGATACAATTGCGGCGGACTGCTTTGTTCTTCAATCGAAACCACGTTGTCAAGCTGAATCAAAGTCCCATCCGTACTTCTTACATAAATTGAAGTCAAATCCATTGGCGCATTTCGATCTTTTTTATCAAATTGTCCCATGACTTGGTACTGTTTTCCATTCATGATATAATAACCAAAACGTTGTCCGCTTAAAGAAAGTTGCAACGCTTGAGCGACATCCATGACAGAAACACCAAGGCTTTGCGCTTTTTCTCTATCGATAGTTACATAAATTTCTGGCTTGTTGAATTTTAAATTTACGTCAGTAATTGCAAAAGTTGGATCTTTCGCAGCTTCATCCATAAAAACCGGAATTTTTTCACGCAACTTTTCAAAATTCTGAGCTTGGATAATATATTGAACTGGCAATCCACCACGGCGGTTTACAGAAATAGTAGGCTGTTCAGAAACAGAAACCTTTGCTTCTGCGTTGGTTTTCGTCCATTTTGTCAAATCTGCGGCGATTTCTTTTTGAGATCTTTCTCTGTCGCCGGCTTCTACCAAAGAAATTCTGGCACGTCCGCTATTTACGGAAGCTGAACCAAAACCTGGCGCAGTAATTACCAAACTCACTTTCTTTTCAGGAATTGAATCATTAATCAAATCAGACAATTCTGTCATGAAACGATCCATGTAATCATAAGAAGCGCCTTCTGGAGCCGTGACATTTACACCAATAAAACTCCTGTCATCATAAGGTGCCGTTTCTTTTTGAAGCGTGCTGAAGAACAGAATAATCAAGCCGATACAACCAATTAAGATTGGAAAACTCAGCCATTTTTTCTTCATAAATTTCGCAAGAGATTCGCCGTAACCTGTGTTTAATTTTACAAAGTAAGGCTCACTCCAGTTATAGAATTTAGATTTTTTCTGCTTGCCACCTTTCATCAAATAAGCATTCAACATTGGCGTAAGCGTCAAAGAAACGAAAGCAGAAATTAAAACGGCAGCTCCAATTACCACTCCGAATTCCCGAAACAATCGCCCGACAAAACCTTCCAAGAAAATTACGGGCAAGAAAACAGCAGCCAATGTTATTGAAATTGAAATTACGGCAAAGAAAATTTCGTTCGAACCTTTAATTGCGGCTTCAATCGGAGACATTCCTTCTTCGACTTTTTTGAAGATATTTTCGGTGACAACAATTCCGTCATCGACAACCAAACCGGTGGCCAAAACAATTGCCAAAAGTGTCAATACGTTTACCGAAAATCCGAAAAGCCACATGATGAAAAACGTCGCAATCAATGAAACCGGAATATCAATTAAGGGACGGAAAGCGATTGCCCAATTTCTAAAAAATAAATAGATAATCAAGACTACCAGAATGATTGAAATCAATAAAGTTTCGGCAACTTCCAAAACTGCTTTTTTTACAAAAACAGTATTATCGATCGCTATATTTAATTTGAAATCTTTTGGCAGATCGACTTTTAATTTGTCATATTCTTTGTAAAAAGCATCTGCAATATCCAAATAATTGGTTCCGGGTTGCGGTATAATTGCCATTCCGACCATTTCTTGTCCAGAATCGCTTAATTTTGTTTCTAAGTTTTCCGCTTCCAAAGAAGCATTTCCAATATCGCTGAAATGAACTGTTTTGTCGCCTTCTGCACGAATTATTATATTGTTGAATTGTTCTTCTGTAGATAAATTTCCAATGGTTTTTACAGTTAATTCTGTATTATCTCCCGTTAATTTACCAGAAGGCAATTCTACGTTTTGAGCATCCAAAGCATCGCGAACGTCAGAAACCGTACAACCATACGAAGCCAATTTTACTGGGTCAATCCACAAACGCATCGCATATTTTCGCTGTCCCCAAATCTGAACACTGCTGACTCCGGGAATCGTCTGTAAACGCTGTGCAATCACGTTATCGGCGTAATCTGAAAGTTCTAAAACATTTCGATTGTCACTTTGAACGGTCATCGTAATAATCGGCTCAGAATCGGCATCGGCTTTTGAAACAACTGGCGGTGCGTCAATGTCTTGAGGCAAACTTCGAACGGCTTGAGAAACTTTATCACGAACATCATTCGCCGCTTCTTCAAGATTTTTATCTAAGTTGAATTCGATGTTGATATTGCTACTTCCTTGATTACTCGAAGAAGTGATATTTCGAATTCCGTCAATGGAGTTGATGGCTTTTTCAAGCGGTTCAGTAATCTGGGATTCGATAATGTCAGAATTGGCTCCGGCGTAACTTGTTCGCACCGAAATCTGCGCAGGATCAATCGACGGAAATTCGCGAACACCTAAATAAGTGTAGCCGATAATTCCGAAGAGAATCAGCATCAGGTTCAAAACGATGGTCAGAACCGGTCTTTTTATGCTTAATGTGGATAAACTCATTTTTTGGATTTAAGATTTAGGATTTTGAATCCAAAGCTTTATTTTTTGACAGTAACTTTTACGGGTGCGCCATTTTTCAAAGTCATAACTCCAGAAGTCAAGACCGTATCTCCCGCTTTTAATCCGGTTAAGACTAAAATTTCTTTCTCAGTTCTCGAACCAGTCTGCACAACAATTTCTTTGGCTTTGCCATTTTCAGAAACAAAGATTTTCTTCCCGTTTTGAATCGGAATCAAAGATTCTGTTGGAACTAAAAGTGCGTCTTTTATATGATCTAAAGGCAAAGCAACATTGGCAAAAGTCCCAGGATATAATTTTCCTTCCGGATTTTCAGCAATCGCTCTGACTTTTAAAGTTCGGGTTGCAATCTCGATTTCTGGTTCAATAGCGTAAATTTTAGCAGCAAATTTTTCTGTAGAACCTGCTGTCGTAAAAGACAAGGCATTTCCGACTTTCATCTGCGAAGCATATTTTTCAGGAATTGAGAACGTAATTTTAAGCTGGCTGGTGTTGACTAATTTTGTGATTGGCGTTGTTGGCGTAACATAAGTTCCGTTTGAAATAGCACGAAGTCCGATTTTTCCAGAAAATGGAGCGCGAACATTTGTCTTTGCAATTTGTGCTTGAATCAATTGCGTTTGCGCTTTTGAAGATTTGAAATCGGCACTTGCAATGTCATATTCTTCTTGACTAATTGCCTCTTTTTGTAATAAAAGTTTGGCTCTTCTTTCGTTCTCAGAAGCCAATCCTTGTGATGTTTTTACATTTGCCAATTGTGCACGAAGTTCAATATCATTGACTTTGAAAAGTACTTGGCCTTTTGAAACCAAGCTTCCCTCTTGAAAATTAATGCTTTCTACAATTCCAGAAACTTCACTTCTAATGTCTACTTGTTCATTGGCTTCAATTGATCCTGAAAGTGCTAGATTGTCTAAGAAAACTTGTGGTTTAAGAACAATTCCCGTTACTTTCAATGCTGTTTTTCCACCTGGACCTTTGCTGTTTTTTTCTTCGGATTTTTTATTATCTGAAATTCTGTAAAAAATTAATGCACCGATTCCGACGATGATAAGCGTGTAGACAAGATATTTTATTTTCATAAGAAGCTGACTATATTAGTTTAAGGATAAATAACACAGAAGTCATAAACGCAAAACTAAACCTAATTCGGCAGAATTTTTTGTGCGTTTCCTATAATTTAACTTTTTTTTCAGTAAATTCAATGCTTTAACATCTCTGCTTTGAGAAGTGAGGTAATTTGTGAATAAAAATTAATTGTATATTTTTATTTTTTTCTTGCTTATATAAAAAATTAAATATATATTAGCCAAGTGAGTTTAAACAATTGTTAAAATTCATAAAAAATACCTACAAATATCAACCACCGATTTTCAGGTTAGACAATAAATAGTATTTAGTTTTTAGATTTTTAATTTAAAAAGCCGTCGTTTGCCCGATGGCTTTTTTGCTTTGATATTTGTATTTGTGATTTATTTATTTTGTAAATTTGCAGGCAATTCAATGCATAAGAATATGAACTACATTCACGATAATCAAAGCCCTTTTCAAGCAAAAATTTCTTTTCATAAAGTAATCGAAATTTTAGAAGAAATAGCGCAATCTGATGTCGATTATCGCGCGGCTTATGCCAAAGGACTTTTAAAAGCGATTGAACCTTTTCCTGAACTTCGTGACGGAATTGAGTCTTATGAGCAAATTGAAAAACACTATCTTCTTATAAAACACTTGCTGTCAGATTTGTTTCCGACGGCTTTGACCAATAATGAAATCAAGGCAGTTACCATTCCTTTTCAAAATTATATTTTCAATACGACAGAAAGACTTGAAAAAATGCTCGAAGATGCCGGCGAAGATTTTGAAATCATCATCAGGGATTTTGACGAGCACCAATTTTATGTAATGAGCTGTTCGCTGATTTTAAATTATTATTACGGACATAAAGTTGATATCAAAAAGCCTATTTTCTATGATATTCCAGATGCAAACGGAATCATAAACCACTATCGAATTATATACAACGCTGATTTTTTAGAAATTCTTCCAACTGAAAAATCTGTTCCTTTGACAGAAGAAGATATTAATCTCTTGATTGATAGTTATGATAATATTGATCTTTGGAAAGAAAAATTTCCTCCTGGAAGCTGGATTATGAAAGGTTTTGGGATTATGAGTTTATATGATAATACCATTGAAAGTGCTATTTCAAATCTAAAAAGTAATCTTTTAAGCAATAAAGAAAGAAACGAATTAGGCAAAGAAGAACTAGAAGAAATATTCAGGTCAATATATAGAATTCCAGACTTGCGCACTGGATTTACGCCTTTTAATCACGACCGATTGGTGAAAACTGATTTTGGCGAGATTGAAAGCTTTCTACTTTTGAAAGATCAAGAAGAAGAATGCCGTGATGAATTGGGTGGTTGCATGATTGATACTTTGGTTGGACAGAAAAAATATTTCATTATTTCTGACGTCAAAGAATATTTGATGGCTGGCGAAGAAGAGCAGGAACTTGCAGAACATTTGCTATCGCAAAATATCCACAGCTGTATTTTTGCTCCGGTCATGAAAGATGATAAAATGCTGGGGATTGTGGAATTAGTTTCTTCGGTTCCAAAACAATTGAATAGTATTAATGCTAATAAAATGGACATGGTAATGCCGTTTTTGGTAGACACAATCGACCGCTATTATTCTGAATTGCAAAATCAGATTGATGCCATTATCCAAAAAGAATATACTGCCATTCATCCAAGTGTTTACTGGAAATTTAGGGAAGAAGCCTCTTTGCATACGACTGATAAAAATAGTAGAGATTTGCCTTTCAAAGAAATTGTTTTCAAAGAAGTCTATCCGTTGTATGGGCAAATTGATATTAAAGGCTCGTCTGTTGCGAGAAATCGCGCGATTGAAAAAGATTTGACAGAACAAATGGATTTGCTTTTAGAATTGCTTCGTTTTGTTAGCAAAGAGTTGCAATTGCCAGTAATTTACCAAAATATTTTTGAACTGGAAGCTATGGAAAAAGAGCTTTCTGAATCGTTGAAAGCAGATACAGAATCTTTAGTCCAAAGTTATATCCTGAATGAAATTCATCCGCTTTTAGATCATTTTAAAATTGGAAATGAAGGTGTAAAACACAAGGTAGAAAAGTATTTCGAGACTTTAGATTCAAAAATCGGAATGATTTATAACGCCCGAAAAGATTTTGACCAGACACTTTCTCTGATCAACAAGAAAATGGCGTCACTTTTAGATAAAAAACAAGAAACCGCCCAATCTTTTTTTCCGCATTATTACGAGCGTTTTAAAACAGATGGTGTTGAGCACAATCTTTATATTGGCGCTTCGATTGCACCGCAACTTTCTTTTAGTCCTGTTTATTTGAGCAATTTAAGATTGTGGCAATTGCAGGCGTTGTGTGAAATGGAAAATGAATATTACCAAATGCGCCCAGATTTAGCTTATGATCTTGATGTGACTTCGTTGATATTGGTTTTCAGCTCTCCGATTTCAATACGTTTTCGCATGGATGAAAAGCGTTTTGACGTCGATGGAACTTACAATGCGCGCTATGAAGTAGTCAAAAAACGTATCGACAAATCAAACATAAAAGGCACCCAGGAGCGAATTACCCAAAAAGGGAAAATCACGATTGTATATTCTCAAAATCACGAAGAAATCGAATACCGAAGATATATCAAGCTTTTACAGCACAAAAATAAATTAGGTGCTGTAGAAACTTTTGAAGTGGAAGATTTGCAAGGCGTGACCGGTTTGAAAGCACTTCGCGTGGAAATTCTGTATGCCCAGACTAAAAATTCTGAAGAAACAATTACTTACGAAAATCTCTTGAAAGAGCTTGAGGCAAAATAATTAAACCGATTTAAAAGCGACCACAAAAGCAATTACCGAAGTAATGATTCCGATCATGAAAATCGTGTAAGTGCTTCGCAATAGTTTATATTTTCTGTCTAAAACCAAGCCGAGGAAATACAAATCTTTGATCATTGAATTGTATAAATATTCGCGGTCTTTCATCATTTCATTAACGGCCCAAGTGTATTCTTCAAGTGGCATTTTGTGAAAATTTCCGAAGAAAAGCAAATTCACTTTTTTATCTTCAATGTCTTTTCTGGTAAAAGTCCCGCTAGAAACTTTCGGTCGCGTAGATAGTATGGCAAAAATGATTGAAATAACGCTGAACATCAGCATTATGAATGTTGGAACAATTAAATGCGAATTCGTCGGACTGTCTAATTTTGGAATCAAAGTAGACAAAGCAATTGAGATAATAATAGCATTTACCGATAACAAAATATTTGCTTTGCTGTCCGCAATCTGGCTCAATTTTGTGTGATTATTTAAAGTGACACGAAACATGGTGTCAATGCCACGTTCTGGGCTGTCAAATTTCTCAAGTTTTTTCTGGTTCAGAATATCCTTGGTTTTTTCTTTCTTGCCTTTTTTAAACGATTTTATGTTCTCTTGAATGATGGCAATATTCGCGTCTTTTTGGGGTTGCCAATGCTTTTGGGCATAATCAGTAAAAAATCGATGTCCATTGATAAAAAAGTTCAAATTATTTTCAGCCCATTCCAGTTTTGAAAAATCTTTGCTCAAAGTTGCTTTCAATTCGTCTTTCAGCAGATCACAATAATTAAAATAATCTTTATCGCCAAAATGAGAACAATCTGCATCGCGCATTATTTTCTCTAAAAGAGTCTCTGGAACGCGATCCATTTCAGTAGCTAAAATTAACAATTTTATTTTTTCGATTTTTTCTTCAGGAAAATCATTATCTTTAAGAAAAGCTTCTGCAATTACTGCACCTCTTTTTTCATGATTTTCCCCGCCTTCAATATAGCCAGAATCATGAAACCAAGATGCAATAAGTAGTAATTCGGCATCATCTGGACTAACATTTTCATTTTCAATAAGAATTTTTACGCTGTTGACAACGCGCAAAGTATGATTGAAATTATGATAGATGTAAACAGAAGATAAGCTATCTTTGAATAGCTGAAAAACATAATTTTCGGCTTTTTGGGCAATATTCATATAAATTGAAATTAAATACACCACCAAATTATGAAATTATTTTGGCTTAGCGCTATTGGTAAACGAAATATAAAGCTGTTTAAGTATATTGCAGTTGCAATTATTTTTCAATCCTGTGCTACAAACCATTCTCAGTTTGGGAGCAAGGCTCCTGCTAACGTCAAAAACAATTTTGATAATCCTAAAAGTTTAGCACACACTTTCTATTTAATCGGCGATGCTGGTAATGCAGATGAAGAAAAAGCTCAGAAAACATTGAAGCTTTTCAGTGAAAGATTGCAGAAAGCGGATAGCAGCAGTACTGCGATTTTTCTAGGCGATAATATTTATCCGTATGGAATGCCGCTTCCTGGTGATTCTGAACGAAAATTAGCCGAAGAAAAAATGACCATCCAAATGGATCTTACCAAAGGTTTTAAAGGAAAGACAATTTTTATTCCTGGAAATCATGACTGGTATAACGGCGTGGAAGGCTTAAAAGAGCAAGAAAAATACGTAAGAGATTATTTTAAGAATAAGAAATCTTTCCTTCCAAAAAATAATTGCGGAATCGATCACGTAAATATTAATGAAAACGTAGGCTTGATCGTAATTGACAGTCAATGGTATTTAGAAGATTGGGACGACCATTCAAAAATCAATGAAGATTGTGATATTAAAACCAGAAATCAGTTTTTTGACGAATTAGAAAACAAGCTGAATGACAATCAAAATAAGACCACAATTATTGCCATCCACCATCCGTTAATGTCAAATGGAACGCATGGAGGACAGTTTTCACTGCGAAAACATATCTTTCCGTTGGAATCAAATATTCCGCTTCCGGGAATTGCTTCCGTTATAAACTTATTACGAAAAACTTCTGGAATCAGTCCGCAAGATTTACAGAATAAAAAATACAATGCTTTTGTAAAAAGAGTAAAAACCTTGATTCAAGACAAAACAAATGTGGTGGTAGTTTCAGGCCACGATCACAATTTGCAATACATCGATCAAGATAATGTGAAACAAATTATCAGTGGCGCAGGCTCAAAACAAGAAGCAGCAAGAGCAATTAACGATAATGATTTTTCATATGGAAATAACGGCTACGCGGTTTTAGAAGTACAGAAAAATGGTGCTTCAAAAGTTTCTTTCTACGGAATTGATTCTAAAGGAAAAGAAGCACTTTTGTACAAGCAACAACCGACTTTTGACCGACCAAAACCTAATCTCCGCGAATTTGCAAGCAAGTTTGGATCCTTCAAAGACACAACAATTTACACTAAAAAAATGACCACAAAAGGTGGTGCTTATCGCTTTCTTTGGGGAAAACATTACCGCGACGTTTACAGTCTTCCGATTAAGGCTCGAGTGGTCAGCATCGATACCTTATATGGCGGTTTGACTCCGACAAAAGCGGGTGGAGGACACCAGTCAAAATCACTTAGATTAGTAGACAAAGACGGAAAAGAATATGTAATGCGTGCCTTGAAAAAAAGTGCAACCCGATTTTTACAATCTGTAGCCTTTAAAGACCAGCGTGTTGAAAAAGATTTTAAAGATACATATGCTGAGAATTTCATCATGGATTTTTACACGACAGCACATCCTTATACACCGTTTATTGTTTCAGATTTGGCAGATAAAGTTGGAATAAGTCATTCAAATCCGAAGTTGTTTTACATTCCAAAGCAAAATCCGTTGGCACTTTTTAATGAAGATTATGGCGACGAATTGTATATGGTGGAAGAACGCCCGATGGATGAATTCAAGAATCTTAAAAGTTTTGGTAGTCCAGCAAAAATTGTTTCTACAGATGATGTTTTGGCCAATATCAAAGCCGATGAAAAGTATGAAGTAGATGAGCAAAGTTATATAAGAGCAAGAATTTTTGACATGCTGATTGGCGACTGGGACAGACACGACGATCAATGGCGCTGGGGCGAATATAAAGAAAAAGGCAAAGTAATTTACCGACCGATTCCTCGTGACAGAGACCAAGCTTTTTCAAGATATGACGGAACTTTATTATCGATTTTGATGAACATTCCAGCATTGCGACACATGCGTTCTTTTGACGATAAATTAGACAATGTCAAATGGTTTAACCGCGAAGCTTATGGTTTAGACTTAGCTTTTATTACGAAGTCAGATGCAAAAGTTTGGCAAAAAGAAGCAAAATATATAGTCGATAATCTTTCTGATTCAGAGATTGACAAGGCGTTTGCAAAGCTTCCGAAAGAAGTAAAAGACAAATCTATCGAGAAGATAAAATCTGATTTGAAAGGCAGAAAAAAGAACTTGGCAAAATATGCTCAAGAATATTATGAGGTTTTGCAAAAGACCGTTTTAATCGTCGGAACGGATAAAAAAGACCGTTTTGTGCTTACAAGATCAGGAAATGAGACTAAAGTTGCCGTGTACAGAATTAAAAAAGACGGCGAAGAATTGATTCATGAAAGAACTTATAAATGTCCGGAAACTAAAGAACTTTGGGTTTATGGCCTAGATGATGATGATATTTTTGAAGTAAGCGGCAAAGGAAAAAAGAAACTGAAAATCAGACTTCTTGGTGGACAAAATAATGATACTTATGAAATTTCTGAAGGAAAAAAAGTAAGAATTTATGATTTTGCAAGACAAGAAAATACGGTTAATAATAAAGGAGGAGCTAAAACTTTTCTTTCAAATTCGTATGAAATCAATACATACAATTATGAAAAACCGATGTACAATGTTTTTGCAGGTTATCCTTTGTTAGGATTTAATCCGGATGACGGCGTGAAAATTGGGGCGCGTGTGAATTACACAGTTAATGGGTTTAACCGTTTTCCTTATTCACAAAGACATAGCGTTGGAGCCAATTATTATTTCGCAACAAGCGGTTATGAATTGTATTACAAAGGAATTTTCCCGCATCAAATTGGCAAGTGGAATTTTGTTTTAGACGCACTTTACACGAGTCCGAATTTCTCAATAAATTATTTTGGACAAGGAAACGAAACTGAAAATTTTGATGATGATATCGATTTAGATTACAACCGTGTAAAAATCAGAACTGTTAAAGTTACGCCGTCTTTTCAATGGATTGGCCAGCAAGGAGGTTCAGCAGTTTTGCAAGCCTCTTTTGAGAGAAACCAAGTAGATAAAACCAATGGCAGATTTATCAGCGAACCTGGAGTAGTGGAAGCAGACGTTTTTGACTACAAAGATTTCGTAGATTTAAGTGCTAAATATTCTTTTGAAAATTATGACAACGTTTCAAATCCTACGCTTGGAATGTCGTTTTCATTGCTTGGAGGCTATAAAATGAACATCAAAGAAACAGATAGAAAATTTCCTTATGCGGAAGCTTCACTTGGCTTTAACTATAAAATCTCAACGAGCGATAAATTTGTTTTGGCAACCTTGCTTAAAGGAAGAGCTTTGTTTGATAACGATTATGAATTTTACCAATCGGCAACTGTCGGTGGTGATTTTGACATTCGCGGTTTCAGAAATCAGCGTTTCTCAGGAAAGCAATCTTTTTACCAAACTACTGACTTGCGTTGGAATTTAGGCAAGATCAAAAATGGTTTTGCACCCTTGCGTTATGGCGTATTTGGAGGTTTTGACTACGGAAGAGTGTGGGTTGAAAACGACAATTCAGACAAATGGCACCAGTCTTATGGTGGCGGTATCTGGATCAACGGAGTCAACATCGTAACCGGAAAACTGCAACTTTTCAATTCCACAGATGGCTTGAGAGTTTCTGCGGGATTAGGGTTTGGTTTTTAAATCGGATAGTTTAATTTCATATAAATTACCGCCCGTTTTTTTATCTTTTTCATCTACTATCAGAAGGGATTTTCTGTCTTTAAAGCAAATCCCTTCTTTTTGTGTGACGTCATTCAATTCAAACATTTCCATCTTTCCTGATAAGAAATCATCGCTTTTATAATCTGATAAAACCCAAATTTTATTAGCGCTCAAAAGCACAATTTTTGTTCCGTCAGGACTTATGTCAGCTGAAGTAATGGCACATTTTTGATAACTGTCACAACTTATAAATTGTCCTAAGTATTCTGCTTTGTGATTGCCAGCTTTGTTTGGAATTTTATAAACTAAAACCGTTCCGTCAAAACCTTTGCTTCGGTTTTTAGAGAAGATATAGAAGTTGCCTTTGTATTCAAAAAAGGACTCTGAATCATATACCAATTCTGATTTCTTCGGAGGAAATTCTTCCTGGTTCGGATAATAAAAGGAAATCTTTGAAGTAGCATTTGCCGTATTATCTTTCAAGTTCGAAGCATCGATTTTATAAATGCACAAATCTTTTCGTTTGTTGTCATTATTTCCAAAATCACCGATATAAAGATTGCCATTTTCATCAGAAGTCAGATCTTCCCAATCAGTGTTTTTTGCATTTTCAATCGTAATTTCATGTGCAATTTTCCCTTCTGAATTTAATCCGTAGACGATATTTTTATTCCCGCTGTCTTCAATAACCCACGCCAAATCTGAGTTTTTTACAACCTCAACAGCCGAAGCTTCCTTGAGTTTTATCTTTTTTGTAATTGTTGGAATATCTTGTGAATTGCCTGTGCAGGAAAGAAAAATGCTAAATATAAATAGAAGAGAAATTGATTTCATTACGTGATTTTTATGTAAAGATATGAAACACGATTCAGCCTGCTTTATTGTGTAAAGTCTTATAAATAAAAAAGCTTCAAGATATTTCTATCTCAAAGCTTTTTAAAAGTGCTTGTTTGTATGTTTTATTCTTCAGCTGCTTCTCCAGATTTTCTGTAGATGAAGCTTCCGTAAATGTGTCTTCTTGCAAAACGGCTTGGCGATTCAGCGTTGACCATTTTTACATAAGTATTTCTTGGAACACCGATATACTCATACATATTGCCATTCAAATGCTGAATTTTCAAGATCTGTTTTTCATAGTAAAAATCATGAATGTTAGATTTTGCAATAGTCTCAGTATATTCTTCTTTATATCTTTCTTGCGTCTCGTGGTTGATGCTCACTAAAAAGTGGTAAGCCTCAATCACTGTTTTGCTTTTTTCTTCCGCTTCTAATTTTCCAGCTTCGTCGTTTACAAATTTATCAGGATGCGCATCTTTCATCACATTTCTGTAAATTGTTTTCAACTCTTTTAAAGTAACGGTTTTATCAACCCCAAGAAGCTTTCTGTGCTCAATAACTCTTTTCATAATTTTTCAATCCTTATTTCGGGGTGCAAAAGTAGGTAATTTAAAATGAAATATCATAATGAGTTGTGTATTAATTTGTTTTGGAAAGTTGAAAACGTTTTTTTGTGGTAATTTACTTATTGGCAAAGCCGTACTAAAGACTCTTTTTTGAATTGTATAAATAGATTTTCTGATTAGCAGCAACTTAGTTTTTAAACGATAAATGGGGAAGCATATTTTTTTAAGGTTTTTTACAAGGAAGAAATGAATCGTGTGAAAATTTCTTTGCTGAGGAAGTTTTCGAAAACTATTTTCTGTAACTAATCTTTACAGTATGGAGTTCTAGCTTTACAGAATACAGTTCGGGCTTTACGGAATGAAGCTAAGGCTTTACAGAATGAAGCTCAGACTTTACAGAATACAGTTCGAGCTTTACAGAATGGAACTCGAACTTTACAGATGAAAGCTTTAGCGCTACAATTAAAAGCCACAGCTTTACAGATAAGAGTAAATCAATAAAAAATGAAGCTTTGCTTTAAAAAAGTAAAGGTCTGTGTTTTTATTATTTGTAAGAGTGATTTATATTTTTTGTAGTATTGTAATAGCGAGTATAAAAAAGTCTCATGAAAAAAACGATAATGTACATTTCCATAGCACTACTTTTTATTTTAATAATTGCGTATAATTATGCGGGATTTGACACTTATCTGGTAACTCTTTTTAAAAAGGAAAAAACGCCAAAGGAATATGTCGAGTATAAAAATCTATCTGAAATTAAAGACTTTGGATTGCATCACACCGTTGATTTGATTGCCCAAGGCCAAGAATTCAGTCCATCGTTGCGACTTTATGAAATTTCTGAGAATGAAATTATCTTGCATTCGTTTACTGAAATGAAACCTTTTGACAATGGAGGTGGAGACAGTGGTGACAATTACACAAATCTTCTAACCAAAATTGATGCAAAAGGCAATGTTGTCGATACTTTAAGTTTTAAATCGTCTTCGTCAAACCAGTCTGAATTTGGGAATCCAGTCGTTGCAAACAAGCAAGTCATTAATATGGAAATGGCGTATTACCAAACCTGGCCGACCGATGGCGATAAAACTAAGAAAAAGTTTGTGATGGTCAATAAAGACTTTGCCTGGAGCGATGAAAAAATCACTTCATATTACAGCAGTATTGCTTTTGATTCTAAATATTTGCAAAATCTGTATTATTATCTCGACAATTCAGTTCCGTATGATAAAAGAAAATGTAAGGTCTTTTTTCGTAATGAGGAGTGGTATATTTTATTTGGAGTCACTGATGAAATTAAAGAGGATTCTTATAATAGAAAGCCCGTTGATAGTGATGCAATCGGAATTTCAAACACCAATGCAGTACTAAAATTCAAGCATTTCCAAAAGATAAAATACAATTCTTATTTGGTAGGAAGCCATAACGGAAGCGATACTTACAAGTGGTACCATTGGGACGGAACCGCTTATTTCAACTTGAAAATGGCAAATGATACTTTAAAGTTTAAAAAAGAAGAGGTCACTTTAGACGATTATGACACCAAAACGAAATTTAAAAATGATGTTGTTTTAAGCAAAGAACAAAAACTTCAAAATCTGACCAAAGAATTTAGCGTTTATAAAAATCCGAATATGGATTTTGTGCTGTTGCATTCTAATGTGCGAAGTCGTGATTTGTTTATTGTCAAGAGAAGATGATAGATTTAAATCGAGCTTTTACCAACCTTCCTTAAAACCATCTTTTAGAGCAGTTTTATATTTCTCTAAATCAAACTTATACAAATTCGGAGCTTTATGTGCGCCACCTTTTCGTGATTCGTCTAATTTCTCTAAAATATCATAACCCGTCATTTTTCTGTAAAAATTGCCACGGTTTAATTTTTTGCCCAAAATGATTTCATATAATTTCTGAAGTTCAGGCATCGTGAAAGTTTCTGGCAAAAGATTATATCCAATTGGCTTGTAATTCAGTTGTTTCCTTAAGGTAATCAAAGCATGGTCAAAAATATTTCGGTGATCCATCATGAACTCTGGAAGCGCGTCAATACTGATCCATTCACAGGCATTTGAAAGATCATCAATCATCAATTGCACTTGCGAATAATCGACCAAGGCATAAAATCCCATGGAGACAAAGCGTTGCTTGTGCCAAAGTGTATCGTCATATTCAGAGAAAAAACCTTCAGAACGGTTGAGGTCGCCAAAAACTCTAAACTGCTGTAAGTAAATATTTTGTGCGCCCGTTCTGTCCTTTAAAATTCGGGTTGCTGCATCTTTCAGATTTTCGGTCTTTTTTATATATCCTCCAGGCAGTCCCCAAAGTTCTTGGTCTTTCACTTTAATAAGCAAAACTTTCAGCGTTCCCTCATGAAATCCAAAGACGACACAGTCAATTGACAGGCCCGGAAGATAAATATCCCAAGCTTCTTTTGATTTTTCTTCAAGTAATTTTTTAAATTCCATAAGCATTTTCCTTCTAAACAAATATACTGAATTGGGCTTTTATATGCATGCTTGCAGTTTAATTTATATTTTTTGCAGCAATTATTGCCCTTAGCTTTTTATTGCCTTAATTTTTTTTAAAATAGAAGCGCGAATTAAGGCAGAAAGTTATTTTCAATTCTTAATTTGCGCTTTTAAAATATAATTCTTTTATGAATAATTCTACAACCACTAATCAGTCACGTCCTAATTATACTGTGCCGCTGATTACCATTACGTTACTTTTCTTTATGTGGGGTTTTATTACCTGCATGAATGACATTCTTATTCCTTATTTAAAGAAATTATTTGCACTTAGTTTTGTAGAATCCATGTTGGTTCAGTTCTGTTTCTTCGGAGCTTACTTCCTTGGTTCGCTGGCTTATTTTGCAATTTCTTATTACAATGGCGACCCGATCAACAAAGTTGGGTACAAAAAAGGCATCCTTTCTGGGATTGTTTTGTCTGCAGTTGGATGCGTTTTGTTTTACCCAGCGGCTACTTTCTCTGTCTATGGATTGTTCCTTGGTGCTTTGTTCGTTTTGGGATTAGGCTTTACCATACTTCAAATTACGGCAAATGCTTATGTTTCTTTATTAGGAACAGAAGACAGCGCGTCGGGACGTTTGAACATGACGCAGGCGTTTAACGCTTTTGGCACTACGATTGCACCTATTTTAGGAGGTTACCTAGTTTTTGGACCAGGTGGCGATCACAACATAACAGCAGAAGCTACTCGCATTCCTTATCTTGTATTTGCAGGAATCTTGCTATTGGTAGCTGTTTTGATTTATAACGTAAAACTGCCTTCGTTCCAAACGGAAGAGACAGAGCAAAAAGGATTAGGCGCTTTGACCTTTCCGCAATTGCGTTTGGGCGTACTCGGTATCTTCTGCTATGTTGGAGGAGAAGTAGCCGTGGGAAGTTTCATCATCAGCTTTTTAGAATTGCCAAGCGTGACGGGATTGTCTGAAGCGGTGAGTAAGAATTACCTGGCGATGTATTGGGGCGGTGCGATGATCGGCCGTTTCTTAGGCGCTATTTCGTTGAACCACAGCATTGGTGCGGGCAAGAAAGCAGTGTATATGATCTTGACAGCCGCAGCGGTTTTCTTGCTGATTTACAGTATTGTTGACTTGACTTTTGACCAGATGAGTTTCTTCTTAATCTTCCTTGTGTTGAACTTTGCAGCCTTTATGGTTGGTAAATCAGCGCCGGCGAGAACCTTGGCGATCTTTGCTTCAATCAACGTAATCTTATTGCTGTCAACCATGTTCAGCACAGGCTATATGGCGATGTACAGCGTTTTGGGTATTGGAATCTTTAACTCAATTATGTTCTCGAATATTTATACACTAGGAATCGCAGGACTTGGAAAATACACGAGCCAAGGTTCTTCTTTATTGGTCATGGCAATTTTGGGTGGTGCGTTAGTGCCATTGATTCAAGGTGCGCTGGCTGATTCTGACTTTGGCGTGCAGAAATCATTTGTCATTCCGGTATTCTGTTACTTGTACATCCTTTTCTTCGGATTGTATTGTGCTAAGAAGTTGAAGTTTGTGGAACAAGCTAAGGGTGTTTCTGGGCATTGATTGATTTACTTTCATTATAATGAGAAGCCTCCTTTTGGAGGCTTTTTTATGTTTTTTAGATTCTGTTTTATATAATAGCTTTATTGTATTTAACAAGAATTAGCTATGCTTGAATTAATTTGTAGAGTTGGAAATAGCGAAATTTCTTGTAAGCATTGAATTTTGCTGGGTTTATTTGTTTTTGAATGTAAGTTGTTGATATTTAAAATGATATATTTATTAACAATCTTGTTAATTTGTTGAAAGTGATAAATTTTGTAAGTAGATTAGTGGTGTTATTGTGGTGTGAATATTTAATTGTGTTTTACGTTTATGAAGCTTTAATAAGCTCTCTATGCACAATAATATTTTGTAAAAATAAGTCGGTCAAAACACTAACATATGAGTAAAAAAAAACAAAGTCGGAAAAGCTGAAACAGCGACTGAAAAAATCTGAAAGTAAGTGTCCCTAAATTTTTTATTATGAAAAAAATTAACTTTTTTATTTTCGCTTTATTGTTTGCTTCATTAAACTTGTTTTCACAAGCCACACCCTCGGGTTCAACATTAACAGTTTTGGATATAACTGGAAGTCAGGTTTATTATGAGTTTAATTTTACGCCAACTGGTGGCTTTATAAGTGAATTTGGCCCTGGTGCCCCACTTAATGTTCCCATAAGAATTAAATTAACATCTGGTTCAGGTGCAATTCCAACCTTTGTTGCGGCTGATATGAATGGAAATTGTGATACACATCAAATAGGAAGTATGAATTCAACACAAACTGAGTTTATCACAACTTTGAATAGTTGCTGTCCTTCCACTGCTGAAATTAGATTATTAAATGGACTTAGATTTTGGATACTAGTTAAATGTGCTCCAGTGGAAGATGGTGCAGGTTGTATAAAGTACAATTTATCAAAATCTTGTGATTTGTCTTGTATCTCATTTTCACTTCCATCAAATTCAGCAATTTGCAGGACTAAAAATTATACTGTTACTATTGGCTTTGAAGATGGTACATCAACAACCATTATAGTGAATTTTGCATCAAATAACACTTTCTTCTGTTTTGCAAAAAATATTAATGGAATAATTTCGTCTAATCTTTCAAATTGTAAATGCAGTGTAGGTCCGCAAATGAAACAAATTGAGGTATTAGACAAGAGTGAAATTGATGATGTGAATAAAATTATTGTATCACCTAATCCAACTAATTCATTTATTAAATTTGATGGAAAAAATTTAACTACATATAAAGTAGCAATATTTAATTGTTTTGGTAATCAGGTAATTAAAGACGCAAAAATTGATCAGCAGTTAAATTTTGAAAAGTATGAAAAAGGTATATATATTTATGTATTAACAGATGAAAATGGATATAAACAGGAAGGAAAAATAATAAAAGAATAATTTTCGGATTAACTTGAAGCAGTTTTTTGACGATGTTAAAATTGCTTTATTTTAATGCGAATATTTTAAAAAACTTGAGTACAAATAAGTCTTACACTAGACCTAACTGAGAAATCAGTGAATAAAAAGGCAACTGTTTTGAGCAGTTGCCTTTTTTATTTTAATTTGTTTCGTTATCGACTATCTCAATTAAAAGGAATACCCTAACCTCACAACAACAGCTAATCAATTAGCCACTTTTACCGAGCCATTACACACATCCCCTTCAGGAATACCATTCACCCAAGTTTTTAACTTTGCAATTCGCTCTTTAGTTAATTCAGCAAGCGTCAGGCTCCAGCACATTGGGAAAGCGCTCCCATAAGTTTCCATCCCATTTTTAGCAGGGTAATTGGCCGCCACTTCTGCATCTCGAAAAGCAATCCAGGCTTGCTGTGCTTTTTTAAGGCTGGCGATAAAGGCTTTGTCTGATTTATATTCTTTGAGGATTTGTTGGTACACTTGGTTTAGTTCTTTATCTGCTTTAGCATAAGCCTGACTGGCTTTTTCGTTTTCAGAAGCTTGGCTTTGTGAAAAAACAGATAGGGAACATAATAACAGCGTAAATACAAGTAGGTTTTTCATAATTGCGATTTTTGATGAACTTAAATTTACGTATTTTTTCAAAATAAATAATCTTAATTATGATAGTAAAAAAGGCAACTGTTTTGAGCAGTTCCCTTTTTTTGTTTTTATGTAATTACACCAGAATAATTACTAAGAAGGAAAGTATTTTAATGGATTATATGATTTCAAATTAATAGGGTCATCTAAAAACAAATACCTTGTTCTGAAATATTTTTTCAACAAATTTGATTATATATTAAAATAATTTCTATGTTTATAAAAAAATTAGCACAAATGAAATGATTTTGTTTTTAATGCTACTTTTTTAAGATCAGTAACAAATTATTTTATAAAAACCATTAAACCCGTACTTGTATGAAAAAATTAAAGAATTCAGAATTGAGCTTATCGAATGACAATCCTAATTTAGAACTTATGTTTCTCGATAACTCGCAAATGAAAATTCTGTTTAAAATTAGCGACAGCACGCTGTTGCGCTGGCGAAAAAATAACATTCTAAAATATGTAATGATCGGACGAAAGTGTTATTATCCTTATCATTTGGTTATGAATTTTATGAAAACGAGAAGCGAATCCTAGTAATAGTAAGTTCGTAACATTCAAGCCTGTCCTTCCAAGGACAGGCTTTTTATTTGGTATCTAATCCACACAAGAAACCCACTGTAGGCAGTAAGAAGCAGGTTGGTTCGGACCTTGTTCGATGCAAGTCCCATTTTGACAATATTGAGACGAACAAACCTCGAACAAACCTCGAACAAACAGGGGTTAAAAATCAACTTCATCTTCATTAACCGTCATAGACCGTCATTAGCTTCATGGTACGTCATGTGTTTCATAAAGCATCAAATGTTTCACAGTCAGTCAAACAAAGTCACGATGTCAAACGTAATGGCGCACTTGCTAAATTTGTCTCATACATCACCCAATAGGGAATGTAAAACACAAATTTTAAACTTAAATTTTAACCTTATGGGTAAGTATGAACAAGGAATTTTAGGAGCGTTTTCTGGATTGGTAGGACCGGTTGTAGGTTCCAGTTTTAGAGGTATGAATATTATGCGAGGCAAGCCGAAAAAAACAACAAAAGAGCCCACGTTGAATCAGCTGGCACAGAGAGGCAAGTTTGCTACTGTGACGCAATTTCTTACTCCGGCAAAGAGCATTTTGTCAAAATATTTTGCAGTGCCTACTGGAGCGAAATCGCAGTATAACCTGTCAACATCTTATCATTTAAAAGAAGCAGTAGAATGGGATGGAACAGAAGCTATAATTCTTTTTGACAAAGCACTTTTTTCTAAAGGAGCTTTATTGGCACCCCAAAATTTGGTAGCCACGGCAACGGCAGGCACAAGATTAGACTTAGACTGGGTAAATAATTCACACGGAAATGCCTTGGGCACAGATCAATTGATGGTAGTAGTTTATGAGCCTATTGGCCGTTTTTATGAATTTTTCTTAAACGCAGGTGCAAGGGCTGATGGTACTGCAACGATTGCATTGCCTCCTTATTTGGCAGGAAGTGAAGTGCACTGCTGGGCATTTATGGCGGCCACGCAATCGGCACTGAAAAGCACTAGCCAATATTTAGGTGCAATAACGGTGTTGTAAAATATCATTTTTGTTCTAAAAACAGCTTGGTTTACTTTTTTCCGAGGTTTTATAGCTGTGATATTTTTAATCAACATTGATGCTGTAGTAAAGGGGTTTTAATGTTGCCGAAGGTGAAAATTAAAAAGATTGAAATAAAAGATGTATTCGAAATTGATGTTCCAGAAATATCAATTTTCAGGTTAACTGAATCTATTTTTTATCCGAAGTCTGATAAAAAGGGTTTTGAGATTTATGCTTCAGCAGATGGTGACGAACTAGATTTAAAAATAAGAGATTATGTTGCAAAATCTTTATTTTTAAAAGAAGATAAATTGTATATTGTAAATGTAAAAGATGCTAAAGAACTAGGTAAAGTCACATACTTTTATAAAGTACAATGACCTATTAGCTTTTATTGCCATTAAATCAAACGAATGAGGAAATTACTTATTTTGCTGTGCTTTCTATCCACAAATACTTTTCTTTATTCTCAAGAGAAGGTAATTCTATCGCATGCAATCAAACCTTATGATTTTATTGAAATCAGTTTAGAACTGGATAATAAGCCAAGCGATAAATTCCATTTGGTAAAAATTGATTCGATTGTGACCATTACCAATAAGGATGAAAATTTAAAAAACAACCACGATGCTGAGAATATATTTCGGCGAGGGAATGTTTTGATGCGTTATGAAGTTCCGTCGAAGAAATTTAAAACTCTTGAAATCAAGGGAACGCTTAAATATTTTATAGCCAGCGAAGATAATAAGTCCTATTTTAAATTAGGGAAACTTAAAAATCTGAAGAAAAACACTAACTTGATTGATGCGACTCTTGCAAATAAAAATGCATTGTATTTTAGCATTGCCGATTCGACTGCCATAAATAAGGCCTTTCCCGATTTCAAATTTAGGACGGATGATAAGTCGGCTTACAAAAAGATCGACTTTAAATTCTATGACCTGATACTTGCGTATAAGTCGAGCAAGGCTCAAGATTTTTTGGTGGTGGTGAATGACGAGGTTCAGTTTGGCTATAATAATCTCACTTTGACCGAAGCAAAAACAGGTATTGTGTACAAGCTCATCAAGCTAAAACGTGAAATGCCTAAGGCAGAACGCGATGAGATTACAATTGAATTGTTGATTGAAAACGAGGATTCAATAAAAATTGTACCTTTTGAATTTAATAATGTAGTTGTAAAGGAATATTAGATTTCAGCAAAAAAGATGAAGAAAGTTCTATTTAAGTTTTGGATACTCAATATTCTGGTAAGCATCATGCTGTTCTTCAGTTATAGGATTTATATAAATGAAACGACTTCTGATGGTCCGAATTTGTTTGAGAAATTCGTTGCCATTTTAGAAATACTAATGAATGTCTGGTTTTCGGTCGCCTATATTCTTTTGATGTTTGTTTGTTCGCTAACATTTTTTCTGAACCTAATTGATGCTATTAGGAATAATTTTTATCTGTCGCTTTTGACTTTTATCGGATTGCCTTTTGTTTTTGTAATCTGTCTGATGATTCGAGTTTTGCTTGATTATTATGCTTATGACGATAGTGTTTTAACTGCATTTGCTTTATTTTCTGGGATGTATGTCTTTTTCAGCGCGATGCAGTTTTTAGTTTTCAGGAAGAGGATTGAGGCAAGAGTATGACAGACCTATTTTTACTGTTTTATTAAACTTTACCTATAATTTAATCAATTAAAAAAATGAAAAAAAACATTCTCTTTATTTTCTTCATTGTTTTTCCTTTGTTTTGTTTCTCTCAGGAAATTAAATCGATTACTTTAAGTGAAAAAGATACTCAAAAAGCAACAGAAGTTGTCAAGATTTGGATTGATGAATTATTTAAGGGAGAAAGCGTAGATAAGTTATTTCAAGTTTCAGATTTGCCTTTTGTTCGTGACGGCGTTAAAATATTGAACACTGATGACGAATTGAGAAAAATGTACGAAAGTATCTTTTCGAGCAAAGGAAAAAGAAAAATTCCGAAATATAAGATTCTCTTTATTGAACACAAGACAGAGATTGTAGATAAATACCTTCCTTTAAATGTCATAAAAACTGTAGTAATAATTGGTGAAGGCGAAGATGAAGAAAGCATTATTATAGGAATTGCCGTCAAAGGGGAGAAGTATAAAATCGTTGGATTTAAAGATTAAAAAAAGCTTAATCTTTTTCTTATTCTTAATCATACCAAACTTTATTTTCCTTAAGTTTATCTCGTTTAAATAGTGCTTCACATGTTTGTAATCTGCAAAACAAATCTCTAAACTAATGATTAAAACTAAAAAATTCGAAATCACAAAAAAGGAATATCTCTCCATAATTTACAGGGTTATGTTAAAAAAAAAATGGTGGCTGTTCGCATTAACTTGGTTTGCAGGTGTGTTAATTCTGCTTGACCAAGAGAAAGATATATTTAAAATTCTAATTATGGTTTTGGTATTTGCCTATCCGCTACTAGTGTTTTTCGAATATTGGCGATTTGCAAATTCTAAACAAAACAAACTGTTTTTTATTGAAAGGCAATATGAAATCTTTGATGACAAAATAGTTAGTTATGTTGGAGAAAATTCTGAAAGTACGATTGCAATTGAAAATTTCGTAAAGACATTTGAATTGAATGATGTCTATCTTTTATACATATCAAAAAACTCAAGTGTTTATTTTCCAAAAAGAATATTTCAAAGTAAAGAAGATGAAAATTGGTTTAGAGAAAATATATTTTTGCCAGTTAAAAGAAAGTGAAATCTGTATTTACTTTAGCAGAAATTTCAAAACTTCAATGCTTGCTGAGATGGTATGTTAGTTTTAGATAACGAAAATGAAACGACAATATATAACAATCCTATTGCTCTTTTTAACTTTGTCTTCCGTTTCCGGACAGTCGAAAAAAACTTCTTGCGACTGCCCTAAAACGCAATATGCAGGCACAAAACCGGACACTACTTTTCATTTTTTAAACGGCAAGACAATTGTTTTGTGCGGTTATAAGAATACTGAAAGTCAGCCGGCAACTTTTTCTGAATTCATTCTTGCTGTATGCGGACAAAATGAAATTATTGACTTTTGGGGAGCTGTGCTGAATTGCCGGCTTAAAGTTGAGAAGGACACTTTGCTTGTTGACCAAATTCAGAATCTGCCAACAGGAAATAATTTTAAATATCAGGAAACAGTCTGGACAACTGAGAAAATTTATTTTGTCAAAGAAAAGGTAGCTAGAAAACTCGAGGTTAACAGAAAAATTAAAAAATACAACCCAAACGAAATTAAAGCAGTTTTAAAAGAATTTGAAATTGCAAAACTAGGCCTTGACGACAGTAAAATGGTAATTGCAAATAAGTTATTCATTGCCACAATATCTGGCGATAAAAAAGCAAGACACTATTTTGAAGAATTTGATACAAAGTTTGGCGTGCTTGACGGAGCTTATAAAGAAGAATATAGCGAATTGATAGCAATGTTGCAGTTGTGGGACAAAGAAGAATAGCTGTTTACAGACTTTCAATTTTTGGGCAGGTTGACAATTGTAGTGACCTTATAAAATAAATACTACGGAGAAAATAAAATTAAAAGCAAAAATTTCGTTTGATTTAAATTTGAATAAGATTGTAATAATTATAAAGAGGTAACTTTTAACGATAACAAGATGACACGGCAAATTAGGGATATTTTAATTTACAACGGATATGAGTATTACCTCAATGATGAATATCTAGAACAGTTTTTTGAACAATTTCCTGAAAAAAAGCCAGTGATAGAATCATCATTTTCCGCACTGTGGCGAGGTTATGTAGCAACGTTTGAAATCGTTGAAGAACAACTTTTTGTTAAAAGAATAAGTGTTTTCTCTGAATGCAATCTTGATGAATTTTTTCCAAACAGTCGCAAATTTGATTGGTTCACGGGGCTGATAAGAATTGATGATTTCCGTGGCGAGTATGACGATGAAAATGATCCAAGCGCGATATTTGAATTTTTAGAGATTGTTAATGGCAATTTGAAAAATATTTGGAAACTGAACTATCTAGATTTTATAGCTTTTAAGGAAATCCAGTTTGATTATTTCAAGACTACGCAGGATTACGCAAATCTATATTTGTTATGGCGAAAAAATAATCCAAAAATCCCAGATTCAGACATTGACAAATATATCAGTGAAAGCATAATGAGAAATTCCAAAGAATTATTTTAACCATTTGCGGAAAACCGTAAAATTCTTCAAAACCATAGCAGTATCATTGCCCGACTTATCTATTTGAAATCAGATAATTACAGCAATCAAATACAGTACTATATGGAAACAATGGATTTAAAACTCAAATTAGAACAGCTCCACCAGCGAGTGGATTCTCTAAAGGATCAAATTGGTACAGAGGAAGCGACAAAAAATGCTTTTGTAATGCCTTTTATCCAGATCTTAGGATATGATATATTTAATCCGACAGAAGTAATTCCTGAATTCATTTGCGACATCGGAACAAAAAAGGGAGAAAAAGTGGATTATGTTATCAAGCGTGACAATGAACCCATCTTGATTATCGAATGCAAGCATTGGAAACAAAATGCGGACGCCCACAATTCGCAACTTCACCGGTATTTTCATGTTTCTAAAGCGAGATTTGGCGTACTTACCAATGGGCATATCTATAACTTTTACGCGGATTTAGAAAAGCCGAATATTATGGATGAAAAGCCTTTTTTTACTTTAGACCTGTCTAACCTGAAAGAATCAAGCTTGAAAATTCTTGAGAATTTTACGAAAAACGGGTATAGTTTAGAAAATATCTTGGATTCGGCTGAAGCCATGAAATATATCAAAGCGATACGTGCTGAGTTTGAAAAAGAATTGCAAGATCCTTCTGATGAAATAATCAAAATGTTGGTAACCAAGTTTTTTGACAAGCCATTGATTGCGTCAAGATTAGCCACTTTTAGAGAGTATACCAAAAAAGCACTTTCCAATTCAATTAATGAATCCATCAATTTCAGACTTAAAAATGCGTTGAATATTAGCGAAACGGTTCCTTCTAAAAATGATGAAAATATAGCTTCTGTGGATGAAAATGTGGAAGCTCCAAGATTTATAACAACTGAAGAAGAAATTGAAGGCGCTCAAATTGTAAAAGCTATTTTAAGAGAACTGCTGACGGCTTCAAGAATTGCATTCAGAGATACGCAATCCTACTTTGGCGTGCTTCTAGATGATAATAACAGAAAACCAATTTGCCGACTGCATTTTAATTCCTCTAATAAATACCTTGAACTGTTTCATAACGGCAAGGACAATGGCGAGAAAAAATTGCTGACTGCTATCGATGATATTTACAATTATAAGGCGGAGCTGCATGCGGCTGTTGAAAATTATAAGTAGTTTTTTGTAATTTGTATTTTGTAAATTATGATAATGAAAAGTCTTGGGGAGAAATTCTTTGAGGCTTTTTTTATAAAATTAAAAAGGCTGTGAATCGATACTAGCAAGACCATACAAATAGATCTTGCCTTAGTCAAAAAGTATTTAACAAATTAAAAGTCAGTTTTATAACTTATAAGATAATAGTATATATTTGGTGTTAAATAAATGCTTGTATTTATCAGAGAGGGTTGTCTTTATTGTTGGATACGCTGTTGGTAAGCTGTTGGTAATATGGGTGCTAATTATTCTTAAGAGGTTCAATTTGAGTGTTTTAAAATATAAATATGAAAAAAATATCAAGTGTCACAACAGTTTTTAGAAGAAAAATGTTGCCCATTATTGTACTTCTCTTATTCTTAATTGCGATTCTATATTATATGTTTTTCGATATTGTCTTTAATGACATAGCGGTATTAATTTTTCCTGCACTTCTACTATTTATCGGTTGGTTGCATTCCTTTAGGAAATTAGAAATAGTTTATTTAAATGGGACTTATTTAAAAGTCAATAATAATAAAATTTATTTTAATGATATAATCTCTGTTATAAAAGTCAGCTTATTTAGATATAAAGTAACCTATCGATTTGAGAATTCAATTAAAACTTTTTTTTTATGGTAGATAGTTTTGGTTCAGATGATATAAAAAAAATTAAAAATTATATTGATAAAAATAATCATAAACCGCATCGATTATGACCAATAAAGAAATACTAGAAAAAGCAAACAAAGCAGTCACAAATGGCGACAACGAAGGATTTCTATCTTTCTGCACAGAAGACGTGAAATGGATATTTATAGGCGACCAAACGCTAGAAGGCAAGGAAGCAGTCAGAGCTTATATGGAAAAGACATATATAGAACCTCCAAAATTCAGAGTAGAAAACTTAATTTCTGAAAATGATTATGTTACTGCAATAGGAAAGATAAGCCTGAAAGATGAAGCAGGAAAAACAATTAATTATTCCTATTGCGATGTCTGGAGATTTAACGAGGGCAAGATGGCAGAATTACAAGCTTTTGTTATTGAAACAAAGTAATTTCAAATTATTGTAGAAAAGAAGTAGATCGGTTGTTCTTACGTCTTACCACTATAAAAAATAGGTATTATGGAAAAACATAGAATATTTACAACAGCATTTGCAAGTGTCTATCCACATTATATTAACAAAGCAGCAAAAAAAGGTCGTACAAAGAAGAAGTTGACTCTATAATCTGCTGGTTAACAGGATATACGCAAGACGCATTAAATCATCAAATTGAAAACCGGATTGATTTTGAGACCTTTTTTGCAGACGCACCTCAAATGAATGCAAATGTTTCAAAAATTTCAGGTGTAATCTGTGGGTACCGTGTCGAAGAAATTGAAGACAAGCTTATGCAGAAAATCCGTTATCTCGATAAGCTAATCGATGAATTGGCTAAAGGAAAGGCAATGGAGAAAATTTTAAGGAGTTAAGACAATTTCAGCGTATGTAAGAATCTTAATAGTATATTTTAAAAACAGCGCAACCTTTTGGTTTTATTTTCCTCTACTATAAAGTCAGGCTCGGGTAGCATTCGATTTCTGTAATAACTTATTAATTAAATTTTTATGAAGAAATTAAATGCATTCGCACTCGTGCTATTTTTACTTTTAAATTGCTTTTCTACAAAGGCACAAGAAGAGGAAACACCAAAAAAAGCTGGATTTATTACTTTCAACATGACTTCACCTTTGTTAAGTTATGCGCCACGCTGGGATGTTGGGTATTACAGGCACTTAAATGAACGGTGGCTTCTGGGAGTGGAAGTGGGCTACGGAAATTATGGGTCAGCCATAAATTTTAAAATGGATTATGAGGTGATTGAAAAAGACTACCAGCTCTTTGAAATCAGGCCAGAAGTGATTTACATCATGACACCCAACAGAAAAAGCAAGCGGTTTTTCTCAGGAGAACTCTATTACATCAGCCACACTGACCACTTTACTACTGATTCTTATGAGGCTGGGAATTACAGATACCGTTTTGAACAGGCTGATTACAAAAGGATAAAATATGGCGTGAATCTCAATTATGGAATGATTATCAACTTCACAAAAAATTTCGGTATCATTCCAAAAATAGGATTTGGATGGCGATTCAGAGATGTTAAATATAGCAATCAGGTTGGTTTAGTCGAATCACTAAATGGAGATGAAGATGAAATCGAGTTTCCAAATACGGAAGGCTATATTACAGATAGCGGTAAAAAATCAGGACCTAATTTTGTATTTGATGTCAAATTATTTTTCAGAATGTAATTCAATAAATTTATCAAGCAGTTTATTTCAAATAAAATAATACTGGCAAAAATAGAATAGGAAAAATGAAACACCATTTTGCAGATTTTTTAGACCGTGAAGGAGATTACTGGACTATTATTCCGAATAGAGAACGCTATGCCTTTTCTGCCGATAAGGAAATTAAAGCAAAAGATTCGGTTAAAATAATGACCCTGACCAAAGATGATCGGTGCTGGAAACAAGTATTTGATTTTCCAAATCTAGAGGAGCTGACTTTGCACATGCCAAGCAAGGAACAGGTAGAATCACTACACAAATTACCACAAATTACCCGATTGCGAATTACGCATTTGCGTACAAAGACTATTGATTTTTTAAGTAATCTGATAAATCTAGAAGAGCTGGTGCTCGAATATGTATCCGGCTTTTCAGATTTGTCACCGTTGCGAGAATTGAAAAAAGTCAAATCTTTACATTTTGAAAACTTAAGAAGTGTAAAGAACTTTGAAGGATTGCAAGGCATGTCAAGTTTAAAATATTTGCACATTAACGGCACGCTCGATTGGAATCAGCCCATTGAAAACTTTGATTTTTTAGAAGGATTACCTAATCTAGAAGTTTTCTCACTAGGATGGATTACCTGCAAATCAGACTTCCCGGCTTTTATTTCGCTATTGAAATTAAAAAATCTTAAAAGGATAGCTATAGGAAGAGCAACGCTTACCACCAAAGAATATGCATTTTTAGAAACAGCTCTTCCCAATGTAGAAGGCGCCTCATGGGAATTATGCTGGAAATATGATGACTGGTTCGACTTCCTCGGAAAAGGGGCTGGACGTGCCAAATCGACTACTGCGAATGCAAAAGAAAAATGTGACGATTTTAAGGCAAAATATGAACTGCTAAAAAAGGAAGCTGAGGTTGTATTGAAAAAAATATCCTAATTTCAAACGTTAAGATTTCATAAATTACTTGCGTAATAATACCAATCGGTATATTTTTGTGTTCAAATTTCAAGCAAATGACCAAAAGCGAAAAAACGCGCCAATACATAATCGAAAAGACAGCACCAATTTTTAACAAGCAAGGTTTTGCCGGTACTTCTTTGAACGACATGATTGAGATCACAGGTTTGAGCAAAGGCAGTATTTATGGCAATTTTGAGAATAAAGATGCTGTGGCAATTGCGGTATTTGAATTCAATCTCAAGAATTTGCAATATTCTTTTCGGAGTGAAATGGACAAAAGAAATTCTTATAAAGAAAAGCTACTGGTTTTCCCGGATTCTTATGAAGGTTTCTACATTCGACTCATTGAAAATGGCGGTTGTCCGATTTTAAATACGGCTATTGAAGCTGATGATACGCATCCGCAATTGAAACAGCATGCGAGTAAAGCCATTGAAGATTGGAAAAAACAACTGATTTATCTTTTGAATAAAGGAATTGAAGCTGAAGAATTTAGCCTGCAAAATGACAGCGTAGAACAATTTGCCTTAACAATGCTTGCCACAATTGAAGGTGCAATCATGATTACAAAACTGACCGGAAAACTCAACAATTTAAAGATGATTATGGATTCCGTTAAAAATGATATTAATAATTTGAAGTAAAAATTTTTAAACATAAATATACCAATCGGTATAAAAATAGCAAACTATGGATAACAAAGCATTTGAATTTTTAAAAAACCACATCGGCAAGGAAGTTTTAGAATCGCCGTCGCCTTTCATGAATTGGTTGCAACCTAAAATGATTACGGTAGAAACTGGAAATTTAGTTTTTCAATATACGATCAGAAAAGAAATGACGAATCCGTTTGGCACGCTTCACGGTGGTATTATTGCAGCGATTATTGACGATGCAATTGGCGCCACTTTGATTTCATTCGGAGAACCTTTTTACTATGTAACTGTAAATCTTGCCATTGATTATTTTGCTTCTTCTAAAGAAAATGATGTGATTATTGCCACTACTTCTATAAATAAAAAAGGAAACACGATCGTCAACGCACAATGTGAAGTTTGGAATGCAGACAAAACAAGATTGCTGGCAAAAGGATATACGAATTTATTAAAAACAGAAATCAAAAAGTAAGATGAAAAGAGTAGCAATCACCGGACTTGGAGCCATAACTCCTTTAGGAAATACAGTGGAAGAATTCTGGAAAAATATTATAAGTGGCAAAAGTGGCGCAGGTTTGCTGACCAAATTCAACACCGAAAAGTTCAAAACCAAATTCGCTTGTGAAGTAAAAGATTTCAATCCAGAAGTGTATATGGAGAAGAAGGAAGCGCGAAAATATGATCTTTTTACGCAATATGCTGTCGCTGCTTCTGATCAGGCAATTCAAGACGCAAACCTTGATTTTGCTAATATGAGTCAAGAAGAACGCTCAGATATTGGCGTAATCTGGGCTTCGGGAAACGGCGGCATAACTACTTTCGAAGAACAATTACGTGAATTTCATTCCGGAGACGGGACACCGCATTTCAATCCGTTTTTTATTCCAAAGATGATCGTGGATATTGCCGCTGGCGTAATTTCAATCCGTCATAAATTACACGGACCAAATTATGCGACGGTTTCAGCCTGCGCGTCTTCAAACACGGCAATAATCAGTGCTTTTGACACCATTCGTTTGGGAAAAGCAAAAGTCATGATTGCCGGCGGTTCAGAAGCAGCGCTGACAGCTTCATCGATTGGCGGTTTCAATGCTTCGCAAGCTTTGTCAAAACGCAATGATAATCCTGAAAAAGCGTCACGACCTTTTGACAAAGACAGAGATGGTTTTGTAGCCGGAGAAGGAGCTGGCGCTTTGATTTTGGAAGATTGGGATTATGCCATAAGTCGAGGCGCAAAAATCTATGCAGAAATGGTAGGCGGTGGAATGGGAGCCGATGCATATCATTTAACAGGAACTCCAGCCGATGGTTTTGGAGCCGCACTCGGAATGAAAAAGGCCTTAGCCGAAGCAAATGTTTCTCCGTCAGAAATCGATTATATCAACGCCCACGCCACATCAACGCCACAAGGAGATTTGAGCGAATTGACAGCCATAAACGGAATATTCGGTGATTTGCCAGTTTCCATCAGCGCCACAAAATCCATGACCGGACATTTACTCGGAGCGGCAGGTGCCATTGAATCCATCATCAGTGTTTTGGCGGTCAAAAACAATATTATTCCAGGAACAATAAATACGGAGAATCTAGACGAAGCAATTCTAAACGGAAAGCAAATTGTCTTAGGGAAATCCATTAAAAGGACAGTAAAATATGCCTTGAATAATACCTTTGGTTTTGGAGGTCACACAGCAAGCGCATTGTTTAAGAAATACGAATAAGTAAATAGGGCATAAAAAAAGAGATGATTCGTTTGAGTCATCTCTTTTTTATTTCAAGCTATTTTAAATTATTTCGAAACCGGCTTAACACTAATAGCAAAACCACCACCCGGAGCCATCTGCTGTTTCAATTTAGTCTTAGAAGTAACTTTCATTTTGCTAATTACATAAGACTGCGGATTTTTTTCATAATCTGCATCTTTTCCATCAGCATAAATAATAGCTTCATATGTTTTTCCTTTTGGCAAGAAATCAAAGTTTACATTTCCAACTCTTGCATTTTCATCTGTAATTCCTCCAACATACCATTCGTCTTTTCCTTTTGCCTTACGAGCAATCGTGATAAAATCTCCTGGTTCAGCTTCAAGGATATTCGTTTGGTCCCAATCAATTGCAACATCTTTGATGAATTGAAAAGCATCCAAATGTTTGTTATACGTTTCTGGCAAATCAGCCGCCATTTGCAACGGAGAATACATTGTCACATACAAAGCCAATTGTTTCACCAAAGTCGTGTGAACGAAAGAATTATTCTCAGGATTGTAAGCGCTCACCTTAGTTTGGAAGATTCCAGGCGTATAATCCATCGGTCCTCCCATTAATCTTGTGAATGGAAGAATCGTTGTGTGGTCTGCGTTATTTCCTCCAAAAGCTTCGTATTCTGTTCCTCTTGCTGCTTCATTTCCAATCAAGTTCGGATAGGTTCTGCTCAATCCCGTCGGACGAACCGCTTCGTGCGCATTCACCATGATTTTGTAATCTGCTGCTTTTGTGATGGCATACAAATAATGATTGTTTGCCCATTGTCCATAATGATATTCCCCACGAGGAATGATGTCACCAACATAACCACTTTTTACTGCATTATAGCCATTGTCAGCCATAAATTGGTATGCTTTGTCCATGTGTCTTTCATAATTTCTGATTGAACCCGAAGTCTCATGGTGCATCATCATTTTTACGTTTTTTGAAGCCGCATAACGGTGCAATTCTTTTACGTCAAAATCTGGGTAAGGCGTTACGAAATCAAAAACATAGTCTTTAGATTTTCCAAACCAGTCTTCCCAACCTTCATTCCAACCTTCAACAAGAACTGCGTCGAAGCCATGTTTTGCAGCGAAATCAATATATTCTTTTACGTGAGCTGTGTTTGCCGCGTGTTTTCCGTTAGGTTTTGTCTTAGAATAATCTAGTTCGCCTAATTTTACGCTCGTCAAATCATTATAAGCCCAAGTGCTTTTTCCGGTAATCATTTCCCACCAAACACCAACATATTTTACTGGTTTTATCCAAGAAACATCTTTGTATTTTGTTGGTTCATTTAAGTTCAAGATTAATTTAGACGCTAAAATATCAGCCGCTTTATCGCTCACTACAATTGTTCTCCAAGGTGACTGCGTTGGCGCTTGCATATACCCTTTATCACCAATTGCATCAGGTGTCAAGAAAGAATTTAGTACCAAATTTTTATCGTCTAATTCAAGGGACATGGCCGAATAATCTACCAACGCCGCTTCGTGGATGTTGATGTACAAACCGTCTTTGCTTTTCATCATCAAAGGCGTTTGCACTCCCGTTTCAGAAAAAGTCTGCTGTGAAGCATTTGACGTCACGGCACTTTTCATTTTTCCTCTAATTTCAGATAAATTTGAAGTTACAGTGCTGTATTCCTGCGTATCAAAATCACCTGGAAGCCAGAAAGCTTTATGATCTCCAGCTAAAGCAAATTGCGTTTTTTCTTCTTTAATTACGAAATAAGTCAGCTCGGCCTGCTCTGGAAATTCATATCTGAAACCCAATCCGTCATTAAACAAACGAAAACGGATTCTGATAAAACGGTCTTTTACAGATTGCTGCGCAAGCGTAACAAGCAATTCATTATAATTATTTCGGATGGATTTTTGTTCTCCCCAAACTGGATTCCATGATTCGTCAAACGTAGCATTTTCTACTTTCGTTACCGTAAAGCCATTCAAGAAAGAAGGAACATCTTTAGTTTCAATTCCTAATTTGCTGGTTTTGATTACGGCTTTGTTTTTGTAATTTAATTCATAAGTAGGCGTTCCGTCTGCCGTCAAGCTGAATTTTAACTTCAGATTTTTGTCAGGGGAATTTAGTTCTTGTGCCTGCACGACAACGCAAGATACAAGAAGAAAGAGGGCTGTAAATAGTTTATTCATTTGTAGTAAATTATAAAATTATCATTTATCTATCGTAAAAATAGAAAAATCAGCAGGAAATGCCAGACTTTATTTCAAGGTTTGTAAAAATGGTTTTCATTACAACGTTATAGTTGTCAGTTTTGTTGAAAAGTCTTTTCACACGTTTTCGTTGGCAAAGCTATTTTCTGTTGCTATCATTTGTTAAAATAATTTTTCTACATTTACACTATGAAACAAGCAAGGCACTTTTTGACTGCATTTTTATCGGCATATCTGCTGATACTTATGGTTTTGCCTTGTAATGACGCACATGCGCAGACTGAAACCGTTTTGGAAACTCAATTTTCCCAGTTGGAAAATAACCAGCACCACGAAGATTTCTGCACGCCTTTCTGCATCTGTTCTTGCTGTACGACGCCAATAATCATACAATCATTGACTGTTTTTGAAGTTACTTATTTCGAAAATCAGTTTACCAAACTACCAAGTTTTTACAAATCGATTATTTCCAATTTCTACGGATCGATTTGGCAACCGCCACAATTAGTATAATGTTTGCCGATGTGAGTCGGCTGCTTTGTCGTGGAACTTCCACAAACAAGATTTAGCGAAAGCTAGAGTAAATCAACATTATATTTTTATAATCTATGTTAGATAAGATTATCCATTTCAGCATCCATAATAAATTTATTATCGGGCTGTTCACACTGGCATTAATCATCGTCGGAAGTTATGCTGCTTACAATCTTCCCATCGATGCCTTGCCAGATATTACCAACAATCAGGTTCAAATTATCACGAGTTCACCCACTTTGGCAACCCAAGAAGTGGAACAATTCATAACGTATCCGATTGAACAAGCCGTAAAACCAATCCCGAAAATTGTGGAATTGCGTTCCATCAGCCGTTTCGGATTGAGCGTCGTTACTGTTGTTTTTGAGGAAAACGTAGATATTTATTGGGCAAGAGCGCAAATATCTGAACGCTTGAAAGAGGCAGAAAGTACTATTCCTAAAAACGTCGGAAGTCCAGAAATGGCGCCAGTCAGCACCGGTTTGGGAGAAATTTACCAATATGTAGTTTTTCCTAAAAAAGGCTACGAAGATAAATACAACGCCACCGATTTGCGCACCATCCAAGATTGGATTATCAAGCCTCAACTTACCGGAACCGCTGGTGTCGCTGAGGTAAATACGCTTGGAGGAAATCTAAAGCAATACGAGATCGCTGTTCAGCCCGACAAATTAAAAAGCATGGGCGTGACGATTCCAGAGATTTTCGAAGCTTTGGAATCTAACAATGAAAACACTGGTGGTGCTTATATTGATAAAAAACCATACGCTTATTTTATCCGAGGCATCGGAATGGTCAGCAGTATCGAAGACATCAATAAAATCGTAGTCAAAAACCAAAACGGAATTCCGATTCTAATCCGTGATATTGCAAAAGTCCAAATCGGAAGCAGTATCAGATACGGAGCCGTAACTAAAGACGGAAACGGCGAGGAAGTCAGCGGTATGGTCATGATGCTCAAAGGCGAAAACAGCGGGGAAGTGGTCAAAAGAGTTAAGGAAAAAATGGAGCAGATTAAAAAATCCTTGCCTGAAGGCGTTTCCATCGAGCCTTTTATGGACCGCACAAAATTGGTTGACAAAGCAATTCATACGGTTGAAACCAACCTAATTGAAGGCGCTTTGATCGTAATTTTTATCTTGGTTTTATTGCTAGGAAACTGGCGTGCCGGATTAGTTGTTGCTTCCGTAATTCCCTTGGCTTTATTATTTGCCATTTCGATGATGAAACTTTTTGGCGTAAGCGGCAATCTAATGAGCCTTGGTGCCATCGATTTTGGAATCATAGTCGACGGAGCCGTAATCATAGTCGAAGCCATCATCCACAGGCTTCAAGTCAGGAAAAAAGAAACATTGACTTCAAACCAGATGAACGAAGAAGTCTATCAAGCTGCCGCTAAAATCAGAAGCAGTGCGGCTTTCGGAGAAATTATTATCTTAATTGTATATCTCCCAATTTTAGCTTTGGTCGGAATTGAAGGAAAAATGTTTTCGCCAATGGCACAAACCGTTTCGTTTGCAATTTTGGGAGCGTTTATTTTATCGCTGACGTATGTCCCGATGATGAGTGCTTTGGTCTTGAAAAAAGAAACGGGTCACAAGCGAAATATAAGCGATAAAATTATAGAAGGAATCACTAGATTTTATACGCCAATTCTTGATAAAGCTTTACAGATTAAAGGAATTGTGCTAGCTGCTGCTTTTGGGTTATTCGTAATTTCCTTAGTTGTATTCAATTCTTTAGGTGGCGAATTTATCCCAACATTAGACGAAGGCGATATTGCAACGCACTTGATTATTGCTTCTGGAAGTTCCTTATCCCAAGAAATTGAGGCTACTACAAAGGCTGAAAAAATACTAAAGGCAAAGTTTCCAGAAATTAAAATGGTAGTCACTAAAATCGGAAGCGCAGAAATCCCAACCGATCCGATGCCAATTGAAGCAGGCGACATGATTATCCTTTTGAAAGATAAAAAAGACTGGACTTCTGCTAAAACCAAAGAAGAATTGATGGACAAAATGGAAGAAGCTTTAGAAGATATCCCTGGCGCCACAACAGAGTTTTCCCAACCTATTCAAATGCGTTTCAATGAATTGATGACTGGAATCAGAAGTGATGTAGCTGTAAAAATCTTCGGAGACGATATTGACATGCTCGTCAGCAAAGGCGATGAAGTCATGCAGTTGATTCAAGGCGTTGAAGGTGTTTCTGATGCCAAATTAGAGCGCGTTGCGGGCTTGCCACAAATCACGGTTCGTTATAACAAAGATAAGCTAGCACTTTACGGATTGAACATCGGTGATTTGAATCGCGTCATAAGAATCGGCTTTGCGGGTGAAGCTGCGGGTTCGGTTTATGAAGGCGAAAAACGATTTGATCTGGTCGTAAGGTTGGAAGCCGACAGCCGTCAAGACATCAGCAATCTGAAATCGCTATTTGTGACTTTGCCGTCTGGAAACCAAATTCCGCTGGAACAAGTCGCCGATATCAAATACGAAGATGGTCCGATGCAAATCAGCCGTGAAGATGGAAAACGCAGAATCGTCGTAGGTTTTAATGTAAGGGGTAAAGATGTAAAAGGCGTTGTAGAACAGATTCAAGCAAAATTGGACAAAAATCTAAAACTCCCAGAAGGTTATTACACGACGTATGGCGGTCAATTTGAAAACCTTACAGAAGCTAATGAAAGGCTGCTGATCGCGGTTCCAATTGCCTTGGGATTAATTTTTATCCTTTTGTATTTCACCTTTAATTCTATCAAACAATCACTGTTGATTTTCACCGCAATTCCGCTTTCAGCCATCGGAGGAATTTTTGCCTTATGGCTTCGAGGAATGCCTTTCAGTATTTCAGCAGGCGTCGGATTTATTGCGCTATTCGGAGTTTCAGTCTTAAACGGAATCGTCTTGATTGCTTATTTCAACCAGCTTAAAAAAGAGGGTATGAATGATATTTATGAACGTATAAAAGAAGGCACAAAAGTAAGGTTGCGACCTGTGATTTTAACGGCTTCTGTCGCATCCTTAGGATTTCTTCCAATGGCAATCAGCAGTAGCGCTGGCGCGGAAGTGCAGAAACCTCTTGCGACCGTGGTTATCGGAGGATTACTGACAGCCACGATTTTGACACTTATTATTCTTCCAATCTTATATTATTATTTTGAAAAAGGATTTATGAAAACTAAAAAAACAGCAGTGATTCCCATTCTGGTTTTGGCTTTCTTTTCAGGAAGCATGAAGGCACAAGAAACTCCGAAGAATCTTAGCTTAAAAGAAGCTCTTGAATTAGGTCTTAAAAACAACCTTACTATTCAATCATCTGAACTAGAAAACAAGATGTATTCTGAATTAAAAGGAACAGCATTTGACTTGCCCAAAACTGAAATAACCGGTCAATTCGGGCAAATAAATTCAAATGCGCAAGACAAAAATTTCAGCGTATCCCAAAGTTTCAGTCCGTTTCAATATGGCGCCAAAAAGAAGTTGTTGGCAGAAAACAGCAATTTGAGCCAGTTAAAAACGGGCGTTACAAAACAGGAAATCGCCTTCAATATCCGCCAGTCTTGGAATGCACTTTTGTATTATTCGGAATTGAACAAGATGTTGCAGAAGCAGAACAATCTGATGCAAAAGTTTGTGCGTTCCGCTTCCCTGCGCTTTCAGACGGGCGAAACCAATTCGCTTGAAAATGTCACAGCAATAGCCAAACAGCAAGAATTGGAACAAAAAATCAAGCACAATGAGGCAATGATTTGGGTGGAAAAATCTAAAATCAAAACGTTTTTGAATCGAAAAGAAGATTTTATTTCGGTCGATACTTCTTTTGTGACCTTGCCGACTTTGGGGATTTTAGACAGCACTTTGGTCAAGGAAAATCCGAATGTGAAATTGGCTTCACAGCAGGTCAATGTGGCGGAAGCCAATCGAAAAGTTGAAAAATCGACATTGATGCCCGATATTTCTGCGGGTTATTTTATCCAGTCTCTTACAGGAAATCAGGAAGTAAACGGACAAACGGTTTATTATGACGGCACGCCTCGTTTTCAGGGGTTTTCGGTGGGGATTTCGCTTCCGATTTTTGCAGGAAGCAATGTGTCGAAAATTCAGGCTTCCAAGACAAATATCGAAATGCAACAGAAGAACGCCGAGTACCTGAAATTGGAATTATCGAACCATTACCAACAGCAGATCCAGCAACTGAATACGTTTCAGTCTTTGGTAGCTTATTACAAAACTACCGCTTTGGCAAATGCCGATCTGATTACGAAAAACGCTGGGAAAGCCTATCAACACGGGGATGTTTCTTATGTGGAATATGTGCAAGCTTTGGAAACCGCGCTCACCATCAGAACGAATTACATCAACGCAATCTATAATTTTAATCAGACTGTAATCAACTTGCAGTTTTTGGTAAATCAATAAAGATGAACAGAAAAAATATACTATACGGAAGCCTTGCGGTTATTGCAATTGCAATAATTCTATACTTTTCACTTCGCCATTCAGATACTGACGGACACGATCACGGTCAAGAAAATGCAACCCAAACGGAGAAGCCAAAAGAACAGTCGCCGATTAAGGAAGTAGCACTAAATGAAGCGCAATACAACGCTTCAGCAATTGAGTTGGGCACCTTCTCGATGAAGAATTTGAGTGATGTGGTCAATGCCAACGGATACACCAAATTGCCTCCGCAGAACCAAGCTGACGTTTCCGTACACTTGACAGGAATCGTAAAATCTATCAACATCATCGAAGGGCAATCGGTGAAAAAAGGACAGGTTTTGGCCACGATTGAAAGCCCAGAATTTGCGAAGTTGCACGAAGCTTATCTGACTTCAAAAAGCAATTTAGAATTTCTGACATTGGAATATGACAGGCAGAAAACATTGAGCGACGAGAATGTAAACTCTAAAAAAGTGTTTCAAAAGACCAAGGCAGAATTTGAAGTGGAAAAAGCCAGATTCAGTTCGTTGAAACAGCAATTGGCAATTTTGAATTTGAATGGAGGCAATACTACCAGTTCGATCATGCCGATTGTGGCTCCGATTTCTGGATTTATTACGGAAATAAATATCAAAATAGGAAGCAATGCCGAGGTGGGAAAACCGCTTTTGAGTATCGTCGACAACTCGCAATTGCATGTGGATTTGCTAGTTTATGAAAAAGATCTTCAGAAAGTAAAACCGGGACAGAACATCCGTTTTGTGCTGACAAACCAAGACAATACTGAAATCAACGGCAAGGTTTTCAATGTCGGGAAAGCCTTTGAAAATGAAACCAAATCGGTGGCTGTACACGCAGATATTTCAAATAAAAGCCAGACGTTGATTCCAGGCATGTATGTCAATGCCTTGATTGATGTTGGTGCTAGAAATGTACAGGCTTTGCCCGTGGATGCTGTCGTGAAAGCAGACGGAAGAGAATTTATTTTTATTTTGGAAGAAGGACATGAAGAGGAAACCCATGATGAAAAAGAAGGCCATTCTCACAAAGAGGGCGACGCGAAGGAACACGAAGGAAAAACATTCCGTTTTCAAAGAATTGAAGTGAAAACCGGCACATCGCAATTGGGATTCGTGCAGGTTTCTGTCTTGCATAAAATAGAAGAAAATGCCAAGATTGTATTGAAAGGTGCTTATTATATTCAAAGCCATTTGGTGAAAAACGAAGGCGGTGGAGGGCATTCGCATTGATAACCTGTTATTAAATTTCGAATAAATAAAGTCCGAAACGAATTAAGTAAGAAAATCAATTCTTTATAATTGAGAAAAGTGTATTTTTATTCAATTTTGGAAATTACATTTATTAATTATAAAGAACTTTAAAATGAAAAAATTTTTACTTACGGTTGTCGTTTTAGCAACTTGTTCTCTTGCAATTTCGCAAGAAACAGAGAAAAGTACTTCTGAAAAATTGCTTGGAGAGTTTTCAGAAAATGGTTGCAAGTGTATTGATTCTATTGAAACGTACAACAAATCTAAAAAATTAATTTCAAAAGAGATTGGTCAATGTATAGATAAACAAACTGTTGGATATCAAATGGGAGTTAAATTGTCGCAAATTGAGGAAATCAAAGAAAAAGCAGTTGAGGTAGATGGAAAGAAAGAGGTTAACATAGAAATAAATACTAACGAAAATTCGCAAGAGTATCAAAAATATTATTTTCAAATTGAAAGGTATATGATGGACAATTGTGTAGCATTAAAAGCGATAGTTGCAGCTACTGAAAAGCAAAATGAAAACTCGGTTTCAAATGATAAAAAAGCTTTAGAATTTTATTCTCAAGGACTACAAGCAGCAAAAAATGGAGATTATGAAAAAGCAGTTGAAGCTTTTGAAAAAGCAGTAAAGCAAGATTCGAAATTTGCATTTGCGTGGGATAATCTTGGATTGAATTATAGAAGGTTAAATGATTTCGATAAAGCTATTGAATCCTATTCCAAATCTTTAAAAATTGACCCAGAAGGAATGATGCCATTACAGAATATTGCGGTTGCTTATCAATATAAAAAGGAATACAAAAATGCGATTAAAGCGTATGAAAAGTTAGCAGAGGTTGATCCGAATAACCCTGAAGTTTTTTATGGAATTGGTACAGTTTACGCAGTAAATTTAAAAGATCTTGAAAAAGGACTTGATAATTTCTGTAAAGCTTATAATATTTATGTTGAGCACAAGTCACCATTTCGATCGGATGCTGAAAAGCAAATCAATTACATTTATGCTGAAATGAAGAAACTTGGCAAGGAAGATAAATTTAAAGAAATACTAAAAGCCAATAACATAAATTCTAATTAAATTATGCGATTTGAATTCAATAAGAAACTTAATTCGCTAAATTGCAGTGACAGTTTTTAGTTATTAAATTGTCACTACAATTATGGCACACGACCACTCCGAAATAGGGCATTCTCACAACCATAACAGTAATTTTAAAACTTACTTTCCCGCAGTATTCAGCTTTGTTTTACTGATTTTGGGAATTATTTTTGAGCAGGCAGAAGTTGCGTTTTTTAGCTATCCAATAAACTTGATTTGGTACCTCATTGCTTATGCTTTTGTGGGCTTAAAAGTCAATTATGAAGCGTTAAAAGAAATTCGCCACGGCAATGTGTTCTCAGAATTCTTCCTGATGTCCATTGCCACAATCGGGGCATTTTTAATTGGAGAATATTCAGAAGGCGTGGCGGTCATGCTTTTTTATTCCATTGGAGAATTATTTCAAGACGCCGCAGTCGAAAGGGCACAAAAAAGCATCAAGGCACTGTTAGATATTCGTCCGGATCAAGTGACCGTGATTCGCAATGGCGAAGCAATTGTCGTAAATCCATCTGAAGTAAAAATAGGCGAAATCATCCAGATAAAAACAGGCGAAAAAGTAGCTTTGGATGGTGAGTTGTTATCAGATTCGGCTTCTTTTAATACGTCTGCCTTGACGGGAGAAAGCAAGCCTGATACCAAAAATAAAGGCGAAAAAGTCTTGGCCGGAATGATCAATCTGCAGACTTTGGCTAATGTAAAAGTGACGGCGCTGTTCAAAGACAGCAAGCTTTCGAGAATCTTGATCATGGTTCAAGAAGCGACCGCCAAGAAGTCGAAAACGCAATTGTTTATATCCAAATTTGCTAAAATCTATACGCCGATAGTAGTTTTTCTCGCCATTGGAATTGTCTTTCTACCTTCCTTTTTTATCGAAAATTATATCTTCAACGAATGGTTGTATCGCGGATTGGTTTTCTTGGTAATTTCTTGTCCGTGTGCGTTGGTGATCTCGATTCCGCTTGGTTATTTTGGAGGAATCGGCTTGGCTTCTAAAAACGGAATTCTATTTAAAGGAAGCAATTATCTAGACGTAATGACGAAAGTGAATACCGTAGTCATGGACAAAACCGGAACCTTGACCAAAGGCGTTTTTAAAGTCCAAGAAGTGGTTTCTGAAGGAATTTCTGAGGAAGAATTAATACGATTTACAGCAACTTTAGAAAGCAAATCTACACATCCGATTGCCAACGCGATTGTTCAATATGCAAAAGACAGTCCTAAAAATACTTCCGTTGAAAACGTAGAAGAAATAGCAGGCCACGGATTATCAGGAAAAATTGACGGCAAAAATATCTTGGCAGGAAATTTAAAGCTCCTTAAAAAATACAATATCGATTATGATACTAGCCTAGAAAACAAAGTAGAAACTATCGTGGTAGTTGCCATTGAAAATAAATATGCAGGTTATTTTCTGATTGCCGATGAAATTAAAGAAGATGCCAAAGAGACGATTTTAAAATTACACCAGCTAAATATCAAAACCGTAATGTTGAGCGGTGACAAGCAAAGCATCGTTGATAAAGTCGCTAAGGAATTGAATATCGATAGTGCTTTTGGAGACTTGCTTCCCGAAAACAAAGTTGAAAAAGTACAAGAATTAAAAAATCAAGGACGCACGATTGTCTTTGTCGGTGATGGCGTAAATGACGCACCAGTTATTGCCTTGGCAGATGCTGGAATCGCGATGGGCGGTTTGGGAAGCGATGCTACGATTGAAACCGCCGATATTGTAATCCAGAATGACCAGCCGAGCAAAATCGCTACTTCCATAAAAATCGGCAAACTGACTAGAAAAATTGTGATGCAAAATATCACCTTGGCTTTTGGCGTTAAAGTTATTGTCTTAATTCTAGGCGCAGGAGGTGTTGCCACTTTGTGGGAAGCTGTTTTTGCTGATGTCGGCGTCGCACTTTTGGCAATATTAAATGCAGTAAGAATCCAAAAAATGAAAGTTTAAAAAGTATCTTTGCAAAAAATCTAGAACATGAAAATACTTCTGAAATCCTTGGTGCTGTTTATCGGAATGATTGCTTTCTCAAATACTGCATTTGCCCAAAAAACAAAAACGGTTCAAACGGCTACTATCAAAACTGTGATTCATTGCGACCACTGCAAAGCTTGCGAGACTTGCGGGCAAAGATTCAACAAAACATTGCTTCGTGAAAAGGGCGTGCAGATGGTGGAATTGGATGAAAAAGCGATGACTATAAAAGTAGTTTTCAATTCTAAAAAAACTGATTTGGATAAAATCAAACAGGCAATTGCAAAGCTAGGATATGACGCTGACGACTTAAAAGCGGATCCGGTTGCTTATGAAGGACTTGACAATTGCTGTAAAGCGTAATCTCAAAATATACTGCAAAGTGACAAACGAAGAAAAAGCTATCAAAGCAACTTATTTCAGCATCTTCGGGAATACCGCTTTGGCTATAATTAAATGGCTGGCTGGTTATTTCGGGAATTCTTATGCGCTTATTGCGGATGCGATTGAGTCTACTTCAGATATTTTTGCTTCATTTTTAGTATTATTTGGAATCAAATATTCAAGCCGTCCCGCAGATAAAAACCATCCTTATGGGCATGGAAGGGCAGAACCTCTGATTACGTTTTTGGTGGTGGGTTTCTTGATTACTTCGGCTACGATAATCGCTTATGAAAGTATCGTAAATATTCAAACGCCACACGATTTGCCAAAACCTTGGACGTTGATTGTCTTGGGAGGAATAATTATTTGGAAGGAAATTTCTTTTAGATTAGTCATGAAAAGGAGCAGGGAAACTAAAAGTTCCTCCTTGGCCGCCGACGCTTGGCACCATAGAAGTGACGCGATAACTTCGGTTGCCGCTTTTATCGGAATCACGATTGCTTTGGTTTGTGGTAAAGGTTTTGAAGCTGCAGATGACTGGGCGGCACTCTTTGCTTCGGGATTTATTTTGTTCAATTGCTATAAGATTTTCCGTCCGGCTTTGGGGGAAATTATGGATGAACATTTATATGATGATTTGACTGAAGAAATAAGGAAGGCTTCCGTTAAAGTCGAGGGAATTATTGATACTGAAAAATGTTTTATCCGCAAGGCTGGAATGAATTATCATTTAGAGCTTCATGCGATTGTTGATGCAGAAATTACGGTTCGCGAAGGTCATGGTTTGGCACATAAACTGGAAGATTTTTTACGTTTGGAAATCCCTGAATTGGGACATATTTTGATTCATATTGAACCGAATGAGTATTGATTGGATTTTTTAAAATTGTTTTTAGTTTGTCACTGTGAATCCAAAAAAACTCAGAGCAGAGGTCTTTGTTTCAACTTAATAAAATTGATTTATCTACTTACAGTTTGTATTTTTGTACCTATGAATGACAACTTTATAAATGAATACTTTGGGATAGGAATTCAAAATGGTAAAACTCCTGAAAACTTGGGTGTCTTGTGGCGATCAGCTCAAAATTTAGGCGCCACTTTTATATTTACCATTGGCAATCGATATGCCAAACAGGCCTGTGATACTCACGATGCGGTAAAAGCGATTCCTTATTTTCATTATGATACTTTTGAAGCTTTTTTTGAAAACTTACCAAAAGGAGCGCGATTAGTTGGTGTTGAATTAGATGAAAAAGCGTCCGATTTAGAGACCTTTGAACATCCAAGACGTTGTGTTTATTTATTAGGAGCGGAAGATCATGGCTTGTCCCAAAAAGCAATGGATAAATGCCATTTTTTAATAAAATTTAAATCAGAAAAAAGTTTAAATGTAGCCGTGGCAGGAACTATTATTATGTATGACAGAAATTTGTCAAAGCCACGTTCTTAAAGCACTATTTGGTGTCTAGTAATATAAACTTTGCCAAAATTATCGACTTTGAAAATCTGTATATAAACAAAAAAACCACTAACTTTCGTTAATGGTTTTTCTAGTAGCGGGAACAGGACTCGAACCTGTGACCTTCGGGTTATGAGCCCGACGAGCTACCTACTGCTCTATCCCGCGATGTGCGTTTGTAATCTCAATCTGTATTTTTCGTTTATTGAATAAATCAATAAAACTTAGTAGCGGGAACAGGACTCGAACCTGTGACCTTCGGGTTATGAGCCCGACGAGCTACCTACTGCTCTATCCCGCGATGTTTCGGGTGCAAATTTACGACGAATATCTTAAAAAACAAGCATTTTATTGAAAAATGTTTTATTTTCTCTATTGGACTGATATGACTACCTTTGCAGAATAAATTATTTTGAAATGTCACATAAAGCAGGATTTGTAAATATTATTGGTAATCCAAATGTTGGAAAATCAACCTTGATGAATGCGTTTGTCGGAGAGCGTTTGTCAATTATCACCTCAAAAGCACAGACGACGCGTCATAGGATTCTTGGAATTGTTAACGGAGAAGACTTTCAGGTCATTCTTTCAGATACGCCAGGAATCATCAAACCGGCGTATGAATTGCAATCTTCGATGATGGATTTTGTGAAATCAGCGTTTGAAGATGCGGATATCTTGATTTATATGGTGGAAATCGGGGAGAAGGAATTGAAAGACGAAGCTTTTTTTAATAAAATTGTTCACGCCAAGATTCCGGTATTGTTGCTTTTGAATAAAATTGACAAGTCAAACCAAGATGTTTTAGAAGAACAAATCGCACTTTGGAAAGAGAAAGTTCCGAATGCTGAAATTCATCCTATATCTGCTTTGGAGAATTTTAATGTAAAAGAAGTTTTTGGAAGAATCATTGACCTTTTGCCAGAATCTCCAGCTTATTATCCAAAAGATACTTTGACTGACAAACCTGAGCGTTTCTTTGTAAATGAAACCATCCGTGAGAAAATCTTAATCAATTATGAAAAAGAAATTCCATATTCGGTAGAAATTGAAACGGAAGAATTTTTGGAAGACGACAATATCATCCGAATTCGTTCTATAATCATGGTCGAAAGGGAAACTCAAAAAGGAATCATAATCGGTCACAAAGGCGGCGCTTTGAAAAAAGTCGGAATGCAATCCCGTGAAGATTTAGAGAAATTCTTCGGAAAACAAATTCACATCGAATTATATGTTAAGGTCAATAAAGACTGGAGAAACAGCGCATACCAATTGAAAAGATTTGGTTACAATAATAAATAATTAAATCAATTGTTCTGATAAATTAAGGAGTTCGTCCATTTGGCGGGCTCCTTTTTTTCTGTTATATCGGGCCAGAAAGTATAACAAAAACCAAGCATTTACAAGTATAAACATTACGATTAGGTCAAATCTTGGCGATTGTTCCAGCATCCATTTTGAATAGGCAATTACTCCGAAGATGACGAATAAAGCTGCGACTATAAAATGAAGTGCTAAAAACACAAACCACAAAATTGGGTCTGGTCCAAAAGTTCCTTTGACATGCGTTCTTCCGTCTTCATATTTGTCGAGTTCAATATGCAAAGTTGGCGACCAAAATTCACGACGTAGCATTCCGATGCCAAGCCAAATGTGGTTTCCAGCATTATTAAGCTTAAAGTTTTCCGCTTCTGATTGTCTCATTCGTTCAAAACCAACTTTGATTTCTTCAGCAGTTTTTGACGAAAATCTTTCAAATCTCAATCTCAATTTCATTTTTTTCTCGCTTTTCATTTCCATGTGAATTATATACGTATAAAACAGCAAATCGGTATTTTTATTTTTTAAAGAAAAGCTAAATTCAAGTTAAACAAAAGTTAGTAAAATACCGTAAATCCAACAACTTGCAACTTTAGATCATAAAGCTTGAACAAAAGTTGTACCTTTGCAAAATATTTCAAAAAGAATTATGAACAATATTGTTGCGATAGTAGGAAGACCTAATGTGGGTAAATCAACCCTTTTCAATAGGCTGATACAAAGAAGAGAAGCGATTGTAGATTCTGTTTCGGGTGTAACTCGAGATAGAAATTATGGTAAAAGCGAATGGAACGGAAAAGAGTTTTCTGTTATTGATACTGGTGGTTATGTGCGTGGATCTGATGACGTTTTTGAAGGCGAAATCAGAAAACAGGTAGAATTGGCAATCGATGAAGCTGATGTAATCATCTTTGTCGTTGACGTTGAGGAAGGAATTACTCCAATGGATGACGCTGTTGCAAAATTGCTTCGTAAAGTTACCAAACCAGTTTTGTTAGCTGTTAATAAAGTAGATAATGCCATGCGTGAAAAAGACGCTGTGGAATTTTATAATCTTGGTTTAGGTGAATATTACACTTTTGCAAGTATTTCAGGAAGCGGAACAGGAGATTTATTAGATGCTTTGATCGAAGCTTTTCCGGTAAAACCAGAACCAACTCAAGAAGAATTAGAATTGCCTCGTTTTGCAGTTGTTGGTCGTCCAAATGCTGGAAAATCAAGTTTTATCAACGCTTTGATTGGTAAAGACAGATACATTGTAACTGATATTGCGGGCACAACTCGTGATTCGATTGATACAAAATTTGACCGTTTCGGATTTGAATTTAACTTGGTGGATACAGCGGGAATTCGTCGTAAAGCAAAAGTTAAGGAAGATTTAGAATTTTATTCTGTGATGCGTTCGGTTCGTGCGATTGAGCATTCTGACGTTTGCATCTTGATTATTGATGCGACGAGAGGTTTTGAAGGTCAAGACCAAAATATTTTTTGGTTGGCTGAAAAGAACAGAAAAGGTGTTGTAATCTTGGTAAACAAATGGGATTTGGTTGAAAAAGATACCATGTCTACAAAAGAATATGAAGCAAAAATCCGTAAGGAATTAATGCCTTTTACTGATGTGCCGATTATTTTTACGTCAGCTATCACAAAACAACGTTTGTTGAAAGCTTTGGAAGAAACGGTGAAAGTTTACGAAAGCAGAAAGCAGCGAATTGCTACTTCAAAATTCAATGATTATATGTTGAAATTGATTGAAGCTTATCCGCCGCCAGCTTTGAAAGGTAAATATGTGAAGATTAAATTCTGTATGCAATTGCCGACTCCAACACCACAGTTTGTGTTTTTTGCAAATCTTCCGCAATATGTGAAAGATGCTTACAAACGTTTCTTAGAAAATAAAATCCGTGAACATTGGGATTTTTCAGGTGTTCCGATAGATATTTACATCAGAGAAAAATAATAGAAACAAAATAAATTAGAAAAGGGAATTGTCAGTAATGATGATTCCCTTTTTTTTATTTAAGTTGCCGAAACATTTGTAAGGTACTTTGTAGTCTTTTCTAAAAACTTCTTATTTTTGATTTCTTGTTAAAATAAATGTAACAAAATATAATTTTACATACTAATCTGATAAATTCGCAGTTATAATCTTACAAATCAATCATCAACTTAATCCCCTAAATCAATGCCAAAACTTATTGCGTTCTTATTTTTTGCCTTATTTTCAATGGCCGTTTCTGCTCAAAATTCCTTTACTATCAAAGGAATTGTTAAAAGCAAAGAAACAAATAAACCACTCGAAGCGGCAACAGTTTATATCACTTCTGTAAAAGATTCTACCGTAATTAATTATTCAATTAGTGAAAAAAACGGAAGCTTTTCAATTATTGTCAGAAAGCAAACCCAGCCTTTCATCTTAAAAATTTCTTCATTGGGATATGAAAACTATCAAAAAGAATATCCAAATCTGACGGCAAATTTAGTTGTGGGAGAAATTTTGGTTGGTGATGCGGTGACAACTTTGGGCGAAGTCGAGATTAAAAGTGAAGCACCGCCTGTTCGAATAAAAAATGATACGCTTGAATTCAATGCTTCTTCTTTTAAAGTAAATCCAGATTCAAATGTTGAAGCGCTGCTAAAACAATTGCCAGGTGTTGAAATCAGTAAAGACGGCAAAATTACGGTAAACGGAAAAGAAGTAAACGAAATTTTAGTCAACGGGAAATCCTTTTTTGGAAAAGACGGTGCGGTTGCAATCAAAAATCTTCCTTCAGAAATTATAGATAAAATTCAAGTTTCTGATACAAAAACTAAAGAAGAGCAGCTTACGGGTCAAGGCGCAAGTTCTGACAATAAAAGTATAAATATTACCATTCAAGAAGATAAAAATAAAGGCTTGTTTGGGAAATTTACGGGCGGATATGGTTCTGATGAACGCTATGAAGCAAGCGGTTTGATCAATTATTTTAAAGACAAGCAGAAGATCAGTTTTCTCGGAGCTTCAAATAATATCAACGCAGTAGGATTTTCAATGGATGAAATTTTTGACGCGATGGGTGGCGGTAGAAATCGTTCTTTTTATAGCAATAGCAATGGTTCTTTCGGAATTGATGACATGAGTTTTGGCGGCAATACTGGAATTACCCAATCCAGCATGCTCGGACTAAATTTTGCCGACGAATGGTTTAAGAAACTGGAGCCAAGCGGTAGTTATTTTTATACGAATTCAAAGAATAATAACAGAACCAGAAGCCGAACTGAAACCTTGCTTCCGGCTGATTCAGAAACAGGAGAAAGCAATTCTTTCCTCACAGAGTCTTCTGGATTTTCTGAAACTAGAAACGACGGACACAATTTAAATTTTGAATTTGAATATAAAATAGACTCGGTTACAACCCTTTCTCTTCGTCCGAGATTTACTAAAAACACGACTACTTCAGATAATTTTTCAGAACGTTTTTCTTCGAATGAATTAGGATTAATCAATCAAAGCACGAGTTCAGAAAAAGACGATAGGACTTCTCAAAATTTTCAGAATGATTTTTATTTGCTTCGAAAGCTTAAGAAAAAGGGAAGAAGCATCGGCTTGACATTTAATAATGCAAATAAGGAAAATGATGCCAACCAAATCAATAAATCAGAAACTTATTTTTTTCAAGATCCTGATTTGGCAGATGATATCAGAAACCAGCGCGAGTTGAATGCTGTAAAAGACAACAGTTATTTTGCGCGATTGGGTTATTTAGAACCGATTACAGATTCGCTGAGCTTGAATATTCGCCTTGGTTATCAATGGAAAGATTATGAAAAAAATAAATCGACTTTCAATTATAATTCAGGAAATCAGCAATATACAGATGCCAATGCGTTGCTTTCGTATGACTTGAGCTCAAAAACTAGAATTTTTAATCCAACAGTTGGGTTTAATATTAGAAAGAAAAAATTCAGCGTAGGAATCTATGCTGGAACACAAGTAATTGATTTTGAAAATAATTCGCTGTATTTAGGAGCAGCAAACAGTGTCAACAAAAAATACATTTATCCATCTGCAAATGGTTGGGTGAATTACAAACTCTCAAAATCGAAGTCGGTTTATGTGTATTATAATTTTGAAGTAAGCCTGCCAACGGCCATGCAACTGCTTCCGGTGACCAACTTGTCAAATCCGTTGTCGCAAATTATCGGAAATCCAGATTTAGATCCTAGGAAAAATCATAGTTTTTACTTCAATTTTAATAATTATGACTATGCTTCAAAATCAGGATATTATATTTATGGGGGCGCAAATTATATTGAAAGCGAAATCGTGACTTCAAGGGTTTTTGATCCAACGGATTTGATTAGCAGAATCACTTATCAGAATATTGATGACATGATGAGCAGTTATGCCGGAATTAACTGGAATAAAAACATCAAGAAAGAAGCAAATACTTTCAGAATTGGCTTTGGTTTAAATGGTAATTTCAATGTCAGCAAAGGTCTTACAAACAACGCCCAATACCGATCAGAAGGCTATTCTTTTGAGCCAAGCGCAAATTTTGGTTGGGATTATGGAGAATTACTTACCATCGAACCCTCATATTCTTATAATTGGAATTTGACGAATTTCTCAAATTACACGATTGACAAATCTTCTAATTTTACGCATAATTTAAAAGTGCAAATTACCAGCCATTGGCCTAAACATGTGGTGTTTGGAAATGATTTCGGTTACACTTACAACTCAAATATCTCTGACGGATTCAAGAAAGATTTTTTCTTGCTGAATAGTAGTTTGGGATATAATTTCATGAATGACAAATTGCTATTTAAAGTAAAAGTGTATGATTTGCTAAACCAAAACCAAAGCGCCGTTCGAACAATCACGCCAACATCCATTCAAGATATTGAAAATACCGTTTTAAAAAGATATGTGATGTTTTCGCTGACGTATCAAATTGAAAAATTTGGAGGGAAAAAAAAAGAATAATTTCAGGTAATAAAAACGCTGGCAATCTGCCAGCGTTTTTTATTTTTCTCTGTAAAGTTTTTAGTTTACCAACCGCCAGAAGCGCCACCGCCACCAAATCCGCCACCACCACCGAAACCACCAAATCCACCGCTACTGCCTGAACTTCCTCCGCCGAATCCTCCAAAACTGCCACCAGAATTTCTTCCAAGGCTGCTTAAGATTATTATATCGGCTAAATCAATTCCACCACCACGATTGCCACCGTTTCTGTTATTTTTGCTTTTCGAGATTATGATGATTAAAACTATAAATATGATTAGGAATAATATCAATCCGCCACTTGAAGATTCGTCTGACTTCTTACTGTTTTTATATTCACCACTCATAATTTGCATTATAGCGGTTGTTCCCTTGTCTATTCCGGCGAAATAATTTTTTTGTTTAAATTCTGGAGTAATGACTCCTTCGATAATTCTTCTTGATAAAGCATCAGTCATTAAGTGCTCTGTGCCATATCCAGTGGAAATATTGATTTTTCGGTCTTCTTTCGCAATTAACAGAATGATTCCATTGTCTTTGCCTTTTTGACCAATCTGCCATTTGTGTCCTAAATCTGTGGCATAGCGTGCAATGTCTTCGCCTTGAGTAGTTTTTACAATAATGACCAAAACTTCTGTGGAAGTAGAATCAGAATAATTTTTAAGCTTTTGATAAATCTGCTGAGTTTCGCTGTCTGTCAGAGTTCCAGTTTTGTCAAGATCCATAATTGGATGGATAAAACTTGGTTTTGCAGGTATTTCAAATGACTGTGAATATGCTGAAAACTGAAGCAAAACAAGTGCAAGAATAGATAAAAATGTTTTTTTATGTATTTTGAGATATTTCATTATCCTTTTGATATTTCATTTGGAAGTTCATTTTTGTCGTCACTTTCAAATGGAAAGTATTTTTCTAGTCTTTCACCAGCTCTCAATATTCCAGAAACCAATCCTTCTTTGAACTTTTTTTCTTTAAAATGAGAAATTACCGTGTCTCTTGTACAGTCCCAAAAATCATTTTCTACGACTTTGTCAATTCCAGAATCGCCAATAATGGCAAAAGTGTGGTCTGATACACCAACATAAAATAATACGCCGTTTCTTGTTGAAGTTGCATCCATATTTAAAAAATGAAAAACCTCCTGAGCTCTTTCAAGCGGAGGTTTTTCTGTGTGGTTTTCGATATGAATCCTAATTTCTCCCGAAGTGTTTTTTTCAGCTTGAGAAATTGCATTGACAATTTCCTGCTCTTCTTGCGGCGTTAAAAAATCTTCAGTTGCTGACATAAATTAGTTTATTTATTGAAATCAAATTTTACTTTTGGAGCTTTTTCTGCACCTGCATCAGATTTAAATCTAGCAATCTCATCAAAACCAAATAGTTTTGCGAAAATTACTGTTGGAAAACTTCTTGATTTTTTATCATAGATATTTGCGGCATCGTTGAAACGATCTCTTTCGACATTTATTCTGTTTTCTGTACCCTCTAATTGTGATTGCAGTTCTAAAAAAGCTTGAGTACTTTTTAAATCTGGATATCTTTCTACTGAAACAAGTAATCTAGATAAAGCGCCCATTTCTTCGCTTTTCGCTTGTTGAAATTGAGCTAATTGTTCAGCGGTAACATTAGATGGGTCTATGTTTATTGATGTTGCTTTTGCTCGGGCATTTGTAACTGCTTCAAGAGTAGATTTCTCAAAATCAGCAGAACCTTTTACAGTACTTACTAAATTGTCAATTAAATCATTTCTTCTTTGATAAGCACTCTCTACTTTAGACCAAGCTGTTTTAGTATTGGCCTGAACACTTACTAAACCATTATAGGAACTGATTGACCAAATAACTAAGATTATAGCAATTCCGCCTATTATTAACCATTTTTTCATTTTGTTTGTTTTTAGAGTTTATTTATTGATTTGTATTTGTTTTATTTTTAAAAATTTAATTTGCTAACTACAACGCATTCTTAATACTACTCAACTGCGCCTTGATAGATTCCAACTTACTAATCACTTCAAATTTATCCAAAGTCTTTTTCTGTCCTTCTTTCAAATGCGTTTTCGCACCTTCCAAAGTAAAACCACGTTCTTTTACCAAATGATAAATCAACTGCAAGTTTTTTACATCTTCCGGAGTAAACATTCGGTTTCCTTTGGCGTTCTTTTTTGGTTTTAGAATATCAAATTCCTTATCCCAAAAACGAATCAGTGAGGCATTTACGTCAAAAGCTTTGGCCAATTCTCCAATGCTGTAATATCTTTTGTCTGTTGGTAAGTCTAAATGCATTTTTATAAAATGGTTTAAATCAATCTTCCTTCGCTTCTTTTAAAGCCTGTAACTCAATTTCTGAAGAAACTCTGAAATTAGTTGCTTTTATTTTTTCGAGTACAGGTTTTATTGAAGGAATTATTCCTTTAAGCTTCGCTTTAATTATTATTCCGATGGTTCCAGTAAATCGTAATCCCAAATTTCCAGCTACTTTTCTTGCTTTAAAATCATCAAGTATTAACGTACTATCTGAAGTTTCTAGAGCTAAAGCAATTGCACTAGATTCTCCTTTATCAATTTGTAATTCTAAAATCCTTTGATGGTATTTGTCTTTTGCATTTTCTATAATTATCCAATCAGGCATAGTTTCTCCAAATTCATCTGCTACATCTTGAGTGGTGATAATTGTTCCGTATAGTTTTTGCAACAAATCTAATTCGCTAATTTTTGATAAAATAATCAAACAGCTTGTATCCGAAATGATTACTTTATGCATTTGCTACATCATTTGATAAATTTGATGAAGGATAATTAAAAATTGAAACATCATATTTGCTCAGCAATTCGGCAAAAGTTCTCTTGGTCAAACCAGCAAGTTCTGCTGCTTGTCCTAAAGAAATCTTTCCTTGTTCATAAAGTTTTGAAGCCAAAAGCATCACAAGCTCGCGATTATCGACTTCAAGATTTTCAGGTAAATTCAATGTTACTGTTCTCATAGTAATCAAATTTAGTGTTTTTTATTTGGATTGTAATTTTTAATCTAAAGATTGGTTTTCTTGATTCGCTAATTTTGAAATGGCAGCAAATTCTGCCGCCGACATATTTCCGTAATAAAAATTCAAAGGGTTTACGACTTCCCCGTTTTTGTGCACTTCATAATGCAAATGTGGCGCTTCTGAACGTCCCGTGCTTCCCACATAGCCAATCACGTCGCCACGTTTGACTCTTTGCCCGGCTCTGACTTTATATTTGCTCAAATGTCCGTACAATGTTTCGTATCCAAATCCATGCCGAATCACAATATGGTTTCCATAACCTGACGCGGTGTTGTCTGCGCGTTCTACAACTCCATCGCCAGTCGCATAAATCGGAGTTCCGGTTTTGGCAGAAAAATCCATTCCCGCGTGAAACTTCCTGATTTTTGTAAACGGATCGCTTCGGTAGCCAAACCCAGACGCCATCGACTTTAAGTTCTCATTTTTAACCGGCTGAATAGCTGGAATTGCTACCAATAATTTTTCTTTTTCCTTAGCCAATTTCAAGATTTCATCCAAAGATTTCGACTGAATCACCAACTCTTTTGATATGACATCCACACGTTTTGTCGTACTGACAACCAATTCTGAATTGTCATAACCTTCCAAAGCTTTATAGCGATTCACACCTCCAAAACCTGCTTTTCGCTGCTCTTCTGGAATGGGTGACGAGTTGAAATAAACTCGGTATAAATTATTGTCGCGTGCAGCAACATTTTCCAAAACTTCATCCACTTGATCCATTTTTTTGTTCAAGAGGGAATAATTGATTTTCATATTTTCAATTTCCCTTGCCTGAAGTCTATCCTTCGGAGTTTCAAAAAATGGCGTATTGATCAAAATTACGAAACATAAAAATCCAAACAATCCCGAAGCCAATAAAAATAAAGCAATTACGCCTAATTTCTGTCCTTTCTTCGGCTTGATTTTTCGGTAAGCTAAATTTTCGGTATCGTAATAATATTTTACCTTTTTCATATTTTAAAATATGCTATTTTTGCACCTTAAATATCAATGCTGATGCAATTTAATTGTCGGTTAATATTTAGTTAGACGAACAAATTTAATAAATGTTTCATTCGTTCGCCTTTTTATTTTGCAATAATAAATTTAAAATGTTGACGGTCAAGATCGCTTCGCAAAGCCTTGAACCTTAAACCCAAGACCTTAAACCAATTTTCAATGAAATCACAAGATATCAGAAAGCAGTTTCTACAATTTTTTGAAAGCAAAGGACATTTGATTGTTCCTTCGGCGCCAATTGTTCTAAAAGATGACCCAACCTTGATGTTCAACAACTCAGGAATGGCGCAGTTTAAAGAATATTTTTTGGGGAACGCCACGCCGAAAAGCAAGAGAATTGCCGATACGCAAAAATGTCTTCGTGTTTCAGGAAAGCACAATGATTTGGAGGATGTAGGTTTCGATACGTACCATCACACCATGTTTGAAATGCTAGGAAACTGGTCTTTCGGAGATTATTTCAAAAAAGACGCCATCAATTGGGCTTGGGAATTATTGACCGAAGTTTATAAAATTCCGAAGGAAAATCTATACGTTTCTGTTTTTGAGGGAAATCCTTCAGAAAATGTGCCTTTTGACCAAGAAGCTTGGGATATCTGGAAAGAACTTATCGACGAAGACCGAATCATTTTAGGAAATAAAAAAGATAATTTTTGGGAAATGGGCGACCAAGGTCCGTGTGGTCCTTGCTCAGAAATCCACGTCGATTTAAGAACTGCGGAAGAAAAAGCACAAGTTTCCGGAAAAAGTTTGGTAAACAATGACCATCCGCAAGTGGTGGAGATTTGGAACAACGTTTTTATGGAATTTAACCGTAAAGCAGACAGTTCGCTTGAAAAATTACCAGCACAGCACGTTGATACCGGAATGGGTTTTGAGCGTTTGTGCATGGCTTTGCAAGGCGTGACTTCTAATTATGATACCGATGTTTTTACACCGCTTATTGAAGAAGTGGAGAAAATTACAAGAAGGAAATACACTTCAAACGAAGTTAAAAATGTAAGCGAGGAACAAGACAAAACGAATATCGCAATTCGTGTAATCGTGGATCACGTTCGTGCTGTTGCATTTGCGATTGCAGACGGACAATTGCCTTCAAACACTGGCGCAGGTTATGTAATCAGAAGAATTTTGCGTAGAGCAATTCGATACGGATTTACATTTTTAGATACAAAAGAACCGTTCATCTATAAACTGGTTGCTGTTTTGGCCAACCAAATGGGCGAATTTTTCCCAGAAATCAAATCACAGCAGAATTTAGTTACCAACGTAATTCGTGAAGAAGAAGCTTCGTTTTTAAGAACTTTAGACCAAGGATTGCAGTTGCTGGAAAATGTCGTAAAAGACACAAAAGGAGCAGAAGTTTCTGGAGCAAAAGCTTTTGAATTATACGATACTTTCGGGTTTCCAAAAGATTTGACGGCCTTGATTTTGAAAGAAAAAGGAATGTCTTACAACGAAGCAGAATTTGATTCAGAATTGCAAAAGCAAAAAACAAGATCTCGTGCTGCTTCTGAAACATCAACTGACGACTGGACGATTTTGGTGGAAGGAAATACTGAAACTTTCGTAGGTTATGACGATGTAGAAAAAGAAGTGAAAATCACAAGATATAGAAAAGTAGATTCTAAAAAAGACGGTAAGTTGTACCAAATCGTTTTAGATAACACGCCTTTTTATCCAGAAGGTGGTGGCCAGGTTGGTGACAAAGGAACACTTTTTACACCAAACCAAGCTATCGAAATCCTTGATACGAAGAAAGAAAACAACTTGATTTTGCATTTCACAAAAGAACTGCCAGAAAACCCAGAAGGGAAATTCATGGCGTTGGTGAATACAAAATTAAGAAGCGAATCAGCTAGCAATCACTCAGCGACGCACTTGTTGCACCAAGCGTTGCGCCATGTTTTAGGAACACACGTAGAGCAGAAAGGTTCGCTAGTTTCCCCAAATCACCTTCGTTTTGACTTCTCACACTTTGCAAAAGTGACCGAAGAAGAATTAGAATCGGTAGAGAACTTCGTAAACGAGAAAATTCAAGAGCATTTGCCTCTGATCGAAAGACGCGATATTCCGTTTAGGCAAGCGGTGGAAGAAGGCGCAATGGCTTTATTCGGAGAAAAATATGGCGACAATGTTCGTGCGATTAAATTCGGAGAAAGCATGGAGCTTTGCGGTGGAATCCACGTGAAAAACACAGCAGAAATCTGGCACTTTAAAATCGTTTCTGAAGGAGCGGTTGCAGCAGGAATCCGAAGAATTGAAGCGATTACCAATGAAGGCGTAAAAGCATTTTTTGCCTCGCAAGAAGTAGCTTTGAAAGAAATAAAAGAAGCATTGAAAAATCCACAAGATTCGTTGAAAGCGGTCACTTCATTGCAAGATGAGAATGCGAAATTGAAAAAGCAAGTGGAAGCTTTGTTGAAAGAAAAAGCGAAAAACTTGAAAGGAGAATTGGCTTCTGAAGTTGAAGAGATTAACGGCGTGAAGTTTTTGGCTAAGCAAGTAGATTTAAACGCTGACGGAGCTAAAGATTTAGCGTATGAATTGGGAACATTAGGTAATAATGTTTTCCTAGTTTTAGCAACAGCAGACGAAGACAAACCAATGCTGACTTGTTATATTTCCAAAGAATTAGTAGCAGCAAAAAACCTAAACGCAGGACAAGTCGTTCGCGAATTAGGAAAATATATCCAAGGCGGCGGTGGCGGACAGCCTTTCTTTGCAACAGCAGGAGGAAAGAACGTTGCCGGAATCAAGGAAGCTTTAGAAAACGCAAAGAACTTCGTGTTTTAGGCAATAGCCAGCAAGCTCTGAAATACTTTATAAATAAAAAACCACAACGTAACTGTTGTGGTTTTTTTATAGCTAGAAATCTTATTGTTGTGGCATTTTTTCCATGTCCATATAAAGAACATTCCAGCGATGGCCGTCTAGGTCAGTGAAACCGCAGCCGTACATCCAGCCGTCTTTTTCGCCTGGTGGAGCATATAATTTTCCTCCAGCATTTACCGCTTTTTTCGCCAATTCGTCTACTTGCGAAGGATTTTGTGCGTCGATTGAAAAAAGGGCTTCGGTACTTTTTGAGGTATCTGAAATTTCATTGAGCGTGAAGCTTTTGAATAACGCTTCCGTAAAGAAGTTTACCACCACATTGCTTTCTCCAACAAAAAATGAGGCCATCGTTGGGTTTGTGCAGAATCTTATGTTTTCATTAAAACCCATTGCCTTGAAAAATTCTCTAGTCTTGCCAACGTCTTTGGTCGGCAGATTGATCCAAAATTCTTTTATCATGATTGCAGATTTAAAAAGTGAGACTGTACTTAAAGTGTTTCTGTATATTTTTTGAAATTATTCAAAATTGCCTGCCAACCGTCTCTTTGAAGTTCTAAAGAGTTTACGTTTTCTGGATCAAAAGTTTCTGTCACCTTTGTGCTTCCGCCTAAATCTTCAAAAATGACCGAAGCTTTGCGTCCGTCAGCCATTACATATTCAATCGATTTGTGTTCTACTACAGCAGTATATTTTCCTTCGAAATCAAAACTGACACTTTCATCTTTGGCGGCCATTTTAATTCTGAATTGACCGCCAACTTTCAAATCATTTTCAGCTTCTGGAGCATGCCAGTCGTCAGAAGCAAAGTTCCAATTGATGATATGTTTTGGTGAATTCCAGCTTTCCCAAACTTTTTCTATTGGCGCTTTTACAGTGGTTTCAACGGTAATTGTTTGTTTTGTATTTTCCATAGGTCTGTATTTAAAGGTGCTTTGGTTTTTTGTCTTTTACAAATGTAAATTTAAATACTCGAAGTAAGAGGTTGCAAATTAGACAATAAAGCGGGTTAAATCGGACAGGTGGAATGCAATCAGAGTAGTACAAAACCCATCCAGAGTATATAAGAACACAATCAGAGTAGTACAAAAGGCATCCAGAGTAGTGCAAAACCCATCCAGAGTAGATAAGAATGCAATCAGAGTAGTACAAAAGGCATCCAGAGTAGGTAAAAATAAAATAAGAGTAGTACAAAATGCATTCGGCCTACTATAAAATGCATTCGGCCTAGTACAAAATCCATCCGGCCTACATAAAAATGCAATCAGCCTAGTATAAAACCCATCGGGCTTATATAAAAATGCATTCGGCCCAGTACAATATCCATTCGGAGTACTTTATGAATCACCAGTTAGGCATCATAATTCTTGCATTTCTATTTTTAAATGCTGACTTTTATGTTTTAAACCATTTGCTATGTTTTTCAAACGAAAAAACCTTACTGAAGAAGAATTCACTGCCAAATTTGCTAAAAAATTAACCGTTGCTATTAAAGGCATCGAAATCATTGCTGTTGCAGCACTAGAAATAAAATCAAAGCTTGGCGACAGTGATGAACACAGGCATTTCTTAGATAATTGTTATCAAGAATATTTGCGGGAACCTAAAAATATCAAGTCCATTTTTCAAAAATATATAAATGGATATAAGGCAGGCTATGCGCCAAAAGAGGCTGTAAATCTAGATATAATCTTGCCCATAATTAAAGATCAGAAATTTGTCAATGGCCTAAAAGGGTTAAATGCAAACTTTGAAAAGATTCATGTTTTTGAGAAGTACAATTCAGAACTTTATATTTTTTATGCTGAAGATAAAGAACTTTCCATCAACTATATCACACAAGAAGATTTCCAAACACTAAATATTTCTCTTGATGAATTGAGAGAAAAAGCCATCGAAAATTTCAATAAGCAGGTTGTCATGAAAAAATATGGCGGTGATGGCTACTTTATGATTACTGCCGGTGGAAATTATGAAACAAGCATTATCCTGCTGAATATTTGGGAGAAAGAAAACTTTGAAGTTGATGGCAATATTGTAATTGCTATTCCGGCAAGAGACATGCTTTTGGTCACCGGAAGCAAGGATTCAAAAAACCTTCACAAGATGTATGACGTTGTAGAAGAAACACTTTCCACGGGAAATCATTTGGTTTCTCAAAAGCTCTTTGAACTTGTTGGCGATAAATTTGAAATCTTTAAAATCTGACCGATGCAAAAAATTCTCTCCTTCTTATTATTTTTAATTTCTACAATAGCATTTTCGCAAGAAACCTACGTCTTTTTTGGTTCTTATAATTGGGACAAAAATAAACCCGGAATTTACGTCTACCAATTAAATCAAAAAACCGGAAAACTAAAAAAAAGTAACAGAAACCAAAGGCATTTTCAATCCGTCATTTATCACTTTATCGCCAAACGGACAGTTTTTATATGCCTGCACCGATGCGAAAACACCAGTCGGAAGCGTGAGCAGTTTTAAATTTGATGCCGATAAAAAACAACTGAATTTTTTAAGCAGCCAGCCAAGCGGAGGCGAAAATCCGGTATATGTTTCGGTCAGCGGTAACGGAAAATGGCTTGCTAATGCCAATTATAATGACGGAAGTTTTTCTATATTCCCGCTTTCAGATGACGGAAAAATTGAGCCGTTTATTCATACTATAAAGTATGTTGGCGAAGGCAGTCTGAATCCAAAAAGGCAAGACCATTCACACGTGCACAGTGCTATTTTTTCTCCAGATTTTCAGCAAATTTTCTTCTCTGATTTGGGTTCAGATAAGATTAGAGGTTTCGAATTTAACCAAAACCAAGCAGATCCTTTGAACCTGAAAGAAACTTTTGTAAAAACGGAATCCGGATTTGGACCAAGGCATTTCAGTTTCCATCCAAATGGTAAAATCGGATATACCATCGGCGAACTTTCGGGTGAAATAAATGTATATAATTACGCTTCAAGGAAATTAGATTTGATCCAGAAAATTAAAACGCATGAAGAAGATTTAAAGGATGGTTTTGAAAGTTCTGACGTGCATGTTTCGCCAGACGGAAAGTTTTTATATGCCACAAATAGAGGAAGTGAAAACAACATCGCTATCTTTTCTGTGGCCAAAGACGGCACCTTGAAAAACATTGGTTACCAGTCTGTTTTGGGCAAACATCCGCGGACTTTTGCCATTGATCCTTTCGGAAATTATTTGATTGTGACTAATGTCAATTCTTCAGAAGCTGTTGTTTTTAAGAGAGATTTAAAAACAGGTTTGCTGACAAAAACCGATGCTGTTTCTATGGAAAATGTGACTTGTGTTCAGATTCAGAAGATTTAGTTTTCTAAAGAATAAGGCAACAACTTTGTATCTTAGCAACTTAATAACTCAGCAACTTAAAAAATGCAATTCACAACTCCAATTCCGATTCAAAAAAGCAACCACCAAATCAATTACAGCTCAAAAATCCTGTCATTGGGTTCCTGCTTTGCCGTGAATATTGGGGAGAAGTTTGACTATTTTAAGTTCCAAAATATTACTAATCCGTTCGGGATATTATTCCATCCTTTGGCGTTGGAAAAAGTAATTTTAAAAGCCATTACAAAGGAAGCATTTACTGAAGACGATGTCTTTTTTTACAATGAAAGATGGCATTCTTTTGACGTGCATTCTGATTTGAGTGATGCTGATAAAGGAAGGTTTTTAAAAACACTGAATGCAAATTTAGAGCGCTTGCACGAAAGTTTGAGTAAGAGTTCTCATGTCATCATCACGCTTGGAACTTCTTGGGTTTATAGAAAAATAGAAACCGATAACATAGTTGCCAATTGCCATAAGGTGCCACAAAAAGAATTCAAGAAAGAACTGCTTTCCGTAGAAGAAATCAAGCAAAGCCTAGAAAAAATAATTGCTTCTGTTGAAAAGATAAACCCAGATGCAAATCTGATTTTTACAATTTCGCCAGTGCGTCACATCAAAGACGGTTTCGTAGAAAACCAATGGAGCAAGGCCAACCTGATAAGCGCCGTGCACCAAATCATAAATCACAAATCGCAAATCGCAAATTATTTTCCCAGCTACGAAATCATGATGGATGAACTGCGCGACTACCGATTTTATGCCGAAGACATGATTCATCCAAGTCAAACGGCCATTGATTATATCTGGAAAAGATTCTCTGAAACTTATATTTCTGAAGAAGCACAAGTGACTTTGCAAGAAATTGAAAGCATCCAAAAAGGATTAAATCACCGTTCTTTCAACCCAGAATCAGAACAGCACAAGAAGTTTTTAAAGCAACTGCAGCAACGAATCGAGGTAATCCAAAACAGATTTTCTTTTATCAGTTTCTAAGGAAAAACCTTTGGCGCGATAGTTGCATTTTAGCGTAAATCCTGCAAGGTTTTCAAAACCTTGTAGGTATTTTTTACGGATCAAAACCTACAAGACCAAAAAAAGAGACCTTGCAGGAACTCAAAAAAAGAGATTATAATCAAGATTCGTTTTTTAAACAATTTTTAATTTTCTAACTTTATAAAAAAACACATGCGAAGAATACTTCTTTTTGCTGGAATTGCGGTGGCAATCTTTTTAGCTTTTCGTTTTTGCGAATTCAAGAAAAGTGAAGACACGATTACTTATGACACCAATTTAATCCAGCAGCAAATTGTCAACGTCGGAAAACTTATCGTTACTGAAGGGCATTTTGCCGAAGTTTTGACTTATAAAGACCAAGACAAATATTTCATGGGAATGGTTTCATTTGAAAAGAAAGCGCTCGTGGTGGTGAATGCCGATGTAACGGTGGCCTATGATTTGCGCCAGATGAAATATGACGTAGATGAAAAAAACAAGACCATCACGATTGAATATATTCCAAAGGAAGAAATAAAAATCAATCCAGATATTAAGTTTTATGATGTCAACCAAAGCAAGCTGAATCCGTTTACGGGTGATGATTATAATAAAATTAATGCGACGGTAAAAAAGAACCTGCAAGTAAAAATCGAGAAGTCAACGCTGAAATCAAATGCGCAAAACCGACTGATAAGCGAGCTTTCAAAGATTTTGATTACCACAAGCACTTTAGGCTGGACGCTAAAATATGACGGGCAAACGGTTGATGAAGCATCATTAAATAAAGTTGTACTATAAAAAAACCGCAACTTCGTGGCTTAAATAAGTTGCGAAGTTGCGGTTGTATTGAGATTATGATCTGATTACACGTTCTCGTGTTCTAAGATCAATTCAAGACCGCCAGCGATTAAATTGGCCACTTCAGGACGGCTTTGTTTTACTTTTTCCAAATGGATGATTACTTTCTGGAAAAGTTCTGTTTCGTTTTCCTTATCTAAAAGTTCTACGATTTCAATTGAAAGCAACCAGTCTTTTGGGTGGTTTTCTTTTACGATATCAAAAGTTTTTTCAATAGTCAGGAAAGCTGTTTTTCCCTCACGGATATTTCTGATATTCAAATAAAGGTTTTCCAATTCTTCCTTTTCAGGATTTGTTTTCGCCTTGATCGTTGTGCTTGAAGGAACGTGCGTAATCATGTCAAAGCTCTTTACATCAGCCGGACCAGAAAACGCAGAAATCACTTTTTTGCCGACTGCCATGTCAAAAATTCCCCATTCTGGCTGGAATAAAATGGTATCGTTATGTTTCACGGTACAATCTCCAAAACTAATAAGAATGATTTTTCCTTGGATGTTTCTCGTGCCGGTGATAATTTTTCCGGAAACGGTAACGTCGCCTTCAAATTCTAGCGTCACACGCTCGCCTTCATAAATCGCATAAGCTTGCAAATCTCTCGGGCTCATATCTTCGATGGCCAAATTGATTCCTTTTAATTTCCCAATCGGACTTCCAAAACCTTCTGAATGATAAGAAGTGGAATGGCCAACTAATTCTTTTTCTCTGTAAGATAAAGCTGTTTTTCCAGTTGTTTGCACATAAACTGGTTTGCCGTTTTCTTCAATTACATTAGTGAAAAGTCCTGAAATTTGTATTCCCGTGCTGAATTCAATTGTGCCTAAAGCTTTTGACTGAATCAGTTTTTGCACTCCAGAAAGGCCACCAGTTCGAAGAGCCATTTTGTTTGCAAATTCTTCTAAAACAGAACTCAAGTGCGCAAAATCTGGCGTCACAAACAATTGAGGTTGCGGTTTGGTTATATCAAAACTTTGGTAAGCCGCATTAATATCATAAGGTGCTTTTTTTACATTGTCAGTCATGCACCAAGCACTTTCCCCAATGGAAGAAAGTAATCCGGCACCATATATTTTTGGATTGTCAATATCGCCAATTAAGCCATATTCCACAGTCCACCAATGCAGGTTTCTGATCAAAGCCATTTCTGACAATTCACCCATGTTGTTCTGCAAATCTTCTACTTTTTTCTCAATCGCGTCGATTTCATTTTGTGGCGTTCCTTCGGCTTCCTTTAAAATCGAAAGCAGACGAATGGCTTCATACATTTCATAATCTCTTGAAGAGGAAATTGCCTTGCAACCGATTTCGCCAAAACGTCTCAAGTATTCAGCATATTCTGGATTGGCAATAATGGGAGCGTGGCCGGCACCTTCGTGAATGATGTCTGGTGCAGGTGTGTATTCGATGTGTTCTAATTGTCTGATGTCTGAGGCAATTACCAAGACATTGTAAGCCTGGAATTCCATAAAAGCATTTGGCGGAATAAACCCGTCCACGGCAACGGCTGCCCAACCGATTTCTTTTAAGATTCGGTTCATGCCATACATGTTCGGAATATTATCTACTTCCAGCCCTGTTTTTTTAAGTCCGTCGAGATAAGAATTGTGTGCAACTTTTGAAAGATAATCTACGTTTTTACGCATCACATAGCGCCAAACGGCTTGGTTTATCGGGGTATAATCTTCATAATCCTGAGGTTTTATAAATTGTTTCAAATGCTCAGGAAGTCTGTCTATCAAAGGGTTGCTTTCAAATTCCGTTTCCATAATTTTTAAACATTTCGGTTTCGGTAAAATTACAAATCTTTACTTGAAAGGCGTCTTAAAAAAGCATAAAAAAAACCGCAGTTGGGAGACTGCGGTTAACCAATAAAAAATCAATTATTATATAAAAAACACAAATACAATACGATAGGAGCTAATTACTAGTTGAGAATTCTGATTTTGAATCCAGTTATTGTCCTTTATTGAGGAAATAAGAGCAGTAATTGTTTGTTTATTTATTTCAAAAGTATTGTTAGAATAGGCAATCGCAAAATAATTGAGGTGAATAAAGAAAATCTTGCGGTAAACTGAGATTTGCGTGTTAAAAAACCATATTTTTAACATGGTTTTAATTAATTCAATCTCTTCAATGAACTTAGAAAACAAAATGAACGCAAAACTCCTTATTCTTTCTATAAAGATTAAGGCTTTGAAAAGTGCATTGTCAAATGAACAGCTTGAAATGTATAATAGATCTATTGATGTAGATTCTAGAGCGCTGGATGAAAGGTTGAAGGCATCAAGTAATAGTATGCCACTATTGGATGAATTGATGAATTTTCTTTATGATTAGTTCAGTTTAGTTCAGTTGCTCACTGAGGCAATATTACTCATTTCATTCAATAAAAAAAACCGCAAAGTGCGGTTTTTTCAGTTAAGTATGCAAGGGATTATTTCTTGATTTCTGGCGGATATTTAGCCAAAATCTTTTTTACAAAATCTTGAATTCTTTCGTCTTTGTTTTTCATGTTCTGCGTCAAAACGCCAACACCTTCGCCTTGCCAGATCAATTCTTTTTTCTTGGCATCGACTAAATCAATATACAAAGTTCCTTCAGTAGTCGTGGTCACAGAAGTATTTCTGCCACCCCACATATAAGGATTCCAACCCCAGCCCCAGCCATAACCCCAACCAGCATTGAACTGGTTCACGTCAACTTGCTGTCTTGATTTGGTAAAAATATTAACCAAAAGATCAGGCTTGTCGCTCTTTGTAAAACCTTTTGCGGTCATTTCAGCATCGATGGCATTCAAGATTCTTCTCTTGTCTAAATCAGAAATTTCTACTTTATCGATTCCGGTTTTGTGGAAAGCAAAAGTTTTATATTGGGTAAAATCTGCATTTTTATCATAGTCGGTGTTCACCTGAACAGACGAACAGGATGCGAGCAGAAAAAGGCAAAATAGTGGTAAAAGTTTAATCGTTTTCATATCTTTTTTTTTATTTATAATAGTCTCATTTCTTTTTATTCTTCTCCTTGAAACTCTTGATTGCGGCCACAATGCTCAAGACTGTGGCAGCGGTAAGGATGACGATTTTTATAAATATATTTTCAAAAAGCAGTCCTAAAATTATAAATCCAAGACTCATGAATAATAACGATATGCTATTTAATTGCTGCATGCTGATTGAAAAATTTTAAAAATCTAGGAGCGCGTCGTCCACTTTATTAGGGATGGTAACTTTTAACAAAGGTTGCGTTTCCATGGCTCTTTTTATGGCAAAAATCGCTTCGTCGTTTCGTGCCCAGCTTCTTCTTGAAATTCCGTTATTTACATCCCAGAAAAGCATTGATTGTAAGCGTCTTGAAGCATCAGTAGAACCATCAAGTACCATGCCAAAGCCACCATTGATAACCTCACCCCAGCCAACGCCGCCGCCATTGTGAATAGAAACCCAAGTTGCGCCTCTAAAACTGTCGCCGATCACGTTTTGAATTGCCATATCAGCCGTAAATTTCGATCCGTCATAAATGTTTGAAGTTTCTCTGTAGGGAGAATCTGTTCCTGAAACATCATGGTGGTCGCGCCCTAAAATCACATACCCAATTTCACCGTTTGCGATTGCTTGGTTGAAAGCTTCGGCAATTTTAATTCTTCCTGCCGCATCAGCGTATAAAATTCTGGCTTGCGAGCCAACAACCAATTTGTTTTCTTGAGCACCTTTGATCCATTTGATATTATCTTGCATCTGCTGTTGGATTTCGACAGGAGAAGTTTTTGCTAATTCCTCCAAAACATCGCTTGCAATCTTATCTGTCTTGGCTAAATCTTCCGGTTTTCCAGAAGCGCAAACCCAGCGAAAAGGGCCAAATCCATAATCAAAACACATTGGTCCCATAATATCTTGAACATAACTCGGATATTTGAAATCAATTCCGTTTGGTGCAAAAACAGCGGCTCCAGCACGAGAAGCTTCTAGTAAAAAGGCATTGCCGTAGTCAAAGAAATACGTTCCTTTTGCCGTATGCTTATTAATGGCATCTGCATGGCGACGCAACGTTTTTTGAACTTCAGCCTTGAATTTCTCTGGATCATTCGCCATCATTTCGTTCGATTCTTCAAAAGTATTGCCTGTCGGATAATAACCGCCAGCCCACGGATTGTGAAGCGAAGTTTGGTCTGAACCTAAATCAATATGCAAATTTTCTTCATCAAAACGTTCCCAAACATCCACCACATTTCCTAGATAAGCAATCGAAATAACTTCTTTGTTTACCAATGCTTTTTTGACTCTCGGAACCAAATCTTCGATGTTCTCAACGATTTCGTTTACCCAACCTTGAGAATGGCGAATCTGCGTAATCTTCGGATTTACTTCGGCACAAACCGTCACGCATCCTGCAATATTTCCCGCTTTTGGCTGTGCGCCTGACATGCCTCCCAAACCTGAAGTTACGAATAAACCGCCTGTTGGAGATTTCTTTATTTTTCTAAATCCGTTTAAAACCGTGATTGTTGTTCCGTGTACGATTCCCTGCGGACCAATGTACATGTAACTTCCCGCAGTCATTTGTCCGTATTGCGAAACTCCTAAAGCATTGAATTTTTCCCAATCATCTGGTTTTGAATAATTCGGAATCACCATTCCATTCGTTACCACAACTCTCGGCGCTTCTTTGTGAGAAGGAAATAATCCCATCGGATGGCCCGAATACATGGTCAAAGTCTGCTCATCTGTCATTTCAGATAAGTATTTCATCGTCAATAAATATTGAGCCCAATTAGAAAAAACAGCACCATTTCCGCCATAAGTAATCAGCTCATGCGGATGCTGTGCCACGGCATAATCCAAATTATTTTGAATCATCAGCATAATCGCTTTTGCCTGTTCTGATTTTCCTGGATATTCGGCAATCGGACGTGCTTTCATTTCATAATCTGGTCGAAGGCGATACATATAAATTCGTCCATAGGTATTCAATTCGTCCAAAAACTCCTTGATCAAAACCGGGTGGTCTTTTGGTTCAAAATAACGCAACGCATTTCGAAGCGCCAGTTTTTTCTCCTCTTCAGAAAGAATTTCTTTTCTTTTTGGAGCGTGATTGATATTGGTTTCGTAAGGTTTTGGTTCTGGCAGAATTGTTGGAATTCCTTGTTGTATTTGTTCCTTGAAAGTCATTTTTTTAAGTTGCTAAGTTTAAGAGTTGCTAAAATACTAAGGAAGCAGACTCAATATATTTTTGTCTAAAATTATTCTTAATCTGATTCAGTTTTAAACGTCTAAGAAGTCTTTTTATTCGTTCCCGTTTTCTTGTCAAATCCATACGGGCAATGGCGGCACCCACTTTTACAGCAATACCCGCGTTTCAAATGAAATTTCTCGGTAAAGCATTTATAGCCTTCGGGAGTATAATAAAAATCTTCGCCTTCTTTTAATTTATTTTCATTATTTTGCTCATTCATAAGCACAAATTTATAAACTTTATAATTAATGTTTCTAATCGTTTCCAAATATTTAATTCCCAAAGGTTATCGAGGCATGACGCTTTATCCTTTCATAATTGTTAGGGATTTGTTTGATAAGGAAAATAAAATTTTGCTGAACCATGAAAAAATCCACATTCGCCAGCAGTTAGAACTTTTGATTTTGCCATTTTTTCTATGGTATTTTTTAGAATATTTGTTGCGATTAGTCCAATATAAAGACAAACACAAAGCGTATAGAAATATCAGTTTTGAGAGAGAAGCTTATTCAAACGAACTAAATTTAAATTATTTGGAAGAGAAGAAAATATGGAGTTTTAAAAAGTATTTGTCAAAAGAGTGATTTATGTAAAATATTTGTTAAATTTGAAAGTGTTATTTGTTGATTAATAATGGTTTAACTTTTAAATTGTAAAATATTATGAAAAAAATTACTTTACTTTTATTACTTATTTCTGTTACTTCATGGGCGCAACTTTCGTGTGTAGGTGCTGTTCCATTGACAAATGGTTTTACTGCGCCAGGAATTATAACACCTGGTGCAGGTGCGGGAAGTCCGGGGACTTGGGTAACTTCTGCTACTTTGTGTGGTACTGCAGGTCAATTTCATCACAATTGTTTTACTTCCGTTGGGGATGATTATGTCTTTTCTTATACTACAGGCGCAACGGTGGGAGAATCAGTATCTTTTACAATTGTAACCGGCATTAATTATATAGGATTAATGGCTTTTACAGGTTGCAACGGAACGGTTCTTAATGGTTGTAAAGATTGGAAATATGCTCCCACATTAGGAACAACGATGACGGTAACGGCAACTGCTTTGGAAGCAAATCAGACGATTTATTTTGCAGTAGGAATTTGGTCATTGCCTAATAATCTTGCGTTTAGCGTAACAAATTTCACGGTAACACCCGCTTTGAGTACCGATGAATTTAATAAAGAACAAATTAAAATTTATCCCAATCCAGTAAAAGAGGTTTTGAATTTATCGTATGATCAAAAAATTTCAGATGTTGCAATTTATAATTTAATTGGACAGCGAGTTTTAGCAAAATCAATTGATGCTACTGAAACTCAAATTGATCTGTCAAGTTTGTCAAGTGGCAATTATATTCTGAAAGCAAATGTTGACGGAACTATTAAAAATAACAAGATCATAAAAGAATAATGATTTTTAATGATTTTAAAAAGCCTTTGGGATTTCCTCAAAGGCTTTTTGTTTAAAAAACTTTGATAACAATATGCCTAATCTTTTAATTTTCAATATTTCTTTCGGATTTTTGTATTCTAAACCTAACTAAAATGATTGATGTAAAAAATCAATTTGTCTTAAAAAAGAATACCGTTGAAGTTTTCATAAAGAGAGAAGACCTCATTCATCCTTTTGTTTCAGGAAATAAATACAGAAAACTAAAATATAATTTACTTCAGGCAAAAGCCGAAAATCAAACCACTTTGTTGACTTTCGGAGGAGCATTTTCAAACCACATCGCTGCCGTCGCTTTTGCAGGAAAAGAAAATAATTTCAAGACTATCGGAATTATTCGTGGTGATGAATTACGTGATAAAATACAAGAAAATCCAACCTTGAAATTCGCTCAAGAAAACGGAATGCAGTTTGAATTTGTGTCTAGAAATGACTATTCTAATAAAGAAAATCCTGAATTTATAGCAGAATTAAAGCAAAAATTCGGAAGCTTTTACCTGATTCCAGAAGGCGGGACAAATGATTTGGCTGTTAAGGGTTGCGAAGAAATTTTAACTGAAGAAGATTCTAAATTTGATTACATCTGTTGTGCCGTTGGAACTGGTGGCACGATTTCGGGTTTGATAAACGCTTCATTGCCACACCAAAAAGTTTTAGGATTTCCTGCCTTGAAAGGGGATTTCCTAAAAGAAGAAATTCGTAAATTTGCCCAAAGTCAAAACTGGGAACTTATTACAGAGTATCATTTTGGTGGCTACGGAAAGATTGATCTAGAATTGGTTAATTTCATAAATAATTTCAATGAAAGTAATAATATTCCGCTAGACCCCGTTTATACTAGCAAGATGGCTTTCGGAGTTTTAGATTTGATTGCCAAGGATTATTTTCCATCCAATTCAAAAATAGTACTGATTCACACCGGCGGATTGCAAGGAATTCAAGGCATGAACCAATTATTAGAGAAAAAACAATTACCCAAAATAACCACAAATGTTTAAAAAAATCTTATTTCTATTGGCACTTGCAATTCTGGCAAGCTGTGGCTCTTCAAAATCAAAAGTTGCAACCACCAAAAGAGCGACAAAACCAGTTGTGACAAGAAAAAAAACAACACCAACTAGAACCGTTTCTACTACAAAATCACCAACCACAACACGCACAACTGAAGTGATTGAATCGACTTCAAGGACTGTAGTTTATAGCGATGTAGTAAACAATTACGTAGCCCAATTCAAAGATATCGCCAAAGGAAACATGAAGCAATACGGAATTCCGGCCAGCATAATTTTAGCACAAGGAATCCTTGAATCTGGCGCAGGCGCAGGAACTTTAAGCAAGACGGCAAATAATCACTTCGGAATAAAATGCCACACTGGTTGGGAAGGCGAGAGCGTTCGCCATGATGATGACGCTTCGCAAGAATGTTTCAGAAAGTATAAAGATCCTGCAGATTCTTACCGCGACCATGCCGAATTCTTAACAGGAAGAAGCCGTTATGCAAGCCTTTTTAAACTAGAAAAAGGTGATTACGAAGCTTGGGCAAAAGGATTGAGAGCTGCAGGTTATGCCACCGATCCAAAATATCCCGAGAAATTAATCAGTTATATTGAGCGTTATAATTTACACCAATATGATGCTGCCGTTTTAGGCAAAGATTTTACACCAATAACAAAAAGTCAGCCAGTTGTGAAAACTTCAACTCCAAAACCTTCAACTACAGGAGGAAATTATTATGAAGTTTCAAAAGGCGATACTTTATATTCCATTTCAAAAAAATTCAATATCAGTGTGGATGATTTGAAACAATGGAACAACTTGTCTGACAACGCAATTTCAATCGGGCAGTCTTTAAAAGTAAAGTAAACTAATCACAAACATTTATAAAATGCAATCGCAAAGGGAATCAACTTTGTAACTTTGTGCCTTTGCAACTTTGCATCTTCAAAATAAAAACTATGTTATACCAAAGAAGCAGCCAGCTTTTTGCGGAGGCTGAAAAAGTAATTCCGGGTGGCGTAAATTCTCCGGTTCGCGCTTTCAAAGGCGTTGGAGGAACACCAATTTTCGTTAAATCTGCCAAAGGCGCTTATTTATTTGACGAAGATGGAAACAAATTAATCGACTACATCAATTCTTGGGGACCGATGATTTTAGGCCATGCTTTTGAACCGGTTGTAAATGCCGTAATCGAAAGAGCAAAGCTGGGAACTTCCTTCGGAATGCCAACTGCTTTAGAAACAGAGATTGCTGAATTGGCCGTTTCAATGGTTCCAAATATTGACAAGATTCGTTTTGTGAATTCTGGAACAGAAGCTTGCATGAGCGCCATTCGTCTTGCTAGAGGATTTACAAATAGAGATAAAATTATCAAATTCGCAGGTTGTTATCACGGTCATTCTGATTCGTTTTTAATCCAAGCGGGTAGTGGAGCGATGACTTTTGGTACGCCAAATAGTCCAGGAGTTACTGAAGGAACTGCAAAAGATACATTGCTTGCAAAATACAATGATCTTGAAAGCGTAAAAGAATTATTAGAAGCCAATAAAAATGAAATCGCCGCAATTATCATAGAACCTGTTGCAGGAAATATGGGCTGTATTCCGCCAAAAGATGGATTTTTAGAAGCTTTGAGAAATCTTTGCGACGAAAGTGGTACGTTACTAATTTTCGATGAGGTGATGACGGGATTCCGTTTAGCAAAAGGTGGCGCACAAGAATTATTCGGAATAAAAGCTGATATCATAGCTTTCGGAAAAGTAATCGGTGGTGGACTGCCAGTTGGAGCTTTTGCAGCGCGAAACGAAATCATGAATTATTTGGCGCCAGTTGGTCCGGTTTATCAAGCGGGAACTTTATCAGGAAATCCTTTGGCCATGGCCGCAGGACTTGAAATGTTGAAAGCTTTGAATTCTGAAACAGCAATTTTCGAAAGGTTAGAACAAAAAACAGCTTATTTAGAAAAAGGAATAGCAGAAAAACTTACTGCTAATAATGTGAAATTCACGATCAACAGAGTTGGTTCGATGATTTCTGTTCACTTTGATGAAAATGCAGTAACTGATTTGCAGACCGCTTCAAAAGGCGACAACGACTATTTCAAGAAATTCTTCCACGGATTATTGCAAGAAGGTGTTTACATTGCGCCTTCAGCTTATGAAACGTGGTTTATCACCGATGCGCTGACTTACGAAGATTTGGATTTTACCATAAATGCTGTCGATAAAATATCAAAACAGTTTTAAAATAAAAAAGGCTTTCCGATTGGAAAGCCTTTTAGTTTTATAAAAATTTGAATTAATTCTGTGTCAATTTTTTTAGCAATTCTGGATTTTTATCCAGTTTCGCCATTTGTTCAGCGCTTAACATACCTCTCAATTTCGCATCCACTGACTTCCCGATAATCTTCTTTTTCATTTCAGAAGTCTCTTTTGCAAAAGCCTCATGTTTTTGCTTGAAAATATCTAAAAAACTTGCTTTGTTTTGTTCTGATAACTGAACTACTCCAGATAAAGCAGTAACATCATTTTTGGCAAGTTCGCTGGCATTTGCTTGAGCATTCGCATTCAAAGAGAAAGCGAAGATAAAAGCAAAAACGGCAATTAATTTTTTCATGATAAATAAATTAGTTTGGTATAAATATATCAAATTTAAAGCCAATCTGCCAAAATCCAGAATCATTTTTCAATTAAACTTTTATTTTTTCTCTTTGGCTTCTTTTCTTTCTTCATGCTTTTCAGCCATTTCTTGTCTTTTCTCTGCTTTCAAGTCATCGTATTTTTTTAATTGCTCAGGTGTCAAAACAGCTTTGATTTTTGCTTCTTGCGCTTTCATAGCATTTTTTCTTTCATTTCTCTTTTGATCAATTTCTTGTTGCGTAAGAGCTCTTTTTTCTTCTTTCTTTGAAGATTGTTCTGCAAGAATTTTTCCAATTTCACTTTGTTGCGATGCGCTCAAGCTTAAATCAGAAGTCAATTTTTTTAAATGCTTTTCATTGCGTTGTTCTGGAGTCAATTGTTCTCTTTTGTGATTTTTTTCTCCGGCTGGTTTTTCTTGTGCAAAAGATGACATTCCGATCATCAATACTGCGGCAATAATTAATTTTTTCATAATAGTAATTTTTAAATTTTAGTTTGATGTAAGACTCTTCAAAAAAGAAAAGGTTTAATTGTGATAAAAAATTTTGATAGTATTAACATTGTTACCTAACTTTGCCTTTTGTGAAAAAATACCTATTCATAGTGTCTTTTATGATGTTGCTAAAACCAGTAATTCCGGTTTTTCAATATGTCATTAACTATGAATATATTTCAGAAGTTCTTTGTGTCAATAAAGAAAAACCTGAAATGCATTGCAACGGTAAATGTCACTTGATGCAAGAACTGGCAAAAGCTTCTGAAACTGAAAAGCCACTTTCTTCTGATAAAAAATCACATCATTCTGAGATAGAAATTTTATTTATCGAAGCATTGACAGACTTCAATTTTTTTCAAAAAAAAGAAATTTTTTCGTCTATTCCAAATTCTTTTTATAGTAATTTATATACTCCTGTAAATTGCAATTCTGTTTTTCATCCGCCTTCTTATTCTTAAAGTTTTAGTGTAAAATAATTTTATAATTGGTTCAAAATCATTGTTCCAAGAATTGTAATTATATCAAAAAATCAAAATCTACTCCGGAAAATAATGCCTTTTTCCGAGTGTAATTTCCTATAACTTTACTTATACAATAATGAAATTTCAATTAAAAAACACCATAGCCATTTTGGCATTTGCTTCTATTTTTGCGTCTTGTAGTAACGATGACGACAGTTCCCAAAATCTTGTTGGAAACGGAGAAATGGAACTTTATTTTGACAATTCCTTAAACGAAGACGATCTAATTTTAGGCGTTTCTTCGCATACAAACTCAAACGGAGAGACACTTAAAGTCAATAAGTTTAATTATATAGTGAGCAATTTTGTCTTGATTGATGAAAATGGAGATGAAGTTGTCTATCCAAAGGAATCAAGCTATTTTATAATAAACGAAGAAACAAACCAGACTACAATTCACTTAGAAAATATTCCAGCAGGAAATTACAAAAGGATAAAATTTGGTCTAGGAGTTGATTCACAACGTTATCTTCAAGGCGAAACAGCACAGCAAAGTTTTTGGGATGAAGCTTTACAAAATGACCTGACTTGGGCTTGGGCGACAGGTTATAAATTCATCAATTTCGAAGGAACTTTTACGGCTTCAGGTTTAACTGGTGAAAAAACGTTTCAAGTACATCAAGGAAGCAATACTTCGACTGATAATTACAGAGAATTTACGGTAGAATTTCCAAATACTGCGCGCGTTCGCCAAACAGAATCGCCGAGCGTTCACTTTATTGTTGACGCCAATAAAATTCTAGACGGAAATACAAAAGTTAAACTTTCTGAAGCAATGAATCCTGCAGGAACCAGTGCTGCTATTATGGGAGGCGCAAAATTAATTTCTATTGCAGACAATATAACTTCAATGTTTACGGTAGATCACGTTCATGCTGGCGGCGCTGATCATTAATTCTGAAAATTTAGACTTACGTTCTGTTTTATGAAAAAAATACTTTTTTTAGTGCTATTTTCTGCATTGTTTTCTTGTCAAGATGATGATAGCGGCGGTTATATTGATTTGGAAAGCAATGAGCTTTTAGAATTAAATATTCCTTCGAATTTTCCTGATTTGGCACAAGATATTGCAAGCAATCCACCTACAGCAAAAGGATTCGAGCTTGGAAGAAAATTGTTTTATGACGGAAGACTTTCTCGCGATGGAACTATTTCCTGTGCTTTTTGCCATGAGCAATCTTCTGCTTTTACACATCACGGACATGATTTCAGCCACGGAATTGACAATCTTTCCGGAATCAGAAATGCGCCAGCTGTACAAAATATGGCCTTCCAAAAGGAATATTTTTATGATGGCGCTTCAAATTCCATTGAAATGCTTTCCATTGTTCCGATTCACAATCCTGTTGAAATGGATGAAAATATGGCAACTATTGTTGCAAAATTAAAGCAAGATCCGGCGTATGTAAAACTGTATGGGCAGGCTTTTAATAATGGTGAAATTACAACAGGAAATACGCTGAAAGCTTTAGCGCAATTCATGACGATGATGGTTTCAAGTAATTCAAAATATGATAAATATGTCAGAAATGAAGCGGGAGGAAGCATGAATTCTCAAGAATTGCAAGGCTTTGCTGTTTTTCAAAATAAGTGTTCGGCTTGCCATGAAAGTGATCTGTTTACAAATAGTTCTTTTAGAAATAATGGCTTGCCACCGAATCCTAATTTGAATGATTTAGGAAGAGAAATCGTTACTGGATTTGAAACGGATCGTTATAAGTTTAAAGTTCCGAGTTTGAGAAATGTCGCCTTGACTGCGCCTTACATGCACGACGGAAGATTTGGATCTTTAAATTCAGTTTTGAATTTTTATGCCAATGGTGTACAACATTCTGCAACTTTAGATCCATTATTAAATCAAAATGGTACTTTAGGAATTTCACTTTCGCAAGAAGAAAAAGATGCAATAATTGCCTTTTTAAAAACCTTAACGGATGAAGAATATATTAAAAATCCGTTATTTTATTTCCAGACTTAATCATGAAAAAATATTTATTAGTGTTGTTTTTTGCAACGCAGTTTGTTTCGGCAAATGTGGAAGATACAATCCAAAATCCTTTCGAAAAATATGCACGATTTTTATATGAAGACTGCGATGCCTGTGGTTGTTCTGCAAGTGGCGGTGGCATGGGATTCAGTTCGATGCTGAATCAAAATTTCATCGGAATTCGTTATATGAATCAAAGCTATACAAGCCGTGACGGACTATTTAGAAACTCGCCATGGATTGATGAGAATTTTAATACTACGCAGATTTGGGCAAGAATTCCGGTGATGAAAAACGTTCAGGTTTCAGCATTGGTTCCTTATCATTTTCACAATCGACAACTTACTACTGGAGAACAAAAGATTGATGGTTTGGGTGATATTACGGTTTTAGCTTTGTATACTGTTTTTCAGACAAAATCTGATTCAGCACAATTTGTGCATCAATTTCAATTGGGAGGCGGTTTAAAAGCACCAACAGGAAAATATGATGCTCAAAATAAAGGAAGCGTGAATCCAAGTTTTCAAGTGGGAACAGGAAGCTGGGATTATCTTTTAGCAACAGAATATACTGTGAAACATCAAAATTTTGGGTTGAATTCAATGATTAATTACGCTTTCAAAACTGAAAATGACGATCATTATCAATTCGGAAATCAATTTAATTATGGAAGCACTTTATTTTATCAAATTCAAAAATCAGGAATTTCTCTAGTTCCACAAGCTGGAATCGCTGGCGAAGTTTATGGAACCAATAAGCAATATAAAGAAGATATTCGGGATACGAAAGGCGATATTGTCTTTGGTAAAATCGGATTTGAAGCAGGGAAAGATAAATTTTCTTTAGGTATAAATGCAATGATTCCGATTAATCAAAATCTTACAGGAGGAAGGGTTGAGGCTAATTATCGATGGTCGGTTAATCTTAACTATTCTTTGTAAACAAAAAAGCCGAAACATTTGTTTCGGCTTTTTTATATGATTTTTTATTTTGAATTAACGTGTAAGTCTTCTGTAAAGTAATGTATTTGAACGCAATTTTTCTGATTGCTGAGGCGTCAATTCTTGAGATAAGCTTTCTGCAACTATTCCTGAATAATTCTTTTTTTCATTTGCGCTAATACCTGGTTTTGATAAAGCTTCATGTTTTGCTTTGAAAATTTGAATAAGTTTTGCTTGAGAACTTGGCTCAATTGTTATAAAACTGTTTAGCGCTTCAAAATCACTTTTTGCAGCTGCACTTGCATCAACAGTTGGTTTGTTTTCTTGTGCATTAGCTGAGATTGAAAATGCTAAGAATAAAGCAAGAATAGCGAATATTTTTTTCATAATTTGGTTGTTTAATAGTTTTTAAGAAGTCCAAATCTAATTCATTTTCCCAAAATAACCAATCTTTTTTATTTTTTAACTAATATAAAGTACACATAAAAAAAACAGAAACCTTTCGATTTCTGTTTTAGATATAATTTCTGAAATTATTTATCCTACATATTCTGCAATTTTTTCTTCGCCATTCACAGCTACTTTTACTAAAGCATGTTTAGCTAAGCCTTTCATTGCCGAATCCCATTTTTTTCCGCTCAAACCAGCACTTGCTTTCAATGAATTTAAGTTCATTGCATTTGAATTTGCTTTCAAAATTTCAATAATTCCTTTTTCTTCTTCTGATAATTCAACCGCTTTTTTCTCAGGTCGCATTTGTGGGAAGAATAAAACTTCTTGAATCGATGCGTTATTTGTCAGGAACATAATTAAACGGTCCATTCCAATTCCTAATCCAGAAGTTGGTGGCATTCCATATTCTAAAGCTCTTAAGAAGTCATTGTCAATAATTCCAGTCGCTTCATCATCGCCTCTTTCTGACAATTGCATTTGCGCTTCAAAACGTTCTCTTTGGTCAATTGGATCATTCAATTCAGAATAAGCATTGGCAACTTCTTTTCCGCAAATCATCAACTCAAAACGTTCAGTCAACTCAGGATTATCTCTGTGCTCTTTACAAAGCGGACTCATTTCTTTCGGATAATCTGTGATGAATGTTGGCTGGATGAAGTTTCCTTCGCATTTTTCTCCAAAGATTTCGTCGATTAATTTTCCTTTCCCCATTGTTGCGTCAACTGCAATTCCCATACCTTTTGCTGCTTCAAAAATCTCCTGCTCGGTTTTTCCAGAAATGTCAAAACCAGTATATTTTATGATCGCATCGGTCATTGTGACTCTTGCATACGGCGCTTTGAAACTCACTTGATGTTCGCCAAAAGTAGCGTTAGAAGTTGCGTTTACTTCGTTAGCGCAATAATCCAATAAATTTTCAGTAAATTCCATCATCCAGTTGTAGTCTTTGTAGGCCACATAAATTTCCATCGCTGTAAATTCTGGATTGTGCGTTCTGTCCATTCCTTCATTTCTGAAGTTTTTTGAGAACTCATAAACACCGTCAAAACCACCAACAATCAATCTTTTTAGATACAATTCGTTAGCAATTCTCATATATAAAGGAATATCCAAAGAATTATGGTGCGTGATAAACGGACGCGCAGCCGCACCGCCAGGAATAGATTGCAAAACCGGAGTTTCCACTTCCATGTAACCAGCTGTGTTGAAAAAAGTACGCATCGCATTGAACAATTTCGTTCTTTTTACGAAAACTTCTTTCACCTGCGGATTTACCACCAAGTCCACATAACGCTGGCGGTAACGCAATTCAGGATCGGTAAAACCGTCGTGAATATTTCCGTCAGCATCTGTTTTTGGCAATGGCAACGGACGCAAAGTTTTGCTCAAAAGCGTAAAATTGCTCACGCGAATTGATTTTTCACCAACCTGCGTCGTAAACAATTCGCCTTCCACCCCAATAAAGTCGCCTAAATCGATTAGTTTTTTGAAAACTTCGTTGTATAATTCTTTATCATCGCCCGGACAAATTTCGTCACGGTTGATGTAAATCTGAACACGGCCTTCGCTGTCTTGCAACGATGCGAACGATGCTTTTCCTTGAATTCTGGTACTCATCACGCGTCCTGCAACAATCACTTTCTTGCCTTCTTCAAAAGTTTCCTTGACCTGTTTCGAAGTGTGGTTCACTGGAAACAAATTTGCCGGATAAGGGTTGATGCCGAGTTCTCTCAACCTGCCCAATTTTTCTCTTCTGATGATTTCTTGCTCTGAAAGTTGCATATCGTGTTAATTTTAAGGCTGCAAAGATAGTTGATAAGTTGCAGAGTTGCAAAGTTTCAAAGTCGCAAAGTTTTGAATATTTGCAAAATAAGAACTTGATTTTGTGATTTTTTGTGCAGCGAATGGGCAGTGAATTTTAATAAGCCATTTTCCTGCTGCAGGAACTCGCTTTAATGCTGTTTGGTCACAGCATTAAGAGCTCAAACAATTCCAGCATCAGGGCTAGGGGAGAATGGTCTTTTGTTTTTGTAAACTTTTGGGACTAAGATTGTCGATATTCTTTGTCTTTTTATTTTACCATATAAGGCATATGAGAAAATGTAAGCGAAACGAAATAGGAGGTCAAAATCTTAAATGTGCTTATATGCCTTATATGGTAAATAAAATAAAAAAAACACAATCAAAATCGACAAACTGCATCAAAGCCATGGATTGCTGACTAGCCCTGATGGTGCCATTGTTTGAGCTCTTGTGCCAGCCTTAAAAGCTGGCGCAAAGCGAGTGGCACCAGCAGGAAAATGGATTACTGCAACTTCACTGACCATTCGCTTCAAAAAAACGTTATGGTATTTTTAAGGATATTAGTTTGTAACTTTGCGGTTCATAAAGTGCGAGAAAAATGAACAAGAAAATTCAGCTTTTGGATTTAGGTCAAAAAGATTATAAAGAAACCTGGGAATATCAGGAGGAACTTTTCAAGGATATTGTTGATTTAAAAATCAGGAATAGGCGCGAGGAGCTTGATTTGGAAACGCCAAATTATTTGCTTCTTGTGGAGCATCCGCATGTTTACACTTTGGGGAAAAGCGGTGATTTTGGCAACCTTTTGCTGAGTGAAAAACAGCTTGAGGCTAAAGGAGCGACTTTTTATAAAATCAATCGTGGTGGGGATATTACCTATCACGGACCGGGTCAAATTGTGGGGTATCCGATTTTAGATTTGGAGAATTTTTTTACGGATATTCACAAATATTTGCGTTTTCTGGAAGAAGTAATTATTCGCGTTTTGGCAGACTATAATATAATAGGTACAAGAAGCGAAGGTGAAACTGGAGTTTGGCTTGGTGTTGGAACTCCGTTTCCTAGAAAAATTTGTGCTATGGGAGTACGAGCTTCGCGTTGGGTTACGATGCACGGTTTTGCTTTGAATGTAAATGCCGATTTGGGTTATTTTGATAATATAATTCCGTGTGGTATTCGTGGCAAGGCAGTTTCTACTTTGAACGTCGAACTTGGTGTTGAAAAAGTGGACGAGGCAGAAGTAAAAGAAAAAATCAAAAAATATTTCTCTGAACTTTTTGAATCTGAATTTGTAGATTTTAAGGAAGTGACGGTTTAAGTTCTTCTACAAAATCTAATTCGAGTTGTTCTGGCAAAAGTCGGAATGACATTCTGTGGTATTTTGTCGTGCCATATTTTCTGATGGCTTCGCGATGTTCTTTCGTGGGATAACCTTTATTTTGTTTCCAATTATACATTGGAAATTCTTCGTGAATCAAATTCATATATTCATCACGGTAGGTTTTTGCTAAAATGGAAGCTGCGGCAATGCTTAAATATTTGCTGTCACCTTTTATAATGCAACTGTGCGGGATATTTTCTACGGGTTTGAAACGATTTCCATCTACTATGATGTGGTTTGGGATTGGATTTAATTTCTTTACACATTCTTGCATCGCATGGATAGAAGCGTTGAGAATGTTTATTTCATCAATTATTAAAGGCTCGATGTGGGTTACTGAATAGCAGAGCGCATTTTTTTCAATGATTGGTTTTAATAAATCACGGTTTTTTTCTGAGAGTTGTTTAGAATCGTTAAGTAGCTCATTTATAAAATCTTCTGGCAATAAAACTGCAGCGGCGGTGACTGGACCTGCAAGACAGCCACGTCCTGCTTCATCTGTGCCGCACTCAAATTTAAGATTAGTATAACTTTTTAGAAGCATAAAATAATTTTAGCAAAAATATAAAAAACGACGCAACCTCTTGAATTAAATTTCATCTAATTAATGTTATCATTGCAATTTCGTATCATAAGCGCACTATTTTTAACATTAAACAAAATATAATTCCGGAGTAATATTTGTTTAATTAAGAAATTATTAAGAAGTTTGCAGGATAACTAACTCAAATAAATATAATATGAGATCGAAGTTCAAATGGATTTTTACGCTACTATTGGCGTTTTCAATGCAGTTTTCGTTTGCGCAAGAAAAAACTATTACTGGAATAATTACTGAAAATGGATTGCCATTGCCTGGTGTTTCTGTTGCAGTAAAGGGAACCTCTAAAGTTTCTGTGTCTGATTTTGACGGTAAATATTCTATTGCAGCTGCTCAAGGCCAAGCATTAGTATTTACTTATGTAGGATTTACAAGTCAGACAATTACAGTAGGTGCGTCAAACACTGTCAATGTTGTTATGCAAGGTGGTGCTACAGATTTAGATATCGTAGAAGTTGTAAACACAGGATATGACAGAACAAGAACAAAGGCTTCTACATCTTCAGCGGTTACTACAATTTCTTCTGAAACTCTAGAAAATAGACCTAATGCGTCTTTTCTTAACTCTTTACAAGGAACAGCTCCTGGATTGACTATTTTATCATCTTCTGGTTCGCCAGGTTCTGCAAAAATTGATACTTTCATTAGAGGGGTGTCTTCATTAAATGCAGCAACTGATCCACTTATCGTAATTGATGGTGTGCCAACAAATGGAAATCAGTTCAGAAACTTAAATCAAAATGATATCGAAACTGTCAATGTGTTGAAAGATGCAGCTGCAACCTCAATCTATGGAAATAGAGGTGCAAATGGAGTTTTGGTAATAACAACTAAAAGAGCAGCTTATGGTTCAGCTTTACGCATAACTTATGATGTTACAACTGGTGTTAGTACTTTGCCAGGGAATGATTACAATATGTCAAATACACAGCAAATCAAACAAATCGAGAGAAATGCAAGGTTTGATTTGGTTTCGACTCCTGAACAAATTGCAGCATTGCCAAATACGGATTGGAAAAAAGTATTTTTTGGTCAAGACGTTACTCAACAACACAATTTAGGTATTTCCTTTGGTGGAGAAAATGCTTCAAACTATACTTCATTAGGTTATTTTGAACAAGGAGGTTTAGTACCAACAACGGATTTTAAGAGATTTTCACTTCGTAATAACTTGAATGGAAAATCAAGTAATGGTAGGTTTACATACAGTTCTCAATTAGCAGTTGGTTTTTCTAGAAGAAATCAATTGAACCAAGAAGCTAACGGTGCTGTGAATAATAATACTATTCAAAATCCTTTACACGGAAGTATTATGGGACTTCCTTATGCGGCTCCTGGTAAATATGCAAATGGTCAAGAGTTGCATACTGCAATTGGTACAACTTTTGCCGGAGCTAATGATACATATGTTTTGGAAGATATTTTAAGAGAAGGAAGCATGCCAAATTATTATGACGAAACAAGTGTTTTGGCTAATATTTCAGCTTCATTTAAAATAAATGATTATTTTACTGTAACAAATAAAACAGGTGTGGATTTTAAACAAACAGATAGAGTGTATGCTAGAGACCCGCTTTCTTACTTAGCACTTGCTGTTCAGAAAAGTAGTGCAACTGCAGTAGAATTTGGGGGATTTGAAAATAGATCAACAAATAAAGATTTTACATTTACTAATATTTCAAGCTTAAACTTTTCTAAAGCATTTGGAGATCACAAGATTGATGCAGGTGTTTATCTTGAGTATATGAAAGCTCATTATTTATCTAGTGGATTTGTTCAAAATGGATTAAATCCTAAGACATATGTTCCGGGAGCAGGTACAGGTTATGCACCTTATATTCCAGCTTCATATGATAATGTTGCAGGCACTCTTAACCCTGCTCAAAATGTCCCAACAGTTTCATCAACCAAATATGATGCAGGAACATTGTCTTATTTTGCAAATATAGATTATGATTATAAAGACAAATATGGCTTCAGTGGTGTTATTAGAAGAGACGGAACTTATAGATTTGGTGAGGAAAATAAATGGGGTACTTTTTGGTCTGTTGCTGGTAGATGGAATATTGATCAAGAGGCTTTTATGGAGGGGTCGACTTTTTCAATGTTAAAATTAAGAGCGTCTTATGGAACACAAGGTAATCAAAACGTATTAGCAGCTGCTTATGGATTTAATCCAATTTTCTTAGGGGCAAATTTAGTGAGAGATTTAAATGTTGTAGGTTCTGGATATAATAATGATTCTGGTATTTCAATCCAAAATCTTGCTTTTCCTTCTCTTCAATGGGAAGAAATATCACAATTTAATATAGGTCTTGATTTCAGATTACTTAGTAATAAATTAGAAGGTAATTTAGATGTTTATAGAAAACAAACTGAACAACTTTATAATACTATCAGTAGGTCAGCTGTAACAGGTGTATATGATCAAAATGGTAATAATGGAGCGCTTAGAAATAGTGGTATTGAGCTTTTGTTAAAGTATCATATTTTTAAAGATGAGGATTTTAAGTTATCAGTTTTTGCTAATGCATCTTACAATAAAAATGAAATTATATCTATTGGAGATAGTGACCAGTCAGGTAATGATTTAGTGTTTTTACCAGGAGGGAAAGCTGGGGCATGGAATTTGATACCTTATATAGGTGTTAATCAGTCTAATGGTAATTTATTATTCATGGATAAAGATGGCAATGCCACAGAAAATCCAGATTTGATTTCTGACAGGAGGTTAACAGATAAAAGTTCAATACCAGCTTATCAGGGAGGTTTTGGTTTTAATGCTGACTATAAAGGATTTTATTTAGACGTTTTGTTTACTTGGACCCAAGATGTTTGGAGATATGATAATCAATTACGTTGGGCTTATGATCCTACTTCAATTGGCGATGATAACTTGTCTTCTGATCTGTTAAATGCTTGGACTCCTGAGAATCATACTAATTTTCCTGCTTTGAATGCTTCAAATTTGACTCAAGATACAAGTTCAGATAGATATTTATTTGACTCTTCTTTCTTAAGATTGAAAAATACTGCTTTAGGATATAATGTGCCTTCTGAGTTTTTAGAAAAAACATTTATTTCGAGCGTAAAATTCTTTATTCAGGCAGAGAATTTATTAACATGGACAAAATGGAGAGGATTTGATCCAGAAAGCACATCAGCTTTTTATGTTACAGGTTATCCAAATCCAAGAACATTATCTTTTGGAACTAGTGTAAGGTTCTAATTAAATTATTTAAAATTATCAATATGAAAAAAATAAAAAGTCTTTTTACGATTGTCCTGGCACTGGTTTTGACAGTATCCTGTGATGATGCAATTGACATTATTCAAGACGGTGAATTGCCGATGGATTTGAATACTGAAGCTGATCTTGAGCAATATCTTAAAGGTCAGATATACAGAAATTTAGATGCTTCAAGTGAAATTGCACTTACTGCTGTATTTACTGACGAGGTTAGTATAGGAGTTGATAATGGAGGTCAGGATATCAGCCTTCATAGATTTTTCCTAAATCAATCTGACGGTTATGTTGCTGATATTTGGTTGACGCATTATACTGTTATTAATGGTGTGAATAGATTGCTTAAAGAATCTGTTAAAATTCCTGAGACTGCAACTTCAAAATCAATTTTAGCTGAAGCTAGAGTTATAAGAGCATATTCTTATTTACAGTTGCTTTCTTATTTTTCTACTAATATGGCTGATGAGAATGCTCTTGGGGTAATGCTTTTAGATTTCGTTCCTGAGTTAAATACCAGGTTACCTAGAGTTTCTAATTCACTCATATACCAATTGATCGAACAAGATCTTGAATATGCTGACTTAAATTATGTTTCTACACAAGGAGCTACGGCTTCAAGTGCATATAAATATGTGAGCAAAAATTTGATAAATTCTATTTATGCAAGAATGTATCTGTATAGAAAAAATTATCTATTGGCTCAGCAATATGCTGAAAAAGTGAAAAATGAATCAGGGCTTTCTTTGACTGTGGCAAAAAAGATTACTCCAACAGATACTGATAATAATCCTTCAACACCTCTTGTTAATGTGACTTCATATCCGTATCAACTGATGTGGGCTGACGTACTTAATAATTTAGTTGAAGTAGCTCCTAATACACCAAAAGCAAGTGAGATTATTTTTGCTTTGTCACGTCCGACTGAAGGCACTTGGGGGAATATAGCTTCAGCTTTTTATTTTAATTCAACTGATAAAGCTGGAGGAGCATTTTTAGAAATGGGAAGAAATCTTTTTAATTCTCTTAAATCTGTACCTGGTGATAGAAGAGCTACTGATTTTGTTGATGGTAATAATCCGGGAGATCCAGATTACGATATAATTGCTGATTATATTGCTAAAGATATTCTTCCAATAAATAAATACCCTGGAAAAGGTAGCCAGCCTTTAAGAAATGATCTTAAAATATTTAGACTTTCTGAAATCTATTTTATTTTAGCAGAGGCAGCTATTTTTCAAGGTGATTTACCTACAGCTGCTGGTTATATTAAAAACGTAAGAGATGCAAGGAATGAAAATGGTCCAGTAACATTACCAACTTATGCAAGTCCAGCGGCAGCGTTGGGAGACTTGCTTGACGAAAGAAGGAAAGAATTATGTTATGAAGGTTTTAGATATTTAGACATTAAACGTCTTGGAGCTTTAGCAGGAAAATCAATTGATAGACATCCAACGGATGATCAAATTAAATCTTTACCAACTACAATCTCTAATGCAGATTACAGATTCACATTGCCTATTCCTCAGGCTGAAGTTTCAGGAAATCCAACTATTCAACAAAATCCAGGATACAATTAATCAATTAAGAAGATAAATTATGAAAAATATAAAGTATTTAGTGCTTGTACTATTATCTTTGGCACTATTAAATTGTAGTGGTGAAGATGATAATGGGCAAGTTGTTTATGATGGTGCACCTTATCTTAATTTTTTAGATCAAGGAGCAGAAGAATTGTTATATGTAATATCAAATACGGCTTCAATAGAGACGACTGTTAAAATTGGTACTTTAAAATCAGTTTCTGGGTCACATACTGTTAAACTTGTGCCTGACACCGTTAATTCAACTGCTGTTCTAGGAGTAGATTATGAAATTGTTAATGATACAGATGTTTTACAAGACGGTGAGACTACTGGTGAATTTACTGTTAGATTCTTTAAAGATCCTGCAATTGAGCTAGGAAAAAAAGCTGTTTTCAAGCTAGAATGTGCTACTTTGCCTCAAGCTGTTTACTATACACAACACGTGGTGAACATTCGATTATCTTGTCCGATTGATGTTTTAGCAGGGGATTTCGAATATGTTGGCGACTGGTATAATAATGTGCCTAAAATTTTCAATATTGAGCAGTCAGCTGTTGGATCAAGCCAAATTACTATTAAGGATTTTTGGGAAGATAATATTACCCCAACAGAAGAAAATCCAACTCCGGCTACTCAAAACCTTATTCTTCCTTATAATAGATCTAATTTCGTGATTTCAAATTTTGGACTAAAACGCACAGGAAGATTTTTAAACGGAAGAGAGATTACAGCTATTCCAACTCCTGGTGCAGTTTCTAGAGTTAATCCTTGTACTAGAATTGTAACAGTATATGTTAGATATAGATTGCCAATTGCGGGTAGTACTGGTTTTACTACAGAAGATAAGATCGAAACATTTAATGGTATTGATTCTGTAGAATAATTCTATGCACACAATATTTTACAATCCAAAACCCGCTTTCGAGCGGGTTTTTTTATGTTTTTATTTTGCTTAAAAAAAGTATCTTTGCTCAAATTGTAATTTAATGAGCAAGTATTTTTTTTTAGCGCTTTTCTTTTTGCCATTGTTCGCGCATTCGCAATCTAAGGATGTTAAGATCAGAAAAGATAATACCGTTACAAAAGGTAAAAAGTCAGTGCCTACAGCTTCTGATTCTATTGCCACAATTGATATGTACAAAATAATATCCTTCAGAAATGATACCACTTTTGTTGACACATCATTGACTATTCAAAAAGAGTATAAATTTAATTATCTCAGAAAAGATAATTTCGGACTCTTGCCATTTGCTAATGAAGGGCAGACTTTCCAAACCTTAGATTATTCTTTAAAAAGCACTTCGCCTTTTCCTGAAATTGGTTTTGCGGGGAAACACTTTAATTATCTCCAGGTAAACGACATTAAATATTATAATGTAGCCACACCAATGACAGAATTATATTTTAAAACCGTCATGGAACAAGGCCAAATGATTGATGCCTTTATAACTTTAAATACATCCAAGAGATTAAACTTTTCAATTGGATATCGCGGTTTGCGTTCCCTTGGGAAATATGTCAACCAACTTTCGAGCAATGGGAATTTCAAGTTCATGACAAGTTACAATACTGAAAACGAACGCTATTTTTTAAAGCTACATTTCACAGGACAAGATTTAAGCAATGGTGAAAATGGAGGAATTACAAATCGTGAAGACTTTGAAGGAGAAGATGAAGATTTTAAGAAAAGAGAAAGATTAGACGTGTATTTTCTTAACGCTGAATCATTCCTGAAAGGAAATAGATATTTTGTCGATCATAATTTTAGAATAAATTCTGAAAAAGGAAACAACAATTTATATGTGAACCATCAGTTCAATTATGAAAATAAATTCATCGAATATTCGCAACCAACAATTTTAACTGCCATAACTCCAACAGGAGGAACACTTCGATATATCTCAAGATTTGGCAATTCTTATGTTTCTTCAAATTTAAAAGACCAAACTAGATATAATAGAATGTACAACCGAATCGGCGCAACTTATGAAAATAGTACGCTTGGACAATTTCAATTTTTCATAGACGATTTCAGATACAATTATTTTTATAACCGCGTTATCGTCAAAGAGAATGCAGCAACAATACAAAATTTATTGAGCGATGAAATCAACAATGTCGGAGGTCAATATTCATACAGAAAAAATAATTGGAATGGCAGATTCTTATTTTCCACATCCATTTCTGATCAAAAAATGTCGAATCTCGATCTAAACTTGAAATATACGTTTGACGAAAGAAACAACATCGAAGCGCAGTACCAAAACGTAAGCAAAGTTCCAGATCATATTTACAACCTCTTCCAAAGCTCTTTCGTAAATTACAACTGGTCAAATAATTTTGATAACGAAAAAACAAACAGCATAAAAGTCAATGCGAATACGCAATGGGCAAATGCTAGCTTGCAACTCTCAACTTTTGAAAATCACCTTTATTTTGAAGATACTGACACAACTGAAGATGTCTTGATTGCAACTCCAAAACAATATGGAGAAACCATAAATTACGTGTCTTTAAAAGTTTCCAAAGAATTTAAATTCAGAAAATGGGCTTTAGACAACACCGTTTTATATCAAAAAGTAGATCAAGACGATGACATTTTAAATCTGCCACAATTTGTGACTAGAAATACATTATACTATTCTAATCACCTTTTCAAAAAAGCATTATTCTTGCAGACAGGAATTACGTTCAGCTATTTTTCTGATTATTATGCAGACGATTACAATGGACTGATTAGCGATTTTTACATCCAGACCCAAAGAAAAATTGGCGGTTTTCCAACTTTTGATTTCTTCATCAATGCAAAAGTAAAAAATACGAGAATCTATTTAAAAGCAGAACATTTTAATTCAAGCTTCACCGGAAACGACTTTTATTCAGCTCCAAATTATCCTTACCGCGACTTCATCGTACGCTTTGGTTTAGTTTGGAATTTCTTCTCATAAAAATATTTTGGGCGTGACCCGCAGAAAAAGCGGGTCAGGCTTTCCGTGCCAAGTCCTCACAAAAGAAAATAAATTTCTAAGTTCAAAAATGAGCTTCCACTGGTCGCTATTTTTGAACAAGAAATTTTATTCTCTTCTGCTCCGGGCTTTCTGCTGCAATCCTTCACGCGAACGCAACTTTGTCGAAGTATTTTGCGGTTGCGCGATCTTAAAATAAAATCATAATTAAGAACTACTTAATTCATAATTAATTATGTAGTTCTTATCTTTGCACTCAAAATTGACAGAAAAAATATGAAATACGCAAATAATATTTTAGAAACTATCGGAAATACGCCTTTGGTAAAACTAAATAAAGTAACTAAAGAAGTTGACGCTTTAGTATTAGCAAAAGTGGAAACTTTCAACCCGGGAAATTCTGTAAAAGATAGAATGGCAGTGAAAATGGTTGAAGATGCAGAAGCTGACGGAAGATTAAAACCAGGCGGAACAATCATCGAAGGAACTTCTGGAAATACCGGAATGGGATTAGCTTTGGCAGCAATAGTAAAAGGCTACAAATTAATTTGCGTAATCACTGACAAGCAATCTAAAGAAAAAATGGACATTCTTCGTGCGGTTGGCGCAAAAGTTGTCGTTTGTCCAACCGATGTTGAACCAACAGATCCACGTTCATATTATTCAGTTTCAAAAAGATTAGGAGAAGAAACGCCAAATTCTTGGTATGTAAATCAATATGACAATCCGTCGAATGCAATTGCTCACTACGAACAAACGGGACCTGAAATCTGGGAACAGACTGAAGGAAAAATTACACATTTTGTTGTTGGAGTAGGAACTGGCGGCACAATTTCAGGCGTTGCAAAATACTTGAAAGAGAAAAATCCTAACATTAAAATTTGGGGAATTGATACCTATGGTTCTGTTTTTAAAAAATACCACGAAACTGGAATCTTTGATGAAAACGAAATCTATTCTTACATTACTGAAGGAATTGGAGAAGACATTCTTCCTAAAAATGTTGACTTTTCATTAATCGATGGTTTTACAAAAGTTACTGATAAAGATGCCGCAGTTTACACTAGAAAAATTGCTTTGGAAGAAGGGATTTTCGTTGGAAATTCAGCTGGTTCTGCAATCAAAGGCTTGTTGCAATTAAAAGAGCATTTCAAGCCTGAAGATGTTGTTGTAGTTTTATTCCACGATTCAGGAAGCCGTTATGTTGGTAAAATGTTCAACGACGACTGGATGCGCGAAAGAGGTTTTTTAGACGAAGATATCAAAAAGGCAGAAGACGTTATTAAAGATCACATCGATAAACCTTTAGTAATTGTCCGCACAGAAGAATTGGTTTCTCACGCGATTGAAAGAATGCGCAAGTATAAAATTTCGCAAATTCCGGTAATCGACATCAGTGGATTTGTAGGTTCTGTAGACGAAACAGATTTATTCCAAAGTTATGTTTCTGATAAAAATGTGGCCGAAAAACCAATCCGAGAAGTTATGGGAAAACCTTATCCAATCGTGAAAATCGGAACTTCAATCGAAGAAGTCTCAAAACTTTTCACAAAAGACAATCAAGCTGTTTTGGTAGATTTAGGAAATGGAAAACATCATATTATTACAAAATATGATATTATTGGTTCTATTAAGTAATTTGAATTTGTAAAAAACAAATAGGATTTAATTAGTAATTTTTACAATCGATAAAACGAGTAAAAACAGATAATTAGATGATTCCATGAAAAAGTAATGAAAGGACTAAAACTTGTTCAGAGCAAAATCGAAAAAAAACCAATCGATGGTCATAATACGCGACGGAAAAGTAATTAAAAGCTTCTGAACTGCACAAGTTGTAATCCAAAATAAAATGTATAGAAATCCGAACATGAACTGTTCGGATTTTTTTGTTTAATCTCCTATCAAAACGCCTGAAACATTCCAAGAACTAAAGCTTCCGCCTTCATTTTCGCCTTGCGGAATTTTTACTTGAATCGTATGTTTTCCAGCTTTCAAATCGCCCAAATCAATAAATATTGGATTTGTAACTGTTCCAGGACACCAATTCGAACGGCTGTAATCTGAAGAAGACAATCCGTTTTCAAAATTTCCTGATGCTGGATTGAAAAGGCGATAGGAACCGCAATCTGTTCGCCACGGCACAAAACTAAAGGCTTCTTTTTCATCTAAAAATATCGTGTTTTTCTTTGGAATAAATTCATCTCCGTTTTCCCAACCGCCATGTCCAGTAGTAATATAACGAAGTCTTGCCTTTTTTATGTCTTTTTCTAAAGTAAAACTAACTTCAATTCCCTTGTCATTATTGAACATCGTTGCATATTCTTGTTTCGCCATTTCCATCACATTCGTGGTGTTGAAAAGGGGTAATAAAAAAGTATTTTTTGGGATTTGATTTTCCTCATCATGAATCGTAATGTTCAGGTTTATTTTATGGCCTCCTTTGTCATAATTTCCAATAAAAGTTCCCACGTAAATTTCTTGACCGCTTAAACTTGATCGTAATTCTGAAATATCTTGTCTATATGGAACGCTTTCTTGCCAAGTTCTGTCTTTCGACTGAATCGTATTGTATTGCTTTATGCCGAAAGGCGTGAAAAAGCGCATTAGTTCTAGCAATGGCAAGTAATTTTCGGTTTTTATAACGCCTTGATATTGCTTTCCATTTCCGTTTTCATAAATAGGAAGCGTCTGGGAACCGTTCATTAATCCATTAAAAAAAGATAATTTTTCCTTTACCGGAATAATAAAAACGGAACCAGTTCTGTCATAAGCATCGCCATTTGACTGTTCTTTCAAATCAACAAAAATGTTACTTCCAGCTTTTATTTCTGGAAATTTAATTTTTCTAAGAATTACGGTTCCGTTAGCAAATCTTAAAATACTATCGTTCGATTTTGAAGCCTCTGAAAAATTGATGACTTCGTCTTTGAAAATAGTAATTGTTGTAAATCTGCTTTTCCAAAGCAAATCATTGTAGGTCAATAAATCAATTTTTTCTTTTAAGTCAGGAAATAAAATTGAACTCGGAATTGCTTTTATCTTTTCAACTTTCACAGCGGAAATCACATAATTATTATTTCGAACGACTTCTAAAACCAAGCCTAAATCTTGACCCAAAACAGTTGGCGCTCCTTTGATTTTCAAATCATTTGTAAACCACAATTCGATGGTGTTTGAGTTGATAATCGTTTTCGCCTTTTGACATTTGTAGCCTAAAATTGTTTTAGTTTCTTGGCTGATTTCAAAAGTTTGTTTGCCTAAAGCCAAGCTGTCGGCTGTAATGATTTTTCTTGCAGAAGATAATTGTACAACTTGAATATAATTTTTATTTTTTCGTTCTATATAAGATTGCTCCACCGGAAAGTCTTCTTTTCCTGCCAATTTCTTTTCTGTAGAAATTATAGTTTTGTTTTCATCAGAATAAATTACGACTGGATCTTGGTTTTCTAATAATTTGCCGTTGGATGCTTTTTGATAGGTAACTTTTATAGCTTTCGGATTTTTTTGGGCTTGTAAAAAGGCACAGAAAATTAAGCAAACAAGCAGGAATATTCTTTTCATTAGAGTTAATTTGGTTCACAAAGATAGTTTTTTGTCGAAGCAATCAAAAAATCATTATCTTAGTAATTAGAAATTTAAGCCGTTACCAATTTTTATAATCCATCCAAAATGAAAGAAGATTTTCTTCACTACATCTGGCAATTTAAGAAGTTTGATTTTACAAATCTCACGACTGCTCAAGGTGAAAGCCTTGTAATTTCCAATTCTGGTCAATATCTCCAAAAAGCTGGTCCAGATTTTTTCAATGCACAAATTAGTATCGGAAACCAAAAGTGGGCTGGAAATGTTGAAATCCATCTCAAATCTTCAGATTGGTATGTGCATCATCATGAAACAGATTCCAATTATGAAAGCGTAATTCTGCATGTGGTTTGGGAACACGACACTGAAGTTTTTAGAAAAGACAATTCTGAAATTCCTGTTTTAGAATTAAAAAATTACATTACGAGGAAAATTATAGAGAATTACAATGCTTTGGCCGTTGCAAAAAGCTGGATAAATTGTGAGAAAGAAATTCAAAATATCAATATTTTCGTTCTAAAAAATTGGCAGGAAAAATTGTTTTTTGAAAGATTGCAAAGAAAAGTTGAACCAATTCAACAGCTTCTTTCTGAAACGGAAAATGATTGGGAAGCCGTTTTGTTCTGTCTTCTTGCTAAAAATTTTGGATTGAATACAAATGGAGAGATTTTGATGAAAGTTGCCAAATCAATACCTTTTTCAGTCGTAAGAAAAGAAAGTGCCGAACTTTTAAATGTGGAAGCATTGCTTTTTGGTCGTTCCGGTTTATTGGAAAAAGAAAAGGAAGATACTTATTTCAAGGATTTAAAATTTCAATGGATTTATATTCAAGAAAAATACCAATTGCAGAAAATTATAATAGAACCAATTCAGTTTTTTAAGCATCGACCAGATAATTTTCCAACAATTCGTTTGGCGCAACTGGCACAATTATATTTTTCTAGGCGTAATTTGTTTTCATTGATTTTAGAAGCAAAAACTGTTTCTAGTTTTTATGAAATTTTCAATATACAAGTATCTGAATATTGGAAAACACATTATCAATTCGATAAGGAAAGTCCGAAGAAACGAAAAGTGCTGACCAATTCATTTATAGATTTAGTGCTGATCAATACAATTATTCCGTTGAAATTTATTTATGCCAACTCGCAAGGCAAGGATGTTTCTGAAGATTTGATCGATTTGTTAAATGAGATTCAGGCGGAAAAGAATATTGTTATTGAAAAATTCAAAAGTTTTGGAGTTGAATCAAAAAATGCTTTTGAAACACAATCTTTATTGCAGTTGAAAAATGAATATTGCAATCATAAACGCTGTCTGTCTTGCGCAATTGGTTTGGAATTTTTGAAAACTTAAATTAATTAGAAACATACAATAGAAATCACTATTTTTGAATTATATAACAAAGAATAAATGATCACAAATATTCGTCATTTTTTTGAAAAACATGGCTTCGAAGTTTCGTCCCGATTGGCAGATCGCCTGGGAATGCGAGCTTCGAGCGTGCGTTTGTTTTTTATATATCTTTCCTTTTTTACCGTCGGACTTTGGTTTGGCGTTTATCTGACTTTAGCCTTTTTGGTCCGGCTGAAGGATTTGGTCTACACAAAACGAAGTTCCGTTTTTGACCTTTAAACTTCGATTCTCTTTTTTAACAGCCATTAATTTTATAGTATATGCCAAAAATCAAAACCTTTTTCAGGTTTACTTCGCAACAACGTACCGGAATTTTTCTTTTGCTTCTTATTATTGTAGGAATGCAAATTGCTTTTCACTTTTTAGAAATCAATATAAAGGATGATAATTCTTTAGAAAAACAACAATGGCTTTCACTTCAATCAGAAATTGATACGCTTAAAGTTGAAAAAGAAAATTTCAAGCCGACGATTTATCCTTTCAACCCAAATTTTATTACTGACTTCAAAGGGTATAAACTCGGAATGTCAACTGCTGAAATCGATCGGTTGTTGGCATTCAGAAAAACGAATCAATATGTGAATTCGGCAGAAGAATTTCAAGCTTTGACAAAAGTTTCTGATTCTTTGCTGGCCGTAATTTCTCCGTATTTTAAATTTCCAGATTGGGTAAAAAACAAAAAGGATTATAAAACTTTTGAAAAATTTGGAGATAAGGCTTACGCTAAAAAAGAAAAAATTGTAATTATCGATATCAATGTTGCTTCACAGGAAGAACTGATAAAAGTCTACGGAATCGGTCCCGGATTGTCAGAAAGAATTCTAAAGCAAAAAGATATTCTTGGCGGTTTTGTAAGCATGGAACAGATGAATGATGTTTGGGGATTGTCACCCGAAGTGGTTGAAAAATTAAATGAGAGATTTAAGGTAGGAGCAATTCCAAATGTGAAGAAGATTAAAATCAATGAGGCTTCTGCAAAAGAATTACAGCAGTTTCCTTATTTCAGATATCCTTTAAACAAAGAAATCGTCACTTACAGAAGTATGAATAATGGAATTAAAAATAGCGATGATTTAGTGAAAATTAAAAGTTTTCCCGTTGAAAAAATCAAAATAATCGAAAAATACCTAGATTATTAGCAGATTAGAATATGGAATGCTAATTCTTAAATAGAAGCGTGGTTTTTAAACTATTAATTCCTAATTAAGATGTAAATGATTTGTTAAATTGCGGATTTGATAAAAAATAATGAATTTTCTGTTGAAAATAAAAAAATAAATGCCTTATATTTGGATTTCTAAAAAAAGGATATAAAAAACACCATTTATTATAAATATGAATTCAATATATTTTACTGAAGAACACGAATTGTTTAGGAAGAGTTTGCAAGATTTTTTGCAGAAAGAAGTAGTTCCACATATTGAAAAATGGGAAAAAACAGGAACTATCGAACGTTTTATCTGGAAAAAATTTGGAGAAATGGGCTTCTTCGGAATCAATTATCCTGAAGCTTATGGTGGCATGAATTTGGATTTGTTTTATACTGTTGTTTTTTTAGAAGAACTTCAAAAAATTAAATCGTCTGGTTTTGCCGCCGCAATGTGGGCCCATGCCTACTTGGCAATGACACATTTAAATGCTGAAGGAGACGAAAGAATTAAGCAAGATTATTTAGTGCCAAGTATTTTGGGAGATAAAATTGGAGCATTGTGTATTACAGAACCTTTTGGCGGTAGTGATGTTGCGGGAATGCGCACAACTGCGCTTAAGCAAGGCAATAAATATGTTATCAATGGTTCGAAAACTTTTATTACAAATGGAGTTTATGGCGATTATTATGTAGTTGCTGCTAAAACAGATCCGGAATCTGGTAATAAAGGGATTAGTATGTTTTTGGTAGACGCAAATCTGAAAGGGATAACTGCTACAAAATTAGATAAATTAGGATGGAGAGCTTCTGATACTGCCGAAATTGCCTTCGATAATGTTGAAATTCCTGAAGAAAATTTAATGGGTGAAGAAGGAAAAGGTTTTCCTTATATCATGCAGCATTTTGCGTTGGAACGATTAATTATGGCAATAAATGCGCATGCTAGAGCAGAATATGCAATTGAATATACAATCGGATATATGTCAGAACGTGAGGCTTTTGGAAAAACAATAGATAAATTTCAAGCTTTGCGACACACAATTGTCGAACATGCAACAGATGTAGAACACTGTAAAATATTTAATTATGCAGCAGTTGCCAGATTAAACCAAAAAGAATATGTGGTTAAAGAAGCATCTATGGCGAAATTGAAATCTACAAAAGTTGCGGATGAAACGATTTATAGCTGTTTGCAAATGTTAGGCGGTTATGGTTATATGGAAGAATATCCGTTAGCGCGTTTGTTAAGAGATAGTCGTTTGGGCCCAATTGGTGGAGGAACTTCTGAAATTTTGAAAGAAATCTTATCAAAAATGATAATAGATAAACAAAATTATAAACCGGCGGTAAAATAATTCGCAATTCATAATTCGTAATTCATAATTATTTTCTACTTTTGCACCCTTAACGAGAGGAGGTGTCAATATTATGTTAATTATACCAATTAAAGACGGAGAAAATATAGATAGAGCATTAAAGCGCTATAAGAGAAAATTTGATAAAACAGGAACTGTTCGTCAGTTGCGTGCACGTCAAGCTTTCATCAAACCTTCTGTAATCAAAAGAGCACAGATTCAAAAAGCTGGTTATATCCAGAATATGAGAGACCAATTAGAAAATTAATAACTAATTTTCTTAGCATATAGCCGTTAGTGATTAAAGTTTTATAACTTTGATGCTAACGGTTTTTTTATGCAAAATTTTAAAGATTCATACAAAGATTATCTACAGAAAGAGAAAAACTATTCTCTTCACACGGTTATGGCTTATTGCAATGACTTGTCAGATTTTGAAGAATTTCTTAAAAAGGAATTTGAGCAAGATGTGTTGGAAGAAGTGAATTACAGCCAAATCAGAAGCTGGGTTGTTTTCTTGGTAGATGCTGGGATTTCAAATGCTTCAGTTAACAGAAAAATTTCGTCTTTGAAATCTTTCTATAAATTTCTTCTCAAAATAAAGCAGATTGACTCAAGTCCGTTGCTGAAACATAAAGCTTTAAAGACGCCGAAAAAATTACAAATTCCATTTTCTGAAAAAGAATTAGATAATGTTTTGAATCAAATCAAGTATCCAGATGGGTTTGAAGGGATTCGTGACAAACTGATTATTGATTTGTTTTACACTACTGGAATCAGGAGAACAGAGCTGATTCATCTTAAGGTTTTCAATATAGATTTGTCAAAAGGAACACTAAAAGTGCTGGGTAAAAGAAATAAGGAGAGGGTTCTTCCGGTTTTGCCAATTATTCAAAGTCAATTTAATTTGTATTTTTCGGAAAGAAATAAGTTAGAGCAAGTTAAGGATAATGAGTTTTTCTTTCTTACGTTAAAAGGCGTTAAATTAAATGATTCTCTTGTCTACCGATTAATAAATATGTACTTTAGTCATGTCTCAGAGAAGGTAAAAAAGAGTCCGCATATTTTAAGACATACATTTGCGACTCACATGCTGAATAATGGGGCAGATTTAAATTCGGTAAAAGAATTATTGGGACATTCCAGTCTTGCATCGACTCAAGTTTATACGCACAGCAGTTTAGCTGCGCTTAAAAAAGTTTATGGAGATGCGCATCCTAGGAACCAAAAATAATTCAAATGTTCAATCCTATAAAAATTTTATTATGAAGGTAAACGTGCAAGCAGTTAACTTTAATGTTGACGCCAAACTGGTAGGGTTCATTCAAGAAAGAATGGATAAGTTAGAAAAATATTATGACAAAGTTGTTTCGGCAGATGTTTTTTTGAAAGTTGAAAAGACGAGTGATAAGGAAAATAAGATTGCGGAGGTAAAAATTCACGTTCCTGGTGACGAATTTATTGTTAAGAAGCAATGTAAAACTTTTGAAGAAGGCGTGGAGCTTTCTGCGGAAGCATTGGAAAGAGTGTTGCTAAAAAGGAAAGAAAAGATTCGTACACACATATAATATAAATTTTTTTTCGAAAATATTTTGATTAAGAAACAAAAAGATATACATTTGCAGTCCGTTAGAAATAGCGGACTTTTTTTATTGTAATTGCCGGTGTAGCTCAGTTGGCTAGAGCAGCTGATTTGTAATCAGCAGGTCGTGGGTTCGAGTCCCTCTATCGGCTCAGTTCTTTTATAAGATTGATAATAAAATGGTTAAGGGGAGATACTCAAGCGGCCAACGAGGGCAGACTGTAAATCTGCTGTGTGAACTTCGCAGGTTCGAATCCTGCTCTCCCCACAATTTGATTTGTGAAATAAGATTTTGATGGTAAATCTTAATCTGAAATCATAAATCCTATAATCAGGATTCCCTGCCGGTGTAGCTCAGGGGTAGAGTGCTTCCTTGGTAAGGAAGAGGTCACGGGTTCAATTCCCGTCATTGGCTCAAGAAAGTATTGAATTTGAACACTAATATATAACTAAGATTAAAATTAAGTAAAATGGCAAAGGAGAATTTTAACCGTTCCAAACCGCACTTAAATATAGGTACAATTGGACACGTGGATCACGGAAAAACTACATTGACAGCAGCAATCTCTAAAGTATTGACTGATGCAGGTTTTTCTAAAAATGCAGCAAAATCTTTCGATCAGATTGATAATGCTCCAGAAGAAAAAGAAAGAGGTATTACAATTAATACATCTCACGTTGAGTATGAAACTGCTAACCGTCACTACGCTCACGTTGACTGTCCAGGTCACGCGGATTACGTAAAAAACATGGTTACTGGTGCTGCTCAAATGGATGGTGCTATCTTAGTTGTAGCTGCTACTGACGGACCAATGCCACAAACACGTGAGCACATCCTTTTAGGTCGCCAGGTTGGTATTCCTAGAATGGTTGTTTTCATGAACAAAGTGGATATGGTTGATGATGCTGAGCTTTTAGAGCTAGTTGAAATGGAAATCAGAGACTTATTGTCTTTCTACGAATATGATGGAGATAATGGTCCAGTAATCCAAGGTTCTGCTTTAGGTGGATTGAATGGAGATGCTACATGGGTTCCTAAAATTCTTGAATTGATGGAAGCTGTTGATAGCTGGATCGAAGAGCCAGTTCGTGATACTGCAAAACCTTTCTTGATGCCAGTTGAAGATGTATTTACAATTACAGGTCGTGGAACTGTTGCTACAGGTCGTATCGAAACTGGTATTGCTAATACAGGTGATGCTGTTGAAATCATTGGTATGGGAGCTGATAAATTGACTTCTACTATTACAGGAGTTGAGATGTTCCGTAAAATCCTTGATAGAGGAGAAGCTGGAGATAACGTAGGTTTATTGTTAAGAGGTGTTGATAAAGAATCTATCAAAAGAGGAATGGTTATCATTAAGCCAGGTTCAGTAAAACCACACGCTAACTTCAAAGCAGAAGTTTATGTATTGAAAAAAGAAGAAGGTGGTCGTCACACGCCATTTCATAATAACTACCGTCCACAGTTCTACGTACGTACAACTGACGTAACAGGAGTTATTACTTTGCCAGAAGGAGTAGAGATGGTAATGCCAGGAGATAACTTGACTATCAATGTTTCTTTGTTGAGCCCAATCGCTATGACTGTAGGTTTACGTTTCGCTATCCGTGAAGGTGGTAGAACAGTAGGTGCTGGTCAGGTAACTGAAATCGTAGAGTAATTCTATAAATATTTTATAAAGCCAGTAGCGCCTTATCGTGCTACTGGCTTTTAATAAACGGGCGTAGTTCAAGGGTAGAATAGCGGTCTCCAAAACCGTTGATGGGGGTTCGAATCCCTCCGCCCGTGCAAAAACAAATTACAATGGCAAAAGTTGTTAATTACATATCTGAAGCATTCGGAGAATTAAAAAATAATGTTACCTGGCCAGAATGGGCAGAAGTACAGCGTCTGACAATTGTTGTCGCTGTTTTTTCTGTGTTATTCGCTTTGGCGACTTGGGGTGTTGACGTTTTATTCGCAAAAGCATTGGCTGGTTTCTTTAATTTGATAAAAGGTTAAATAAAAGATGGCAGATAATAATGTGAAAAAGTGGTATGTTGTCAGAGCTGTAAGCGGACAAGAAAATAAAGTTAAAGCTTACATCGAAACTGAGATCAACAGATTAGGAATGGCTGATTATATTTCTCAAGTTCTTGTTCCTACTGAAAAAGTAGTAACAGTTAAGGATGGAAAGAAAATCAGCAAAGACAAAGTCTACTTTCCTGGTTATGTAATGATTGAGGCAAATCTTGTCGGCGAAATACCTCATATTATTAAGTCTATAACTAGTGTTATTGGTTTTCTAGGTGAAGTAAAAGGCGGAGATCCTGTGCCGTTAAGACTTTCTGAAGTGAATAGAATGTTAGGTAAAGTGGATGAGCTTGCTGTGAAAACAGATAATCATCACGCAATTCCTTTTACTCTTGGTGAGACAATCAAGGTTATCGATGGGCCTTTCAATGGTTTCAATGGAACTGTTGAGAAAATCAACGAAGAAAAGCGTAAGCTTGAAGTAATGGTGAAAATCTTCGGAAGGAAAACGCCATTAGAATTGAGCTTTATGCAAGTTGAAAAAGTATAATTTTTGTTACACATATAATTAAACCGCACATTTATCGCTTCCATGATAATGTGTTAAATTTTTAAACAATGGCTAAAGAGATTAGTAAAGTAGTTAAACTACAAGTTAAGGGAGGTGCTGCGAACCCGTCGCCACCGGTTGGACCTGCTCTGGGTGCTGCTGGTGTTAATATCATGGAGTTTTGTAAGCAATTTAATGCAAGAACTCAAGATAAACCTGGCAAAGTGTTACCAGTACAAATTACTGTTTACAAAGATAAGTCTTTCGACTTCGTTGTAAAAACACCACCTGCTGCTATTCAACTATTAGAAGCTGCAAAATTGAAATCTGGTTCTGGAGAGCCTAATCGTAAAAAAGTAGCGAAAGTTACTGTTGAGCAGATTAGAGCTATCGCTGAAGACAAGATGGCTGATTTGAATGCATTCACAATTGAGTCTGCTATGAGCATGATTGCTGGAACAGCTAGATCTATGGGTATAACTGTAACTGGAGACGCTCCTTCTAATTAAGAAAAGACATGGCAAAATTGACAAAAAAACAAAAAGAGGCTGCATCTAAAATTGAAAAAAACAAGCTTTATTCTTTGAAAGATGCTTCTGCATTAATCAAAACTATCGCTTCTGCAAAATTTGATGAGTCTGTTGATATCGCTGTTAAATTGGGTGTAGATCCGAGAAAAGCAAATCAAATGGTAAGAGGTGTAGTAACATTGCCTCATGGAACTGGAAAAGACGTTAGAGTATTAGCATTAGTTACTCCAGATAAGGAAGCTGAAGCTAAAGCTGCTGGTGCTGATTTCGTAGGTTTGGATGACTATTTACAAAAAATCAAAGACGGTTGGACTGATGTTGATGTTATCATCACTATGCCAGCTGTAATGGGTAAATTAGGTCCATTAGGAAGAATCTTAGGGCCAAGAGGTCTTATGCCAAACCCTAAAACAGGAACTGTTACTATGGATGTAGCGAAAGCTGTAACTGAAGTGAAAGCTGGTAAAATTGACTTTAAAGTTGACAAAACTGGTATCGTTCATGCAGGAATCGGAAGAGTTTCATTTGGAGCTGACATGATTACCGACAATGCGCATGAAATTATTCAAACATTAATCAAAATGAAACCAACTGCAGCGAAAGGTACTTACATTAAAAGTATCCACATCTCATCTACAATGAGTCCTGCTATAGCTTTAGATCCTAAAGCTGTATAATTGGTAGTTAAAAATTTTTAGTATGACTAGAGAAGAAAAATCAATCGCGATTGAAGATTTAACTGCACAGTTAGCTGGTACAAATATTGTTTATGTAGCAGATATTTCTGGCCTAAATGCAGAAACTACTTCAAACTTAAGAAGAGCTTGCTTCAAAGCTGGTATCAAATTAGAAGTTGTTAAGAACACTTTGCTTGTAAAAGCAATGGAAGCTTCTGAAAACAACTATGGTGAATTACCAGAAGTTTTGAAAGGAAACACTTCTATATTCTTTGCAGACGTGGCGAACGCTCCTGCAAAAATCATCAAAGAATTCCGTAAAAAATCTGATAAACCAGTTTTTAAAGGGGCTTACATCAACAATGAAATTTACATTGGAGATAACCTTTTAGATTCTCTTGCTTCTCTTAAATCTAAAGAAGAAGTTATCGGAGAAATCATCGGATTACTTCAGTCTCCGGCTCAAAGAGTTATTTCTGCTCTTTTGAACCAATTCGAAAAAGAAGAAGGAGCTGAATCTTAATCAGTACGCAAACAAAATTTATATTTTACAAAATCATTTTAAACGATAGAAAAAATGGCAGATTTGAAACAATTCGCAGAACAATTGGTTAACTTAACAGTAAAAGAAGTTAACGATTTAGCAACAATATTAAAAGACGAGTATGGTATCGAACCAGCTGCAGCTGCTGTTGTAGTTTCTGGTGGTGGTGATGCTGGTGCTGCTGCTGAAGAGCAAACAGAATTTACAGTTGTATTGAAAGAGGCTGGTGCTTCTAAATTAGCTGTAGTTAAAGCTGTAAAAGAACTTACAGGTTTAGGTCTTAAAGAAGCAAAAGACTTAGTTGACGGTGCTCCTGCAAACGTTAAAGAAGGAATTTCTAAAGACGAAGCAGAAGGTCTTAAAAAATCATTAGAAGAAGCTGGAGCTGTAGTTGAACTTAAATAAGTTTAGTCAGTTTTAAGATTTAGGTTTAGGTATTGAGTTAACACTCAATGCCTAAACCATTTTTCGTATAATAAAATTATATCCGGTTTTATTAGTCATTGAGTTGAATACGAAAAGCTTTTAATCCGTACGAAGAAAGAAATAAACTCCAACTTGGTTTATTTTTAAAGATGTACCGATTATAAAAGAAAGTAAGGGTTACTTAGTGTTTATACACAAAAAATCACTTTTTTTTAATCAAAATTTTGTCCATTGATGATAACAAATCAGACTGAAAGATTGAATTTTGCCTCAACAAAAAATATTCCTCAATATCCAGATTTCTTGGATATTCAGGTTAAATCTTTTAAGGATTTTTTCCAATTGGAAACTAAATCTGACGAAAGAGGCAACGAAGGGCTTTATAACACCTTCATGGAAAACTTTCCAATCACAGATACAAGAAATCAATTTGTATTGGAATTCCTTGATTACTTTGTTGATCCACCACGTTATACAATTCAAGAATGTATTGAAAGAGGACTTACGTATAGTGTGCCTTTAAAAGCTAGGTTAAAACTATATTGTACAGATCCAGAGCACGAAGATTTTGAAACTATTGTTCAAGATGTTTATCTTGGTACAATTCCTTACATGACACCAAGTGGTACATTTGTAATCAACGGTGCTGAACGTGTTGTTGTTTCACAATTGCACAGATCACCAGGTGTTTTCTTTGGACAATCATTCCACGCAAATGGAACCAAATTATATTCTGCCAGAGTAATTCCTTTCAAAGGTTCTTGGATAGAATTTGCTACCGATATCAACAGCGTAATGTATGCTTATATCGATAGAAAGAAAAAATTACCAGTTACCACTCTATTTAGAGCAATTGGTTTTGAAAGAGATAAAGACATCCTTGAAATTTTTGATCTTGCAGAAGAAATCAAAGTTTCAAAAACAGGTCTTAAAAAATACGTAGGCCGAAGATTGGCTGCGCGTGTTTTGAACACTTGGCACGAAGATTTCGTAGACGAGGATACTGGCGAGGTAGTTTCTATCGAGCGTAATGAGATCATCCTTGACCGTGACACAATTATCGACAAAGATAATGTGGAAGAAATCATTGATGCAAATGTGAAAACTATTTTGTTGCACAAGGAAGATGCGAATCAAGGTGATTATGCAATTATCCACAACACGCTTCAAAAAGATCCAACAAACTCTGAAAAAGAAGCCGTTGAGCACATCTACAGACAATTGCGTAATGCAGAACCGCCTGATGAAGAGACTGCTCGTGGTATTATCGATAAATTGTTTTTCTCTGACCAACGTTACAACTTAGGTGAAGTAGGTCGTTACAGAATGAACAAAAAACTTGGTTTGGATATCCCAATGGAAAAGCAAGTCTTGACCAAAGAAGATATCATTACTATTGTTAAGTACTTAATCGAATTGATCAACTCTAAAGCAGAGATTGATGATATCGATCACTTGTCAAACCGTCGTGTTAGAACAGTTGGTGAACAACTTTCTGCTCAATTCGGTGTAGGTTTGGCTCGTATGGCTAGAACCATTCGTGAGAGAATGAACGTTAGAGATAACGAGGTGTTTACACCAATTGACTTGATCAATGCTAAAACATTGTCGTCAGTTATAAACTCTTTCTTTGGAACAAACCAGTTGTCTCAATTCATGGACCAAACGAATCCATTGGCTGAGATTACGCACAAAAGAAGATTGTCTGCCCTTGGACCTGGAGGTCTTTCGAGAGAAAGAGCTGGTTTCGAGGTTCGTGACGTTCACTATACGCACTACGGTCGTTTATGTCCGATTGAAACGCCAGAGGGACCAAACATTGGTTTGATTTCATCTCTTGGAGTTTATGCGAAAGTAAACGGAATGGGATTCATCGAAACACCTTACCGTAAGGTAACTAACGGAAAAGTAGATCTTGAATCGACTCCTGTATATTTAAGTGCAGAAGAAGAAGAAGGAAAGATGATTGCTCAGGCAAATATCCAAATGGATGGCGCTGGACAAATTACTGCTGATATGGTTATTGCTCGTGAAGAAGGCGATTTCCCAGTTGTAAGCCCAGACAGAATTCATTATACTGACGTTGCACCAAACCAGATTGCTTCTATTTCTGCTTCTTTAATTCCTTTCTTGGAGCATGATGATGCGAATAGAGCGTTGATGGGATCAAACATGATGCGTCAGGCAGTTCCTTTATTAAGACCAGAAGCTCCAATTGTTGGAACTGGTTTAGAAAGACAAGTGGCGTCTGATTCAAGAGTTTTGATCAATGCAGAAGGTCCTGGAGTTGTTGAATATGTTGATGCTAATATCATCACTATTAAATATGACAGATCTGAAGAAGAAAGAATGGTAAGTTTTGATTCTGATGACAAGACTTATAATTTGATCAAATTCAGAAAAACGAATCAAAGTACTTCTATTAACTTGAAACCTATCGTAAGAAAAGGAGACAGAGTTATCAAAGGTCAAGTACTTTCAGAAGGTTATGCGACTCAAAACGGAGAGCTTGCTTTAGGTAGAAACCTTAAAGTAGCATTTATGCCTTGGAAAGGGTACAACTTCGAGGATGCAATCGTAATCTCTGAAAAAGTGGTTCGTGATGACATTTTTACTTCTATCCACGTTGATGATTATTCATTAGAGGTTAGAGATACTAAATTAGGTAACGAAGAATTAACGAATGATATTCCAAACGTTTCTGAAGAAGCTACTAAAGATTTAGATGAAAATGGTATGATTAGAATTGGAGCTGAAGTAAAACCTGGCGACATCCTAATCGGAAAAATTACTCCAAAAGGAGAATCTGATCCAACTCCTGAAGAGAAATTGCTTCGTGCAATCTTCGGTGATAAAGCTGGTGACGTAAAAGATGCTTCATTGAAAGCTTCTCCTTCTTTACATGGTGTGGTTTTAGATAAAAAATTATTCGCGAGAGCGGTAAAAGATAAACGCAAGCGTTCTAAAGACAAAGATGATTTGGGTGCTTTAGAAATGGAGTTTGAAACTAAATTTACTGATTTAAAAGATAAATTAGTTGACAAACTTTTCAATATCGTAAACGGAAAAACTTCGCAAGGAGTTATGAATGATTTGGGTGAAGAAGTATTGCCAAAAGGTAAAAAATACACTCAAAAAATGTTGAACGCTGTTGAAGATTTCGCTCACTTAAGCAAAGGTCAATGGGTTGCAGATGATGAAACCAATAAAATGGTGAATGATTTGATCCACAACTATAAAATTAAGCTGAACGATTTACAAGGTGCTTTGCGTAGAGAAAAATTCACGATTACTGTTGGAGATGAACTTCCAGCTGGAATCTTGAAATTAGCTAAAGTTTATATCGCTAAGAAACGTAAGTTGAAAGTTGGGGATAAAATGGCGGGACGTCACGGTAACAAAGGTATTGTTGCAAGAATCGTTCGTCACGAAGATATGCCTTTCTTAGAAGATGGAACACCAGTTGATATCGTGTTGAACCCACTTGGGGTACCTTCACGTATGAACATCGGTCAGATTTATGAAACAGTTTTAGGATGGGCTGGACAAAATTTGGGTAGAAAATACGCTACTCCAATCTTTGACGGTGCTTCTCTTGACCAAATCAATGAACTGACTGACGAAGCTGGAATTCCAAGATTCGGACATACGTATCTTTATGATGGAGGAACTGGAGAGCGTTTCCACCAACCTGCAACTGTCGGAGTTATCTATATGTTGAAATTAGGACACATGGTTGACGACAAAATGCACGCACGTTCTATCGGACCATACTCGTTGATCACGCAACAGCCACTTGGAGGTAAAGCTCAATTTGGAGGGCAACGTTTTGGAGAGATGGAGGTTTGGGCACTTGAGGCTTATGGAGCTTCAAGTACTTTGAGAGAAATCTTGACTGTTAAATCAGATGACGTAATTGGTAGAGCTAAAACTTACGAAGCTATCGTTAAGGGTGAAACTATGCCAGAACCAGGATTGCCAGAATCGTTCAACGTATTGATGCACGAATTGAAAGGTCTTGGATTAGACATCAGATTAGAAGAATAACAAAAAGCATACAGTATTCAGTTTTCAGGTAGCAATATCTGAAAGCTGATTACTTATTTATAAGTTTTTAGGATTTATACCCGTAAATCGTTCCGATTTTTTATAGAACTTTTGTTTTATAACTAGCACTTCAGGATTAGCTTGAGGTTTAGAGAAGTAATCCGAGGTAATTTAGTCTTAAAGTGGTAATGTCATAAAGTCATAAAGTCCAGTGAGACTTTTGACCTTCGACTTTCAAACTTTCGACTTAAATAAAAATCAATTTTTAATTGCAAATAAATCAATAGTAAAAACTATGATGAATAATAGAAATAATAATAAAGACAAGAACCCAATTAAAAGGTTCAATAAAATTTCGATAGGTCTTGCTTCTCCAGAATCTATCTTGGCTGAGTCAAGAGGTGAGGTTTTGAAACCAGAAACTATCAACTATAGAACACACAAACCAGAGCGTGACGGACTTTTCTGCGAAAGAATCTTCGGACCAGTAAAAGATTTCGAATGTGCTTGTGGTAAATATAAAAGAATCCGCTACAAAGGTATCGTTTGCGACCGTTGTGGTGTGGAAGTAACTGAAAAGAAAGTACGTAGAGACAGAGTTGGTCACATCAATTTAGTTGTGCCAATCGCTCACATCTGGTATTTCCGTTCTCTTCCAAATAAAATTGGTTACATTTTAGGTCTTCCATCTAAGAAATTAGACATGATTATTTACTACGAAAGATACGTAGTAATCCAAGCAGGTATTGCAAAAAATCCTGACGGAGAATCATTACAAAGACTTGACTTTTTAACAGAAGAAGAATATCTAAATATTTTAGATACGCTTCCTATGGAAAACCAATATTTAGATGACAATGATCCAAATAAATTCATCGCCAAAATGGGTGCTGAATGTATTATGGACTTGTTGGCGAGAATCGACTTGGATGAATTATCATACCAATTGCGTCACTCTGCTAACAATGAAACATCTAAACAACGTAAAACTGAAGCTTTAAAAAGACTTCAAGTTGTAGAATCTTTCCGTGAGTCTAACTTGAACAGAGAAAATCGTCCAGAATGGATGATCATGAAAGTAGTTCCAGTTATTCCACCAGAATTGCGTCCGTTGGTGCCACTTGATGGTGGTCGTTTCGCAACTTCAGATTTGAATGATTTGTACAGAAGAGTTATCATCCGTAACAATCGTTTGAAAAGATTGATGGAAATCAAAGCTCCAGAAGTTATCTTGAGAAACGAAAAACGTATGTTGCAGGAATCTGTGGATTCGTTATTCGATAACACAAGAAAAGCATCTGCTGTTAAAACGGAATCAAACAGACCATTAAAATCACTTTCTGATTCATTAAAAGGTAAACAAGGTCGTTTCCGTCAAAACCTTTTGGGTAAACGTGTGGATTATTCTGCTCGTTCGGTAATCGTCGTTGGACCTGAATTGAAATTGTTTGAATGTGGTTTGCCAAAAGATATGGCAGCTGAACTTTACAAACCTTTTGTGATCCGTAAATTGATCGAAAGAGGAATTGTAAAAACAGTAAAATCTGCTAAGAAAATCATTGACAAAAAAGAGCCAGTAGTTTGGGATATCCTTGAAAATGTAATTAAAGGACATCCGGTATTACTGAATCGTGCTCCTACTTTGCACAGACTTGGTATCCAAGCGTTCCAGCCAAAATTAATTGAAGGAAAAGCGATTCAATTGCACCCTTTAGTTTGTACGGCTTTCAACGCGGATTTTGATGGTGACCAGATGGCGGTTCACTTGCCACTTGGACCAGAAGCTATTTTGGAAGCACAACTTTTGATGTTGGCTTCTCACAATATCTTGAATCCAGCGAATGGTGCGCCAATTACGGTACCTTCTCAGGATATGGTTTTGGGTCTATATTATATGACCAAAGAGCGTATTTCTACAGAAGATCACAAAATTTTAGGTCAAGATTTGACTTTCTATTCTGCTGAAGAAGTAAATATTGCATTAAACGAAGGAAGAGTTGAATTGAACGCTCGTGTAAGAATCAGAGCAAAAGATTTCAATGAAGCTGGAGAATTGGTGTTCAAAATTATCCAAACAACGGCTGGACGTGTACTTTTTAACGAAGTTGTACCAGAAGCTGCAGGATATATCAACCAGGTATTGACTAAAAAATCTTTGAGAGATATTATCGGTGGAATCTTAAGTGTAACAGATGTTCCGACAACTGCTGCCTTCCTTGATAATATGAAAGATATGGGGTACAAATTTGCCTTCAGAGGTGGTTTGTCATTCTCATTAGGAGATATTAGAATTCCAGAACAAAAAACACAATTGATTGCTGATGCGCGTGTTCAAGTAGAAGGAATTTCTGCAAATTACAACATGGGTCTTATTACCAATAACGAACGTTACAACCAAGTTATTGATATCTGGACTTCAGCAAATGCTCAATTGACAGAATTAGCAATGAAAAATATTAGAGAAGACCAGCAAGGTTTCAACTCTGTATATATGATGCTTGATTCTGGAGCAAGGGGATCTAAAGAACAAATTCGTCAGTTGACTGGTATGCGTGGTTTGATGGCTAAGCCTAAAAAATCTACTGCTGGCGGTGGTGAAATTATTGAAAACCCGATTCTTTCTAACTTTAAAGAAGGTCTTTCGATCCTTGAGTATTTTATCTCTACTCACGGTGCGCGTAAAGGTCTTGCGGATACCGCTTTGAAAACGGCCGATGCGGGTTACTTGACAAGGAGACTTCACGACGTTTCTCAAGACGTTATCGTAAACACAGTTGATTGCGGTACTTTAAGAGGAGTGGAAGTTGGAGCATTGAAGAAAAATGAGGAAATCGTTGAAACTTTAGGAGAAAGAATTTTAGGGCGTGTTGCTTTGCAAGATGTGATCAATCCTCTTACAAATGAAGTTTTAATTACAGCAGGTGAGCAGATCACTGAAGCTATCGTGAAAGCAATCGATGAATCTCCAATTGAAAAAGTGGAAGTTCGTTCGCCATTGACTTGTGAAGCTACAAAAGGAATCTGTGCTAAATGTTACGGAAGAAACCTTGCAACTGGAAAAATGACTCAAAGAGGTGAAGCTGTCGGTGTAATTGCTGCACAGTCAATCGGTGAGCCAGGAACACAGTTGACACTTCGTACATTCCACGTTGGTGGGGTTGCGGGTGGACTTTCTGAAGAATCTAGCATTGTTGTTAAATTCAGCGGTCGTCTTGAACTTGAAGATTTGAAAACAGTAAAAGGTGAAGATCTTGAAGGAAATATTACAGATATTGTAATTTCTCGTTCAACTGAATTGAAATTGGTAGATGTTAAAACTGGAATTGTCTTAAATACACACAACATTCCTTATGGATCTAGTATTTTCGTAAAAGACGGAGATATAGTTGAAAAAGGAACTGTAGTTTGTAAATGGGATCCATATAATGGAGTTATTATTTCTGAATTTACTGGTAAGATTGCTTACGAAGATTTAGAACAAGGACAATCGTTCCAAGTTGAAATTGATGAGCAAACTGGTTTCCAAGAAAAAGTAATCTCTGAAGGAAGAAACAAAAAATTAATCCCAACCTTATTGATTTACGGTAAAGATGGCGAATTGATCCGTTCTTATAACTTGCCAGTTGGAGCCCACTTGATGGTTGAAAACGGTGAGAAAATTAAGTCTGGTAAAGTTTTGGTAAAAATTCCACGTCGTTCATCAAAAGCGAATGATATCACCGGAGGTCTTCCAAGAATTACTGAGCTTCTTGAGGCTCGTAATCCTTCAAACCCAGCTGTGGTTTCTGAAATTGATGGAGTTGTTTCTTTTGGAAAAATCAAAAGAGGTAACCGTGAGATCGTTATCGAATCTAAATTTGGTGAGATTAAGAAATATCTAGTGAAACTTTCTAGCCAGATTTTGGTACAAGAAAATGACTTCGTTAGAGCAGGAGTTCCATTGTCAGATGGTGCTATTACTCCAGATGATATCTTGAGAATTCAAGGTCCGGCTGCAGTGCAGCAATATTTGGTAAATGAAATTCAAGAAGTTTACCGTCTTCAAGGTGTAAAAATCAACGACAAGCACTTTGAAGTTGTAATTCGCCAGATGATGCGTAAAGTTAGAGTTCAAGATCCAGGTGATACATTATTCCTTGAAGATCAATTGATTCACACTAAAGATTTTATCGTTGAAAATGATAAACTTTACGGTATGAAAGTGATTGAAGACGCTGGGGATTCTGATAACTTGAAACCAGGACAGATTATTTCTCCTCGTCAATTGCGTGATGAAAATTCATTATTGAAACGTAATGATAAAAATCAAGTTGTGGCAAGAGATGTTATCACGGCTACGGCTACGCCAGTACTTCAAGGTATCACAAGAGCTTCGTTACAGACTAAATCATTTATCTCTGCAGCGTCGTTCCAGGAAACTACAAAAGTATTGAACGAAGCAGCAGTTGCTGGAAAAGTCGACTTCTTAGAAGGATTGAAAGAAAATGTTATCGTTGGTCACAGAATTCCTGCTGGTACAGGTATGAGAGACTATGATAATGTAATCGTAGGTTCTAAAGATGAATACAATGAACTTTTAGTTTCTAAAGAAGAATATAACTATTAAGAATATGAGCGATTCAAATCAAAACCCGCAAGGTCAGATTAATATTGAACTGGATGAAAAAACAGCTGAAGGGATTTATTCCAACTTGGCTATTATCAACCATTCAGCCTCAGAATTTGTATTGGATTTCGTAAGCATTATGCCCGGAATTCCAAAAGCAAAGGTGAAATCTAGAATTGTTTTGACGCCACAGCACGCCAAAAGATTACTAAAGGCATTAGGAGAAAATATTCACAGATTTGAAAGCGCCCACGGCGAAATAAAAGATACGGAACAGCCTCCAATTCCTTTAAATTTTGGTCCAGCTGGACAAGCATAAGTTGAAAAGCCTCTCAAGAAATTGAGAGGCTTTTTTTTATAATCAGAGTTAATTACTGTAGTTACTCAGGTTTATAATGTTATTGCTGCAGTCTAAACATCTTCAAATGTTTTGTGTAAATTGTTGCTTATATTCTAATGTAATCATTCAATTTTTATCGGTTAATAACTTTTTATCTCAAAATAACAGTATTTGGAATTTTTGTTATAAATTCCATCCGTTAAAAAGGTGTTAATTTTGAGAGATTTACTTTGAGATTAAAAATGCCAATCGAAAGTAACCTTATACTTTGATTGCTAGAAATTATTCCTTTCAACAAACTTAAATTTTATTAATTAATTATTTAAACTATGAGGAATTATTACAATTCTTTGGGTTTTAGACGTTCTTCTAATCCCAAAACTCAAGTTGGTAATATGGCAATCCCCCGGCCTATAACCAATTTGTCTTCCACGAAATCTTTGTGGATGATTATGCTTATGATGCTGGCTTTTGTAGCTGGTAATCAAAAAATGTTGGCACAAACTGCCTCAACAGCCAATTATGCTTTTACGGCTAGTGCGACTGGATCACTAACAGATATGAGTTCAGGGACTACTCAACTTTTAGCCGCAGGGGTAGATGATACAGCCTCAGCTTTGACTAATTTCAATTTAGGAACTGGGAGTGCTTTCGAATTCTATTTCATGGGAACTCGTTATTCGCAATTTGGAGTTTCAGATAACGGAGTCCTAACATTAGGAGCCACTCCTGGAACAGCAATTTATGCAATTCCAAATAGTACAGTTCCAACTTTAGCACCTTTTGGAAATGACATGAGGATTGCTACAAATGGAAAAGTTGAAGCAAAGGTTACAGGAACAGCACCAAATAGAACTTTGGTTGTTCAATGGACAAATGCAATGATCCGCTATTTGAATCCAGCAATTGCAGGAGGAGCAACTTTTCAAGTTCGCTTATATGAAAGTAGTGGAATTGTTGAATATGCATATGGCGCTATGCCTACCAATACGGCTGCTCCAACAGTATACTATGTTGGATTTTCTTCAAATACAACTTCGACAAATTTGGTAACTGTTAATACAACAACAAATACAGCAAGCGCGGTTACTCCTGCAGGCTCAAATGCATATTTAGCTAGTGGAACAGTTGCGGAGTTAAACTCGACAGCTGATGGAAGTAGAAAAGTTTACCAATTTACACCTCCTGGAAATGCTGGAAATCCAGTTGCTTCAGTTTTAGCTCCTCCGACAGGTTTGACGTTTTCTCCTGTAAGTGCAGCTGGAATGACTTTGAATTGGACTGCAGCTACACCTGCAACAGGAATCTTGAAATATGCAGTGTATAGTTCAACAGATGGTGGTACTACTTATAATTATGTAAATACGACAAATGTTGGAACTAATACATTAGCAGTTACAGGTTTAGTACCTAGTACAAGTTATACATGGAAAGTGATTTCTATTAGTGAAGGTGGAAAAAGTACTGATATGACAGCTACACAAGCCACAGCAGCAGCAGGTAATATTACTGCCGTTGCAACTGGTAACTGGAACGATGTTGCAACTTGGGGAGGAGTAATTCCTATTGCAACAGATAACGTGACTATTCCTGCTGGAATTACAGTTACAGAAGATATGACTGCAGCAGTTGCTTACTCGTTGACAATTTCTGGTAATTTAGTTTACACGGCAACAACTGCTCGTACACTTACAGTTGGTACAAACGTTACTATAAATACAGGCGGAACTTTTAAAAGTGCTGCTACAGGAACTGTTACAGCACATTCATTAGTTGTTGGAGGAAGTTTGGTAAATAATGGTACTATAGATTTTAATGCGTTTACAACTTCAGGTGCTACAATTACTTTTAACACAGCTGGTAATGCAAATTTCACATTAGGAACTTCTTCAGTGACAAATCTAAGAAATACTAGTGGTGTGACCTTAAGCAAAGGAAGTACATCAAGTACTTTGACATTCTCTCCAGGAGGAACACTTACAGTTCAAGGAGCAAATGCGTTAGGGTTTTTGACAATCACAAGCGGTTTGTTTAAATTAGATGGAACAACTACATTTTCAAATCCTTTATTTTCTGCAGCGGCATACACAATTGCAGCACCAGGAGGTCTTTGGTTGAATAACCCAAATGCTACAATTGTCGCATTAACAGGTTCTCCAACTTTTGCTGGACAATTTAGACTTACTGATGGTACATACAATGTCGGTACAGCAACGGGAAATTCTGTTGGATTTAGTGCAGGAAGTGCAATAATTATTGAAGGTGGTGTAATCAATGCTGCTTCTCGTTTTGGAGTTGGAACTGCAGGAAATGCAATTTCTTATACTCAAAGTGGAGGCGTTATTACAGTAAATTTATTTGGTAATGTATCTACAGCTTTAGCTTCATGGGATTTAGGAACTTCAACAGCTTCAGTAATTAACGTAACAGGTGGTACAATTAATGTTCCAAATGCAAATACGGGAGCCTCTGGACCTAGAGATATACGAGGTGCATCAGTGCTTCTTGCTTCTTCGGGAGGAACTATAAATGTTGGAAATGCTGCGACTGCAACTAATTTTATTTTTAGAGTCCAAGGAGTAGTTCCAGCAAGTGTTATTGTAAATAATAGTACAAATCCAAAAACATTGCAGGCTGTAGGTACTACAATAATTAATGGCAATTTGACGATAAATACTGGATCCACATTTGATATAAATGGTGTGACAGTTCAAGGTTTGGGTTCTGTGACAAATGAAGGCATAATTGCAGGAAACACAACTTCAAGTAGATTTGATTTTGCAGGAACTGCACCTCAAACTTACAGTGGAGCTGGAGTATTTGGTACAACTGCAGCACCAATTTTATCAGTAGGTATCAATAATTATTCTAATGTAACTTTAAGTGCACCAATTATTGCTACTCGTTATAACTTATTTGGAGGTACTTTTATAAACAGTACTCAATTGACCGTAGGAAATTCAACAACTGGTGTTGTTCAAAGAGGTGGTGGTACTGCAGCAGCAGGATTGTTTGATTCTGCACCAAATTTTAGTGTTCTTAACAATCAGTTAAGCTTATTATATAGTACATCAACAGCTCTTATTACTACAGGTTTTGAAATTCCTTCAAATAGAATTGTTGCAGCAGCTACAATAAATAATGCTTTGGGTGTAACTCTAGCGGGAGGTAATTTAGAGACAAGTGCATTTGCCCTTACTGTAGGTAATATTAATACAAATGCTTCAAATGTATTGTCTTTAAGTGGAATTCTAGCGACTTCACTTGTTGGAGGTAGTGCTACTTCATATGTAAACGGTCCTTTTAATAGAGCTATAGCTTCAGGAAATGCTGCTACAAACTATGTTTTGTTTCCAGTAGGAAAAGCGACTTATGCACCTATTTCGTTAGCGCCAACTACAACTGCGCTTTCTACTTTTAAAGCAGAAGCATTTGATTCAAATGCAGGAACTGTTTCTCCTTCAATCATTAACTTGAATACAACAAGAAGATGGGAAGCACCTTTAGTTTCAGGAGCTTTTACAGATCTTAAAGTTAAAATTGGAGATGCTGGATTAGTAAATACTAATATTCCAGTTCATGCAGCAACTGCAGCAGGTAGCTACGCAGCCTCTTTTGGCTCAACTGCAACTTTTGCTACAGGAACTCCTAACACTGTTGAATCTAATACAGCAATTGCAGGAACTGATTATGTTGGTTTCATTGGATATGCAACTTCAAATGTATGTGCTGGTACTCCAACTCCAGGAAACACTGTAGCTTCTTCTACTTCAATTTGTTTTGGAAGTCCAGTTACTCTTTCATTAGCTAATACAACTGCAGGAACAGGTGTTACTTACTCTTGGGAAAGTTCTACTGATGGTACAAATTATACACCGATAACTGGTGCTACAAATTCAACATACGTAGCAATTCCAACAGTTCCAACTTTCTATAAGGCAAATGTTACTTGCAGTGCAAGTACAGGAACATCAACACCAGTACAGATTACATTTACAAACAGTATTTCTGCACCTCAACCAGGAAGCAGATGTGGAGTAGGAACAGTGGTATTAGGGGCAACAGCAAATGCTGGAGCTACAGTTAGCTGGTATTCTGCTGCTACAGGTGGTGCTTCATTAGGTACTGGTACATCATTTACTACTCCTTCAATCGCTACTACTACAAGTTTCTTCGCAAGCGCCGAAGTTATTAGTGCGGAAACTGTTACTGTAGGATCAGGAACAGCCTTGACAGCAGCAACGGAACAACCAACAGCATTTTGTAATAGATTTACAAATTATACAAGCCAAACTATTTACACTGCAGCAGAATTAATTTCTTTTGGTTTGAAAGCTGGTAATATAACATCTATGGCTTATGAAGTTTCTACATTAGGTGATGCTGCTACAAATGCAAACTTCACAGTAAAAATTGGAAGCACAACAGAAGCAAGTTTTGCAAATACTAATTTCTTAACAACGCCTTCTACTACAGTGTATGGTCCTTCAACTTATACTCATACAGCTTCAGGATGGCAAGTTATTACGTTTGCAACTCCTTATTTATGGGATGGTGTGTCTAATATTGTTATAAATGTTTCACACTCTGGAGCAAATGCAACAAATAATGCAAGAACATTTTACACAGCTACGACAGATGACAAAGTATTATGGTCTATAACAGCGAGTCCAACAACCGGGACTACGTCAAAAAATAGACTTAATATCATGTTTACTGAGCAAGCTATATGTGGTTCAGTAAGAACTGAAGTTGTTGCTACTGTAACACCAGCACCCACTTTGACTTTAAGTGCTACAACCACTGCAATTTGTGCTGGTCAGACTTCAAGTGCAATAACAGCTACAGCTGGAGGAACAGATTTTACTACATTTGATTGGACTCCAAGTACTGGTGTATCTGGAAATTCAACAGCAGGATGGGTATTTAATCCAACTGTAACTACAACTTATACTTTAAATGCATCACAAACATCTGGTGCTTTGTGTGCAACAGCAGCAACAGTAGTAGTTACTGTCAATCAGATTCCAACAGTAAGTGTATTGCCAGCAATGGCTACAGTTTGTGCTGGTAGCGTTCAAGAGGTTAAAGCAACTATTTTAGCTGATAAAACTGCTGTTTTTGGTGCAGGTACAACTGCTCCTGGAACAACTTCTTATCCTAATCCTTTAAGTGCATATTATGGAGGTGCTAAACATCAAATTTTGTTTACTGCCGCTGAATTAACTGCACAAGGACTGGCATCAGGTGGAAGTATAAGTGCATTGACATTTTATGCAAATGCATTCGTTGCAAATGCATGTACAAATTTCACTATTAGAATTGGGAACACAACAAATACTGCTCTAACAGGTTTTGTTTCAGGAACTACAACAGTATATGGACCAATGACTTTTACGCCTTCGGCTACAGGTCTAATTACTTTCGCATTTTCAACACCTTATACTTGGGACGGAACTTCAAACATTGTTATTGAAACAGTTCACAATGCTGGAAATGGTGGAAACGGTAGTGGAACGCTTACAAGAACTACAACCACTACTAACAATTCAGTATATTATGGTGCTTCGGATAATGTTGCAAATGGTATCGCAGGTTTTGATGCCTTGACAACTTATACAGCTTCAGGAGCAAGCGCTTTAAGACCTAATATGACTTTTGCATTCACAAATCTATTACCTGTTTGGTCACCAACAACAGGATTATTTACAGATGCTGCAGGTACAGTTCCTTATAACGGAGAATCTCTGATTAAGGTTTATGCAAAACCTACAGTAGGTATCACCTATACAGCAACAGTTACTTCTGATGCAACTTGTGCGGGTACAGCAACAGCAGCGTTTACAGTTACACCTCTTGTAACACCAAACTTTGCTGCAATCGCACCATTCTGTGCAGGTTCGACTGCTCCGACTTTAGCGACGACTTCTCCAAATGGAGTAACAGGAACTTGGTCACCAGCAACAATTGACAACATGACTGGTGGAAGTTACGTATTCACGCCAACAGCAGGTGTATGTGCTAATACACAGACATTGAGCGTAACTGTAACACCAGTCGTTACACCAAACTTTGCTGCAATCGCACCATTCTGTGCAGGTTCGACTGCTCCGACTTTAGCAACGACTTCTCCAAATGGAGTAACAGGAACTTGGTCTCCAGCAACAATTGACAACATGACTGGTGGAAGTTACGTATTCACGCCAACTGCAGGTTTATGTGCTACAACGCAAACATTAAATGTAACAGTAACTCCAACAGTAACTCCAAACTTTGCTGAAATCGGGGCAGTTTGCTCTGGTTCTACAGCACCGGTTTTAGGAACTACTTCTCCAAACGGAGTAACAGGAACTTGGAGTCCAGCTGTAGTTAGTACTACAACAGGCGGAACATACGTTTTCACTCCAACGGCTGGTTTGTGTGCAAATACGCAGTCTCTGGTAGTGACAATTACTGCGGCTCCAGCACAGCCAACAGGTGCTGCTGTTCAATATGGAGCAACGTTGGGCAATTTAGTGGTTTCTCCGACAACAGTTTTATGGTATGGAAATGCTACTGATGCTGGAACAGGAAATAATCCATTGCCATTGACAACTCCAACAGTTGACAACGCAACATATTATGCAGTTCAGGTTAGTGGAACTTGTAGAAGTGCAGCTTTGGCGGTGACTATTGATTTTGATTTGGGTGCGCCAAGTTTCGCAGTAAATCAATTGAAATATTATCCAAATCCAGTAAATGATATATTGAAAGTTTCTTACTCTGAAAATATTTCAGAACTTAAATTGTATAACTTGGTAGGACAACAAATTCTGTCTAAAAAAGTAAATGCAAATGAGACTCAAATCGATATGTCTAATTTACCAGCTGGTACTTATATGTTAGAAGTTTCTTCAGGAAGCAACTCTAAAATAGTGAAGCTGATTAAAAAATAAGATATTCTGAATTTTTTAAAACCTCCTTCGGGAGGTTTTTTTATGCCTAAAAAAAGCCCGACAAATTACCGCCGGGCTTTTTTACTTAACAAATAAACAAACAAAACAAAACTTCAAATTTAAGCAAGTTCAAAATTTTCAACTTGCAAACGCTCGGAGATAGGAACCTTCTTCACTACTTCCAATAAAATAAAAGACTTGTCAAAACTTTCGTCAAAGTGTATGTTTTTCAAATTTTCCAAAGAAATAGTTCCAGTAATATAACCAGATTCGCTATTCAAATACGACTCGTCAATATTCAAAAATTGTTCTTTAAAAGTCACAGCATCTTCAACTTGATGCCGTAAAAATACCTTCAAATTCACATCATCCGATAAACTCAAATCTTCTTGTTGCGCAATTTTTTTATATTCGTATTGATAGTCATAACTCAATGCCGAAATGTCACTCAAAACCGCAGAAGCCGTCGGATGAGCACCAGCACCTTTGCCTACAAAAAACTGTTCGTCGGCAAAACTTGTCTTTGTAATAACACCGTTGAAAACATCATCCACATTAAACAAACGATCTTCAGAATCCACAAATTTCGGAATTACAAAAGCAGAAATTGTTCCATCAAAATTTTTGAAAGCCTGAGCAACCAATTTAATTTTTAATCCTTTTTCACGCGCATATTTCAACTCTAAGCCGCCAATATTATTGATTCCGATATTCAGCAAATCATCCGGTTTTGCAATATATCCGAAAGAATGTGCCAACAAAATCAGCAATTTATATTTTGCATCAAATCCGCCAGTATCTAAAATCGGATTGCTTTCTGCAAAACCTTTTTCCTGTGCTTCTTTCAATGCATTTTCATACGACAAGTTATCCTTGAAAGTCTTCGTCAAAATATAATTCGTCGAACCATTCACAATTCCTTGAATCGATTCCAAAAGATCATTATCATAATATTCTTCAAGGTTTCTGATAATCGGCATACTCGCGCAACACGCCGCTTCATACAACAACGGAACTTTATATTCACGTTGCAAATCAAGCAATTCTTCAAAATGTTCCGCAATCATTTTCTTGTTTGCAGAAACCACCGCTTTTCCGCTTTTCAAAGCACGAGTTACAATTTCATAAGCTGCATCAGCATCATCAATCAGCTCTACAATCACATTTATTTCTGGATCATTGAAAATATCTTCCTTGTTGAAAGTAAAATTTTCAGCACCAATTTCACGTTTCTTATCTTTATCTTTTACACAAATGTTCTTGATGTTAGCTTTCAAACCAGGCGTTTTTTGCAAAACTTCATACAATCCAAAACCCACGCATCCAAACCCGAATAAACCTATATTTAATTTTTTTCTTGACATTTTTATTTTTTTTTTGGAACACAGATTTCCACAGATTTCCACAGATTTGGAATTCTAAAAATCGATATTAATGTTTTTTTATTCAATAATCAATCACAATCTAATCTGTGAAATCTGTGTTTGATTTAATTCAACGATGAAGCAGTTTCTACATTAGCATTCACAGCATTAGCAATTGCCTCTTTCAAATCAGCAATCAAATCATCAGCATCTTCCAAGCCAACAGACAAACGAATCAAGCTGTCTGTAACTCCAGATTTATATCTGATTTCAGCAGGAATTGATTTATGAGTCATCTCGCAAGGCAAGCAACACAAGCTTTTTACGCCACCTAAACTTTCTGCTAGCTTGAATAATTTTGTTCCAGAAACGATTCTTGAAGCCAAAGCTTTATCATCAATTACCAAATCAAAAGTCACGACTCCTCCAAAATATTTCTGCTGACTTTTCGCAATTTCATGGTTGTGATGTGTTTTCAAACCTGGATAATAAACGTTTTTGATTAGCTTTTCTGTAGTCAAAAATTCAGCAATTTTTTGGGCATTTTCAGCGTGCAGTTTAATTCTCAAATTCAAAGTTTCAATTCCTCGAATAACCAACCAGCTGTCAAATGGTCCTAGAATAGCACCAGAAGCATTTTGGATAAATTTGATTTTAGCGCCCAATTCTTCGGTAGCCGTAATCACCAATCCGGCGATCAAATCGCTGTGTCCAGAAATATATTTTGTGGCACTGTGAACGATCAAGTCGGCTCCAAATTCGATTGGTTTTTGTGCAATAGGAGAAGCAAAAGTGTTGTCTACGCAGAATAAAACGTTATTTTCTTTTGCAATTTTCCCAATTGCTCGAAGATCAGAAATTTTAAGTGTTGGATTCGTCGGAGATTCAATCCAAATCAAAGCGGTTTTATCAGTAATAGCATTTGCTACATTTTTAGCATCTGTCGCGTCAACATAATTCACTTTGATTCCGAATTTTTCATAAACGTGCGTGAATAGGCGGAAAGCGCCTCCGTAAATATCATCAACGGCAATGATTTCATCCCCTGAAGATAACAATTTTACAACCGCATCAATTGCAGCCAAACCGCTTGAGAAAGCATATCCGTTAGTTCCGTTTTCTAGTTTTGCAGCTAGATCTTCCAATACTTTTCTCGTTGGATTATTGCTTCTTGCATAATCAAAACCTTTGTGAACGCCAGGTTCATCTTGAACAAATGTGGAAGTTTGGTAAATTGGCACCGAGATTGAACCGGTTAATTCGTCTACTGGAATGTAATTTAAAATTTGAGTTTGCTCTTTCATTTTGATAACTTTTTAAGATGTTTTTAAATATTTTTTTGTTTTCCAAAAAATATTCGAAACCAGATATCGAAAGGAGCAGAAATAAAAAATGCCCTTCCGATAAGTCAGAAGAGCATATAATATTTTGAAGTATTATGTACATTTTCTAGCTTATCTATCCTTGCAATGCAAGGTTGAATGTAGCACCTTATTCACAAAAGTGAGCAGGTTGCTAAGACGTCATCGGGTCAATTCCCTCGGTCTTTCTGGATAAGAATAATCTTTTAAAGAACTTGAGTGCAAATTTAGGTTATAAAAAATGTAATTACCTAATTTATTTTTATAAAATTTTAAAAATATTTTTTAATTTGCTGTAATTCAGGGTTTTGAGCTGTTAAATTTTCTTCCATTTTAATAGCGTTTTTCTTTTTAGGAACTATTTTTTTATACATTAGATTGCTGAAAACAATGAAAATTATTCCAATCAAAACATAACTTACACCTAAAAAAATAGTTTGATTTGTCAATAATTGAGTCTGAATTGTGACCGATTTCATCATATTAGAATTTGCCAAAGAAACAGATTCTTGAGAAGTAAAGCCTTTTGAGATAAAAGATTGAATTGTACTAGAATTTCTTTCCTCATAAACAAAATCATATGGAGTCAAATGGCTTAAAAACTGTTCTTTATAATGCTGGTTGTAAAATAATTGCAAAGTATAATATCCTGCAAAGGAATTTAAGGTGGTAAAAAAACGAACACTTCCGCCCACTAAACTTCCAGAAATTCCGGTATGAATGGGAACCGATGACAAAATGAATGTGGCAATTGGAACAAATAGCATCCCGGAAGAAGCACCTTGCAAGAAAATGGGAATTACCAAATCTGAAAAATTCAATCCTGGAGATATAATTTCATACATCCAAAAGTTGAAAGCGAGCATCAAACCGAAACCTAAAATCAAGAAATAATGAATAGGAAATTTCTTTTTGGCGACCAATTGTGACGCAATATACATTGTCAAAGCCATGCCAGAAATATTGACAAAAGCCAATTCAATATATTCATAATTTGACCATTGGTTGATGACGCTTACATAGTTATAAACCAAATTTATCGTGTCTTTCAATCCATAAAACAAAGCAAGAAAAACCAATCCGAGGCAGAATTTTTTAGACTTAAAAATGCTGAAATGAATGATGGGACGCTTACTATTTATTTGTCGTAAAACGAAAATTGAAATCAAAAAAATGGCTAGAAAAAAGCTGTAAACAATCGATTTGTCTTCAAACCAGTACTTTTTCGGTCCATAAACCATGCAATATGCGACGGCAAACATTCCTGATCCGAGAATTAAATATGCTTTCCAGTCAATTTGATATAGAGGATATTTTTTTTCTGTTCGATCAGATTTGAAGATTAGGAAAACAATAATTATAGAAATAATTTGGAACAAAATCACCACATAATAAATCATTTTCCAATCTGTATTGTCAATAATCCAAGCTGAAGGAGCACCAGCAACGACGCTACTTCCGAGCAAAGTTCCGTAAAAAACCGAGTAACCGACCGCCATTTTCTTCTCTTCATGAAGTCTTGAAAAAATAAAAGTTAGCATTCCTCCAGCGATAAAACTGATAATCATTCCTTGTAAAAAACGAAGAAGAATAAAAACTTCAATTTCCGTAGTTTTCATAGATAGCAAATTCAGAATAATTCCGACCAATAAAACCGTAATCAAGTACTTTTTGGTATTGAAATAATTCAAAAAGCGAATCTGCAACGGAAGCGTGAAAAGCAACGAAATGTAAGTCACTTGAATCGAAAAAGTAACGTCTTCAGGTTGCGCTCCAAAGTAAGAAACTACATAATTTTGGGTCAAAGAAAACAGCGAAAATTGCACAATCGTAAACATCAGAATCAAGAAAAGTGCAGTTCGCATTCCCCAATTCCAGTTGTGAATCCATTCTTTGAAATAAATATTTCTGTCCATTAGTTATTTTTTACCGAAACGATGACATTCATTCCAGCTTTGATTTCATTGATTTCTTTGTCAGAAAATTTAATTTTCACGGGAATTCTTTGCGTAATTTTTACAAAGTTTCCGGTAGAATTATCTGCAGGAAGCAAAGAAAATTTGGAACCTGTCGAACCCGCAATCGCTTCGATTTTTCCGTAGTAAATTTTATTTTCAAAACCATCAATCTTGATTTCCACATCTTGGCCGACTTTCATATTTTCGATTTGGGTTTCCTTAAAATTTGCTGTGACCCATTTTTGGCCTTCGTTAATTATGGGAACCAAACTTTGTCCGGCTTGAATTTGCTGGCCTTCCTGGATTGTTTTTCTTCCTAATCTTCCAGAATACGGAGCGATAATTACAGTATATCCCAAATTAATTTTCGCAAATTCCAACTGCGCTTCTTTCTGTTTTATTTCCGCTTTTAGTAATCCGTGTTTGGCTTCAAGCTCAATAATTTTAGAATTTGTAGTTTTTAAATTGTTTTTTGAAGCATTGAATTCACTAGAAGCCACGTCATATTTGGATTGCATTTGCTGAAATTCCTGTAAAGTTGCGGCTTCCTCTTTCAACAGATTTTTGTAGCGTTTCAAATCCTGCTGTTTCTCTATGTATTTTGCTTTGGCCACAGAAATCATATCATTATTAACAGAAGTTCCCGTTTTTGCAGTTGCAATTTCAGCATCCAAAACTTGTAATTTTGCTTTTGCATCTTCTAAAGCGGCTTCAGATTCCATCACTTTTGTCAGATATTCACGATTGTCGATTACTACTAAAGTATCGCCAACATTTACAAATTGGTGTTCTTCAAAATTTATTTTCTGAATATAACCGCCAACTCGTGCCGAAATCGGGTTGATGTAAGCTTCAACTTGCGCATCATTTGTCTCCTCATAATTTCCTGAACGAATTATGTACCTCAAGAAAAAGAAGAGTGTGACGACTATGATCAAAATCACAGCAGCATTAAAAATTATATTGAAAGTTTTACGATTTGTTTTCATTTTAGATTTTTCCGGTTGTGTAAAGTATTTGGTAATAATAGTTTAGGAGCGAAGTTTGCGCTTCAATTAATTTGTATTTTGACTGCAAATAAAGATTGTCAGCTTCTAATAAATCAGTTAGCAATGCCAATTGGTTGAAGTATTTTGTATTTACAATCTTCAAATTGACTTTTGACTGCTCGATATTTTTCTCGGCAATTTCCATTTTTTCTTTTGTGTCTTCCAGCTTAATTTTTAAGGAAGAAATTTCTAGTTTCAAATTGTCTCGAACAGCATTTTCATTGGTTTTTAATTCTTCCAAATGTTGCTTTTCGGCTCTTACTTTATGATTGTTTTGATATAGAGACGAAAGTGAATATTGCATTTTAAAGCCAATAAAACCAATAGAATACGCTTGGTCAACATTTGGGTATTTCAGGTAATTTGGATAATTGTATTCATAAGCAGAAATCAGTTCAATTGACGGATAATAATTGCTTTTTGCACTTTTAATCTTCGCTTGCTGAAGTTCAGAATTTTGTTTTGCAGAAAGGAAATTATAAGCATTTTCTTCAGAAAAATTCTCAATATTCAACCAATTCGGAACCTCTTTTACAATTGCCGTATCGCTTAAAACCAATTTCATTTCCTCTGGGAGATTTAAAAGTACATTCAAGCGATTATGAAAAATTTGAATATCGCTTTGATTTTCTTTTCTGGCAAATTGCTCGTTGGAAAGATTGATTTCTGCTCTCAAAACATCGCTTCGGGTAACTTTTCCGTTTTTGTATAAGGAATTGATGTTTTTCAATCGAAGTTCTTCTCTGTTAATTTGCTCTTTATGAAGGCTGTCTAATTTTGAAAGGCGAAGAATTTCTAGATAATTCTGAATAACTTGAAGCGAAATCGAACCTGATTGTTGTTGGATTTTTATGTCTGAAAGCTTTGTTTTGATCTCAGATTCTTCAATTGTCGCTTCATGCTTTCCTCCAGAATATAAGTTGAAAGAAGCTTCCATTCCAAAATTTGCCTGATAATTGGAAGGCGGTGGCGGAAGCGATTCCGAATCATGAAGACCATGTTCATAAAGTGTCACATTTGATAATTTCTTGCCACTGGCGCCCGCAACGATATGCGGTAAAACGTGACTTTTTGTTTCTTTTAATTCTGATTCTGATACTTCCTTATTTATTTTTGCCATTGAAATCCAATCGTTGTTTTCTTTGGCAATTTTAATGGCTTCCTGAATGCTCAAAACCATTGTTCCTGAATTTTTTTCTTGTGCAAAATCAGCATTGCAATAAAAATTCAGGCAAAGGAAAAGCAAGAATGAAACCGTTTTATTTTTGAAAATTGAATTCATCTAGTCAATTTGTATATTGAAAAATAGTATTAGTAATTGTATAGTTTTCGTTGATTTCGGAAATAAAAATTTTGCTTCTATGATTTAATCATAAAATGAATTATACTTTTTTTTGATGTAAATAAGTAAGCTAATGTCTAGAAATAGAAACGAATTTGTTTTGTAAATTTCTTTTGAATGAAGATTTACAGCTGAAATAATGCAGATTTGTCTTTTTATAAATAGCATTACTAACCAAAAGGTCTGGAGTTTTCATAGATGAATTTTAACACTGCAAAGTTCCTTCGCTTTCTTGTGTTAAAAAAGTCGATTGCACGGCATTTTTCGTCGATTTTTCTACTTAATCGATTTCTTGTATTCTAAAGGAGTTTGTCCTGTATTTGATTTGAAGAATTTCCCGAAGACAGATTGGTCAGAGAAATTTAAGAATTCGCTTATTTGCGCCACTGAATAGCTTTGGTTTTGGAGCAGTACTTTTGATTCGAGAATTACAGATTCGTTTATCCAATCGCCAGCCGTTTTTCCGGTCTGTTTTTTCAAGATTTCAGATAGATGTTTTGGAGTGATGCTTAATTTATCGGCATAAAAATTTACCGTGTGGTGATTTTGATATTCCTTTTTCAGAAGATTTTTAAAGTTGACAACAATTGCTGGAAGTTTTTCCGAAGGATGATTTCCCGAAGTTTTCGTTGCCTGCAAAAAAGAATTTAATTCGTGAATTAATACAAATATATAACTGCGGATAATTTCCTGTTCGTGCAAATTACTTTCGTTAATGGTTTGTTTTATCAAGTCAAAAATCTGTTTGATTTTATTCGCCTGAATTTCATTCAATCCAAAACTAGTAAGCTCTTCATTTTCAAAAAAATCAAATTCCATTAAATAAAACACGTTTGCCCGATTGGCTAAAAGATAATCGTCGGTAAAAAAAATGATTTCTATTTTTGGACAGTTTTCTGTTTCTTTAATTGTTCGAACTACTGTTGGTCCGAGAGCAATAATTGCAGGCGCTTTGATTCTTTTTTTGACCAAACCTGCTTGTGAAATCACTTCGCCTTCCTTTAAAAAACTGATGGAATAGGTTTCTGAACGACGAGGTTCTGTATTGAAAAGGCTGTTTTTTCCTAATTCAATGAAGAAAAAATCCTTTTTAGTACTCGATAAATTGAACACCTTTTGATGATGCTGAATAGAGTAAGTTGTGATTTTTTTCATCAGAAAGGAATGATTTTGAGCTGCAAATTTACTGTTTTTACGCAGAATAGCTTCCATTCAAAAAAATTACTTTAGCCTAATTTAACAATTTGAAATAAAACAATTTCGTAGCTTTGTTAATTGATAAATAATAATGAAAGACACGATTACTAAAATAATTCCGCAACTTCCTTGCTTAGATTTTGAGAAATCTAAGAAATTTTATCAAGAAGTTTTGGGATGTAAATTATACAAAGAATATCCTGATCTTCTAATTTTTCTGTGGGATGAAATTGAGCTTCACTTGTGGAAATGTACTGAAAAAATTGTTCCTGAAAACTCAAGTTGCTATATTCACGTACATGATCTTGACACTGTTTTTCAACGTTATCAGAAAATATTCGGCAATAGATTGCCATAAAAATCCAGCCTTGGGGAATGCGGGAATTTTATATTATCGACGACAGTGGCAATCTCTTTAAATTTGGACAAGCTATTTAAATATTATGAAAAAAATTACCTTTTTAGTTCTTTTAATATCAAGTTTTTTTGCAAATGCACAAGAAGATGCTTGGGTTTATTTTAAAGACAAACCTGATACAGCTTATTATCTTGCAAATCCTTTGCAAATGCTGTCACAGCGTGCTTTAGATAGAAGAACTGCGCAAAATATTCCTTTGGATGTTAAAGATATTCCAATTGCAGTTTCTTACATTAATCAAATTACGGCTTCCACAGGAATCACTGTAAAAGCGAAATCAAAATGGCTGAACGCACTTCATGTAAGAGGAACAATCGCCAACATTCAAAATCTTGAAAATTTGCTTTTTGTTGACCGTGTTGAGTTTGCCAATAGAAATTTGAACGTGGCAGGAAGAGTTTTTAAGCAAGCAAATGCAGCAATTGTAAACAAGACTTTTGATACACAAGTCTCGTTTGCCTACGGAAATTCGGCGAATCAAATTCAAATGCTTGGTGGTAATTTATTGCACCAGCAAAACTATACGGGAAGTGGCAAAATCATCGCTGTTTTAGATGCTGGTTTTCCTTCCGTAAATACAATTGCGCCATTTCAAAGACTTCGAACAAACAATCAAATTTTGGGAGGTTATAATTTTGTAGACAGAAGTACAAATTTTTATACAGGAGGAACTCACGGTACGATGGTGCTTTCGACGATGGGCGGTTATGTTGAAAATCAACTGGTTGGAACTGCGCCAGACGCTTCGTATTATCTTTTTATAACAGAAGATGTAAACAGCGAAAACCCAATTGAGGAATCAAACTGGGTAGAAGCAGCAGAAATGGCTGACAGCCTTGGTGTTGATGTTATCAATACTTCGCTCGGTTATTTTGGATATGATAATGCAAATTACAGTCATATTTATGCAGACATGAACGGAACAACGGCGTTTATTTCTCGCGGAGCAGATATTGCTTTTTCCAGAGGAATGATTTGTGTGGTTTCTGCCGGAAATTCTGGAGCTTCAAGTGATCCTTATATCAGTGCGCCGGCCGATGCGATTAATGTTTTGGCTGTAGGAGCAGTGACTGCTTCAAGGAATTATGCAAGTTTCAGTTCCATCGGGCCTTCTTTTGACGGGCGTGTAAAACCAGATGTGATGGCGCAAGGCCAAGCTTCAGTAGTTGCAAATACGAATGGACAAATTATCACTGCCAACGGAACTTCTTTTTCTGGACCAATTACTGCAGGAATGGTGGCGAGTTTGTGGCAAGCGCTTCCGAATAAAACCAATGTCGAAATCATGCAGTTGATCAAGCAATCAGCACATTTATATGCAACTCCAAATGCACAGTTTGGCTACGGAATTCCGAATTTCAATCAGGCACTTTTGAATGCTTTAGGAACATCAGATTTTACTTTAGAGAAATTTAAAATATATCCAAATCCTACAAACTCTAAAGTTAATTTGGATAAAAAAGACGGTTTTGAAAATGCTCAAATTTTTCTTTATAATAATTTAGGACAGCAAGTTTTAGACGTAAAATTAGAAGAAAGCAGTACTAGTTTTTCAGTAGAAAGTTTAAATTCAGGAATGTATTTTTATAAGATAATTTTAGGAAATGTTTCTCAAACCGGAAAACTGATCAAGAATTAAACAACAATATTTTTGCAAACAACGAATCGCTTTAAGAAATTTTAGCGATTTTTGTTTTTATAATGAAATCAAATTCAATTGCAATGAACAAAATCACGCAACTTTTCAATATAAAATATCCAATTATCCAAGGCGGCATGATTTGGAACAGCGGTTATAAATTAGCCAGCGCCGTCAGTAATGCTGGAGGTTTGGGATTAATCGGAGCCGGTTCAATGTATCCAGACGTTTTGCGTTCGCACATCCAAAAATGTAAAAAAGCGACTGATAAGCCTTTTGGAGTAAATGTTCCGATGTTGTATCCAAATATTGAAGAAATCATGAATATTATTGTGGAAGAAGGCGTAAAAATTGTCTTTACTTCTGCAGGAAATCCAAAAACGTGGACTAATTTTTTAAAGGAAAAAGGAATTACAGTTGTTCATGTTGTCAGCAGTTCAAAATTTGCCTTAAAAGCTCAGGAAGCTGGAGTTGATGCCGTCGTTGCAGAAGGTTTTGAAGCTGGAGGACATAATGGAAGAGAGGAATCTACCACATTGACATTGATTCCGATTGTTAGAGAAAAAATCCAGATTCCGTTAATTGCGGCAGGAGGAATTGCAACAGGAAGAGCGATGTTAGCGACAATGGTTTTAGGCGCTGACGGAGTTCAAGTCGGAAGTCGCTTTGCAGCTTCTTTTGAAAGTTCTGCGCACGATAATTTCAAGCAGACCATTGTGGATTTGGAAGAAGGAGGAACGCAGGTTACTTTGAAAGAATTAGCGCCAGTTCGTCTTATAAAAAATAAATTTTATCAAGATATTCAAGATTTGTATGCGACTGCGCCGAGTGTTGATGATTTGAAAATATTGTTAGGCAGAGCAAGGGCAAAAAAAGGAATGCTGGAAGGAGATTTAGTGGAGGGAGAATTAGAAATCGGACAAGTTTCTGGCTTAATTCACGATATTAAATCGGTAAAAGATATTATTGACGGAATGATTTCTGAATTTGAAGAAGCTAAGAAAGAGGTAGTAAGTTTATAAAAGTTAAACTTTATAAAGTTCAATTCAGAAATGTAAAATTTAAATTTGTTTTTGAGAATTGAACAATTAAGATATTAAGTTTCATTAATGCAAAAGCGCTTAATTTTCTTAATACCTTAATGGTTCAATCTTTAAATCTAAAACTTTATTTTTAAAAATCATTCATGACCTAAATCATAAATTTCCATGATATTTTTCAAAACTTCTTCAAAATCAATTTTCAAGTCAATCAGTTTTCCAGATTGAATATCAAAAACCCATCCGTGAACTTGCAATCCTCGGTCTTTATTTGCTTTCTGAACTTCTGCGGTTTTAATCAGATTTATACATTGTTCCTGAACATTTAATTCCACCAAACGGTTGTATTTTTCAGTTTCATCTTCAATTGCGTTCAGCTCTTTTTTATGAATTCGATACACGTCGCGAATGTTTCGCAACCACGGATTCAAAACTCCCAAATCTTCCGACTGCATTGCCGCTTTCACGCCTCCGCAGAAATAATGACCGCAGACAACGACGTGATTTACGTGTAGATAATTTACGGCATAATTTAAAACCGACATTACGTTTAAATCAATGCTGATGACCATATTCGCAATATTTCGATGTACAAAAACTTCACCAGGAGAAACGCCCATCAAATCTTCCGCAGTCACGCGACTGTCAGAACATCCAATGTAAAGAATATCAGGGTTTTGGCCTTTTGATAAATCTGAAAAATAATCTGGATTAACATCTAATTTTTCTGAAATCCATCTTTTATTGTTTTCGAATACTTTTTGAATTTCCATAATTTTTGTGGTAGGTTTATATTAATTTAATCTCTAACAATTGATTGGTTGATTTTGGTTTCGTCAAAATCCAATTGGCTTTGCTGTTTTTGCAATACTTCGTGATCATAGACTTTTTGCTTTTTCAAAGACGTTAATTCTTTTCGTTGCGCTGCAATTAATTCTAATCTGATTTCATGAAAACGTACAATTTCATTGTGTTCTGTTTCATCACAAACTAAAGATTCTAAACGTTCTGATGTCAAAGCGATTCCGTTTTTGATTCGTTTTTGTAAATTTTCTACCAGTTCGTTTTCGGCGATATCTTTAGCTAAATTTCTTTCCATGTAAGTCAAAGCGGCTTTCATCAATCTTAATTTAATGGAAGTACTTTGCTCTTCTTCCGGAATCAAATCATCGATTTCTTCAATTTTTAAAGACTTAATTACAAAAGGCAATGCCAGGCCTTGCAAAACTAAGGTGATTAAAATTACGACAAAAGTTACTAAAAGTATAATATTTCGCTGTGGAAAATCTTGTCCGTTGCTTAGAGTTATAGGAATTGCAAGGGCAGAAGCTAACGAAACAACGCCACGCATTCCCGCCATTCCAATGATAAAAGGTCCTTTCCAACCCGGATTTGGTTCGTTTTCTCGAATTTTCTTAAATAAAAATCTAGGAAGAAATGCAGCAGGATAAACCCAAATGAAACGGATCAAAATGGTAACAATACTGATTATGACTCCGTATTTTATTCCTTCTTCTAAAGAATATCCATTTAATCCATGAACAATTACTGGCAATTCTAAACCTATCAAGATAAAAATCAATCCGTTTAAGATGAAAATAATTGTGGCCCAAACATTCTGCGTTTGTATTCTTGTCGAATGATTGAAAATTTCATGAGAACGGTAAGACAAAAATAAGCCACCAGAAACCACTGCCAAAACACCTGAAAATTCAAAATGCTCGGCAACTATGAACATAATATATGGCGCCATCAAAGTCAAAGCCGTATCGATATTTGACGTGGTTGGAAAAAATTTATGGATCACATAAAAAACGTGAGCGATTGCCAAACCAACTATAATTCCCATTATTCCAACGATAAAAAAATCAGAAATCGCTTCTTCCATAACAAAATGTCCGGTGAAAACAGTTGCCAGTGCAAAACGAAAAACAATCAAACTCGATGCGTCATTAATCAAACTTTCGCCTTCTAAAATCGTGATAATTCGTTTTGGCATTTTGATTCCTTTCAAAACGGAAGTTGCTGCAACAGCATCTGGAGGTGAAATAATTCCTCCCAATAAAAATCCCAAAGCCAAAGTAAATCCAGGGATCAAAGCGTTAGATACAAAAGCAATGATGCAAGAAGTAAAAAATACCAATCCAAAAGCCAAAAGCCCAATCGGTCGCTTGAATTTCCAAAATTGGTTCCATGGCGTGTACCAAGCCGCTTCATATAAAATAGGAGGCAAGAATATGGTGAAAACCAACTGCGGATCTAATTGAATCATCGGCATTTCTGGAATCAAACTGATTAGCAACCCGCCGATTACTAAAAATATTGGATACGAGATTTTTAGTTTTTGACCAAGCATAACCAACATGGAAACCGCGAAAAGCAGTGAAATAATAAGTAGTAATCTTTCGTGGAACATAAAATTTTTATTTGGTTGATTTTCCAAATATATTGATTTTTGAAATTGTTAAAAACAAAAAATGCGATAACTGTGAATTATCGCATTTTTAAAATTGTGTTTTTTGCTTAAAACATATTCTCAACTTCCGCAGCCTGAAGCATCAAATAATGCAAGTCAGTATTTTTTACAAAAGGTTTTAAAAGCTCGCTTCCAGGGCCATACATTGCCAATTCTACATAATCTGCCGAGTGATCCATGCTGATCCAGCCCACAGAATTATATTTCTGCTGAATTTCTGCCAAAGCTTTGAATGGAAGTTTTTTATAATTGTACAAACCGTCTTCCTGCTTGTGAAGTCCGTTATAATAGGATAAAATCAATTTTGCTTCATCTTCAGAAACTGCTTTTCCATTTGATGCTTCAAATTTTTCACGAATTTGAGACGCTGTCGTATCCGCTTTAAAACCATTCAAAATAACTTCGTTGGTATGCGTATATTTTTGAATGCTGTCAAAATTAGCATTCGCATCTTTTCCATAAATCACACCTGGATTTGCATTTCCGTGATCTGTTGTAATAATCACCAAAGTATTTCCGTCTTTTTCAGCAAAATCCATCGCCACTTTCACCGCTTCGTCAAAAGCAATTTGGTCATGAATCAAAGCTGCAATATCATTCGCATGTGCGCCCCAATCCACTTTTCCCGATTCAATCTGCAATACAAAACCTTTTTTATGGTCTTTCATTCTGTCAATCGCTTTCTGGGCCATTTCTGCCAAAGTCGGAATTTTAGACTTTAATTCAGGCGAATTAATTCGGTCAATATTATAAGGAACTGCGTCATCATCAAAAACGCCCAACATCGGCTTGTCATTTTTCATCGCCAAAAGCTCGTCGCGGTTTTTCGCAATTTGGTAGCCTTTTGCATAAAATCCAGCGTAAACGTCCTTTTTATCTTTTCTAACTTTTGGATCAAAATTATTATTTCCACCGCCAAGCATTACGTCAAAACCAAGATCCAAATACATTTCTGCAATATCATCCTGCGCACTTCTTTTCGAACTGTTGATACAAAATCCAGCTGGAGTTGCATGCGTAATTGCAACCGTAGTTACACATCCTGCCATTTTTCCAGCTTTTTTAAATTTCTGTAAAATCGGAAGATTTGGTTTTCCATCTGGCCCCACATTTAGCGATCCATTGTTTACACGAACACCGCCTCCCCAAGAAGAGCTTCCTGCGGCAGAATCTGTCACGATAGAACTCGCCGAAGCAGTATCCATCAACGCTCGCGACACTTTATTGTCTTTATACAATTGAAGCCAATTTGATCCTTTTCCATATTTTCTATTCAAAAATAAATCAGCCATATTCAGCGTTCCCGTACTCATTCCATCGCTGACCATGAAAATAATATTTTTTGCCTTCTTATTTTTGTTGATAGATTCAAGATCTAAAACATTTGCAGCGCCTTCAAAAGGACTCAAAACCGCAGTTCCCAAAGTAAAAAGCGAACCGTTTCTGAAAAATTTCCTTCTATTCATTTCTATTAAAATCTAATTGTGTTGAAGCCACAAAGGTAAGCAATCTTCAACTTTCGACGTATTACCAAACTGTTATTTAAGATTTTTAGTTTTTTTAGAAGCGAATAATCAGTAATAATTTGTCATCCATTTTCCTGCTGTCTTGCACTATCTTTTGTTCTGAACCCCAGAACAAAAGGATAGTCGCAAACATCAGGGCTAGTTGAGAAACTATTTGAATTTTTGTTGAGGTCGGTTCCAATCTTTGTCGATAAAACTTTGTGCAAAAAAAAAGCCCATTATGATAATGAGCTTTTGCAGTTTAGTTTTTTAAAACCTTTATTGTTTTTGTCTGTTCTCCTGAAGTAATTTTGACTAAATAAGTTCCTTTACTAAATCCTGAAAAGTCTAATATTGCTTCTCTCGAATTATACTTTTCAGCAAATATTTTTTGCCCAAAAATAGTGTAAGCTTCGATTAAAGAATTATTTTCCAAATTAGAGACCACAAAACGGTTATTTACAGGATTGGGATAATATTTTAAATTAGCAAAAATCGTACTTCCTGTTCCTAAACTCGTTACCGCAGTAACTGCCAAAAGGGAACTGCTGCATCCATTCAGAGTTTGTTTTACATAATAAGTTGTACCATCTGACAGAACCGTAGTTGTTGGGATTTGAACTGTTCCTGCTGCATCAGAATACCAAATTAAATCGGTTCCAGTTACATCTAAATCTGCAATAGTTTCCCCTAATGTAAAAAGTTGTTGGCTAGCTCCGGTAGGCGGATTTGTGGTATTGACTACAACTGCAACTTCTTCTCTTGCAGATGCGCAAGTTATCAGTGGAGTATAATTCCAATTGTAAAAAAAGTAATACACGCCAGGATTTGAAGTCAGTGAATTGTTGATTGTTCCTTGCGTAACGCTTCCCACAGTTCCAATAGGAAATGGATAAGCGTTTGATCCAGTATCACGAATCATCGAAGGACTGCTGACAGCTACAAGACGATATCCAGTTCCAACAGGAATAGTGAAGCCTAAAGGAACTGTAAATTGTGCAGGGTTTGCAGTGCTTCCGCCACCCGGAGTTTGGACGGTCAAAGTTTGTAGCACATTAAGGTTGCTGTCTTTAAGATTTAAAACAAGCGTTCCTGCTGCGGCAGATGATAAAAAAACATCAACAGAATTTAAAACAAAACTTTGTGTTGCATTAAAAACTAATCCCCAAGGAGAAGTGCCAGCGACAACCGATGTGCCTGACGTACTTGATCTTGTAAGTTTTGCTCCTCCACCAACCGCAGAACCCAGAATTTGTTTTCTTGACTCTGCCCAAAAAGAAGTATTGGCGCTTAAAGGAACGGTTTGATATGGAGTGCCACTATATAGCAAAGTTCCATTTGTCGCGGCATTGTACCAATAAACATTGTCCCCGTCATGAGTTGCTGTTAGCGTGGCACTCGTTCCTCCACAAATACTTGCAGGTCCGTCAACATCTGTTATTGTTGTGGTGCAGGTTTGCGAAAAAGATAAGGACGAAAATAAAATAGACAATGCTAAAACATTGATTTTTAAGTAGTTTTCTTTCATAATTTCAAAGATTAAGTTAGCGATTACTAAAATAATGAATTTATGAATATGAAATAAAATTAATTAAATTTTAGAATATAATTATTTATTTTATTAATTTGATTTGTATGATTGTGAAAACTATTGCTTTTTATGTCTGATTTTTTAATTAATTGGCTACCGGTTCAAAATCTAATATGATTTGATTTTTGATCAGGTCAGTAAATGTTTCTCGTTCGCGAATCAAATGACCTTTGCCTTCATGCCACAAAACTTCAGCAGGCTTGAATCTTGAATTATAATTGGAAGCCATTGAAAAGCAATACGCTCCAGCATTTCTGAAACACAAAATATCGCCTTCCTTGATTTCTGAAATCCTTCTGTTATTCGCAAAAGTGTCGGTTTCGCAAATATAACCCACAACAGAATAAAAGCGTTCTTTTCCCTTTGGATTCGAAATATTTTCAATGTGATGTTGCGAGCCATAAAGCATCGGGCGAATCAAGTGATTGAAACCGCTGTCGATTCCTGCGAAAACTGTTGAGGTTGTCTGTTTTACCACATTTACTTTTGCCAAGAAATAACCAGCTTCGCTCACCAAGAATTTTCCTGGTTCAAAAGCCAAAGTCAAGTCACGGCCATATTCTTTTGAAAAAGCATTGAATCTTTTGGAAAGTTTTTTTCCTAATTCTTCGATATCAGTTTCGATGTCGTCTTTTTTGTAAGGCACTTTGAAACCGCTTCCGAAATCTAAGAAATCTAATTCTTTGAAGTTTTTGGCTACGTCAAATAAAATTTCTGCAGCATATAAAAATACTTCAATGTCCAAAATATCAGAACCCGTGTGCATGTGGATTCCGTTGATGTGCATTCCAGTATTTTCTACAATTCTTAAAATGTGTGGCATCTGGTGAACCGAAATTCCAAATTTGCTGTCAATATGTCCAACAGAAATATTCGCATTTCCACCAGCCATAACATGCGGATTGATTCTAATGCAGACCGGAATTTCTGGATATTTCGCTCCGAAATGTTCCAAGATGGATAAGTTGTCGATATTGATCTGAACGCCCAAATGTGCGACTTCCTCGATTTCTTCAAAAGAAACTCCGTTTGGCGTGTAGATTATTTTTTCAGGTTCAAAACCAGCGTGCAAGCCAAGCTGTACTTCTTGAATAGAAACCGTGTCAAGTCCTGAACCGATTTGCTTTAATAGCTTTAAAATTGAAATATTTGATAATGCTTTTACAGCGTAATTAATTCTCAGGCTTTCTACTTTTGAAAAAGCATCGGTCAATCTTTTATATTGCGACTGAATTTTTTCGGAGTCATAAACATAAACTGGACTTCCGAATTGTTCTGCTAGTTGTACTAAATCTTTCGTTTGCATAAATTTCAATTTCTTTTTACAAAAGTAAATTTAGTGTTTTTAGCAAACAAATTTTAGAATATTAAATAACAAATTATAACATAAATTTATATTTATAACTTTATATTCAAGTTGTTTTAAAATTTTTAAAAATGCTTTTAAATCTAATTTACGATTAAAAGACAAAAAAAATCCATTGTTTCCAATGGATTTCTACTAAAAATAAATTAAGGATTAGTTTCTTTTACCCTATTCTTTTTCTTGCGCTTGATGTCTTTGTCGAGTTTTTTATCTCTAGCATTAAGTTCGGCAGCTTCAACTTTTGTTACTTTGCCATTTTCTTTTGCTTTAGCTTCATCTTTTGCAATTTTGTCTTTTCTCTTTTCAAGTTTTGCAGCTTGCTTTTCGTTTAGCTGTCCGCTTTTTACACCTTCTTCAATGGCTTTTTCTTGTTGAGCAGCCTTAGTTTCCTGTGCTTGTGAAGCAAATCCGATTAAGGCAATTGCAACACTAAAAATTATCTTTTTCATTATAATTTGTTTTATGATTATCTGTCTAAATTACAAACACTTTGATGGTAAATTTTACATATTAACAACAATTTAATGTAAGATTCAAATGTGGATGACAAACTGCATCATTAGCCCAGATTGCAGCGGAAAGCCTTTTTTAAAAACGACTATTTTTTGCTAAAGGAAAAGAGCGACCAAAGGAAGCTCCTTTTACTTTATTGCAAAAAAAGGAGTTTTAAAAAAAGCTTGTAGCGGAAAGCTGGAATTGCTTCAAATAAAAAAGAAAAATCTTTCGTTGATTAGAATGATTTTTGCTATTTTTGTGGCACTTTAATTCTGAAAGAAATTCAGAATCCCGTTCAAAAATTAACTTTAATATGGATATACACGAATACCAAGGAAAAGAGATATTAGCCAGTTATGGCGTGAAAGTTCAACGTGGATATGTTGCCAATAATCCACAAGAAGCGGTTGCTGCTGCAAAGCAATTGACTGCTGAAACTGGAACTGGATGGCACGTTATCAAAGCTCAAGTTCACGCAGGTGGAAGAGGAAAAGGTGGCGGTGTTAAGTTGGCTAAAAACTTACAACAAGTTGAGGAATTAGCTGAGCAAATCATTGGTATGCAATTGATTACGCCTCAAACTTCTGCTGAAGGTAAAAAAGTTCACAAGGTTTTAGTTGCTGAAGATGTTTACTATCCAGGAGAAAGTGAAACTTCAGAATTTTATATGTCAGTTTTATTGAATAGAGGAAAAGGACGCAACATGATTATGTATTCTACTGAAGGTGGAATGGATATTGAAGAAGTTGCTGAACACACACCTCATTTAATTTTTACTGAAGAAATTGATCCAAATGTTGGATTGCAAGGTTTTCAAGCTAGAAGAATTGCTTTCAATTTAGGTCTTTCTGGAAATGCTTTCAAAGAAATGGTGCAGTTTGTTGACGCTTTGTACAAAGCATACATCGGTTCTGATGCTTCTATGTTTGAAATTAATCCAGTTTTAAAAACATCTGACAACAAAATTATTGCTGTTGATGCTAAAGTAAATTTAGATGATAACGCTTTATACAGACATGCAAAATTGGCTGAATACAGAGACGTTCGTGAAGAGAATCCAATTGAAGTTGAAGCGAAAGCTGCAGGTTTGAACTATGTGGATCTTGACGGAACTGTTGGTTGTATGGTTAACGGTGCCGGTCTTGCAATGGCAACAATGGACTTGATTAAATATGCAGGTTTTGAACCAGCTAACTTCTTGGACGTTGGTGGAACTGCAGATGCAAAACGTGTAGAATTGGCTTTCAGAATTATCTTGAAAGATCCAAACGTAAAAGCAATTTTGATCAACATTTTTGGAGGAATTGTTCGTTGTGACCGTGTTGCTCAAGGTGTTGTTGATGCTTACAAAAACATGGGAGACGCTATTAAAGTGCCAATCATCGTTCGTTTGCAAGGAACTAACGCTGAAATCGCTAAAGAATTGATCGACAATTCTGGAATGCCGATTTTATCAGCTGTTCAATTCCAAGAAGCTGCTGACCAAGTGAAAGCTGCTTTGTCTTAATCAGATAATCAAAGTTATATATAAAAGAAAATCCCGAGTTTGCCGCTCGGGATTTTTTTGTTTATGCTTTTTTCAAATCTAAGATTCTTCTCACTTCATTTAATAATAAGGGAAAAGCGGGTTCTGTCATTCCGTGATTATAACCGTCAAGTTCCAAAAGTTTTGTGTCTTTGTGACCGGAAACTTTCATCATTCGCATTAAATAAGCGTTTTCTTCATATCTTCCTAAAATTTCCAATTCTCTGTCACCAGTAATTAAAAGCAAAGGTGGCGCGTCGTTTCTAACGTAAAATAGGGGAGCATATTCATCAATCGTCGGTTGCTTTTCTGGAATTCCTTTTTCGGCTCTAACAGTAAAATGTGTAATAGTTTGCGCACTAAACGGAATCAAGCCAGCAATTCTATTAGCATCAATAGCATACTTTTTTAGCCATTTTTTGTCTAAGCCAATCATTGCGGCCAAATAACCGCCAGCAGAATGCCCCGAAACAAAAATCTTATCAGGATCGCCGCCATATGTTGAGATATTATTGAAAACCCAAGCAACGGCTGCAGCACTGTCTTCGATATATTTTGGCGCTTTTACTTTTGGACTAAGCCGATAATTTATGCCAATAACGCAATAACCTTTGTTTTTTAAAGCTTCCGGGATTTCTTTACTGCCACCAGTAATTCCTCCACCGTGAAACCAAATGATTGTTGCAAAGTTTTTTGAATTTTCAGGATAATAAATATCTAAAACACATCTTTCGTTTTGGTAAATATCGATTGATTTTGATTCGTAATATGGAATGTCAGTTTTAGTTTTATACTTTTCTTGCGAAAAACTGACAAAAGGAAAAACTAAAAATAAGAGCAGTGCAAAATTTTTCATTTTGGAAATTATAAAGATTATTCCCAAATATAAAAAATCCAAAAAGTTTATGTAATCTAAATTTTCTTAAAGTTTAAAAGTGCTTCGTAAGGATTTCCTTTTAAATTCAATAATTGTGCAAAAGCAGGTTCAGTTTTAATGCCTTGCTTTTTTAGAGCTACTATTTTTCTACGGAAATCTTCTCCGTAATTTTCAAGGATTGCTGCTTCAATAATCATATGACGAAATCCGAATTGTTCTTGAACCGGAATGTTTTGTCCAAAGATTTCTATTTCAAAATTGTCTACAAAGAAATTGGAAACAACTGCTTCATTTCCAGAAATTTCTTTTTCATAAATCTGAAAATCTTTTTCTTCGGAGAAATGATTTTTTACGATTTCAATAAAATGATTTTTGTCTTTCCAATGACAAGCAATATCCAAGTCGCTGGAAGCAATATCAATATTTATCGGAATCGTTCCAACCAAAATCGGCGTAAATTCAGAAAGCTTCTGAAGAATTAAATTTTCATTTAAAACTTCAAAAGCTTTTTGCTGTCTTGCTGTTCCCGATTTTAAATAGTTTATATTTAAAAAATCAGTCAAACGTTATGCTTTTTTATTTTTTCCGTTGTTGAATTTCACTTTTTCCACAACGCTTACTTTTGGTTCAGGACGTTTTGCCTTGAAATTTTTTGCAGGCGCTTTTGCAGCAGGTTTCTTCGAATTGTCTTTTGGAAAAGTTCCTTTCGAAGGTGCTTTTGTAAGCAATTGTTTTGTGTTAGCGTTAATTACGTCCATCGCATTTTTCGGCTCTTCTTTCGTGCCACGCAAATGAATAATCAATCCGTTTAAGAAATTGCGTAATACTTGATCGCCACATTCCATATAATTAGGATGGTCTTCTTTTCTGAAAAATGCGCCCAATTCAGCTGTAGTAATTCTGAAATCCACCAATAAAAGGATTTCTGCAATCTGGTCGTCACGCAACTGCAATGCCACGCGAAGTTTTTTAAATATATCGTTGTTTGTCATAATCTTGATTTATTGCAAAGATAGATTTTATTTTTATCGTCTGAATTAAATATTTAAACGCAAAGTAAAAAAGGTTTCGCAAAGAGAAGTGCAAAGCTTTGCGTTTCTTTACGAAAAACCTTCTTCTTACTTTGCGTTTAAAATTTACAACAACCACAAAACCGCCTTTGCAAAACTTTCCCGCCACAATTTCTCACTATGCTGTCCGCCTTTCACTTCTACGACTTTGTCTAATTTTAAACAATAACATCTGTTTTCATCCAAAAGATGTTTGATTTTTCTAGCATCAATTACCATATCGTCGCTTTCAGAATCGCCATATAAAAAATAAATCTTAGCCTTAATCTTCTTGGAATTTTCAGTCATTTTATAAATTTCATCAGAAAACCAAAAAGATGGAGAAAAAACACCAGCTTTTCCAAAAACTTCTGGATATTTTAAAACTGCATAATACGAAACCAAACCGCCAAAAGAACTTCCAAAAATCACGGTATTATTTGCATTCGACTTTGTTCTGTAATTTTTATCGACATAAGGTTTTAGCGTTTTTACTATAAATTCTAGATATTCGTCAGCTTTTCCGCCACCATGTTTTTTATTTGGGAAAGGTGTTAATTCATCTGTCCGCTTCTCGTTTCCATGTTCAATTCCTATGACAATTGCTTGCGTTTTCAAGCTGTCTAACGTTTCGTCTACATTCCATTCTCCGGAGAAAGAAGTCTTTGCATCAAATAAATTTTGCGCATCGTGCATATAAATCACAGGATATTTTTTATCAGAAGTTTTGTAATTCTTAGGCAGATAAACCCAAATTTTCTTAGTAGTTTTCAACTGCGGTGCTTCCAATTCAAAAGTCGAAACTTGTGCAGAAGCGGTACTTTCTTGTGCCTTTACATTAAAAAACATACAGATGAAAATGATTACAAATAAATATCTCATGGAAATGATTTTTTAGATTAGACAAAAAAGAATATTTTAGCTAAAAATAAGGATTTGATGAATACCTACGAACAAAAAATAAGTCTTCTTGCCGAAATGATTGCTTTTGCAGTTGTCGACGGAAAACTTCACGATAGAGAATATCAGTTTTTGAGCATTGTCGCAAATGAGTTGCAAATTAAAAAGGAAGATTTTAAAAATCTTTTCCACCAAGAACTTGTGACAATTCCAATGAAATCTGAATCACAGCGGATTCAGCAGTTTTACAGACTTGCTTTGCTGATGCATTGTGATGGTGTTTTGCACGAAAAAGAAGAAATTGCCATCAAACAGATGGGAGTCAATATGGGATTAAATCCATTTGCCATCAAGAGAATTCTCAAAGCGATGGAAGCTTCGCCAACGCGAATGATTGATCCAAAAACCTTAATCGGAATTTTTAAAGAACAAATGAATTAGTTTTTATAAGCTAAGCGTAAGGCTGTTTAAATTTTTTCCTGCAATGCTTTAATCTCGTCACGATATTTCGCAGCTTGCATAAAATCTAAATCTTTCGCCGCTTTTTCCATTGCTTTTCTGGCATCACGAATTTTCTTTTCAATCTCAGGTTTGGTCAAATACAAACTTTCAGGTTCTGCAGCTTTCAAAGCTTGGTTTTCAAAATATTGCGTTGAAACCGAATTTCTCGCCAAAGTGCTGTCGATTTTCTTTTTCAAAGCAACAGGAGCTAATCCGTGTTTTGTATTGTAGTTCATCTGTTTTTCACGGCGGTAATTTGTCTGGTCAATTGTTTTCTGCATACTCGCCGTAATTTTGTCGGCATACATTATCGCTTTTCCGTTCACGTTTCTCGCCGCACGACCAACAGTTTGTGTCAGCGAACGATTATTTCTCAAGAATCCTTCTTTGTCAGCATCTAAAATGGCAACGAGCGAAACTTCAGGTAAATCTAATCCTTCTCTCAAAAGATTGACTCCAATCAAAACGTCAAACAATCCTTTTCGCAAATCTTGCATGATTTCCACACGCTCTAAAGTATCAACTTCTGAGTGAATATAGCGGCATTTGATTCCTACTTTTGTCAAATATTTTGTCAATTCTTCAGCCATTCTTTTGGTTAAAGTCGTAACCAAAACACGTTCATCCACTTCGACACGCAACTGAATTTCTTCAATCAAATCGTCAATCTGGTTCAAACTTGGGCGAACTTCTATGATCGGATCCAACAAACCAGTCGGACGAATAATCTGTTCTACGAAAACACCTTCTGATTTCTCTAATTCATAATCCGCCGGAGTGGCAGAAACGTAAACCACTTGGTTCTGCATTCCTTCAAATTCCTCAAATTTCAACGGACGGTTGTCCATCGCAGCAGGAAGTCTAAAGCCGTATTCCACAAGATTTTCCTTGCGCGAACGGTCGCCTCCATACATCGCATGAACTTGCGAAACCGTCACGTGACTTTCATCAATAACCATCAGATAATCCTTTGGGAAATAATCTAAAAGACAGAACGGACGCGTTCCTGGTAATCTTCCGTCAAGATATCTTGAGTAATTTTCGATTCCGGAACAATAGCCTAATTCGCGAATCATTTCCAAATCAAAATTGGTTCTTTCTTCAAGTCTTTTTGCTTCCAGATGTTTTCCAATTTGCTTGAAATATTCAGTTTGTTTGACCAAATCTTGTTGGATTTCCCAAATCGCTCCGTTCAAAACATCTGGCGAAGTCACGAACATATTGGCGGGATATATATTTAGGTCAGTATATTTTTCTAAAACTTTAGAAGTCTTTGCGTCAAAAGCTTCAATTTCTTCAATTTCATCTCCAAAAAAGTGAATTCTGAAAGGTTCGTCGCCATAACTTGGGAAAACTTCCACAGTATCGCCTTTGATTCTGAAAGTTCCGGGCGTGAATTCTGCTTCTGTTCTGGCGTATAAACTTTGTACTAATTTATGTAGTAATTTGGTCCTAGAAATGACTTGGTTTTTTGCAACGGTAACGACATTTTTCTGAAATTCTACAGGATTTCCAATACCATACAAACAAGAAACGGAAGAAACTACGATAATATCACGACGTCCAGAAAGCAGGGAAGAAGTCGTGCTCAGACGCATTTTTTCCAATTCTTCATTAATAGACAAATCTTTTTCAATGTAAGTTCCCGTTACCGGAATAAAGGCTTCGGGTTGGTAATAATCGTAGTAAGAAACGAAATATTCTACCGCATTATTTGGGAAAAATTGCTTGAATTCTGAGTACAATTGTGCCGCCAACGTTTTGTTGTGTGCCAAAACAAGTGTCGGTTTTTGAACTTCTTGAATTACATTTGCCATCGTGAACGTTTTTCCAGAACCGGTTACTCCCAAAAGTGTTTGGAAACGGTCGCCGTTTTCTATTCCAGAACTCAATTTTTCGATGGCTTGCGGTTGGTCGCCAGTTGGTTTGTAATCAGAAACTACTTGAAATTTCATAGGTATCGCGTTGAATTACAAATATAATTAATATGTTTTTAGTTTTGAATTGTGTTAACTTTTTATAGGGTGAATTGCTTTTGATGTCAACTTGTAAAATTTCTTAAAGTAGGTTGTTGATTTTTGCATATTGCAAAAGCATAATCGTTTTGGCGTCTTTGATTTCGCCAGTTTCTATCATTTGCAATGCTTTTTCAAAAGGGAGTTCAAGAACGTCGATGTTTTCATGTTCAGTATCTAAACCGCCACCGTCGCTGGTTTTCATTTCTTTTGAATATTCGCCTACAAAAAAGTGGATAATTTCTGTTACAGAACCTGGCGACATATACGATTCAAAAACTTTTCTGACTTCAGTTAAAGTGTAGCCTGTTTCTTCTTCAGTTTCGCGCTTGATGCATTCTTCTGGATTTTCTTTTTCTAAAAGTCCGGCGCAGGCTTCGATTATCATTCCGGTTTCGTTGCCGTTTAAGTAAGTTGGAAGGCGGAATTGACGGATTAAGATTACGGTTTTTTTGTCTTTATTGTACAGTAAAATGGTAGCTCCGTTTCCTCTGTCATAAACTTCGCGGGTTTGTGTTTCTGTTGTTCCGTCTTTTTTTGTGTAGTCTAAGACGACTTTGTTTAAGATGTAATGATTGTCTGAAAGTAATTCTGTAGATTTTATTTTAATGGTTGGGTTTTGCATTTTTTGTTTTTCGTAAAGTTAAGAAATTTAGTTTTTTTGGACCATTAAGAAATTTAGTTTCATTAATGATTTTTCGATATTTTTTATGAGTTGGAACGAGATTTAACCTGTTTTATTGTAGGAAAAAGGAGATTGGCTTTAGCCAAAATTTTGCGCAAAGTTTGTCGACACAGATTGGTCCAGAAGTAAAAAGAAAGCCTGAAGTTTTTAACTAGCCCCGATGCTGGAATTGTTTGAGCTCTTAAACCTGCAAGCAAGCAGGTTTAAAGCGAGTTCCTGCAGCGGGAAAATGGATTATTGAAATCACTGTCGATTTGCTTCAAAAAAAATATTTTTATTGAGTCATTAAGAAATTAAGGTTCATTAAGTTGTTGTGAAAAATAACTAAACTTCAACTTTGAAACTTCTCTTAAAACTTCCAGCTTTTTTGCTGTGATTCAGACAGAAAAGACCAAGCGACGATGCGACTGATTTTTTGGCCTTGTGCCATTTCGATGGTTTTGATTGAGGAAGCTTTTACTTTGTCTAAAGTCTTGTAAATGCTTGATAAATGGGAGCTTTTTGAAACTAAAGTCGTGAACCAAAGGCATTGCATTGGGTATTTTGCACTTTCGTAAATCATCTGGTTGATGAAGGCCAATTCACCGCCTTCGCACCAAAGTTCTGCATTTTGGCCACCGAAATTAAGTACAGGATTCTTGGTTTTCGTGTTTTCTAAAGCGTTTATTTTTCGCAAAGTTCCTTTTGTGGCTTCTTCTTGAGAGCTGTGAAAGGGCGGATTGCAGAGCGTGAAAGCAAATTTATCTTCGGGTTGGATGATGTCTTTGAAAATAAATCTTGAATTGAGCTGTTGTTGCAAACTAATAGCTCCGTTTAGTGTTGGATTTGCTTCAATGATTTTTACGCAGTTTTCCAGAGCGTTCGGATCAATGTCAGTTCCAACAAAATTCCAACCGTAAGTGCTGTGGCCGATAATTGGATAAATGCAGTTGGCGCCAATGCCAATGTCTAGACCTAAAACGCCGTCTCCCTGGGGAATTTCGCCATTTGTGGAAGCTAATAAATCTGCGATATAATGGATATAATCCGCTCGACCAGGAATTGGTGGGCAAAGATAATTTTTTGGAATATCCCAGTTTTTGATGCCGTATTCTGAAATTAGAATGGCATTGTTCAAGGCTTTTACCGCTTCGGGATTGCTGAAATCTACCGTCTCAATATTGTGCGGATTGGTAAAAATAAAAGTTCTTAGTTCAGGGTAGCTTTCTGTCAATTGCGCAAAATCATAACGAAATCGATGTGGATTTCTAGGATGCAGGCCTGACTTTTCTTTGTTTTTATCGGATTTCATTGCTTGAATTTCATTACAAATATAAGCAATAGGAATTTAGGGAGGGAGCCATTAAGAGATTAAGGTTCATTTAGTTTGGTTTTTTATAAATCAATCAAAACATTCCATCATTAACAAATCGCCTTCTTTGTGTTCAATCATCACGATGCCGTCTTTTGCGACATGATTACTGCTTCCAGTGCGGTAACCGATGGTTAAAGTTTCATTGTTTAAAGGATAATCTAAATTGGTGGAAGTGATTCCATTTACCGTTCCAACAGGAATTATAGAAATAGGGAAACCAGCCGGATACCATTTTTCATATTTTTTAGGTAATTGGAAAATCTTGGAATAATCATCTAAAATTACAATCTTCAAATCCTTTTGAAAACGCACAATATTTGTCATATTTGTAATCGTATGGTCGGCCCTTCTTCCTGTTGCCCAAACTACGTTTACAGCTTTGTGTCCTTTTACAATTAAATAATCAAAAGCTTTTTCCAAGTCTGTTTTGTCTTGATCTGGTGTATGCACGATTTCCAAAGGATATTGAAAATTCCTGTAATATTCAGGATCAAAACCATTGTCAAAATCGCCCAAAAGTACATCGACCTTGATTCCCAATTCCATCACTCTTTCCATCGCGGAATCCAAAACAATCACAAACGGCGACCATTCTAATAATTGTCCCAATAATTCACTGCTGCAAGCGGCGCCGTTGGCAATGATTAATGCGGGTTCTTGGTCGTCGCGAACGATGTGATGTGAGGACATAATTTAGGTTTAAGGTTTTTAGGTAAAGGGTTTAAGGCTTTGCCAAATGTAAAAATATAAAAAAGACGACCGTTTCCAGTCGTCTTTTTCTATAAAATATAAATTAGCTTAAACCAATTTTGCCAAAGCTTTGTTTAAAGTTTCGCTTGGTCGCATTGCTTTGTCTGTCAATTTGTAATCTGGTTTGTAGTAACCTCCAATTTCTTGGTGTTTTCCTTGAGAACCGATTAATTCTTCATTGATTTTGGCTTCATTTTCTGTCAAATCTTTTGCAATTTCAGTGAAAGTCGCTTTCAATTCCGCATCTTTATCTTGCGCAGCCAAAGCCTGTGCCCAATATAAAGCGATGTAAAAGTGAGAACCTCTGTTATCTATTTGCCCAACTTTTCTAGCAGGAGATTTATCGTTTTCTAAGAATTTTTCTGTCGCTTGGTCTAAAGTTTCCGATAAAACCAACGCTTTTGAATTGTTCAAAGATTGACCCAAATGTTCCAAAGAAACGCCTAAAGCCAAGAATTCTCCAAGAGAATCCCAACGCAAATAACCTTCTTCAATGAATTGCTCCACATGTTTTGGTGCAGAACCACCAGCTCCAGTTTCAAACAATCCGCCACCATTCATTAACGGAACAATAGAAAGCATTTTTGCTGAAGTTCCAAGTTCTAAAATCGGGAATAAATCGGTCAAATAATCACGCAAAACATTTCCAGTTACAGAAATCGTATCTTTTCCGTCTTTGATTCTTTCTAAAGAGAAATTTGTTGCGGCAATCGGATTTAAGATTCTGATGTCCAATCCAGTCGTATCGTGATCTTTCAAGTAAAGATTTACTTTTTCTATCAATTGTCTGTCGTGCGCTCTGTTTTCATCCAACCAAAAAACTGCCGGAGTTTCAGATAATCTCGCTCTGTTAACAGCCAGTTTTACCCAGTCTTGAATCGGAGCATCTTTCACTTGGCACATTCTAAAAATATCGCCTTTTTCTACTTTTTGCTCCGTAAGAACTTCCCCTTTAGAGTTTGAAACTTTTACAGTTCCGTCAGCATCCATCTGGAACGTTTTATCGTGCGAACCATATTCTTCAGCAGCTTGTGCCATCAAACCAACGTTTGGAACACTTCCCATTGTTGTTGGGTCAAAAGCGCCATTTTTCTTGCAGAAATCAATCGTTGCCACATAAACGCCAGCATAAGAACGGTCTGGAATAATCGCTTTTGTGTCTTGACCTTTTCCTTCTTTGTTCCACATTTGGCCAGAAGTTCTGATCATTGCAGGCATTGAAGCATCCACAATTACATCAGAAGGAACGTGAAGATTTGTGATTCCTTTATCAGAATTTACCATTGCCAAAGCGGGTCCGTTTGCGTAAACGTCATTGATTGCAGCTTCCACTTCCGCTTGTTTTTCGTGTCCGGCGATTTTTGCATAAACATCACCTAAACCGTTTTTAGTATTTACGCCTAATTCAGCGAAAAGCGTTGCATATTTTTCAAAAACAGGCGCAAAGAAAACGTCCACGATTGCTCCAAAGATAATCGGGTCAGAAACCTTCATCATTGTCGCTTTTAAGTGAACTGAAAACAAAACACCTTTTGCTTTTGCATCTTCAATTTCTTTAGAAATGAAGCTTTTCAAAGCTTTTACGCTCAAAACAGCGCTATCGATAATTTCTCCAGCTTTCAATGGAGAATTGTCTTTTAATAATTTTGAAGTTCCGTCGTTTCCAACGAATTCGATTTTGAAAGTATCCGCATCTTTTACAGTTACTGATTTTTCACTTCCGTAGAAATCACCTTCACTCATGGATGCCACGTGAGTCTTAGAATCTGAACTCCAAGCGCCCATTGAATGTGGGTGTTTTTTGGCGTAGTTTTTAACCGCTTTCGGAGCTCTTCTGTCAGAGTTTCCTTCACGCAAAACCGGATTCACAGCCGATCCCAAAACTTTTGCATATTTTGCTTTTACTGCTTTTTCTTCGTCCGTTTGAGGGTTTTCCACAAATTCTGGAAGGTTATAGCCAAGAGATTGCAATTCTTTAATCACTTCTCTCAACTGAGGAACAGAAGCAGAAATATTAGGTAATTTGATAATATTCGCTTCAGGAGTCGTCGCCAAAGTCCCCAGTTCCAACAAATCATCAGTAATTCTTTGCTCTGGAGTCAAGTAGTCTGCCAAGTTCGAAATGATTCTCCCTGCCAAGGAAATATCTTTTGTTTCAACAGAAATTCCCGCAGGAGCCGTAAAAGATTGTACAATAGGTAAAAAAGAGTGGGTTGCCAACATCGGAGCTTCGTCCGTAATCGTATAAAAAATCTTTGCTTTATCTGACATTTTCAAAAAGTTTGTTTGTTTAAATTTTTTACTTGTAAGGATTGCAAATATAAGAAAATGAGAGTGATTTAAAGAATTTCAGCACGCCGAAAACGTTTGATTTAAGAAATTGACAAATAAAAGTTTCATAAATGAGAAATCTATAAAAACCAATAAAATTTTAACGTAGAATTTTTATTAGAAGCGAAACTTTAGGCTTTTTCAGGAGAGGCAATTCCCGCTTTTCCTTCCAAAGATTTTTATTTTTGGAAGCAAAAATAAAAATGCTTTTCCCTCCAATCGGGGCTAGGGGAGAAAGTTTTTTGAATTTTTGGAATCTGGGGAATGATGACGTGAATAGATTGTCGAAAGTCATCACAAAAATCATTGCGAGGAACGAAGCAATCACATAATCAGATTCCGCAAACAAACAATTTGTAATTTTAATCAAAAAAAAAATCCCGAAATACATCGGGATTTTTTCTATAAAAAGAGATAGTTGACTATCTTCTTCTGTCTTTAATTCTAGCTTTTTTACCAGTAAGTTCTCTGAAGTAGAAAATTCTTGCTCTACGAACTTTACCTGTTTTGTTGATTTCAACTTTTTGTAAAGCTGGCATATTCACTGGGAAGATACGCTCAACTCCAACAGCACCAGACATTTTACGGATTGTAAAAGTTTCAGTCGCTCCAGAACCTCTTCTTTGGATTACAACTCCTTTGAAGAACTGAGTTCTAGTTTTTTCACCCTCTTTAATTTCGTAGTAAACTGTGATTGTGTCTCCAGCTCCGAAAGTTGGGAATTCTTTTCTTGTTACAAATTCGTCATTAACGAATTTCATCAAATCTGCCATTTTGTTTGATTTAGATAGTTTAATTAGAGCAACATACGCGGTTTTCGCCAGAGGTTGGTCCAAAGTGGGTGCAAAGGTATAAAAAGTTATGAATTATGAGTTATGAATTGCAGTTTTTTTTTAGTTAGCAGTTATTCTAAGTGAAATCTGCAATCTAAAATCTGCCAACTATTTATCCAATAAATCTGGTCTTCTATTCTTCGTGTGTTCAAACGCCATATCTTCTCGCCATTGGTCAATTTTTTTGGCGTGACCGCTTAGCAAAACTTCTGGAACTTTCCATCCTTTATAATCTGCAGGCCTTGTGTAAATTGGCGGTGAAAGTAAATTATCTTGAAAACTGTCTGTTAATGCTGAAGTTTCATCGGTTAAAACTCCTGGAATTAATCTGATTAAAGCATCTGATAAAACAATTGCTCCTAATTCTCCTCCAGATAAAACATAATCTCCAATAGAAATTTCCTTCGTAATAAAATTATCGCGAACTCTTTGATCTACTCCTTTATAATGGCCACAAAGAATAATTATATTTTCAAGCGATGACATTTGATTCGCCATTCCTTGGTTTAACGTTTCTCCGTCAGGTGTCATATAAATGATTTCGTCATAAGAGCGTTCACTTTTCAAAAACGCAATGCAATCGTCAATTGGCTGAATATTCATCACCATTCCGGCGCCTCCTCCAAATTGATAATCGTCAACACTTTTTTGTTTGTTGGTCGTGTAATCTCTTAAGTTATGAAAATGGACTTCCACCAAACCTTTATCGATAGCTCTTTTCATGATCGAAGCTTCGAACGGGCTTCTTAATAATTCGGGAAGTAAAGTGATAATGTCGATTCTCATCTGAGGAATATGTGATTTATGGTTTTATATTTATGATTTTAGAGCATGACAAATCTTATGTCATAAATCTAAAATCATAAATTTTTTAAGCTCCGAATTGTTTCAAATGATGATCCAAATGTTTCCAATGCAAATGTCCCCATTCTTCGTCATTTAATTCTCCAAAATAAGGATGCTTTCTATTTTTTATGCAATTTGGACCTTCGTCTGCAAATTTTGAAATCATTTGTACCAAAACGGCCTTTGATTCCTCAAAATCAGGATGTCCTTTGATTACAAATTCCTTTGCTGTCGGCAAATCTCTTCTTAGCGGAGCATTTCCGGTAAAGCTTTTTTTGATGAATTTAGCGAAGAAAGAAGTTATAAATCCAGCTTTAATTTTCATCTCTCCAAAGGCAACTTTTATTGGCATTTGGCAATGAACAAGCATTTGGCTAACGTTCATCGTTCCCCATTCATTATGTGTAATCGGCGTCAAGGTATTGATTCGCTCGATTATCTTTTGATTTCCTTCTGGATGAAAAACACTGCTCATAAGTTTGATCGTTTTGTATTATAAACAGATAATTGGTTTTTTCTGTGTTGCAAATTTAAGCAAATACCAAGTTTGTTTGCTTTAGATAGGTCAATAAATTGTATTTATTTTCACATTTTAATTCGTAATTTTGCCAATTCAAAATAAAACAAATAAGATGGAAAACGGAATATACGCAAAATTCAATACTCCAAAAGGTTCGATTTTAGTGAAATTAACTCACGATAAAACACCAGGAACTGTTGGAAACTTCGTTGGATTGGCAGAAGGAAATTTAGAAAATAAATCAAGACCACAAGGAAAACCGTTTTATGACGGATTAAAATTTCACCGTGTGATTCCTGATTTTATGGTTCAAGGAGGTTGTCCTCAAGGAACTGGAACTGGTGGTCCTGGTTATCAATTTGATGACGAATTCCACCCAGAATTAAGACATAACAAACCAGGAATTTTGTCAATGGCAAATTCAGGTCCGGGTTCAAACGGTTCTCAATTTTTTATTACGCACATTCCAACAGATTGGTTAGATAACAAACATACTGTTTTTGGTCACGTTGTTGAAGGTCAAGATGTGGTTGATTCTGTTGCTCAAGGTGATGAAATCGAAAGCATCGAAATCATCCGCGAAGGCGAAGAAGCAAAAAACTGGAATGCAATTGAAGCGTTCAGAACTTTTGAAGGTTCTCGTGCAAAACGCGATGCAAAAGTAAAGGAAGAAGCTGAAGCTCAAATGGAAAAATTAGCTGCAGGTTTTGAAAAAACAGAAAGCGGACTTCGTTATAAAATGATCCAAAAAGGAAATGGTAAAAAAGCAGAAAATGGTAAAACTGTTTCTGTGCATTATACTGGACAATTGGAAGACGGAAAAGTTTTTGATTCATCATATCCAAGAAAAAAACCAATCGAATTTCCATTAGGAAGAGGAAATGTAATCGAAGGTTGGGATGAAGGAATCGCGTTGTTGCAAGTTGGTGACAAAGCACGTTTCGTAATTCCATCACATTTAGGTTATGGATCTCGTGGTGCTGGCGGAGCGATTCCTCCAAATGCTACTTTGATTTTCGACGTAGAATTAATGGATGTGAAGTAATTTACTTCTTAAATATAAAAAAATCCCGATTGCTTTTGCGTCGGGATTTTTTATTGGAAATTATCCATAAAAAAAGCGGCACTTTTGGGAGTGTCGCTTATAAATTTTGAAATCAAAAATCGCTTGTGAAGTTTATAGTTCTCGCCGATTTGGGGACAAAGGGTGGATTTTAAACAATTGCTTTTTTCGTTTCGTTTTTGAGAAAAAATTTACTTTGATTACTTTGTAAAGATAATAGCAAACCCACAAAAATCGATTACGGTTTTCCCGCATATTTTTTACGGTTTTCCCGCATATTTTTTACGGTTTTCCCGTAATTGGATTACGGTTTTCCCTTTTTTGTCATATAATTCCCCTATTTTTAGCTTCTCTGATCAAATCTTCGTCATCACCCTCTTTAATTTTGAATAATCCTTTCAGCGTCAATTTCCTTTTTTCAACAGCGCTTAAAGAAAGTGAAGTGTGCAATGGAATATTTTTTGTTTTTACACCACGCGAAAGATGATATAAAATTTGACGATCAAAATCATCTACCAAACTGTTTTCGCCATCATTTTGGCTGACAAATTTTACTACAGTTTGGCTGTAATAATTCTCGTTTTTCAAGATTTTGTCAAAAGCGATTAAGAGCTCATCAAATGTCAAGTCATTTTTAATGATGAGTCCGTTTGGATTAATTGTTTTGATTATGTTGTTGATTTTCAGAGATTCCGTATGCATCGTTAGCAAAATAATTTTGCAGGATGGTAAAACATTCTTCATCAATTTGGCTAAATCTTCACCAGAAAGAATGTTTTTTTCTTCATAAGGAGGCATGCTGATGTCAAAAAAGGCCACATCAAAAGGGATCAGTTTTTGATCGGTTATGATTTCATAAGCTGACTTACAGTCATTTGCCTGCGTGATATGGAATTCAAATTCAGATGGATGATAGCCGGCAATCGTATTTTTATAAGCTTCAATAATAAAAGGATGGTCGTCTACAATTAAGATGTTTATTTTTTTTGCCATTGCGTTTGTTTATTATTGGTTGATTGGGAGGTTTATTTTTATTGCTGTTCCTTCTCCAATTTTTGATTGAATATCAATAGTTCCGTTGCAAGAATGCGTTCTCGAGATTATGTTTTTTAACCCGATTCCTTTACTTTTTTTATTTACTATAAAGCCTATTCCGTCATCAGAAATTAGTATTTTCAAGAATTCATTTTCTTTTGTGATTTCAATTTTTATATTTTTTGCTTGCGCATATTTATTGATATTTTGAAGAGATTCTTGCAGAATTCGATATAAGTTAATTTTGATGCTGTTTTCAATTTTATCCCAATGAATATCGTTGCTGATCCAGCAATCGACTTTGGCTTGAGAAATCGTTTCTTGCTGTTCGATCAAGTTATTGAAAATTCCAAGAAAATTATTATTTACTTCGTCTTTTTCTCTGCTCAAGTCATGCGATATCTCGCGAATATCTTGCTCAATACTTTTGAGTTCTGCAATAAAATTATTTCTAGAAGTCATCGCATCTTCATCTTGACGCTTGTTTAAGCTGTCTAAATTTAATCGTGCTCCGAATAATCTTCCTAAAATTCCGTCGTGTAATTCTTGTGCAATTCTAACTTTTTCATCGGCTCTTCCTTCTTCAATTTTTTGCTGTTGAAAGAGCAAAAGATCATAGATGTCTTCATTTGCTTTTTGTTGTGCCTGTTTTAATAAGAACTCTTTATTCTTAGCCTGCTGGTTTTTGATTACAAAAATCAAAGTTCCGAAAAGTATCATTATTATCCCAGAAAATATTATTTTTCTGTTTTGTTCCTCAAGCTTGTCATTTTGAAGAATATATTCATCAGTTTCAAAGCTGATTCTTGCAAATTTATCTTTTGACTTTCTTTCAGCTTGCTGTAGGCTGTCTGCAATTTTAATGTATTCAGTTGTATAATAAGATGCATTGGTAGGATCAACAGTTCCAAGTTGTTTCAATGATAAAAGTAAGTCTGGACTACTTTCTATATCTCTCGCAAGTTCAAGAGCTTCATTTGCAAATTTTTGAGAAATCAAAGTATCCTTTTTTATAGCGTAAAATTCTGAAAGATGAATTTTAGTATATACTATACCAGGTTTTACATCTAAACTGTCTCTGATTTTAAGTGACTTATAGAATAAGTCGGGTAGGCTTGAAAAATCTTTGAGTTTGAGTTTTGAATATGCTAGGTTGTTAAGCAATGTTGCATATAATTTTGGTTTGTCAATAAATAAGTTCTTGTTTTTAAGAGCTTCTTGAAACATAGAAATTGCTAATATATGTTTATTCTGCTCTTGATATACACCTCCCAGATTATTTAATGAGCTTGCACTTTCGTGATATGTCGTTAAGTTATTTTCTTCGGCTAAGTTTAAGGCTTTTGTGTGGTATTCTATAGCTTTTTCATAGTCTTTCAATCCATATGAAGAAACTCCTAATATATTATATGCTTCATAAATTTTTGCTTTTTCTGATGTTTCTCTTAACACATTCAAAGCTTGAGTTGCAGAAAGCTCACTGCCTAAAAAATCATTTTCATAATTTTGGAGAATAGCAATGCTAACATAGACATTTCCTAAATTTATATTGTCTTTTAATTTGAGATAAATTTTTTCAGCTTTCTTATAGAATAAAAAAGCACTGTCTTTTTTTGATGTAGTTGTGTAATAGTCACCCAAATAGGAATATGCTTTTGCAATGTTTTCAGTATCATTTGAGGCAATTGAATTTTCTGATATAATTTTTGTTACCTTAAAATATTTTTCTGACTGATTCATGTTATAGAATCTATTTGCGACCTGGAAAAGGTTTTTTCTGTTTAGAGAATCATTTTCTTGCTGAAGTAAAATTCTTAAGGCTTTATTGTTAGAGTCTATTCTTTTTGCTAGATTTACGGTATCTTCATTTGCTATTTTTAAGTAGATATCAAGACTGTCCAAAGTTTTATTTTCGGTAAAATTCTTTTTATTATCTGAACATCCAATTAAAAGCAGTCCGATAAAGAAAAATAAGTAGGAGTGTTTTTTCAATTGCCTGAATGTTTTCCCAAAAATAGTAAAACTATGGAATAAACAAGTGCTGATAGCTGGAAAAATAACACATTGCATTCATTGCTCTGATAAATAATGAAAGAAGCCTTCGGGGTTTACCGAAGGCTTCTAAAATGACAGAATTTTAATCTGTCTTTATTATAATTGTTGTGTCTTCATTGAATTTATATTCCCCTTTTTTAAAGACATCTTTATTGGGCAAAATAATTTCATAAGTATAAATGCCTTTTAAAAGTTCGAAAACACATTCTTTTCCGTCTTTTTGTATTACTAATTCTTTTTTCAGGACATTGCCTTCTTCATCTTTGCCGTTTAGGCTGAAAGTTATTTTTTCTGAAAGCTTGTTTTTTACGCATACGCTTTCAATAATTTTTGAATCAGATGGTTTGGCTTCACTTTTGCCGTTCTTGAAAAAAGACAATCCATTTACTAATATTTCACCAGCTTTCAAAGTTTTTTCAAAGTCAGATTGGGAAAAACAAAATGCAGGAAAAATAAATAGCATCAGTAATGCTGTTTTTTTCAAAGTAAATAACCTTAGTTAATTGATTTTACTTTTCCGGGTGCATTTTGAATGCATCTGCATTCACCTCTGGTATCGTCACAACAAGCATGAAATCCTGATCCGCAACTAACTGTGCATCCAGCTGCGCCAACATTCACACTTGATGGCGTGACAGAACATTCCGTGGCTCCTGCGCCACCTGAATGACATGTGATTGATGAAATAGACCTATGTTGCACATTGTCGATAAGAACATAATCGGGTACAGAAGTTGGGTTTGACACTTGTTTATTTAAAGAGAAATTCCCATTTCTTTTTGACAAGCCATAGCCCGAATAAGTTGTTGCATCTTCTTGTTTATGATTTCCGTCAATTGTAAAAGAAATTAGATTATTGTCACAATTTAGTATAAGGACATTTTTTGAAGCTTGAACGATTTTGACTTCTTTTGATTTTACCAAATTTGAAAAGTCAAAATCTTTATACTGAAACAGAAAGTACTCTTTAAAAGAATTGTCTTCTTTGACGTTTACTAGAATCCCAATTTCAGAACCTTTGATGTCGATCAATCTTGCATTTTGAGCAAATGCAGGCGAAAATAACACTGTGGCAAGTATGCCGAATAATAATTTTTTCATAATATTTGTATTTTAAATTACTGCAGTCTTGCTATGTCCTCGAAAAACATTAAAAGCAGGACTGCTTTTTTATGCCTGCTGTCGATATATAGGACAGAATAGCAAGCTTTAACTTCTGTCCCTATTCCTTAATTATAATATTAGGAAAATAAAATATTTATTGAATTAGGTGGCAAGCCTTTGTATTGGCCATTAAGTTTTTAGTTAAAAAATGATTAATCGTTATATTATCTTGCAAGATTTCTATTGGTAAATATATAATAGTTTTTTACATTAAAATTACAGAAAAAATGTAAAAAATGTTAAATTATACATATCCGTGTTTTTTTGCCTGCTTGATTATATCTTCATCATTTCCTTTTCCAATATAGAAGTACTCTTTAATTTTCTGTTTTCTTTTATCAATTGCACTTGTTCCGATGGTCATATAGTCAGTAAGGCTCTTGCTTTTTATACCCTTTGCTAATAGCATAATTATTTGCATGTCTAAATGGTCAAGAGAAAAATCAGAAGAATTTATGTTTTTTATGGCATCTTTTATTGTTTGGCTATAATATTCATTGCCAGAAATAACTTCTTTAAATGCGTCTAAAAATTCATTGGGTGTAAAATCACTTTTTATCATGATGCTATCAGGCTGCAACTTTTTATAGATGGAATATAATAGAAAATGCTCGGTATGTGAAGTCAGTACGATTATTTTAGCTTTAGGTTTATGCTCTCTGATATGCGGAATGAGCTGTTCTCCACTGAATAAGTTTAGTTTTTCGTAAGCAGGAATTGATACATCTAAAAACACGACATCAAAATGATTTTTTTCATCAGATAGTATGTTATACGCAGTTTCACAATTTCTTGCTTCGGTAAAATGCAACGTATGGTTTTCTTCAGTGAAGGATAAAATGCTTTTATAGCCTTCAATTATTGGAGAATGGTCGTCAATTATTAGAATTTCTATTGGCATAATTTTAAATTGGAATGTTAATAAAAATAATTGTTCCTTTTTTTGAAGAAGAAATTTCGAAATTTCCGTTCATTTCTTTTACTCGCGATTTGATGTTTTTAAATCCCATTGACTTTACCTCGCCCATCGGATCAAAGCCGTTTCCGTTATCAGAAATCTCCACTGTCAAAGTTTTGTGCTGACGGAGTATAGCAATTTCAAGATCAGAAGAATTGCTGTGTTTTATGGCGTTGCCAATGCCTTCTTGCAGAATTCTGTAAAAGTGCATTTTTATTATTGAGGGAATTGTCTCCCAATTAATATCTTGGTCAATGTTATAGTTTATTTTTAGTGGCCCAAGGTTTTTAAAATTTTCAAACAGCGTTTTCAGCAGTTCAGGATAATCATTCTTCGAATTAAAATCATCACTGTCGAGGTTATGGGCAATGTTTCTTATCTCTTTTTCAACAGTTTGAAGTTCTGAGACCTGTTTTATACATTTCGAAATTGTTTCAGCATCATTTCTTTTTTCCAATACAAAAAGGTTGAATCTTATTCCGGCAAGCCTGTTCATTACTCCGTCATGGAGTTCTTTCGCAATTCGTTTTTTTTCGTTTTCCCGTCCTTCATTAAATATGGTCTGCTGGTCAAGAAGCAGTTGGTATATTTCTTCACTTGCTTTTTGCTGGGATTGAATTAGTGACAGTTCCTTTTGTTTTGTTCTTTGCATTCTGATAATATATAATAAAAGTATAAGTAAAATAATGCAAGAAGATACAAGAAAAATTAGCCATTGGTTTTTTACGGCCGCTTCTTTTTGAACTAAGATTTCGTCTGTTTCAAAATCAATTCTGGCAAATTTGTTTTTTATTTTTCGTTCCTCCAGCTGAAGGCTGTCACTTATTTTGATATATTCTCTTGAATAAATTGTGCTGTTTTTAGAGTCTATATTTCCTATTTGATATAATGACAAAAGTATATCTTGGCTATCTTTAATTTCTCTGGAAAGTAAAAGTGCTTCCCTAGCAAATTTTAAAGATCGTAATGAATCTTTTTTTGAGGCATAAAATTCTGATAGATGTATTTTGCTTAAAATCACTCCAGACATTGTATTTAAACTATCTCGAATTTTTAGTGATTGATAAAATAATTCTGGAAGTTGTGAATCATCATTAAGTTTGAATTTGGAATAGGCTAGATTGTCAAGTAAAGTTGCATATAGTTGTGATTTATCATTAAGAAGTAATTTGTTTTCAAGAGCCAATTGAAATTTTGAGAATAGCCAATTCATTTTTGTTCAGATCTATATACACACATCCTAAATTGTTAAGAGAACCTGCTTCTTAATGATAAATGGACAACTTATTTTCTTTTGCAAAATTTAGTGCCTTAGTATGATATTTTATAGATTCTTTATAATTCTTTAAGTTGTAAGAAATCACTCCCAAAATATTATAAGCTTCGTAAATTTTTTCTTTATTAGTACTACTTCTTAATACATTTAATGCTTTTATAGCTGAAGATTCACCTACTAAAAAATCATTTTCATTGTTTTGAACAGTTGCCTTGCTTATATAAGCGCCTCCTAAGTTGGTGCTGTCATTTAATTTGAAATATATTTCTTCCGCTTTGTTATAATAAAAGAAAGCGCTATCGTTTTTGATTTTGTAAGCATAGTAATCGCCAAGATAAGAAAAGGCCTTAGCTATGTTTTGACTGTCTTTTTCAGTGCTTGATTTTTCAAGTATAATGGAAGTAACTTTTTTGAATTTTTCGAAACTACTATTGTTGTAATATCTATTAGCAACCTTAAAAAGATTTTTTCTATTCAACGAATCATTCTCTTGCGACTGCAAGATTTCAAATGCCCGATTTGTATAGGATATTTTGTTTTTGTAAGAAACGGTATCTTGATTGGCTAAATTTAGATAGATGGAAAGGCTGTCAGAAGTAATGGTTTCTGAATTGAGTTTTTTATCAGTGCAACTAAAAAATAGTAACGTAAGGATTATAATTTTTTTCATGGCATATAATTTATAATAAATGTAATAATTTTTTCTACGTAAAAATGGGCTGACAAAATATTTTGTCAGCCCATTTTATTATTTTAAAATTCAATTAAAAATCTAATTTTTTAAGTGAAGGAATTTCTTGATTTGGATATTGTGGTGCAAATGGCAAAACATTATCTATAGTATTTTTTTTATTTCCACCTACGTCCTGGCTTCCACCTGTATCTCTTCTGTCAGAAGTTGTCGTTGTAGTTCCATTTCCACCTGTATCATCATCACCTGTATCTTGAATTGTCGTGAAAGATGTTAATACAACTAGAGAAAATAATGCGATTGAAAGTGTAGCTTTTTTCATAATATTGTTTATTTATGGGGTTTGGTAATTTTTATAATTTTAATAAGAAATACTGTTAGATTTCTGATGTAAAATTATCCCATTTGTCTGAACCAGAGCACGAAAAAGTCTGGTATAATGTGGATTGGCGCTGTCTGGGCGTAGATGTATTGTCTATGCGAGTAGATGACGATATTTTAAAAATATCTTAAATTTCTAGGTAGTCTGAACTTGAGATTGACACAATAATCTGGTCAATATTATTCTTGTAAGTTCTCGAAAACGGAAGTTTCGTTTTTGAGTTTTTTAAAAAGCAAAGATTATTTCCGGTATGGATCCTGGCGATGTAATCTTTGTTCACAATATAACTGTTGTGGATTCTATAAAATTGTGTCGGCAGTGCTTTTTCAAAATGCTTCAGCGTTTTAAAAGCCGTAATCATCTCGCCGCTGTTGAGGTAGATATCTGTAGAATTGCTATCAGCCTGCAGGTATAAAATGTCCAGAGCATAGATAAACTTATAATCTCCATATGATTTTATGCAGATTGTAAGATTTTCTTTAAAGCTCGAAACTCTTACCGAATTCATCTTTTCCTCGGCGATGATTTGTGATTTTTCAAATTTCAGAATAGCTTTTCTAAAATCATTAAGGTCATAAGGAGCCGTCAAATAATCAAAAGCTTCTAATTTCAAAGCATCATAAGCCAGATTTTTGTTTTTTGCAGTGACAATTACTTTTGGAATTACCTTCAAAAAGCGATAAAGCTCATTAATTAAACCGAGGGAAAGCTTGCTTGTTTTTAACTTCGGATCGATTTCAAGAAAAACCAATTGCGGTTCTTGCTCTAAAATTAGGCTTAATCCTTCGTCATAATTATAAGCATATCCTAAAAACTGCAACTCTTGAAAATTTTCAGCCATGGCTTGAATTTTCAAAGCATTTTCGTGGTCGTCGCTAATAATTATGTAGGTTCCCGTCAAAGCAAAATTAATTTAGAAATCTTTTTGTTAAATGCAAAAATAGAATTGTTTCTGTAATAAATATATAAAATTGCATTAAATTCTATGAATTTTTTTAACATGGCTTATAAATTCTAAGAATTTTTTAATTTATTTTTTGTTTTGTATTTTTGCTTATATATAAAAAAACATGCGTCATCTTTTTCTGCTTACTTTATTGATTTCATTGCCGTCAAAAGCACAGGTTGCGCAACACTGTGGGTATGATTTTACCTCTTATTTTGTCGTAAATACGCATGCATCCGAAACAAAAGAAGTAATAAAAGGATTAAAGATTTCTGTTGTAAATGTTTTCGGTTTAGAAGTTTTAAATGTCAACAATATTTATAGCTGGACAGATGGCAATAAATCGTTGGCTTTTTTGGCGAATTATAAAATAGATGATTCCGGAAATAAAATTACGGAGAATTCAAAAATTTCAAAAGAACGCTGGTTTTTTCCTTTTGCCAAAGATTCTTATCTTCTTTCCATAAAAAGCACCTTTCCAGCGGATGAATTTTCTATTAAAATTGAAGATATTGACGGCACTGGAAATGGAGGTGATTTTAAAACCCAAATCGTTAAGCTGAATTCTTTTAATATGTATGTTTTGTGTTCAAGCAAAGCACGAGAAACGCAATTCGGACCTAAAATGAACCGTCCAATCGAAGTAATTTTAGAAAAAAAGTAATTATTTCCATTTGATATTGCAACCCAAACTTGGTTTTTGAAGTTCAGAAAAACTTCGGTTGTAAATCAAGGCGTCGATTGCATTTCGAAGATCACTTCCGCTTAAAGAAATTCTGTTTCCTGGGCGAGAATCATCCAATTGACCTCGATAAAATAATTTTTCTTCGGCATCAAAAAGATAAAAATCAGGTGTGCAAGTGGCATCAAAAGCTTTTGCAACTTCTTGATTTTCATCATATAAATAAGGAAAATCAAAACTGTTTTTAAACGCAAATTCCGTCATCATTTCAGGATTGTCTTGAGGCTGTTTTTCTACGTCATTGCTGCTAATCGCTATAATTCCAATTCCTTGTACTTTGTAATCACCAGCGATCATCAAAATTTCTGGCAAAGCGTGAATCACAAACGGACAATGATTGCACATGAAAATGACCAAAGTTCCCTTTTTTCCTTTCAGATCTTGGTAAGAATAATGAAAATTAGAGTTGGTGTCTTTCAGCCGAAATTGCGGTGCAAGAGTTTTGAGAGGTAGCATATTTGATGGCGTTTTTGACATTTTTCCTGAAATTTCATTTAAAACTTAAATATAGCTAGAAATTTTCGAAATTTGTATTCCTAAATTAGAAACCTAAAATATGATGAATCCAGAATCTGAAAATAATTTGACGTGGGCCGAATTTGAAAAAGTAGAAATGCGTGTTGGAACCATTCTGGAAGCCAATGATTTTCCTGAAGCCAAAAAACCGGCCTACCAATTAGTAATAGATTTTGGAGCAGAAATCGGAATCAGAAAAACGTCAGCACAAATTACAAAACGCTACGCAAAAGAAGATTTGATAGGAAGACAAATTGTTTCTGTCGTAAATTTTCCTAAAAAGCAAATCGGCAAATTCATGAGCGAGTGCTTGGTTTTAGGCGCAGTAGGAGAGGAAGGTGATGTAATTTTATTGGCTCCAGATTTTAAGATTGAAAATGGTTTGAGAATTGGATAATAAAAAAGCCTGAAAATCTTCCGACTCTCAGGCTTTTAAGTTTCCGCTTAAAGCAAAATATTAAATATCGTCAAAATCAATATCTGTAAAACTTGCTGTTGAAGTACTGGCCAATGCTAATTCTCCTTCTGGTTTTTCAGAAAAATATTCTTTTTTGAAATCTTTTTGGTGTCTTTCTGAAATTACTTCTTCACCTTTGTGGTTCAAAACGTATGAAGTCATTTCTTCTAAAATTTCTGTAAATGCGGCGAAATCTTCCTTATAAAGATAAATTTTATGTTTTTTAAAGTGAAAAGATCCATCTTCTTCAGTGAATTTTTTACTTTCGGTGATCGTGATATAATAATCGTCAGCTTTTGTAGCTCTAACATCAAAGAAATAAGTTCTTCTTCCAGCTCTTAATACTTTAGAAAAAATTTCCTCTTTTTCTAACATTTCATTTTCTCTCATAATCTTTCTTTCGGTTTAAAGTGTGTGTTAAGTTGAAACCAAAAATCTAAAAAAATGATGAATAAAGCAACATTTAAGGCATTTCTTTTTCAGAAAGCTGTTTGATGTAAAGCTCCTTGTAATATCCTTCTTGGTTTACTAATTGATTGTGAGTACCTTGCTGTATGATTTTTCCGTCATCTAAAATAATAATCTTGTCTGCATTTTTAGCAGATGAAACTCTGTGACTGACTAAAATTGTTGTTTTGTCTTTACAGAATTCTAGCAGATTATTTAAGATGGCTTCTTCCGTTTCAGTGTCAACTGCGGAAAGGCAGTCGTCAAGCAAAAGTATTCTCGAATCTTTGATAATGGCTCTTGCAATCGAAACACGCTGTTTTTGTCCGCCAGAAAGCGTGATGCCACGTTCGCCAATTACGGTGTCATATGTATGGTTGAATCCCATGATATTATTGTGAACAACGGCCTTTTTCGCTGCTTCCATGACTTCTTCGTCAGTAGCATTTTCTTTTCCGAATTTGATGTTGTTTTTTATAGAATCTGAAAACAGAAAAGCGTCTTGTGGCACAACGGCAATGCTTTCACGAACATCATGAAGATTCAAGTCCTTTATATTATGGTCGTCAATTGTAATGACGCCGTCCTTAATATCGTATAATCGGCTGATCAAACTCAGAATGCTTGATTTTCCCGAACCAGTTTTTCCTAAAATCGCTAGCGTTTCTCCTTTATTAATAGTAAAACTGACATTATTCAATGCCGTAATGTTTGTGTCTTCATAAATAAAGCTCACGTGATTAAACGTAATTTTTCCATTAATAACAGAAGTTTCTGCCGCTTTGTTTTTAATTTCTGGTTCGATTTTCAAAAATTCGTTGATTCTTTTTTGGGAAGCTTCAGCCTCTTGAATCATAGAAGAAACCCATCCGAGTGAGGCAACTGGCCAAGTCAGCATATTTACATATAAAATAAATTCTGCAATAACACCGATAGTTTTAATCGAACCGTTGATGTACATCATTCCTCCCACATAAATTACGACCAAGTTGCTCAATCCGATCAATAAAATCATCAGCGGCCCGAAAAGGGCATTGGTTTTAGCAAGTTTCATGCTTTTATCACGACTTTCTTCAGATAATTCTGAAAATTCATTGTGCGATTTATTTTCTAAACTATACGCTTTGATAACTCTGATTCCAGAAAATATTTCTTGCGTAAAACTTGACAATTGTGAAAGATTTTGCTGAAAAATACCGCTTCGCACATTGATTTCGTTACTCAATTTAAAAATCAAATACGATAATATCGGCAATGGAAGTAAAGTATATAAGGTAAGTTTTGGCGAAATAATATACATCTGAGTCACGACCACCGCAAAACGGATGAATGTATTCAAAGTATACATCACCGCCGGGCCGACATACATTCTGACTTTTCCAACATCTTCGCTGATTCTGTTCATCAAATCTCCCGTTCGATTTCTTTTGTAAAAATTCTGGGACAGATTTTCATATTGACGGAAAACTTCGTTCTTAAGGTCAAATTCAACATACCTTGACATTACAATCAAGGTTTGGCGCATTAAAAAGGTCAAAATTCCTGCAATTAAAGTTGTTACCAAAACCCAGATGATATTTTCTAAAAGCAATTTTTTAATTGTTTCGCCATCAAGATTATCATTGTTTAAAGCATTGATTGATTCTCCGATTAATTTTGGTGTATAAAGAGAGAATATCTGGGCAATAATTGTGGTAACAATTCCGAGTAAAAAGTGGTATTTATATTTGGTGAAATATTTGTTTAAATATTGTAATTCTTTCATCTTGTTTTTAAATTTTCTAAAATTTGGCGTGTTTTTTTGTTAAAATGATTCAAATAATGTTTTTATGTTTAAACTGGTAAAAATCGCTGTTGATTAATATATTATTAAAAATCGTTAATTCCGTTGCAAAGTTTTGAATTAAACCTTAATTTTGTCCAATCTTTTTGATAAAATCATAATTTAATCAAACAAAAAATACTATGGTAACAGAAGTAGTAAAAGCAAGTGAGCTTCACAAGATTGATCCTGTTTTTGGACAATTATCATTTGATAATCATGAACAAATCGTATTTTGCAATGACAAAGATACTGGTTTGAAAGCAATAATTGGTATTCATAACACAGTTTTAGGACCAGCTTTAGGTGGTACAAGAATGTGGAAATATACAAACGAATGGGAAGCTTTAAATGACGTTTTGAGACTTTCTCGAGGCATGACTTTTAAATCTGCTATTTCTGGATTGAATCTTGGTGGTGGAAAAGCAGTCATTATTGGTGACTCAAAAATTGACAAAACACCAGAGATGATTACCAAATTTGGAGAATATATTAATTCTTTAAGTGGAAAATATATTACTGCAGAAGACGTAGGTACAACTACTGCTGACATGGATTTGATCAGAGATGTGACGCCTCACGTTACCGGAATTTCTCAGTCAAGAGGTGGTTCTGGAAATCCTTCTCCTGTAACAGCTTATGGTGTTTACATGGGAATGAAAGCGGCTGCAAAATACCAATTTGGAACTGACAATTTAAACGGGAAAAGAATTTTGGTTCAAGGAACTGGAAATGTTGGGGAAACTTTGATCAAACATCTTACAGAAGAAGGTGCTTTGGTTCAAATTACTGACATCAATGAAGCGAGATTGCAAGAAATCAATGCGAAATATGGCGCTAAAATCTTTACTGGAGATATCTACAGCGCTGATGTTGATATTTATTCGCCTTGCGCACTTGGAGCAACAATTAATGACGAAACTGTAAATAAAATTCAAGCAAAAGTTATCGCTGGTGCTGCAAACAACCAATTGGCTGTTGAAGAAATCCACGGAAAAATCTTGAAAGACAGAGGAATTGCTTATGCACCTGATTTCTTGATCAACGCTGGTGGAATCATCAATGTTTATGCTGAAATCGTTGGTTATGACAGTGCTGAAGCTTTAAGAAGAACTGAAAATATCTATAATACAACTTTAGAAATTTTCACTTTTGCGGAAACTAACAACATTACGACGCATCAAGCGGCTTTGTCAATTGCACAAAAACGTGTAGATGACAGAAAAAGAGAAAACGCTAAATAATAATTTAGAGATTCCAATATAATTCTTATTTTTGCAAAGCGAAAGAAAGCCTCTTTCGCTTTGTTAATTTTTAAAAGTTCTTACAAGGTGTTAAACAGAAGACATATTCGTGTTAAAGTAATGCAATCGGTGTATGCCATGCATCAAAACAATTCAGATAATCTTGAAAAAGAAGAGAAATTTCTTTTTTACAGTATCGAAAATATTCAAGATTTATACCTTACCATGGTTTCTTCAATGATGGAAATCAGAAATAAAGAAGAAGATTTCTTAGATAAATCAAGCAAAAAGCATCTTGCAACTCCAGCAGAACGCAATCCAAACAAAAAATTTATTAATAATGCCGTCTTGCATCTTTTAGCAGAAAGCAATTCAATTAGCATTGCTCTTGAAAACCGCAACGTGAATGCTTGGCATTTGCACGAAGAATATATTTTAATTTTGCTTAAAGAAATTAAAAATAGCGAGCTTTATCAAAAGTATATGCAAAATGAAGTGAATACTTTTGAAGAAGATAAGCAGTTTATTGCTGATGTTTTTACAGATTTAATTGCTCCAAATGAAAAGCTTTATGAGTTTTTGGAAGATAATAAATTGACTTGGATTGATGATATTCCGTTAGTAAATACGCACATTGCAAAACAATTGCGCGATTTAAAACCTACAGACGAAAATTTTATAATTCCAAGAGTTTATAAAGATTCAGACGATAAAGATTTTGTGAAAGATTTATTCAGAAAAACGGTTTTGAACGAACCAGAATTAGCAAAAGAATTTATAGACAAGACGCCAAACTGGGATTCAGATAGAATTGCAGAAATTGACACGATTATCTTGAAAATGGCCATTTGTGAGTTTTTGAAATTTCCGTCAATTCCTGTAAAGGTGACTATTAACGAATATTTAGAAATAGCAAAAGAATATTCAACACCAAAAAGTAGTATTTTTATCAACGGAATTTTAGATAACCTGATTAAAGATTATCAAACTACAAATAAATTAAACAAAGTCGGAAGAGGCTTGATGTAAACCTAAATAGTAAGAAATTATGATTAAAAAAACAGTTGGCTTGCTAGCAATTGCTTCGCTGGTAATGACCGTTTCTTGTAAAGACAATGCTTTGTCAAAAGTAAATGATGCGAATACTGAAGTTGCTGCAACATCTAGCGAAAATGCTGGAAAAGAACCAGTAATGACTTTTGAAGAAAAAGAATTTGATTTTGGAGCTATAAAAGAAGGCCAAAAAGTAGAACATGTTTTTACTTTCAAAAATACAGGAGAATCTGATTTGATTATCACAGATGCTAAAGGAAGCTGTGGTTGCACAGTTCCAGATTACAAAAAAGACCCAATCAAACCAGGAGAAACTAGCACGATGAAAGTGACTTTTGACTCAACCGGAAAACCAGGTCCACAACAAAAAACAGTTACTATTGCAGCAAATACTGCAGCAGGATCTGAATTATTAACTATTAAAGCAAACGTAACTCCGAAACCAGCAGGAATCGGTGTTGCAAACTAATTAAGATGGAACAATACGGAAATATTTTTTTATTCGGAGCAATGTTCGTGGTTATGTATTTTTTCATGATCCGTCCACAGCAGAAAAGAGCAAAAGCTGAAAAACAGTTTGAAACTGAATTGAAAGTTGGTGATAAAGTAATTACAAAAAGTGGTCTTCACGGAAGAATTGCTGAATTGGCTGAAAGAACAATTGTTCTTGAAACAATGTCAGGAAAATTGAAAATGGAGCGTTCTGCAATTTCTTTAGAATTAAGCAAGCAAGCGAATACGCCAGCTATTACAAAATAATTAGATTTTATTTAATCTATAAAAAAATGCCTCACGAAAGTGAGGCATTTTTTATGCTTAATAATTTTGGCTGTTGCCTATTGCTTTTTCGTTGCTGTCAATTCTGCAATCTTAACAATAACTTCCACCGCTTTTTGCATGCTTTCCACCGGAACATATTCATATTTTCCATGGAAATTGTGTCCTCCAGCAAAAATATTTGGGCAAGGCAATCCCATATATGACAATTGGCAACCGTCAGTTCCACCACGAATTGGCTTAATTAATGGCGTAATTTCTAGTTGTTTCATTGCTTCTTCTGCAATGTCAACGATGTGCATCACAGGTTCCACTTTTTCTTTCATATTGTAATACTGATCTTTAATTTCGGCAATTGCAATATCTTCTCCAAATTGTTTTGCGAATTTCTTGTTGATTTTCTTCGTAATTTTCTCAATAAGTTTCTTTCTTTTCTCGAATTTTTTCTTGTCGTGATCACGGATGATTAGTTCCAAAACCGTTTCCTCAATTGTTCCATTCAAATGGTGAACATGGAAAAATCCTTCATAACCGGTAGTTCTTTCCGGAACTTCATCTTTCGGTAATTTTGAAATAAATTTATTGGCAATCAACATTGAATTGATCATTTTTCCTTTTGCATAACCCGGATGAACGCTTTTTCCTTTGAAGGTAATTTTCGCTCCAGCGGCGTTGAAATTTTCATATTCCAATTCACCGATTTGGCTTCCGTCCATTGTGTAGGCCCAGTCAGCTCCGAATTTTGCAACGTCAAATTTATGCGCTCCACGGCCAATTTCTTCGTCAGGCGTAAAACCGATTCTGATTTTCCCGTGTTTGATTTCAGGATTATTAATCAAGAATTCCATTGCAGTTACAATTTCTGTAATTCCAGCTTTGTCATCAGCGCCAAGAAGCGTCGTTCCGTCAGTCGTGATGATCGTTTGTCCTTTATATTGCAATAAATCTTCAAAATATTTAGGAGAAAGAACGATATTTTGTGCCTCGTTCAAGATAATATCGCCACCATCATAATTTTTTATAATCTGTGGTTTGATGTTAGCGCCAGTAAAATCAGGCGTTGTGTCAAAGTGAGAAACAAATCCAATGGTTGGAACTTCATGATTAACATTGCTCGGCAGCGTTGCCATGATATAAGCATTTTCGTCGATTGTTACATCTTCTAAACCAATTTGCTTTAATTCTTCAACCAATTTATTGGCCAAATCCCATTGTTTTTCAGTACTTGGAGTTGTATTTGAACTTGCGTCAGATTCCGTATCAATCGTCACATAACTGATAAAACGGTCAATAATATGTTGCATAATTTATCTTTAAAAATAGAAAGGCAAAGTTACAATTTATTTGACTTTTCTCTAATTTCAAAGAGAATCTTTAACGATTATTTAGTTAGAATTTCAAGCTCTTTTTGGAGATTTTGTCGCGCTTGAATTTCATACTTTTCAAAGAAATAATCAGTCTTGAAAATTCTATCCATTTCTAGAAAATGGCGAAGCGCTTTTTTTCTGCCTCCATTATAAATAAAGTCAGGATAAATGCGGTATTCTTTTCTAATCTGTTGATAATATTCTTCGTAAATTTCCCAACTTTTTCCAAGAATAGACAAATCGGCATCCGTAAAATAATTAGTGTCGGCATCAGAAATTTCATGTGATTTGGTCATCAAAATCTGATGGTTGCATTTCAAAATCTGATCTTCGGGAATTCCGATTTCTTTCAATCTTTCAATTGCTACAATGGCGCTTTTTTCTTCATTATCATTTCGGGAAGCGTTGTAAATGATGTCGTGGTAAAAAATTGAAAACTGAATGGTTTCCCAATCTTCGAGTTTTTCTCGTATGGAAAATAATTCAGAAAAGAGATTTTCTAAGTGGGACAGGTTATGATAATGCCTTTTTTTGGAAGAATAATAAGTTTTAATTTCTAACCAAAGGTTTTCTTGCAAGGAAATGTCTTTGCTGAAATTTTGAAATAGGCTTTTGAAGTTTTCTTGCATATTGACTAAATCAAAATATCACTTTCTAAATCAGACTTTTCTATAGTAAAATCAAACCCCAGCTGTTTTACCAACTGAATAACCAAATTCTTATACCAGTTCTCAGACTTCGGATGAATGTAGATTTTCTCAATTAATTTATTGATATCCACATCGATTTTTACGCCTTCGTTAATATTCAAATTATAAGGAGCAAGGTTGGAAATGATCCGAACTTCTCTTTCATACTGAAAACTTTTACGCTTAAAAAGAAAAGGAAAAAAGTCATCATCAAACGGAATATATTCTTTTTTGTAGTCTATATAATTGACCTCGCCGATATGTTGTTCAAATTGTTTTTCAAGATGCAGAGAATCTTGAATCCTGCCAACTGTGGATTGAATTGCCAAGCCTTCGCTATTCTGCGTAAAAATCTGCCACATCGCAAAAGACTCATATTCATTGATATGCCAACTGCTGATGACCACGTTTTTTCGCTGTGATTTATAAGTGTCCAAAAACTCTGGATTATTTTCAGAGATTTTCCGAATTTCTTCAAAAGTAGGTTCGCTGAAAGTGCCTTCATATTGATCTTCAAATTTGTCAGAACGCGACATGAAGATTTTTTTAGACATCAACAAATCAAGAAATTTTGACAAGTCCAAATATTTCCAAACGATTGTATCGCGGTTTACAGGAAGATTTATATTTGGATTTTCTTTGAACATTTTTATTTTTTTGATTTGGCATATTTTGCCGAATATTGACCTAGATAAAAAACGCCTAAAAGTATTGGAAACAAAAATTTCCCGATTCCTTCTAATAGTTCATATGCTGCTAAAAGCAATAATACAGCCGTAATCAATAGCATAAATGCAAGATTGATTTTATTTATGGTTTTCATATTATTCGAAAGATTGCATTGTGACTAATTTTCTGTAAACTCCTGCTTTTGCTAATAATTCTTCGTGAGTTCCTTGTTCTACGATTTCTCCTTTTTGCATTACAACAATTTTATCGGCCTTTTGAATTGTGGAAAGTCGGTGCGCAATAACAATTGAAGTTCTATTTTGCATCATGTTTTCAAGCGCAACTTGAACCAGTCTTTCGCTTTCAGTATCCAATGCCGAGGTTGCTTCATCCAAAATCATGATCGGCGGATTTTTCAAAACGGCTCTCGCAATGCTCAATCTTTGTTTTTGTCCGCCAGAAAGCTTGTTGCCGCTGTCGCCGATGTTTGTATCAATTCCTTTTGGTAAATCTTTTACAAATTCATAAGCGTTTGCAATTTTCAAAGCGTCGATAATTTCTTCGTCAGTTGCGTCTTGTTTTCCTAAAAGTATGTTATTCTTAATTGTATCATTAAACAAAATGCTGTCTTGAGTAACCAAGCCCATCAAGCCACGAAGCGACTCTAATTTTAAGTCTTTAATAGCAATATTATCAATACGTATGTTTCCTTCTTGGACGTCATAAAAACGAGTAAGAAGATTGGCGATCGTACTTTTTCCGCTTCCAGATTGGCCAACTAAAGCGACGGTTTGTCCTTTTTTTACTTCCAGAGAAAAGTTTTTTAATACTTTTTCCTCTTCGTAAGCAAAATTGATGTTTTCAACACGAATATTTTCTTCAAAGTTATGTTTTTCGAAGGCATCGATTTTGTCAACTATTGCATTTTCTTGTTCCAAAATTTCTAAAACACGCTCTGCTGCAGCGTTTCCACGTTTTATGCTATAAGAAGCTTTTGAAATTGCTTTTGCAGGAGTTAATATGTTGTATGCTAGAGACATAAATCCTATAAAAGACGCGCCGTCTAAAGTTTTATCAACTAAAACCATGTTTCCTCCATACCATAATAACATCGCAATTACGGTAATGCCCATAAATTCACTTACAGGAGAAGCAAGATTTTGTCTGTTTCCAATGCTATTTGAAAGTTCAAAAAAACGATTTGTTGATCTTTGAAAAACGTTATTGAAGTATTTTTCTGAATTATATCCTTTTACAACTTTTAAGCCACCTAGAGTTTCTTCAATTGTAGATAAAAATATGCCTTGTTCTTCTTGTGCTCTTGTAGATTGTTTTTTTAACCTTTTTCCAATAACAGAAATCACATAGCCTGAAATAGGAATAAAAACGAAGACAAAAAGCGTAAGCTGTGCACTGATCAGCAGCATTGCGACAATTGTAAATACAATGGTCAGAGGTTCTTTAACTGCTAATTCTAAAATTGATAAAAATGAATTCTGTACTTCATTTACATCTCCGGCAATTCTTGAAATAACATCGCCTTTTCTCTTTTCAGAAAAAAAAGATAATGGCAAATCAATTGTTTTTTTATACATCGCATTTCTCATGTCTTTTAAAATTCCATTTCTAAGAAAAGTTATAAAGAACATTGCTAAGTAATCAAATAAATTTTTGAGCAAAAATATAGAAATGATTATCGCAACCATAATGGCAAGTGTGGTTTGAGGGCCATAAGTGTCATTGATGTTTGTGACTTTGTAGTTCATATAGTTGTCGCCATATTCACTAATTTTTAAAAGTCCTTCGAAAGTTGGTTTTGTTGTGATTCTTTCAGTTTGTCCAAACAATACTTTCATCATTGGAATCAATGCAAGAAACGAAAGCGTACCAAAAAGCGCATACAACACATTGAAAAATATGTTTAAATAGGCGTACTTTTTATAAGGAAGAACGAAAGGGATTATTTTTTTAAAATTGCTCATTAATTTTTATTCACTAGAATTTATTGTAAATGCATCTCAGCAATGATATTCTTAATTTTTTGATCCAAAGCATTTTCAACTTCAGTAGCATTTTCAACAGCATCTAAAGGCTCATTTACGCTGAAATAAAACTTAATTTTTGGTTCGGTTCCGCTTGGTCTGGCGCAAATTTTGGTTCCGTCCTCTAAGTAATAGATCAAAACATTTGATTTTGGAATCTTTAATTCTTCAACTTCCTCTGTAAATAAGTTTTTTGCTGTCGAATTATCATAATCTTCCACCATCAAAACTCTTTGTCCGTTGATTTCTTTCAAAGGATTTTCACGCAAGTCAATCATCATCTGCTTGATTTCATTTGCACCTTCAATTCCTTTTTTAGTCAACGAAATCAAGTATTCTTTATAAAATCCGTAGTCAACATACAAGTTTAAAAGTTCTTTGTAAAGTGAGCTTCCGTTTGCTTTTGCTTGCGCTGCAATTTCACAAATCAATAAAGTAGCGCCAACAGCATCTTTGTCGCGAACGGCATCTCCAACCATGAATCCGAAACTTTCTTCGCCACCGCCAATAAATTTTTGGTTCGGGAAATCTTTGATCATTTTGGCAATCCATTTGAAACCTGTCAGTCCGACTTTGCATTCAATTCCGTATGCCGAAGCTAGTTCCAGCATCATTGGAGTAGAAACAATCGTACTTCCAATAAATTCTGTTCCTGTGATTTTTCCAGCTTTTTTCCATTGTTCCAATAAAAATGCAGTCATTAAAACCATAGTTTGGTTTCCGTTTAGCAAAATCATTTTTCCGTCATTGTCACGAACGGCAACGCCAAGTCTGTCTGCATCTGGATCAGTTCCAACAACAATATCGGCATCTAATTTTTCTGCCAAAGCCAAAGCCATTGTCAAAGCTTCCGGTTCTTCGGGGTTTGGAGATTTTACTGTTGGAAAATTTCCATCAGGAATCGCTTGTTCTGGAACAATATTTACATTTGAATATCCTGCTTTTGACAAAACATCAGGAATCGATTTGATCGAAGTTCCGTGCAAAGAAGTATAAACTATGTTTAAATTATCTTTTGCTTCTGAAGGCGTATCAAAACTAGCATTTTCAATAGTTGAATTCACAAATGCTTCATCAATTTCTTTGTCGATATATTCAATCAAATCTTCATTTGCCTTGAAATTAATCTGGTCATATTCTAAAGCTTCGATCAATTGGATAATTTCTCCGTCTTGTGGCGGTACCAATTGTCCTCCGTCTTGCCAATATACTTTGTATCCGTTATATTCTGGTGGATTGTGAGACGCTGTCAAGACAATTCCTGCATGGCATTTTAAATATTTTAAGGCAAAAGACAATTCTGGAGTAGGGCGCAATTCTGAAAAAAGATAGACTTTAATTCCATTGGCAGAAAAAACATCAGCCACGACTTTCGCCAAAGTATCGCTATTGTGACGGCAATCATAAGCAATCGCTACTTTTAATTCTTCGCCCGGAAAAACTTTCTTCATGTAATCAGAAATTCCCTGCGTATTTTTTCCAAGAGTATATTTGTTGATTCTATTGGTTCCAACGCCCATGACGCCACGCATACCGCCAGTTCCGAATTCTAAATTTTTATAAAAACTTTCTTCTAATTCTTTTGGCGAAGAAGTCATTATTTCTGTAATGGCGTTTTGAGTTTCTTGATCAAATGTTGGCGTAAGCCAGATATTTACTTTGTCTAATATGTTTTTTTCGATGTGCATTTTTGATTAAAATTTAAAATTCAATATTTAAATTTAAAGATTTATTTCTTTCGAAACCTTATATCTTTCTTCGTTATTTTTTGTGCGTAAAATTATTTCTCCTAAAAAGCCTGCTAAAAACAGCTGAGTGCCGATTACCATTGTTGTCAATGAAATATAAAACCAAGGATTATCGGTAATTAAAATTGTATTCTGCTTATCATATAATCTATAAAGTTTCATAAATCCGATATATCCGGCCGCTAAAAATCCTATGATAAACATGAAAGATCCCAAAGCGCCAAAAAGATGCATCGGCCTTTTTCCGAATCTTGACAAGAACCAAATCGTAATCAGATCTAAAAATCCATTGATGAAACGTTCCATTCCAAATTTTGTCGAGCCGTATTTTCGAGCTTGGTGAAGTACGACTTTTTCTCCGATTTTTGAAAATCCAGCATTTTTAGCCAAAACAGGAATATAACGGTGCATTTCGCCCGAAACTTCTATGTTTTTTACGACTACATTTTTATAAGCTTTTAAACCGCAATTAAAGTCATTCAATTGTACGCCAGAAGTTTTTCGTGCAGCCCAATTGAATAATTTCGAAGGCAAGTTTTTAGAAACTACAGAATCAAAACGCTTCTTTTTCCAGCCTGAAACAAGATCATAGTTTTGGGCCATAATCATGTCATATAATTCAGGAATTTCATCCGGACTGTCTTGCAAATCAGCATCCATTGTAATAATTACATTGCCCAAAGCTTTAGCAAAACCAGCATGCAAAGCCTGTGATTTTCCATAATTTCTAAGAAAGCGAATTCCTTTTATATTTGGATTTTCGTGTGAAAGCGTTTCAATAATCTGCCAAGAATTGTCAGTACTTCCGTCATCGATAAAAATAACTTCGTAGGTGAAATTATTTGCGTCCATGACTTTGACAATCCATTGGTGCAGTTCGCGTAAAGATTCTTCTTCGTTAAGAAGCGGAATTATAATGGATAGATTCATTTATTGATTATAGTCTGTTTTGCTTTTGAAGATTAAACCTAAAAGAGCGCTGTAAATGGCACTGATAATTAAACCAAATGCAAAACCTTTTAAAAGACTTGCAGGAGAATAATTATCCACGCTTTGCATTTGTTCAATGGTTTCGTTGATGGATGCTGATGGAGCATTAAATTTTTCCATCGTTTCAGTGGTATATTTTATACTGAGTTCTTGAATAGTATCTTTTGCCACCGGGTCAATTACATTAAAAAGAAGAATTTGGAATAATGTTGAAAGCAAACCGCCAATTACTGCAGCAATAAAGTAAACGGTAAAAGCTTCTTTGAATGTAATTTGATTATTTAGTTGTTTTTTTGTTTTTGCGACAACAACCACTCCTATAATTATATATATCAAAATAATTGTCAGGCCTAACCAAATATTTACAAATAAATTAAGGTCGATCACATAGATTAATGTAGTTACCAAAATAGAAAATATGCCTATAAGTATGCCAAAGGTAATTCCATTCTTTTTAATAATTTCGTTCATTGGTCTATTGTTTTTTTATTTAATCTACAAATATAACAATTCCCAAAATACAGTAAGCTAAAAATCAATTCATAATGATAGAAAAAAAAGAAGAGGAAAGATTTGTTTATTGAAAATTAATTGTAAATTTGCAAACTCAAAATAATAAAAGTTTAAATACTAAAAAGTTATAATGAGTTTATACCTTTTCTGAAAATGGAAAGCTGCAAAACAAATTATAATCAAATCGAATAAAAAATTAATTAAGATGAAAAAAGGAATTCACCCAGAAAATTACAGATTAGTTGCCTTCAAAGACATGTCAAATGAAGAAGTGTTTATTACTAAATCTACTGCAGATACAAAAGAAACAATCACTGTTGACGGTGTTGAATACCCAGTTGTGAAAATGGAGATCTCTAGAACATCTCACCCATTTTACACAGGTAAATCTAAATTGATTGATACTGCAGGTCGTATCGATAAATTCAAAACTAAATACGCGAAACACGCTAAATAATTTAAGCTTGTTTTTAAATATAGAAAGCCTTCCAGATTTGGGAGGCTTTTTTTTATTCCCAAAATATCTTTTTACTTTGTAACTTTGAAACATCAAACTTTGAAACAATAAAAATGAACTACATACTTTTTGACGGAACCGTTCGAAATGCACTACTCCCATTCACTTTTACACGTCCAGTTGCCGATATCCGCGTTGGAATTTTGACAATTCGTGAAAAGTGGGAAAAATATTTAGGATACACAACTACAACTGTGACCGAAGAATATCTTTCTGAAAAATTTCCGATGGTAGAAATGGAAGAAAACGTAATGATAAATGCGTCGTTTCTTCCTAATGAAATTTTGGTTGAAATGGTCAAATCTTTAGAGAAAAACCAGGCAATATTTAAAGGAGAAGAAGTAATCGCTTTTTTCTCGGAAGAATCTCAGGAAGATGTAGATTTTGATTCCTATGAAATTATTGATTATGATGAGGAATGCCTTACGATAGAACATACTTGGGATATTTTCCAAAAGAATGATGCAGCACTTCGTGAGGATTTTGAACTTTTAACGGAAGACAGAATTTCACAGCCAATTCCAAAAAGCGTCAACGTAATTTCACCAGAAAATATTTTTATCGAAGAAGGAGCAAAGCTTGAATTTGTAACCTTAAATGCTTCATCAGGACCAATTTACATCGGAAAAAACGCTGAAATCATGGAAGGTTCTGTCATTCGAGGTCCTTTTGCCTTATGTGAATCTGGAAGAGTGAAATTAGCTTCAAAAGTTTATGGAGCAACGACAGTTGGTCCGCATTCAGTTATTGGAGGGGAAGTCAGCAATTCAGTGCTTTTTGGATATTCTAATAAAGGACATGATGGGTTTTTAGGAAATTCTGTCTTGGGAGAATGGTGTAATATTGGTGCGGATAGTAACAATTCAAACCTGAAAAATAATTACGAAGAAGTAAAACTTTGGAGTTATGAAACAGAAAATTTCGCCAAAACCGGATTGCAGTTTTGCGGTTTGATGATGGGAGATCATAGTAAATGCGGTATCAACACGATGTTTAATACTGGAACAGTTGTCGGCGTCAGCACAAATATCTTCGGAAGCGGTTTTCCTAGAAATTTTGTTCCAAGTTTTTCTTGGGGCGGTGCTTCAGGATTCACGACTTACATTACAAAAAAAGCTTTTGAAACGGCAAGAATCGTGATGGCAAGAAGAAATGTAGAATTTGATGAAAAGGAAGCAGCGATATTGGAGCACGTTTTTGAAGAAACTAAAAAGTGGAGAAAAGAATAAATCATTCTCATTTATAAATAAAGGCATAGAAATTTACTCTATGCCTTTTTTATGCAAAAAAAAAGACAGCCATAAAGCTGTCTTTTTCTCATCGTGTTGAAGGATATTATCTTGAAGCAATAGTTTCAGAAAAAATTTGATTTTTATATTTTACAATAAAAGTCAATTTGTCTGCCATTGTTTTATTAGTATCAAACTTTTTTGAAAGACTTGATTTGTTAGTATAAGTGCCACTGTAAAGTTCGGTATTGTTCTCGTCTAATACCAAAATTTCAATTGGGCTGTTTCCGATTTTTGAAATCTTTAAAGCCACAAAACCATCTCCTTTTGTAAGAACTGGTTTGAAAACTTCAGTAATTGCAGTTTCAGAAATTGAAGCTGTTCCTCTAGAAATGCGAATTTCATATTGTGCTAATTTTGCATCAGTTTCTACTTCAAGGATATAATTTCCTTCTGGAAAAGCATTCAGATCGTAAGTTCTGTTGAAAGTTCCGTTTGAAGTAATTTTCTCGTCGAAAAGCGTTTCATTGTCTTTACCATAAATTGATAAATTAATATTCTTAGCTTCATTGATAGAAAAACTTACCGTTTTCCCTTTTTCGCTCTTCACTTTTAGTGAAAAATCTTTCTCATTTGCACGCACACCAAAAGCAGTTAAAAACACCGCTATAATCAAACTGATTTTCATTAAATTTTTCATAGTTGTAAGTTTATTGGTTGAACAATAATTTTATACTGCTAAATTAGAAATACAATACGTTCATCGCCACTTCTATATTTTCTTATTTGTATGCTATATTAACTTTACTATATCGTTATAGTGTTAAAAAAGGTAATAAAACATATTTTATGGCTAATTTTGAATACTCCAAATAAAAAATTATGAAGACATTAAAACCGAGTTTTGAAGTTATTGAGCCATCGTTCGGAAGCTCCTTTTATTATTCGAAATATGTTGAAAATGAAAACAATAAAGCGCACGTTTGGCATTATCATCCCGAAATTGAGCTCGTTTTTGTAAACGGAGGAACTGGAAAGCGACAAATTGGAAGTCACGTTTCTTATTATACAGATGGTGATTTGATTTTAATCGGGAGCCATTTGCCACATTGCGGTTTCACGGATGATCATACCGGAAATAAAAATGAGACAGTAATTCAGATGAAACCCGATTTTTTGGGAAATAATTTTTTGGTTTTACAGGAAATAAAAGGAATTCAAGAGTTATTTCTCCAAGCAAAGGGTGGAATTGCGTTCAGCGGTCAAACCAAAATTTCAGTTGGGAAAAAAATTGAATTGATGGAAAATCAGCAACCTTTTGAACGACTTTTGACTTTGTTAAGCGTTTTAAAAGACTTGGAATTTTCTAAAGAGTATAAGATTTTAAATGCAGCGGGTTTTGCAATTGAAACCCAAGTTCAAGACAATGATCGAATTAATATGATTTTTAATTATGTTAAAGATCATTTTCAAGAACAGATAAGTCTGGAAGTTGTAGCGGAAATGGCAAGCATGACGGTTCCATCTTTTTGCAGGTATTTCAAGAAAATTACGAAAAAGACTTTTACAAGATTTGTAAACGAATATCGAATAGTTCATGCCTCAAAGCTTTTAGCCGAAAAGCCAATCGGAATTGCGGATATTTGCTTTGAAAGTGGCTTCAACAATTTCAGCCATTTCAATAAATTATTCAAGGAATTCACAGGAAAAAGCGCTTCGCAATACCGACAAGAATTAAAATCAGTAATAAAATAAGCCACGAATTCACGAATTTTTTCTACAGCAATTGTAAAATTTATTCGTGAATTCGTGGCTAAAAAATATTTATTCCTGCAATAAAATATCCAAAATCGTAATTGCAGCTTCACTGATTTTAGTCCCAGGACCAAAAACAGCAACAGCACCGGCATCAAATAAATACTGATAATCTTGCGCTGGAATTACGCCACCAACAATTACCATAATATCTTCACGGTCATATTTTTTCAACTCTTCAATTACTTGAGGAACTAAAGTTTTATGTCCAGCAGCCAAAGAAGAAACGCCCAAAATATGCACGTCATTTTCAACAGCCTGTTTTGCAGCTTCCGCCGGAGTTTGAAATAACGGACCAATATCAACGTCAAAACCAACATCGGCATAACCAGTTGCAACCACTTTTGCACCGCGGTCATGGCCGTCTTGTCCCATTTTTGCAATCATAATTCTTGGTCGGCGACCTTCGTTTGCAGCAAATTCGTCTGCCTTTTGCTTTGCGGTTGCAAAACTTTTATCGTCTTTAATTTCTTTGCTGTACACGCCACTAAAAGATTTAATTTGCGCTTTATATCTTCCGAAAACAGTTTCTAATGCATCGCTGATTTCGCCCAAAGTTGCTCTTTCTCGCGCTGCATTTACTGCTAATTCCAATAAATTTCCTTCACCTGACTTTGCAGATTCAGTCAATTTATTCAAAAGTTCTTTTACTTTCTCCGTATTTCTTGAAGCTTTAATTTTATCCAATTGTTCCAATTGCTGTCTGCGAACCATCTGATTATCTACATCTAAAATATGCAACGGATCTTCTTTTTCTAATCTGTATTTGTTTACGCCAACAATAATATCTTGGCTTGAGTCAATTCTTGCTTGTTTTCTTGCGGCGGCTTCTTCAATTCTTAATTTCGGAATTCCGGCTTCAATGGCTTTTGTCATCCCGCCTAATTCTTCCACTTCTAGAATTAATTCCCAAGCTTTTTTGGTAATTTCATCCGTAAGTTTTTCTACGTAATAACTTCCTGCCCAAGGATCAACTGTTTTGGTAATTTTTGTTTCTTCTTGCAAAAAAATCTGCGTATTTCTAGCAATTCTTGCTGAGAAATCTGTAGGCAAAGCAATCGCTTCGTCTAAAGCATTTGTGTGTAAAGATTGTGTTCCTCCAAAAGCAGCAGCCGATGCTTCAATGGCTGTTCGCGCCACGTTATTAAAAGGATCTTGCTCGGTCAAACTCCAGCCCGAAGTCTGGCAATGCGTTCTCAAAGCCAAAGATTTTTCATCTTTCGGATTAAATTGCTTCAAAAGTTTTGCCCAAAGCATTCGTCCGGCTCGCATTTTTGCAATTTCCATAAAATGATTCATCCCGATGGCCCAAAAGAAAGATAGGCGAGGAGCAAACTCATCGATTTTCATTCCCGCAGCCAAACCCGTTCTGATGTATTCCAAACCATCTGCTAAAGTGTAAGCCAACTCAATATCGGCGGTTGCTCCAGCTTCCTGCATGTGATATCCAGAAATTGAAATCGAGTTGAATTTCGGCATTTTTTTACTCGTAAAATCAAAAATATCAGCAATGATTTTCATCGAAGGCGTCGGCGGATAGATGTAGGTATTCCGAACCATAAATTCCTTTAAAATATCATTTTGAATTGTTCCCGAAAGCAATTCTGGTTTTACGCCTTGTTCTTCTGCAGCAACAATATAAAAAGCCATAATCGGCAAAACCGCACCGTTCATCGTCATCGAAACCGACATTTCATCCAAAGGAATTTGGTCAAAAAGCACTTTCATATCTTCGACAGAATCAATGGCAACACCAGCTTTTCCTACATCTCCAACAACACGTTCGTGATCAGAATCATAACCGCGATGCGTTGGCAAATCAAACGCAATGGAAAGTCCTTTTTGTCCTGCGGCAAGATTTCTTCTATAGAAAGCATTACTTTCTTCAGCTGTTGAAAATCCGGCATATTGGCGGACAGTCCAGGGACGGCGGACATACATTGTGGAATAAGGGCCTCGTAAATTTGGAGCAAAACCGGCTCCGAATTCCAAATGTTCCAAACCTTGAATGTCTTCTTCAGAATAAATTTTCTTCAGCTCAATTCCTTCCGCAGTCAAGAAATTTTCTTCTTCTGAACTTTTGGTTTTTGGTTTTTGGCTATTGCCTAGCTTTATATGTTGGATGTTTTTTCTTTTCATTTTTTATTTAATTTCTTTCAAGCCAATTTTTAGCATCTCTAGAAGTATGGTAAACCGCATTAATAATAATGAGTTTGTCATTTATTTCGTAGTGAATTAAATAAGGAAATTTTTCAACTTTGCAGACTCTAAAATCATCATACCTAATTTGGAAAATCATCGGATTCTTCTTAATAATTTGAATTTCTTTTTTCAGAGCTTCGTTAAATCGTTCGGCTAACTTTTTATTTAAAGATTTATAAGAAAAATTAATTTCTCGGATGTCTTGAACAGCGTGAGGCAGGATTATTAGATTATAGCTCATCTTCAATTTGCTTCATGGCTTCATCAAAATCTAAACCAATCGAAGGATTTTTTAAGTATCCAGCACTTCGTTCCCTAACTTGGTCTATTTGCCATTGCGGAATTGAAAGTTCCTTGTTTTGAGCTGGTAAAATAATTACGTCAACTTCTTCAGAATTGAAATCATCAGGTAAAGTGATGCTTATTTTATGATTTTTTACCTTCACAGTTTGTCTAATCGCTTCCATAATTATTTATTTTAGAGTCAAATATAGTGAAATCTATTGAGCTTCTTTTTCAGTTTCCAAACGTTCCATTTCCATTTTTTCAGCCAATCTTTTTTCAATAATTGGTGAAACTAAAGTTTTTCTTGGCTTTGATTTTACAAATGGAAAAAGTTCTAAATCGTGACTCATTCTATCATTTTTATTCGGATATTTATTTGTTCCTAATAAAATTTCTTTGCCTGAATCAAATAATTCCTGTTCTTTTGAAGCGCTTTCCTGAATTTTTCTTTGGATGGTTCCTTCAATTAATTGGGTGATAAAACCGCCATTTGCTTCAATATCTTTAAGCAATACCAATGCTTTTTCAGACAATTGCTGTGTCAGATTTTCGATATAATAACTTCCGTCAGCCGGATTTCCTACTTTGTCAAAATAACTTTCATGCTTTAAAACAAGCAATTGATTTCGAGAAATTCTATCGCCAAATTCATTGTCTTTGTGATATAAAGCGTCGTAAGCCAAATTTGAAACTGCATCAGCACCACCTAAAATTGCACTCATGCATTCAGTTGTAGTGCGAAGCATATTTACATTATAATCATACAAAGTTTTATTTCTCTTCGTAGGAATCGCCAAAATATGACAATCCAAATCATAATCATATTCTTTTGCAATCAAATCAAAAAGCAGTCGTAACGAACGCAATTTTGCAATTTCAAAAAAGTAATTGGTTCCAACGGCAACTTGCAACACAATCGGTTTTGAGATTGTCGCAATTCGGTTGAAATATTCATTTGTATGTGCTAAAATGTAAGCAATTTGCTGAACACTATTTGCTCCAGCATTTTGATACAAACTTCCATCAATACTTAAAAAATTTATATTTTGGCAAGAAATGGAAATCGTATTTAAAATATCAAAATCAGAATCTAAGTTTTTATGCCAATTTCCTTCTTTGGCTAAATTCCCGATTGGATCGATTTGCACAAATAATTGCGCATTTCTATTTTTTGCAATCGTATCAATCCTCTTTACGAAATCGATTGAAAGAAATGATAAATGAAAGTAAACTGCAGTTTTTTCCAAAGGAAGTTTTTCCAATAGTTTTTCTACGTCAATTTCCTCTTCAATAGTAAAACGGATGCTTTCAGCGCCACGGTTTAAAGTTTCCAGAGCACGACCGATCGATTTGTCCAAATCATGGACAAAAATATCTTGTGTAATTCTAAAAGATTGGGTTTGAGAATGAACTGAAATTGGAGTTTCAAATTCATCAATATGATAAAAAGGCTTGACTTTTATGCCTTCCGGACTTTCCCAAAGTAGCGTTTCATTGTAATCGGCTCCTTTGAGCTCATACTGAATCTGCTGTTTCCATTGCTTGGAAGAAACGGGATTGAAATCGTCAAATAAATTTTCGGCCATTTTTTAGATTTTTAGACTGCTTAGATTCTAGATCCCAGTTAACTTTGATGATTAAAGCGATTTGCTTTTCACAACTTCTTCTTCGGGCAAATCATCTTCAAATTCAATGATGTAAATATCTTCACTATCGCGTTTCATATAATATTTTTCGCGAGCGTATTTTTCAATCTGGTCTGGATTTTTGAGTAATTTTATTTTCTCTTCATCCAGTTTTATTTCGTCTTGGTAATATTTTTTATTGTCTTCAAATTCTTGAATTTCCTTGTCTAAAACACGACTATCCAAGTAAGAATAATTATCTAAAAACAACATCCAAACGATAAAAAACGCCATGACAAGAAAATACCTGTTTCCGAGAAATCTCAAGATTGGATAACGGCCGACAATATTTCTTAATGGGTTTTTCATGTTTTCGTCCTATAAAAATAGGTATAATATTATAGAATTCGCTGATTAATTACGGCACGAACCACATCGATGGCTACCGTATTGTATTTGTCATTCGGAATAATAATGTCTGCAAAAGCCTTTGTTGGCTCAATAAATTGCTCATGCATCGGCTTCAAAGTATTTTGGTATCTATTCAGAACCTCTTCCATGTCGCGTCCTCTTTCAGCAATATCGCGTTTTAGACGGCGAATCAATCTCTCGTCAGAATCGGCATGAACGAAAATTTTGATGTCAAACATATCACGCAATTCCGGATTTGCCAAAATCAAAATGCCTTCCACAATCATCACTTTTCTTGGATGCGTATTAATGGTATCGTCTGTCCTGTTGTGTGTTACGAACGAATACACAGGCTGTTCTACATTATTTCCTGCTTTTAATTCTTTCAATTGTGCCACCAAAAGTTCAAAATCAATAGCTCGAGGATGGTCAAAATTAATAAGAGCGCGCTCGTCAAAACTCAATCCGTGGTTTTCTCTGTAATAAGAATCCTGCGAGATAATTCCCACTTCGGCTTGTGGTAATTCGTTCATAATCTGCTGGACAACAGTTGTTTTTCCACTTCCGGTTCCTCCGGCAATTCCAATAATAAGCATAAAAGTTGTGTTATGTTTTCTTAAGGCAAAAATAGAAATTATATTGAGAGTGTTTTTCGTTTTTTTAGTAAATGTTTTAACAGTGATTCTGACCAAGTTATCTGAAATGTTTTTTTAGTTGCAAAAATGGTTTTTCAATTAACTTATAAGAGATAATGCTGGCAATAATTGTAAATGATAAAGTGATAACTATAAATAATGCAGCATTTCCAGCTTCATCAATTGGAAGCTTCATTTTTTCAAAAATTTTAATAAAAAGGTTAATGATAATGGTATGTGTAAGATAAAGTCCATACGTATAAATACCGAGCTTGCTAAAAATGTTGGTGTCACTCACCTTAATTCTGTTATTTTCAGGAAGAATTATGAATAATAAGGTAGAAAATAATAGTCCGAAAAAAATCGGTTCGATCAGATTCTTAAAAGGAAAATCAAAATTTGGCGATAGTATGACATACATTGCCGTAAGAAAGATAATAGCTATTTTATAGAATAACGGAATAGTATTGATGAAATTAACAGTTGCGTTTTCTTTCTGAACAAATAACAAAGCTGGAATTGCGCCAAAGGCAAAATAATCAAAATTGGTAAATACGTCTAAAAATACCAAATCATTATGATAAAAAATAAGTCTTGAAATAGTAGCAATTACAATAGCTGCGATAATCAAAAACCGCACGTTTTTTAATTTCGTAAAATAAAGCGCCGTTCCCCAAATCAGATAAAAATGCTCCTCTACACACAATGACCACATAACCCGAAGCGGTGAAACATTGGGAAAGTTACCAGAAAAAATCATCTTGTAATTTTCTAAGAAAAAGATAGAAACTAGCCAATTTGGAGCATATCCTTCAGAAGAATTTTCAAACCCTATTAAAATTACAGGAGTAAGGAAGGCAAACAAAATCATGACATAATACAATGGCCAGATTCTAAGAATTCGCCTAGACATAAAATTCTTGAAATTAATGTTTCCTGTTTCTTGTTTTTCTTGCAAAATAACATACGTAATTAAAAAACCGCTTAGCACGAAAAAGAAATAGACGCCAATTTCACCTCCAGCTTTTATGAAATTAAAAAAAGGAAATGCAATTATTGGAAGATGCAGTAAAAACACCTTGAAGAAAGCAAAAAAACGGAAAAAGTCAAATGTGTGGAACTTTTTACGGCTCATAATTTGCAGAATTTAATGGCTAAAATAGCAATTTATAAATGATGTTCTAAAATTTGGAACATATCCCGCCAAAAAGAATTTTACTTTGGATTATTTTTATGACCAAATTTTTAAAGATTTCGTAAATTGCACACCTAAAATCGACAGATATTTTAATATGGAACAAGCAAAACCTTATATTCCTAAAAATAAAGTAAGAATTGTAACCGCAGCAGCACTTTTTGACGGACATGATGCTGCCATTAACATAATGCGAAGAATCATCCAGTCAACGGGTGTTGAAGTAATACATTTGGGTCACGACAGAAGTGTGGAAGAGGTTGTAAATACAGCCATTCAAGAAGATGCAAATGCAATCGCAATGACTTCTTATCAAGGTGGTCACAACGAATATTTCAAATATATGTATGACTTGCTGAATGAAAAAGGAGCAGGACATATCAAGATTTTTGGCGGCGGCGGCGGCGTAATTCTTCCAGATGAAATCAAGGAATTACAAGATTACGGAATTACAAGAATTTATGCTCCTGATGACGGACGTGAATTGGGTTTGCAAGGAATGATTAATGATTTGGTTCAGAAATCGGACTTTCCAATCGGAGATAAATTAAATGGAGAAGCCAAACATTTGGAGGAAAAAAATCCAACGGCAATTGCCCGCGTAATTTCTTCTGCTGAAAATTTTCCAGAAATTGCTAAGGAAACTTTAGATACGATTCACAAGCAAAATGAAACGAGTAAAATTCCAGTTTTGGGTATTACCGGAACCGGTGGAGCAGGAAAATCTTCTTTGGTGGATGAATTGGTTAGAAGATTTCTAATCGATTTTCCAGAGAAAACTATCGGTTTGATTTCTGTCGATCCCTCGAAAAGAAAAACAGGTGGTGCTTTATTAGGAGATAGAATCCGAATGAATGCAATAAACAATTCTCGTGTTTACATGCGTTCGTTGGCGACTCGTCAATCAAATTTGGCTTTGTCAAAATATGTTGCTGAAGCGATCCAGGTTTTGAAAGCGGCGAAATACGACATTATCATCCTTGAAACTTCTGGAATCGGGCAATCGGATACGGAAATCATGGACCATTCTGATGTTTCATTATACGTAATGACGCCAGAATTTGGAGCCGCAACACAATTGGAAAAAATTGACATGCTTGATTTTGCAGATTTGGTAGCCATTAATAAATTTGACAAAAGAGGTTCTTTGGATGCTTTGCGCGATGTGAAGAAACAATTCCAAAGAAATCATAATCTTTGGGATGCGAATCCAGATGATTTGCCAGTTTTCGGGACAATTGCTTCGCAGTTCAACGATCCAGGAATGAACACGCTTTATAAAGCAATTATGGATAAGATTGTAGAAAAAACCGAATCTGATTTGGTTTCTACCTTTGAAATTACGCGTGAAATGAGCGAGAAAATTTTCGTGATTCCTCCTCACAGAACACGCTATCTTTCTGAAATTGCAGAAAATAATAGAAAATATGATGCAACTGCTTTGACGCAACAGCAAGTCGCTCAAAAATTATACGGAATCTTCAAAACTATTGAATCGGTTTCAGGTAAAAAGCCTGAGATTAAAAAAGTAGGAATCAACGATGAAACTGTTTATAAAAGTGCTATAGAAGGAGAAGACGAAAACAGAATCTTCCTGAATTTACTTTTAAACCAATTCGATAAAGTGAAGATGGATTTAGATCCATACAACTGGGAAATCATCCTGACTTGGGCCGAAAAAGTAAACAAATACAAAAATCCGGTCTATACTTTTAAAGTACGTGACAAGGAAATAAAAATTGCAACGCACACAGAATCGTTGTCGCATTCACAGATTCCAAAAGTCGCTTTGCCGAAATACGAAGCTTGGGGCGATATCTTAAAATGGAACCTGCAAGAAAATGTTCCTGGAGAATTTCCTTTTACGTCTGGATTGTATCCTTTCAAAAGAGAAGGCGAAGATCCGTCAAGAATGTTTGCTGGAGAAGGTGGTCCAGAAAGAACCAACAAGCGTTTCCATTATGTGAGTGCTGGTTTGCCTGCAAAACGTTTGTCAACGGCTTTTGATAGTGTGACTTTATACGGAAATGATCCGCATTTACGTCCGGATATTTATGGGAAAATTGGCAATGCCGGAGTTTCTATTTGTTGTTTGGATGATGCGAAGAAATTATATTCAGGTTTCAATTTGGCGCATCCGCTGACTTCTGTGAGTATGACCATCAATGGTCCGGCTCCGATGTTGCTTGGATTTTTTATGAATGCGGCGATTGATCAGCAGTGCGAAATTTACATCAAGGAAAATAATCTTGAAGATGAAGTGGAAGCGGTCATTCATGAGATTTACAAGAAAAAAGGTTTGGACAGACCGAAATATAACGGCGATCTTCCAGAAAGTAACAATGGTTTAGGCTTGATGCTTTTGGGTGTTACTGGAGATTTAGTTTTGCCGAAAGAAGTTTACGAAGAAATCAAAATAAGAACGCTTTCGCAAGTTCGTGGAACGGTTCAAGCGGATATTTTAAAAGAAGATCAAGCGCAGAATACTTGTATTTTCTCTACGGAATTTGCCTTGAGATTGATGGGCGACGTTCAGGAATATTTTATTACGAACAACATCAGAAACTTCTATTCGGTTTCGATTTCAGGCTATCATATCGCGGAAGCAGGAGCGAATCCAATCACGCAATTGGCGTTCACTTTGGCAAATGGTTTCACTTACGTGGAATATTACTTGAGCCGTGGCATGGACATCAATGATTTTGGACCAAACTTATCCTTTTTCTTCTCAAACGGAATCGATCCTGAATATGCAGTGATTGGCCGTGTGGCGAGAAAAATTTGGTCGAAAGCCTTGAAAAATAAATATGGAGCAAACGAAAGAGCCCAGATGTTGAAATACCATATTCAAACTTCTGGTCGTTCGTTGCATGCCCAAGAGATTGATTTCAATGATATTCGTACGACTTTGCAGGCTTTGTATGCAATTTATGACAACTGTAACTCGTTGCATACCAATGCTTATGATGAAGCAATTACAACGCCAACGGAAGAATCGGTTCGTCGCGCAATGGCCATCCAGTTGATCATCAACAAGGAATTAGGTCTAGCGAAAAACGAAAATCCAATTCAAGGTTCATTCATTATCGAAGAATTGACGGATTTGGTGGAAGAAGCTGTTCTATTAGAATTCGACAGAATTACCGAAAGAGGAGGCGTTCTTGGTGCAATGGAAACCATGTATCAGCGTTCGAAAATTCAAGAGGAAAGTATGTATTATGAAATGCTGAAACACACGGGCGAATTCCCGATTATCGGCGTGAATACCTTTTTGAGTTCAAAAGGTTCTCCAACAGTAATTCCTGCGGAAGTGATTCGTGCGAGTGAAGAAGAGAAGCAATTCCAGATTCAGACTTTGGATAGTTTACACAAATTTCACGCAGATAAAACGCAGGAACAGTTGGGAATTATTCAAGATGTGGCGATTAACAATAAAAACATTTTTGCCCAATTGATGGAAGCTACAAAGATTTGTTCTTTGGGAGAAATTACTTCTTCATTGTTTGAAGTTGGCGGACAGTATAGAAGGAATATGTAATTCTGGAAAATAGAAATACAGAAAAAGACCTTTCGAAAGAGAGGTCTTTTGTTTTAAACAACTATTTTTGCAACGTAATGTATAATCCAAATAAACCAAAATATGAATTACCATCTAGAAATTATCAAGCATTTAGAAAATAAAACTTTCGACTTATTCCTGCAATGGAGTACAATGCAAGAAGACAATCTGCGAATTAAAATTATGAAAGCCATCGAAGATGTTTTTACAGAAATAGCAGTTATTTCTGGAAAAGACCCAAATGAAAATACAGAGTTGCAAGCGTTAATTTCCAATAGGATGGAATTTGAAAAATTTTCTAGCTTAAAGAAAAAAACAGAGGATGCGATTAAGATTGTAAAAGAAAAGATGGACCTTACGGATAAAAAAATTGAAGACCATATAGAGTTTTCTCGTGATCATGTCATTGAAGCCATCGTAAAAAATATGCATCATGCTCAAGAAATGCAGGAATTGGCAGATCGAATGATAGATTTTGAAAAGAAAACAGGAACTTTTGACTTTAATAATTGGAAAGAAATTTTATGAATTTCTAATTCCGCTAGCTGATTTTCCGACATAAATAATATTCCTTAAAAAGAAATAAGTCCTCGAAAATGAAAGACCTTAAAAAAGAACTAGAGCGTTACGCCAAAAACAATTATACAAAATCAGAAACAATCGAAAGATTAAAACATGATGGTTTTGATATTTCTGAAATAAATGCGCACATGGCAGACCAGTTAGACGAAGCGCAAGACCGCATTTTCTTGAACATGTTTTACTTTTTTCCAACTTTCGTTTACCTTTTATCTTTGGTTGTACTTTCAATGTTGGGCATGAGCGCTTTTGAAAACTATGCATTTAAAGGTCTGAGTTTTTTGGCTTTGATTGCTGTTGTTTTTACGACTTATAACTATTATAGAGAAAAAGCAAACATCATTCTTGTGGTTGCTTTTTTGCTTTATTCAGGCCTTGCTTTTTTGATTTATGCATTGGTAATGCGAATCAGCACGGGTTTGGAAATCCCACTTTTAAATTATTATACTATAATTCCGTCGGCAATAATTATATTTTTTATGGCACGAGCCAATTACAGCTATTACAAAGAAGTAAAGACCAGATAAACCTCTTTGCAATATAGAAATTGACAAAATCAATGCCGATTCCAACATAAAAACCAACATTTTTTACTTAAAAAATCATTCTGCATAATTATAATCTTAATTCAGAAACATCTCTGTAAATGAGTCGATGTTGTTGATATTAAGTCCCATTTTTCTAGGGTAAAAACCGCTTATCAAGTATCTTTGTAGAAGGCCAATTAAAAATCCTTTCTATGGAAAATCTTGATGCTGCCAGAATGCAAATGGCATTCACGTTAATCTTTCATATTGTTTTTGCCTGTATTGGAATGGTAATGCCGTTCTTCATGGTAATTTCCCACTACAAATTCCTCAAAACCCGAAACCCAGTTTTTCTGTCCTTGACCAAATCTTGGCAAAAAGGCGTGGCAATTTTCTTCGTAACCGGAGCCGTTTCCGGAACTGCATTATCCTTTGAATTAGGCCTGTTATGGCCCGAATTCATGAAACACGCGGGTCCGATTATTGGAATGCCATTCTCTCTCGAAGGCGCGGCTTTTTTCATAGAAGCTTTGGCATTAGGATTTTATCTCTACGGATGGAATAAAATTCCAGAAAAATTTCACTGGTTCACCGGAATCATCGTCGGGGTTTCAGGCGTTTTATCTGGAATATTGGTCGTTTCAGCAAACAGCTGGATGAACGCGCCGTCTGGTTTTGATTACATTGACGGAAAATTTTTAAATATCGATCCCGTAAAAGCTTTTTTAAATCCGGCTTGGTTTACACAGGCTTTGCACATGACTTTGGCGGCTTTTGCTGCGACCAGTTTTGCCGTTGCCGGAATTCATGCTTACCAAGTTTATAAAAATCGAAATGTAATTTTACACAAAGCCGCTTTTAAAATTGCCATTAGCATCGGAGCCGTTGCCGCTTTGTTGCAACCAATAAGTGGTGATCTTTCGGCAAAAGATATTGCACAAAGACAGCCTGCAAAACTCGCCGCTTTAGAAGCGCATTACACTACTGAAAAAGGCGCACCGCTTTATATCGGAGGAATTGTCAATGAAGAAACCCAAGAAGTGTCTTATAAAATTGAAATCCCTAAAATGCTGTCCTTTATGTCTTTCGGAGATTTTGATGCTGAGGTAAAAGGCTTGAATGATTTCCCGAAGGAAAACCGTCCGCCAGTTGCCATCACGCATTATGCTTTTCAGCTAATGGTTGGCTTAGGAACGCTGATGCTTTTTTCAGGAATCTTTTATTTTATAAGTCTGAAGAAAACCAAGTGGCAAGAAAATAAAAAATACTGGCTGTTTTTCGCCTGCCTCGCGCCAACAGGATTTCTAGCACTTGAAGCGGGTTGGATTGTTACAGAAGTGGGTCGCCAGCCGTGGATTATCCACAATGTCATGCGAACAAAAGATGCCGTGACGCCAATGCCTGGAATGATTTATAGTTTTTACATGTACGTTTTACTATACACCGTTTTGGCTGTGGCCGTGACTTGGCTGATGAGTCGTCAAATAAAAGTGCTGAACAATTCTAAAATTTAGGCTATGTTGTACGTTGTCTTATTCTTTACTGTTTTTTCGTTTTTTCTTTACGTTCTTTTGGGCGGCGCCGACTTTGGAGCAGGAATTCTAGAACTTTTTTCTTCCAAAGAAAATAAAAAAGTGATTAAAAAAACAGTTTACAGTGTCATGGGACCAGTTTGGGAAGCGAATCACATTTGGATTATCATTTTAATCGTAATTCTGTGGATTGCCTTTCCAGCTTACTATAATATTTTAGTGGTGTATCTTCACATTCCGCTGACGTTGGTTTTGCTCGGAATTACGCTTCGCGGCGTTGCTTTTGTCTTTCGTCATTATGACGCTGTGAAAGATAAATCGCAGTTGCTTTATGACAAGATGTTTGAGTTTTCGTGTTTGGTGACGCCAATATTTCTCGGAATGACTTTTGGAGCTTTGCTCAGTGGCAATATTTCTTTGATGGGAAATAATCCGGATGGTGATTTTTCGACTTATTTTATTGATCCGTGGCTAAATCCTTTTCCAATTGTTATCGGTTTGTTTTTTGCAGCGCTTTGTACTTTTCTTGCCGCTACTTTTTTAATAGGCGAAGTCAATCAAGAAAATAGAAAACTTTATATAAGAAAAGCCACAATTGCCACTTATGCCGTAGTCGTTCTCGGACTTATAGTTTTGATCGTAGGTTTTACAGGAAACCACGCCTTCGTTTTAGATTTCGTAAATAATTACAATGCGATTGGACTAGTAGTTTTTTCGGCCATATTGTTATTTCCTTTGTGGTACAGCATCCGAAAAGGAGAACATATCTTGTGCCGATTTTTCGCCGGACTTCAAGTTCTATTGATTATTTCTGCAGCGCTTTTGGCTCATTATCCTGATATTATAATTACGGATAAAGGTTCGATCAGTCTTTTAGAGAATGTAGCTCCAGATAAAGTAATCGAGGTTTTGGGAATTTCTCTTATAATCGGAGGCGTTTTGATTCTTCCAGGACTTTTCCATCTTCTCAAATCTTTTAAGATGATTAAGATTTTGGACAATGAAGAGTAGATCATGAGATCCATCTTTTCTTATTCCTAAAAACGTTTGCTATCATTTACATTACATTATAAGTCGCTATTTATAAATTTAAGCTAAATTATAATCAAAGCAAGAATTATTTTGGAATAAAATAGATATTTAAAATTTTAATAGTTTGATTTACAGTGTTTTAATTTAGTTGTTTTTAGCTTCTTGTAATCTTGTAAACTAAGTGTGTAATCATGTAAGAAACATCCTCGAAATTTGGAGTAATATTGTAATGAATTTACAGGCTGGGGGGCTTATAAGTTTTATAGTTATTGAAGTAAGTATAATATGAATGAGTAAAGAGAGGTACAGCAATGTGCCTCTTTTTTTTATAGTTTTATTCGAGGTTTTGTAAGTTATTCTACTCGTAAAAATTACTTATCTCCTTCAAGTCTTTTTACAATAACTTCCCGAAGTTTATCTTGATATTCATCACCCCAAAGCCCGAGCTGGTTTATAATTGGCAGTAAAGTCATTCCAAAATCGGTTAAACTGTATTCCACTTTTGGAGGCATCTGTTCAAAAATCTTCTTGGTTACCAATTCATGCTGTTCCAATTCCTTAAGTTGCATTTCTAGAACCCTGCGAGAAGCAGAAGGTATTTTTCGTTGCAGTTCGCTCGGACGCTTATGGCCTTCGTTTATAAAATAAAGCAGGCGCATTTTCCACTTTCCATAAAGTATTTCGCCGATGAGGTCAAGACCACAGTCTAATGTGATGGGAATCTTTCTTTGATACATAGCACAAATATAATTCATTGTTTGTTACTAAATCATAGCGAGAAATTTATCCGTATGCAATTCGTTTTTCCGTTATTGTCTGTTTCCATGTTTAGTCAGAACTTTGCTGAAAATAATATATTCATGGAAAATTTTAATTTTAATAATGAGCTGTCGGGAAAAATTGCATTGGTAACCGGCGGTACAAAAGGTGCAGGAAAAGCAATTGCTGAAAGGCTTTTAAAAGCAGGTGCCAAAGTCATTGTCACGGCAAGAAATAAACCAGAATCAGCAAACGATTTTGATTTCATAAGTGCCGATTTGAGCAAACCTGACGGAACTTCAAAAGTAATTGCAACAATAGCAGAAAAATATGGAAACATTGATATTCTGGTTAATAATCTAGGAGGTTCTGATGCTTCAGGTGGTGGTTTTGAAGCGCTGAACGATGAAGATTGGAATGCAGGCAGCGTTGCAGTCAAATCTCTTGGCGCCGATTCGCTTGGATAAAGGATTATTGCCAGGAATGCTTAAAAAAGGCAAAGGCGTAATTATCCATATTGCGTCCATCCAAGGAAAGTTGCCGTTGCACGAATCGACGCTTGCCTACGCAACTGCAAAAGCAGGATTAATCAATTACAGCAAGGGATTGTCAAAAGAAGTTTCTCCAAAAGGAGTAAGAGTTTTGACCGTTTCTCCAGGCTGGATAAATACGGAAGCTTCCATAAGAATGATGGAACGCTTAGCACAAAGTTCAGGTAGCACAATCGAAGAAGCGACTCAAAGTGTAATGGATGCTTTGGGAGGAATACCGATGGGAAGGCCAGCATTTCCTAAAGAAGTGGCAGAATTGGTAGGATTTCTAGTTTCGCCAAGGGCAAATTACCTCACTGGCACAGAATATATAATTGACGGAGGCACTATTCCAACAATTTAATTTTTAAAACTAAAAAAACATGAACATACCAAAAGTAATATCCGATTTAATCGAAGCGCAAAACAATAGCAACAGCAAAGCTTTTTCAGATTTGTTTTCTGAAAATGCAATTGTAAAAGATGAAGGGCATATTTATGAAGGAAAAGAAGCCGTTAAAAAATGGAATGAAGCTACAAATGAAAAATATGCTCCGAAGATTAAGCCTCTAAAAATAGAAAATGAAGAAAGCAAAACTTTAGTTTCTATGGAAGTTTCGGGTAATTTTAATGGCAGTCCAGCAGTTTTAAAATATTATTTCGAGTTGGAAGAGGAGATGGTTATAAAACTAGAAATTCTATAAAGCTAAAAGAAGTTTCATCCCTTCAGTACTTTAATAAAATAGGGAGAATCGTTCCATTTTATTTTTTTGTATTTGATTTCTTGCTTCATCGAATCGGGAAGGCTGGTCCAAATAACTTCACTCATTTTCTCCAAAAGCAGTTTTCGTGAAAAAGTATCAGACACCACAAGGCTTATTTCACGAACTGGTTTTGGTTCTTTAAACGGCTTGAAATAAGTGCTGTCCTTCTCATTTAAAATAGAAAGTTCAGGAATTATGGCAAAGCCAAGTTGCGCACGTACTAAATTTTTTAAAGTTTCAATCGAACTGATATCATAAGAAAACTGTTGCATCAACCGCGGATTTCCTTTGATGTCGCAAATTTCTAGCAATTGGGCATTATAGCAATATTCATTTTGGAGCAATAGCAATTCGGGTTTGTCGCTAGATTGCATTTCATAAAAATCGGCATTTGCCATCGGATGATTTTTGTTTAAATAAGCCACAAAAGGTTCTTTAAACACTGGATATTCTCTAAGATTTGCATTTCCAGTTGGCGTGGCCATCAATGCGATATCAATGGCACCAGTTTCTAAATCCTGCATCAATTGCACGGTAGAAGATTCCTTGATAATAAAATGCATTTTTGGCGCTGCGTTTTTCATTGCTTGGATAAATAGCGGAATGAGATAAGGCGAAAGTGTCGCAATTACGCCTAACTTTACTTCACCTTCAAGCACATTCTTTTCTGTGATGATAAAATCACGAATTTCATTTACTTCCTTCAAAATCTTTTTTGCCCTACGGATAATCTCAATTCCGAGTACTGTTGGCGTCAACGGTACTTTTGTACGATCAAATATTTTGATTCCTATTTCTTCTTCTACATTTTTTAATTGCGTCGTAAGTCCGGGTTGACTGACCATGCATACTTCTGCAGCTCTTGCAAAATGGCGTTCTTCGTCAAGCGCTACAATATATTTTAATTGCTGGATAGTCATGCTATATAATTTGAAGTTATAAAGGTAAAAAATTATTAATTTGATTTATGTATATTGTTGCCGTAAATTTGTCTTATCAAAATGGAGTCAGGCAATAGGCAAAAGCAAATAAGCAAAAGCTTGATTTTTAGGAAATAAAAAATAAAATAGTCAAATAACATTTAAATCAAATTATCATGAAATTTACAAGAAGAGCAAACGCAAATTGGCAAGGTACAGGAATGGAAGGAAAAGGATTAATTTCTACACAAAGCACAACTTTAGACAAAGCAAACTTGTCTTTCAAAACAAGATTTGAAGAAGGCGTGGGGACAAATCCAGAAGAATTATTAGGCGCTGCACACGCAGGATGTTTCACAATGCAGTTGAGCTTTTTGCTGTCAGAAGCAGGATTCGTACCAACAAATTTAGATACAGTAGCAAAAGTAACTTTTGAAGACGGAACAATTACCACAATCGTTTTAGAATTGACTGGCGAAGTTCCTGGAATTTCTGAAGAAGATTTTCAAGCTACGGCTACAAAAGCAAAATCAATCTGTCCAATTTCAAAAGCAATCAATGCTGAGATTACTTTGGTAGCAAAATTGGTAGCATAAGTAAGATACATCTTTTATAAAAAGCCTTTCACTCGAAAGGCTTTTTTTTTATTTTAAAAAATCAATAATTTTTTTGTTCACCAATTTCGATTGATCAATAGTCAAGAAATGACCTGCATCTTTAATTTCTTCTGCTTTGCTTTTTGGCAGAAATTCTTTGGCTTTCTCAAGGCTATCTCCGGAGTTAATCACGTCATGATCGCCAACTAAAACCAAAACCGGAATGTTGAGGTTTTTCAAATCATCCTTTGAAAACGGAGTCATCTGCAACATGCTTGTATTAGATTTTGCAAATTTATTAGCCAGATAAAACTGCTGTTTGTAAAGCGTATCAATCTTTTCTGGATAAAACGAAAAGGCTTTCAAAGTTTTGTTTAACTTATTTTCATTCGGAAATAATTTCAGCATCAGTGCAGGCAATGCTTTTCTCTTGCTGTCAATAGTTTCAAAAGTCTGTGCCGGACTTAGCAAGGCGAGTTTGGTAATTCGGCTATTTTCTTGCGTTGCCAATAAAGTTCCAACCCAACCGCCACGGGAAGCGCCGACAACTTTAAACTTTTTTAAGTTGTAATGATCAAAGATTTCGTTATACCAAGTAATGACTTCGGTTTTATTCAAAGTTTCGCCACAAGAAACCGATTTACCAGGTTCCATTAAAAAATCAATGGCATAAATGCGATGATTTTTTGCAAGCGTTTCAATATTTGGGTACCACATCGTCGAACTGGCATCCATTCCGTGTAATAAAACCAAAGGTTCAGCGTTTTTTGGACCAGCAGTAATAATGTGCGCAATGCCATAACTGGTAATAATATCTTCTTCCTTAAAAGGAATTTTCCAAAGCTTTAAAGCATTATTATATGACTTTAAATAGTCGGTTTTATCCGTTTTCTTTTTAAAAACGTAATCGTCAATGCGGTCAGCTTTTGAAGCGCGACACCCTGTTAAAAGCAAAGCGAGAAATAGTATTAAAAGCAATTTTTGCATAGCGGTAGTTGGCAAATTTTTATTAAATATACTAAAAAGGTTGTTGAGAATCTAGGGATTTTGGTATAGAATTAACAGCCTTTTTTAGTTTGAAATTCATGCAAATCCTTATTTTGGATACAACTATAAGTAATTCGGTTCTTTTTGAAAATCATTTCTAGCGCAACTTTGTACTATTAATTAAAACACACAATTATGAGTACGATAAAAAAAGTGAAATTAGGAAGCGAAGGACTGATTGTTCCAAATATTGGATTGGGTTGCATGGGAATGTCAAAGATTGCCGGTGCTGATATTTATGGCAAAGCCGATGAAAAACAAGCGATTGCAACGATTCACCGTTCGTTAGAATTGGGAGGAAATTTTCTAGATACGGCTGATTTATATGGTCCGCTGGAAAATGAAAGATTGGTGGCAAAAGCGATTAAGGGAAATCGAGACAGCTATAAAATTGCCACAAAATTCGGATTTGAAATAGACGATAATGATCAATTAACTTGGAAATTTAACGGAAAGAAAGACTACGTAAAAAAAGCAGTAGAACGTTCGCTCAAAAATCTAGGAACAGATTTTATTGATTTGTATTATCTGCACCGCTTAGATCCAAATACGCCAATTGAAGAAACCGTTGGCGCCATGGCAGATTTAGTAAAAGAAGGAAAGGTGGGTTATATCGGACTTTCAGAAGTTTCATCAAATACTATAAAAAGAGCACACAAAATTCATCCCCTGACAGCTGTTCAAACCGAATATTCATTATTTGAAAGAACCGTGGAAGAAGCAGGAATTTTAAAAACGTTAGAAGAATTAGGTATCGGATTCGTAGCATATTCTCCACTGTCAAGAGGATTTTTTAACGGAGAAATCAAATCTCCAGATGATTTTGCAGCCGATGATTTCAGAAGATCAATTCCTCGTTTTCAAGGAGAAAATTTTTATAAAAATATAGAACTGCTCAAAGAAATTGAAAAATTGGCTATCGCTAAAGAAATCACGACTTCACAATTAGCAATTGCTTGGGTGGCCTCAAAAGGATTTTTGCCAATTCCTGGGACAAAAAGAGTGAAATATGTAGAAGAAAATATCGTTGGAGCAGGTATTCAATTATCTAGCGAAGAGTTGGGAAAACTAGACAAAATAGTGCCTTTGGGAACTTCAACTGGCGACCGATATGATGCTGTAAATATGCAGACAATCGATCAATAATATTTAATTTCTAAAAAAGGAAGAGTTATCTTTACTGGATAGCTTTTCCTTTTTTAAAATGGCACAATTATGAAAAAAGCAACAAACTTGCCCTATGTTTTTGAATCAATAACTGACTTGCATCGTGTTTTAGAACTTCCAAAACCTGAGCATCCATTGGTCAGCGTGGTGAATATGGAAAATATAAAATGTCATTTCGACGACCGATTTCAAAGCGTGGTTTACAATTTTTATTCGATTTGCATCAAGAAGAATTTTAAAGGAACGATGAAATACGGCCAGAGTTATTATGATTTTGACGAAGGCACGATGACATTTTTTTCGCCAGGACAGGTAATTACCACGATTGTGGAAGAAGACATCGCGCTGAACGGTTATTGGCTGATTTTGCATCCTGATTTTATTCGAAATTATCCGTTAGGGAAAAATATCAAGAACTTCGGCTATTTCTCTTATGCGACCAACGAGGCGTTGCATCTTTCTGAAAAAGAAGAGGCGATGATTACCGGAATCATGAAAGATATTGAACAAGAATATCGTTCGATAATTGATTCTTTCAGTCAAGATGTGATTGTTTCCCAGTCGGAATTATTGCTGAATTACTGCAACCGATTTTACAACCGCCAATTTATTACGCGGAAAAATGCCAGCAATGATCTGTTATTAAAGATGGAAGAAATCTTAGAAGATTATTTCAACAGTGAAAAAGTAGTACAGTTAGGATTGCCGAGCGTTCATTATTTGGCAGAACAGTTGCATATTTCTTCAAATTATTTAAGCGATATGCTACGAAATCTTACCGGGCAAAGTGCGCAGCAACACATTCATAATAAGTTAATTGAAAAAGCAAAAGAGATTTTAACGACCACAAATAATTCGGTCAGCGAAATTGCCTATCAGCTCGGATTTGAATATCCGCAATCGTTCAGCAAATTATTTAAGAGCAAGACAAATGTTTCGCCGCTGGCATTCCGAAGTTCATTTAATTAAGAAAAGCCAATAGAAATTAGGCAAAAGCCAAAAGTTAAAATACAGAAACTATAAAACTATGAATCTAAATACAGCAAAAGTAATTATCACAGGAGGAAGCACAGGAATCGGTTATGAAACTGCCAGGCAATTAATAAGCAAAGGTGCAAAAGTGTTAATCTGTTCTAGAAATAAATCAGAAATAGAAAAGGCCGCGCAAGAAATTGGCGCAATCGGACTCCAAGCTGATATTTCAAATGAAGATGAGGTGAAAGCTTTATTCAAAGAAGCCAACGAAAAACTCGGAGGTTTAAACGTATTAATAAACAATGCAGGAATTGGATATTTGGCACCATTAATCGAAACTTCTGAAGCTGATTTTTCAAGAATTTGGGAAACGAATGTCAAAGGCGCGTTTTTGGTAGGCAAAGAAGCAGCAAATTATTTCATTGCTCAAAACGAAGGAAACATTGTCAATATTTCATCGACTGCAGGACAAAAAGGTTTCGCAACCGGAACTGCTTATTGTGCGAGTAAATTTGCAGTTTCCGCCATGACAGAATGCTGGCGCGCTGAATTGAGAAAGAACAATATCAGAGTGATGCAAGTAAATCCGAGTGAAGTCGTGACACCATTTGGAACAAAATTAGGCTATGAAGCACAAAATGTAGATTCGAAATTAAAACCTTCTGAAATTGCGCACACCATTGTTTCTATGTTGGAAATGGACAATGTTGGTTTTATAACTGACGCGACGGTTTGGGCTACAAATCCTTGAAAAGCTATTTCAAATCTTGATTAAAAAGTGTTACTTTGAAAAAACAAATAAACATTTTAAAATGAAAACTCTAAAAATACTTTTCTTCGTATTCTTGCTTTCAATATCTTATAATTCTCACGCCGCAAAAGTCGATACGCTCGCTATTCCAAGTGTGGCAATGGGAAAAACATACAACGCAGCGGTCGTACTTCCAAATTCTTATGCAAAAGGAAAGGCTAAATATCCAGTAATGTATCTTTTGCACGGTGCTTATGGACATTTCAGAGATTGGCTGAAAAGTACTCCAAACAAAATGACTGTCAAAGATTTGGCCGACCAATATAATATGATAATCGTAATGCCAGAAGGGGAAGTATTCAGTTTTTATTTAGATAGTAAAACAAATAAGGAAAGCCAATTCGAGACGTATATCACTAAAGAAGTAATTCAAAAAATTGATCAGACGTATAGAACAATCGCAGAAAAAAAAGGACGCGTAATCACTGGTTTATCTATGGGTGGCCACGGCGCACTGTCACTTTCTGCGAAACATCCTGAATTATATCTCGCTGCCGGAAGCATGAGTGGCGCATTAGACATGGGTGGCATGTTGCAAAGAGATAATGCTGACCAAGTGAAAAAGTTGATGGAACCTGTTTTTGGAGCTGATTCAGATAAGCAAGAATTGTATGATGCAAATTCAGTTTTAAATATGATTGACAAAATTAAAGCAAACAAAATGCCTCTGACAATCGACATTGGCGTGGATGATTTTTTGATTGAATCCAACAGAGAATTGCACCGAAGATTGGTTTATTACAAAATTCCACACGATTACACAGAACGTCCAGGCGCACATACTTGGGAATACTGGGAAAATTCAGTGCCTTATCACGCTTTATTTTTTGCCAAAGTTTTTAAGGAAAATAATGTTTCGGCAAAATAGAATATTTCCGAACTTTGCATTTCAATTTTTATAAAATGCAGAAGAAACTCAAAGAAGTTATATTGTTAAAAGATGCGTCGGTCAAGAAAGTTCAGTTCGATAAAATCTGGTTTTTTGACTTAAAGGATATGGAAGATTATTTGCACGAAGATTTAAAGGGAGTTGAATTTATCCATCTTCCGTTTCTCGTTGACGATGAAAAAATAGACACAAAATGTGCTACGATTGAAGACATCGAACGATTTCAACAGGACAAGAATAAATAAAAAAAACCACGATTTGAGTCGTGGTTTTTTGTTTTAGAAATATAAAGTTAGTTGTCAATTCGCACAAATTCTCCTTGTGGATTAAAAACCAAATCCAATTCATTGGATAGTTCAACGTCATAACCTGTGGGTTCAATTTCAATAGTCGTGATGAACAAACTTGGGTAAGTCGTTGTCACGTAATTTACAATTGCTTCTGGAATTATTGCCGTTGGAATCGCCGTTTGTCCGCCGTCGATATCTGTCCAATTTCCGTTTATGTCAAAATCAATTTCAAAACCATTTGACAGATGAACATCATAAACAGAACCGTCATCATCGGCAATATTCTGTTTTTCAATTCGTCTGTAAGTCGCGTCAGGAAAATGAGTTGTTACAAAATTTTGAGCAGTTTCTGGCAAAGCATTTGCTTCAATTACAACTTCATTAGTAGATGCATTATCATCATTGGAACAAGAAGTCAAGACCAATAAAGTTGATAAAATGAAAGCGCCAATCATCAAGTTTTTTATAGTTTTCATAGCTGTTTTGTATTAAGATTAATCGTCTATTCTGATGAATTTTCCGTTTGAATCAAACTCTAATTCGAGTCCGTTGTTCAAGTTGATTTCATAACCCCAACGGCCTTTGTCCAAACTTGTAACCTGCGCTTCTTTAAAATTTGTTTTCACATAAGTTGCAATTTTCGCAGGAATAATCGCTGTTGGAATCGCATTGTGGTTTCCGTCCACTTCTTCCAAATCACCGTTTCCATCAAATTCTACTTCGATTTTATTGGCAAACTGCACTTTATAATCCGTAGAAAAAGTCTCTTTGTCTTTCACGACATACGTCGGAGTTTCAGCTGCAAAATGTTTCTTCAAAAAAGTCTGCGCTTTTGCAGGAAGTTCTGCGACAGTAATTGTAGTTTTTTGGGCATTCGCCGTATGGCTAAAAAATAATCCGGCAACTAAGCTCAATCCAAAATTTATTTCCGTTTTCATAATAGGTTGTTTTTAAATTCTTATACAAAGTTGCAACCCGAATTTGGAAACAATTAGGAATTCTGGACAATTTCAAATTATTTTTTCAAAAAAGTGATCTTGAAAACATGGCTTTCCTCAAAAGAATAGTGAATAGGAAGCTGGTAAGTATTTAAAATAGATTTGACAATCGCCAATCCAAGTCCGGTCGATTGTTCATGTAAAGTATGTCGTGAAAATCGCTCGAAAATATCTGATTTCAGCGGATAATCAATTCCTGAATTACGAATAATAAAAGAATTATCCGCGATAGAAATCTCCACAAAACCATTCGGACGGTTATGAATCAAAGCATTTTTCAAAAGGTTGCTGACCAGAGTAGAAGCAAGGCCCTTGTTCATTTTATAAACCAGATTTCCGTTATTGACGACACTGATTTTAACCAATTTGAATTCGGCTAAATCAGAGAAATCATCTACAATCTGTTCGGTCATTTCATTAAAATCAATATCCGTTTCGTCAGAAAACTGCTGGTTCTCGATTTTCGAAAGCATCAGTAAAGATTTATTCAAACGCACTAATCTTGAAAGCGAATCAGTGATTTTTCCAATTTCAATCATCTGGTCTTCTGGCAAAATATTGTTCTCTGCAAAAAGTTCCAACTTGTTGATGCTGATTGCCAACGGCGTTTGCAATTCATGCGAGGCATTTTCAATAAACTGTTTTTGGCTCGAATAAATTGCTTCATTTCGCTGTAACATTTCTTCCAATTCCCGACCTAAAATCTTAAATTCCTCAATTGGAGATTCTGGCGATTTGAAAGAAGTTCCCGAACCTAATTTAAACGATTTCAATCGATCTAAAAGCTTGTAAAACGACTTCCAGACTTTCTTTAAAATAATATGATTTATGATTACAATACTGACCACAAGCATGATGTAAAGTGCAATCAAAGCCGTCAGCAAATCCTCCAAAAGTTCGTCTTCTTCCACAGTTGAAGCGCGAATCGTCAACTCATGTGGATTGCCTTTCGCATCATTAAAAACAGTTTTTAAAAGGCGAACGGGTTCATTGTCATCATCATATTCCATGAATTCAAAAGTGCTGATAAATTCATCTTTCGGAGAATAATTTCCCTTTGGTAATGATTTTATTTTGAACTGATTGATCCCAAATTCTGGCGTATCCAAAAGGCTTTCATTGGCATAAGCTTCCCGAATAATCAAGATTTTAGAATTCTTCAGGCCGTCGTCGACATTGTCATAAACTTCGTCCAAAATCACGACATAAAACAGGCTTGCCCAAAGCGCAATCACGCCAAGCATCGCAATAATCAAGTACCGAAGTGTATAATTTTGAAGTTTCATAAAGTATTAGGTCATTTTGTAGCCGATTCCATAGACCGCCTGAATATCGATCTCCGCGGTAGCTTCCTTGAGTTTTTTTCGTAAGTTTTTAATCTGCGAATACACAAAATCCAAGTTGTCAGCTTGGTCGGTGTGATCGCCCCAAACATATTCCGCAAGCGCCGTTTTGTTAATCAAACGATTCGGATTTATGACAAAATAATACAGCAGGTCAAACTCTTTCCGGTTTAAAATCAGCGGTTCCTTATCCACCAAAACCGTTCTTTGTTCAGGTGACAAAGTCAAGTTATTCCAAATCACAAAATTCTCGCCGTCATGGCTGTTTCTTCGAATTGCCGATTTTATTCTGGCATGCAATTCGGCCAAATGAAACGGCTTGCTCAAGTAATCATCGGCACCCAAATCGAGTCCGTTTACTTTGTCGTCGACCGCATCTTTTGCCGAAATTATGATCACGGCTTCCTTTTTTTTCAGCGCTTTAATCTCTTTGACCAAGTTCAGACCGCTACCACCTGGCAACATGATATCGACCAAAACGCAGTCATAATCATAACTCCCGATTTTATCCAAACCTGAAATATAATCATGCGCTGTTTCCACAATATATTTTTCCTTTTCCAGCGAATCCTGAATCACTTCCCGAAGTCCGGCTTCATCCTCGACGATTAAAATTTTCATAAGCGCAAATTTTTTGCAATCCAAATGTATGAATTGACCGCTAAAATAGAATCCAATTTTGGAAACAATTAGGAAACCAAAAGAGAAAGTCCCAAAACAAATCTTGCTTTGGGACTTTCAATTTATGTAAAAATATTATTTATCAATTCTTAAAAACTTTCCTTTCAAGTCAAATTCCAGTTCTGTTCTGTTATCCAAATCAATATCAATGTCGTTCAAACCTTTGTCAATGTGGGTAATCGAAGCTTTTGGGTAATTCTTTTTCACATAATCCAAAATCGGTTTCAAGATATAATCCGTCGGAATCGCCTTGTCTTTTCCGTCGACTTCCTTCCAAATGCCTTTCTCCGTAAATTCCAATTCGGTCATATTATCCAGCATCACCTCATAGGTAATTTTGCTTTTGTCCTTGTCCTTAATTGCGTGGTGAATCGTGTTTTTGCTAAAATATTTCTGGATAAAAGCTGTCGCTTCTGCAGGCAATTCTGAGTTTTTTATCGCAATTTCTTGCGCGTTGGCACTAATTCCAAAAAGAAAAACGAATGCCGAAAGTAAGATTGTTTTCATAAGTAAATCGTGTTATTTGCTCGAATTTACAAAATATAAATTCCCAATACAATCCATTTAAGATAGATTTAATGGAGCAGATTTTGAAAAGTAAAACAAGCAGATCGCGATTTGAACAGTAGCTGTATCTAAAAAATCTTGTCAATTACAAGAGCGCTTTTAGATTTCAGATAATTGCAACATAATTTCTTTGTGGAAAAGACGGCTTGAAAAACTAGTTGATTGTCTTTTTTTATACGTAAAACCGACTTCGGACTCAAAAAAGCTATTTTTTACTAAAGTGAGCAAAATCGGGCCTTCGCAGTAGAAATAATGCCCGCAGCTGGTCTTCCGTCTGCAACAATCAGTCTTCCGTGGGACGCAATTGGTTTTCCGCCTACGGCAAATGTGCTTCCTCAACTGCAATCGGTCTTCCCTCGGTAGCAATCACTCTTCCGCCTCCCGAATTTGGTTTTCCGCAATCCAAAATTTGCTAATTGACCAAATTCATTAATTATCTAACTTACGAACTCTTCTCAAATCCAACATATTCAAAGGATTTATGCCTAATCCCACAACATTTTTTCGAGTAAAACGTGCGACTTTATCATAAAATAAAGGAATAACCGGCGCTTCCTTCATCACCAACTGATCCATTTTTTGATACAAAGCAAAACGCTTCAGATCATCCGTTTCCAAGAAAGCTTCTTCATATAATTTATCAAATTCGGCATTCTTGAAATGCGTATAATTCGGTCCATTCGGAGCAAAGTTTTTGCTGTAAAATAAAGAAAGATAATTTTCAGCATCAGGATAATCAGCAATCCAGCTTGCTCTAAAAAACGAAACTTTTCCAGTAGAAATCGCCTGTCGCAAAGTCGCTGGCGGATTCACGTCAATCGAAACATCAATGCCAATTTTCTTCCACTCGCGTTGCAAATATTCTGAAATATCAAGATAAGTTGCGTTTGTGCTTAAAGCCACTTTCGGGTTTAAATCGCCGGTCGCTTTTTTATATTCGGCAACCAAACTTCGAGCTTTTTGAATATCATAATTATATCCAATTTTAGTTTCGTCAAAACCAGGCAAACCAGCCGGAATTATTCCGTTTATCGCCGGAGTTCCCATTCCGTTTCTCAAATAAGTAACCAATTTTTGTCGGTCAAAACCATAATTTAAAGCCTGACGAATTCTTTTGTCCAAAACTGTTTTGTCGCTTCCGTCCATTCTGAACCCAAGATATTCGGTATTCAAATACGGACCCGTAATAATATTCACATCGTTTTTATATTTCTCCTGCAACTGACCGCTTTGCGTCAAAATTTCATCTTTATAACTCGGATGCAAACCAGAAATAAAATCAATTTTTCCTTGAGCAAATTGTAGAAATCCACTTTGTTTGTCTGGCAAAAAAGTCACGGCAACAGCTTCCAAATAAGGCAATTGCTTTCCGTTTTCATCTTTTTCAAAATACAAAGGATTTTTTCTCAAGACTAGTTTTACATTTTCCTCCCAAAGCTTAAACTGAAAAGGCCCAGTTCCAACGGGATTTGTCCGAAAATCATAACCAGAAACAAAAGCTTCCTTTGGAACAACCGAAGCATATTTCATAGAAAGCAATCCCAAAAATGCAGGAAAAGATTTTTTTAAATTGATTTCAAAAATTGTATCGTTTTTAGCATTGAAATTTTCCACATTTTGCATAATCCATCCGCCAGGCGAAGCTACTTTTTCATTCAAAAGGCGATTGAAACTAAATTCAAAATCATTAGCGTTTACAATTCGCGTAGAATCTTTAAAAACTCTATTTTTATGGAAACGCACATCATTTCTTAAGGTAAAAGTATATGTTTTTCCATCTTCAGAAATCGTCCAAGATTTAGCCAAATCAGGTTTGATATTCAGGCTATCGTCCAATTGAACTAAACCGTTAAAAAGCTGATTGCACATCCAAATATTATCTTGAGATTTCGCAAAAGCCGGATCCAAAGAACTCACATTTGCATCTTGATTAAATCGAAAAACTTGATTGTCGCGGTTTTTAGTAGTGTCTTTTCCGCAGGAGAATAAAGTTAACGATATGCAAAATATTGATATGTAGTGAATTATTGATTTCATTTTGAAAAATATTGTATGTAAATTTGCAGGCTATTTGCAGAATGTAAATATAGCTAAAGATACCAATTTCCCAATTTTCGGGAGGATTTATAATGACAGAGAACAGAAAAAAAGTCGCTTTTTATACGTTGGGATGCAAACTGAATTTTTCAGAAACATCCACGATTGCTCGTAATTTTCAAGACGAAGGTTTTGACCGCGTTGAATTTGAAGATATTGCTGATATTTATGTAATCAACACGTGTTCGGTTACCGAAAATGCAGACAAGCAGTTCAAGCAAGTGGTGAAAAAGGCGATGAAATTGAACGACAAAGCATTTGTCGCGGCAGTGGGTTGTTATGCGCAATTGAAACCCGAAGAATTGGCGTCAGTTGATGGCGTTGACTTGGTTTTAGGCGCGACAGAAAAATTCAAAATCACCGATTATATTAATGATTTGTCTAAAAATGATTTTGGCGAAGTACATTCTTGCGAGATTTCTGAAGCCGATTTTTACGTAGGAAGTTATTCCATCGGAGACAGAACCAGAGCATTTTTAAAAGTACAAGACGGTTGTGATTATAAATGTACTTATTGCACAATTCCATTGGCTAGAGGGATTTCTCGAAGCGATACTCTGCAAAATGTCTTGACAAATGCAAAAGAAATTTCACAGCAAAATATCAAAGAAATCGTCTTAACCGGCGTCAACATTGGCGATTATGGAAAAGGCGAATTCGGGAATAAAAAACACGAACACACTTTCTATGAATTGGTTCAAGAATTAGACAAAGTAGAAGGCATCGAACGTTTGAGAATTTCATCAATCGAGCCGAATTTACTTCGTAATGAAACCATAGAATTTGTGTCAAAATCGAGAACTTTTGTACCTCATTTTCATATTCCGTTGCAATCTGGAAGCAATGATATTTTGAAGAAAATGAAACGTCGCTACTTGCGAGAAGTGTATACAGAAAGAGTGAATAAAATCCGCGAGGTGATGCCACATGCTTGTATTGGGGTGGACGTAATCGTTGGATTTCCTGGTGAAACCGACGAACATTTCTTGGAGACCTATAATTTCTTAAACGAAATGGATATTTCTTATCTGCACGTTTTTACATATTCTGAAAGAGATAACACCGAAGCGGCGAATATGCCAAATCCGGTTCCAGCGAATGTTAGAGCGAAAAGAAGTAAAATGTTACGCGGACTTTCGGTGAAAAAACGTCGTGCTTTTTATGAAAGCCAAATTGGTACAAACAGAACAGTTTTATTCGAAGGAGAAAATAAAGAAGGCTACATTCACGGTTTTACAGAAAACTATGTGAAAGTAAAAACGCCATGGAATCCAGAATTGGTTAATACTTTACACGAAATCAATTTAACGAAAATTGACGACGATGGTTCTGTGAGATTGGAGTTTTTGAATGTGGAAGCTTAGTCGATAGTTCGATTTTTAGATTTTTCGATTTCTCGAAATATCCAATAATCTAAAAATCGAATAATCAGTACTTATACTGAAAGGTAATCTTAGTTACTCTAAAAACCGAATCGCCATATTTTTCCACAAATTCAAAAGAGTTTCTTCCTTTTTGCTCGAAGCTTACAATTAGCGCTGCAGAAATTTCATAATACATTTTTTCGCCTTCCATCATTAATCTTTCGCCAGTTTTTCGATATCCTGAGCGAACGAGTGTGAATTCAGATAAATTCCAAGTTGTGGAATGGCTGTCAAAACTTTCCATCAGGCTGTACAAACCTTCAGTTATTTCGGTTTTGCTTCCGTAATATTTTTCGATGTTTTCGAAGAAGTGGAGAATTTTTGTATTTATTTCTTCAGTCATTTGATAAAAATAATAAAAAATCCTGAAATGATTTAAATCCTGCAAGGTCTTTTTCTGACCTTGTAGGTTTTCTGTATGCTTTTCAGTTTTAATACCTACAAGGTTTTGAAAACCTTGCAGGATATATTATATTCGGATTCCAGGTGGAAGCAATTCCTTATAAACCGGATTTTTCCTAAAAAACGAAGCGATTTTCGGATGTGTCGGAACCACTTTTAATTTTCGTTCTATTGCAATTGCCATAATTTCCTTTAAAAAATCAGTCAGAAATTGGTCATTATCAAAAGATTCTGGAAGATTTACTTTCGTCAAGAATATTTTTCGCTCTTGAAAAGAATACTCTACAGAAATTAATTTTCCATTATCTTGGGTTTCAAATTGTCTTGAAAAAGTATTGTCTTTAATTTCCATAATAGTTTAATTTCTAGTTATATCGCATCGGAACTTCAATCGTAAGAATTTTTGATTTGGCTTTTGTTTTGATTTCAAAAGATTCAAAATCAATAATTCCAAAAGCATCTCTTTCATTAATCGTCTGATTGTCAATTTCGATTTCGCCTTCGATCAAGAAAATGTAAATTCCGTTTGAAGGTATTTTTATATCGTAAGTTATGGTTTTATTTTCCTCAAAAACACCCAAATGCAAAAATGCTTGTTGGTGAATCCAAAGTGCGTTTCCGTCATTTTTATCTTCCGGAGAAACTATGTTTACGAAGGAATTCAAATTGTTTTTTAAGTCAAAAGATTTCTGGTCATATCTCGGCGTAACTTCTTCTTTCTCAGGAAAAATCCAAAGCTGTAAAGTTTTCGCGTTTTCAGTTTGGCTCGCATTCATTTCAGAATGTTCTACTCCAGTTCCGGCACTCATGACTTGCACTTCTCCAAAAGTTACCGTTGCCTGATTTTCCATGCTGTCGCGATGTGTCAAACCGCCTTCTAACGGAATCGTAATGATTTCCATATTGTCGTGTGGATGTGTTCCAAAGCCCATTCCGCCTGCAATTGTGTCGTCATTCAAGACACGAAGCATTCCGAATTGCACCATTTCTGAGTTTTGATAATTGCCAAATGAAAATGAAAAATTGGCCTGTAGCCAACCAAAATCTGCTTTTCCTCGTTCGCTTTTTGGAAACAATCGCGTTTGCATAATTTATAGATAATTTAAAATTTAGTGAAGTAAGGTTTCATATAAAAACCATAATTTTATACAAATTTCGTAATAAAAAGCTTTTGTTGCTGTTATGATACCGTTAAAACAATTGGGATGGAAAAAGTGCACGTTTATTTTATGCCGGGAATGGCCGCGAGTTCAACGATTTTTGAGCGAATTGAGCTTCCTGAAGACCAATTTGAAATGCATCTTTTAGAATGGGTTTTGCCTTTGGATAAGGAAACTTTGCAGGAATATGCCAAGCGAATTTCAGAAGAAATTAAACATGAAAATGCTGTTTTAATCGGAGTTTCCTTCGGAGGCGTTTTGGTACAAGAAATGGGAAAAATTGTCAATGCTAAAAAAGTGATAATTATTTCTAGCGTAAAAAGCAATGCGGAATTTCCGAGAAGGATGAAATTGGCCAAAACCATAAAAGCATACAAAGTTTTTCCAACTGGATTGGCTCAAAATGTGGAACTTTTAGCGAAGTTTTCGTTTGGTGGAGATAAAATGAATCAGCGATTAAAGTTATATGAAAAGTTTCTTTCCATGCGTGATAAAAAATATCTGGATTGGGCTTTGGAGAAAATAATTCTTTGGGATAGGGCAGAACCAGACGAAAAAGTGATTCACATCCACGGCGATGCTGACGAAGTTTTTCCACCAAAATACATCAAGAATTTTATCCCGATAAAAGGCGGTACTCATATTATGATTATCAATAAATTCAAATGGTTGAACGAGAATTTGCCGAGGATAATTTTAGAAAATTGATTAATTCGATAATTTGATTTTTTTTATAAATAAAAATCTTGGTTTGGTTTTTGAACCATTAAGGTATTAAGAAAAGTTAAGTTGCGATGTCCAACCTTAATTCTCTTAATACCTTAATGGTTCAAATAAAATAAATGTTCAAATTAAAATAAACGAAAACAAAAAAAGTTTGTAGGTTTACAAAATGCACTCAAAAAGAAAAAGAATATGAATTTGATTAAGAAAACAGGCCTGATTGCTTCTGTGGTTTTGGTTAGCGGAATTTTGATTCACGCAGTTTCCAAAGAAAATAGTATAGAAAAAACTGAAATTGCAAAAGGATATTTTCCGACGGATGTTAATTTTGCAGAAGAAAAAACGCCCTTGAATATTGCTGACGTAAAAGAACGTTTTGATAGAGAATTGCTTGTAAATGCTAATCTTGACGCTTCGACTTTGTTAATTATAAAAAGAGCCAACCGCGCGTTTCCAATCATTGAGCCAATTTTAAAGAAAAACGGAGTTCCGGATGATTTTAAATATTTGGCTGTTGCCGAAAGTGCTTTAATGAATGCAACTTCTTCTGCTGGCGCGAAAGGTTTTTGGCAATTTATGCCTGATACGGCAAAAGAAAAAGGCATGGAGGTTAATGAAATTGTAGATGAAAGATATCACTTAGAGAAATCTACTGAAGCGGCTTGCAAGTATTTATTGGATGCTTACAAGAAATTCGGAAGCTGGACTTTAGCGGCAGCTTCATATAATGGAGGACTTGGTGGCGTGAATAAGCAAATCACTTTCCAAGGCGAAAATAATTATTATGACTTGCTTTTGACCGATGAAACCGCGCGTTATGTTTTCAGAATTATTGCTTTGAAAGAAATTATGAAAAATCCAGTGCAATATGGCTTTAATGTTGCTCCAACTGAATTGTATCCGTTGATTCCTACGAAGAAAATTGAAGTAGACAGTACGATTAATGATTTGGCTGTTTTTGCAAAATCACAAGGAATTAACTACAAGATTTTGAAAATCCATAATCCTTGGCTTCGTGACAGAAAGCTGACCAACGTGGCAAAAAAGAAATATATAATTGAAATTCCTACGGAAGGATACAAATAAAAAAAGCGCTTCTTAATGGAAGCGTTTTTAGTTTTTAGCAATTTGCTCTTTAGGATTCACCCTGCCAATCAATATTTTACTCAAGCCATTTTTAAAGGAAGCATAATTTTCGTCAAAAGCTTTTGAATACGCCATTTTTGGACTAATCGTAGTCCCATTTCTTTGAATATCGATGACTTTTCTGTTTTCATCTAAATAAAAGGAAGTCGGGAAACCCAGTGTATGTTTTATGGAAGAAATTGCGTAAGCGTCATTTTTATATGTTTCATGAGCATAGCAAACTATAATTCTGCCATTAAATTTTTTTGCAATTTTTTTTACATTTTGCCTTTTGTCCCAAAAAACAACCACGAATTCAACGTCTTTTCCATATTGCTGGGCTAATTTATTTAATGATGCGATTTCTGCTTTGCCAGTTACGCACCAAGAAGCATAAGTTTGGATGAAAATTGGTTTTTTGATAGCGCTTAATTTTAATTTGTTTCCGTTGATTTTTTTAAAGGAATAATCATTGAAGCGTGTTCCGATAAGCTGATTTTTTACGAGGGAATCAAAAAGAAATCTTCCTTTTTCGAAGTCTTTATTCTTGTAAGCAAGTTCGCTTTCGTTTTTATATTTTGATAAATTAATTCTTACGGCGTCAGAAAAAAGCGGAGTTTCCTCTTGGCTAAATAAAAAGAGGGGGAAGAAAAGGAGGGCTATTTTAACTAATAAATTTTTCATCACATTAGTTAATTACAAAGTAAATATACTAAAAATAGTGATTAGGTGCCTTAATTCCAGTTATTTAATTATTATTGAAAATAAAAAAGCCATCCTAAATAAATAGAATGGCTTTGTATGAATTTTAAAAAAGATTAGATTTTCTTCATCTGATCTTTCATCATCTTGATTTGATCTTTCAACATGCCTTGTTTGTCTAATTTTTTAGCTTCGTTCAATAAATTCGTCGCTTCAATCTTTCTTCTTCTTGACATTGCAACTCCTGCGAGATTTAATTTTGCAACCGCCAAATCCATGTCCATTGAAAGTCCAAGTTCGATGGCTTTTTTGAAATATTTCTCCGCTTGTGTCAAATTCGTTTGAGAAAGCATCAATCCGTGAAGGTAATTGTAATAACCTTGTTGTTTTCTGACCAATGCCGTTTCTGGATTTTTAATGTAAGCCAGCCATTTTTGAGCACCAGCAAAGTCTTGTTTTCTTAGTTTAAGGAAGGCTAAAAGGATAAATTCGTTCTTGAAATAAAACAATACGAATATTAAAGAGAACAAAATAAGGAAGATACCGTTTCCAATATTATTTTCTGTAAATTGCCAAATGCCTGTAGCGATGATTAATCCGGCTAAAATTAGTTTGATATTTCTGTGAAACATATTTTTGTATTTAAGTTTGCAAAGGTAGTAAAATGAATTAAAAATATTTTTGAAAAACTGCTTGCCAGAAAAAAAAGTCTTTGTATATTTGCACTCGGTTTTGGAACAGCATTGATTTCGAACCTATAAAAAGATATTTAATAAAGATTTTTAAAGATACAAAGCAATGAGCAAAAGAACGTTTCAACCATCGAAAAGAAAAAGAAGAAATAAGCACGGTTTTATGGACAGAATGGCTTCTGCCAATGGAAGAAAAGTCCTTGCTAGAAGAAGAGCTAAAGGAAGACACAAATTGACTGTTTCTTCTGAACCAAGACACAAAAAATAATGTTTGAATAAACATCAATAAAGGCGTTACTTATTTTTAGTATCGCCTTTTTTTATACCTTGTCGGTAAAAATTGAAGGTTCAGTATTTTAGGTCTAAGATTCAAGGGTTTTGCTGAAATAAAACGTTGAATTTTAAAATCTAAGAAAAAGTTCAAAAAGAGAAAGCATTAAAAAGATTTCTCAAATTCTTAAATCTGTGCTCGAAAAAATTAAGTAACACGGATTTTGAAAATTGTTAAAATTGAAGAATACAACGGTTAAGGATTTTGTAACCACAATCAAGGTTTTCCTTGTGCTCAAAACCCAAAACCTTTTACCCATAATTAACTACAACAACACACAACAATGCCGAAAGACAATTCAATTAAATCAGTTTTAATCATCGGTTCAGGTCCAATCGTTATCGGTCAGGCTTGCGAATTTGACTACGCTGGTTCACAATCTGCGCGTTCTATTAGAGAAGAAGGAATTGAAGTAATCTTAATCAATTCAAATCCAGCAACAATTATGACCGATCCGTCAATGGCCGATCACGTCTATTTGAAACCGCTGACCACGAAATCTATTATTGAAATCCTTAAAGAACATCCACAAATTGATGCCGTTTTGCCAACAATGGGAGGCCAAACCGCATTAAATTTATGTTTGGAAGCGGATGAAAAAGGAATTTGGGAGGATTTTGGAGTACGATTAATTGGTGTTGACATCAATGCGATTAACATTACGGAAGATAGAGAGCAATTCAAACAGCTTTTGGAAAGAATCGGAATTCCTGCAGCGCCAGCGAAAACAGCTACTTCTTTCTTACAAGGCAAAGAAATTGCACAAGAATTCGGATTTCCATTAGTAATTCGTCCATCGTTTACTTTGGGAGGAACTGGAGCGGCTTTTGTTCATACGAAAGAAGAATTTGACGATAAATTGACTTACGGTTTAGAAATGTCACCAATTCACGAAGTTTTGATTGACAAAGCTTTGCTTGGTTGGAAAGAATACGAACTTGAATTATTGAGAGATAAAAATGACAATGTCGTGATTATCTGTTCAATTGAAAATATGGATCCGATGGGAATCCACACTGGAGACTCGATTACGGTTGCTCCAGCGATGACTTTATCAGATGCAACTTTCCAAAAGATGCGAGATATGGCTATCAAAATGATGCGAAGTATCGGAAATTTTGCAGGCGGATGTAACGTTCAGTTTGCAGTTTCTCCAGATGAAAAAGAAGATATCGTGGCAATTGAAATCAATCCTCGTGTGTCACGTTCTTCGGCTTTGGCGTCGAAAGCGACAGGTTATCCGATTGCAAAAATCGCTTCGAAATTAGCTTTGGGTTATAACTTAGACGAATTGCAAAACCAAATTACGAAGTCAACTTCAGCTTTATTTGAGCCGACTTTGGATTATGTAATCGTAAAAATCCCACGTTGGAACTTCGATAAATTCGAAGGCGCCGACAGAACTCTAGGACTTCAGATGAAATCGGTTGGAGAAGTTATGGGAATCGGTCGTTCGTTCCAAGAAGCTTTGCACAAAGCGACACAATCTCTTGAAATCAAAAGAAATGGTTTAGGCGCTGACGGAAAAAGCTACACTAATTACGACCAAATTATTGAAAAACTAACTTACGCGAGTTGGGACAGAGTTTTCGTGATTTATGATGCGATTCAAATGGGAATTCCATTGAGCAGAATTCACGAAATCACTCGAATTGACATGTGGTTTTTGAAACAATATGAAGAATTATATTCTTTGGAAAAAGAAATTTCAAACTACACCGTTGAAACTTTACCGAAAGAATTATTGCTTGAAGCCAAACAAAAAGGTTTCGCAGACAGACAAATTGCACACATGATGAAATGTCTGGAAAGCCAAGTTCACAAGCTTCGTGAAGATAAAAATGTCAACCGAGTTTATAAATTGGTAGATACTTGTGCTGCTGAATTCACGGCAAAAACACCTTATTATTATTCCACTTTCGAAGCAGAAATCGAAACGGCTGACGGAAAAAAATATACGCATAACGAAAGCATCGTTACTGATAAAAAGAAAATCGTAGTTCTGGGTTCTGGACCAAATAGAATCGGACAAGGAATTGAGTTCGATTATTCTTGTGTTCACGGTGTTTTGGCGGCGAAAGAATGCGGTTATGAAACGATAATGATCAACTGTAATCCTGAAACGGTTTCTACCGATTTTGATACAGCAGATAAATTATACTTCGAACCAGTTTTCTGGGAACATATTTATGACATTATCCAACATGAAAAACCAGAAGGTGTAATCGTGCAATTGGGAGGTCAAACGGCTTTGAAATTGGCAGAAAAATTGTCTAAATACGGAATCAAAATCATCGGAACTAGCTTTGATGCCTTGGATTTAGCGGAAGACAGAGGACGTTTTTCTGAGCTTTTGACAGAATTAAAAATCCCTTTCCCACAATTCGGAATTGCAGAAAGTGCAGATGAAGCTTCAGCTTTGGCTGATACTTTAGATTTTCCTTTATTAGTTCGTCCTTCGTATGTTTTGGGCGGCCAAGGAATGAAAATTGTCATCAACAAAAAAGAATTGGAAGAACATGTAATTGATTTGTTGAAATCGATTCCTGGAAATAAATTGCTTTTGGATCATTATTTAGACGGAGCAATTGAAGCTGAAGCAGATGCAATCTGTGATGGAGAAAATGTCTACATTATCGGAATTATGGAGCACATCGAACCTTGCGGTGTTCACTCTGGAGATTCAAACGCAACTTTGCCTCCTTTCAATTTAGGTGAATTTGTGATGCAACAGATTAAAGATCATACGAAGAAAATCGCTTTGGCTTTGAGAACTGTTGGTTTGATCAACATTCAGTTTGCGATTAAAGATGACACGGTTTACATCATTGAAGCTAATCCAAGAGCTTCGAGAACGGTTCCTTTTATTGCAAAAGCGTATGGCGAACCTTATGTGAATTACGCGACAAAAGTGATGTTAGGACATAATAAAGTGACTGATTTCAACTTTAATCCGCAGTTGAAAGGTTATGCGATTAAGCAACCGGTTTTCTCTTTCAGTAAATTTGCCGGAGTCAACAAAGCGTTAGGACCAGAGATGAAATCAACGGGAGAAAGTATCTTGTTTATCGATGACTTGAAAGACGACCAGTTCTATGAATTGTATTCTAGAAGAAAAATGTACTTGAGCAAATAAGTATTTTATATAAACAAAAAAGCCTCCAATTCGGAGGCTTTTTTATTTTAGTGAAATCTTGTAATCTAATTCAAATATCTTGTAAAAAACAATCTATTCCATTTATAGATCTTTGCTAAACAATCAACCTATTAAAACTAAAGTGATGACTAAGTACGACAAATATATATTCGGATTTTTATTTGCAATTTGCATGGTAATGATTTTTTCTTGTAAAGATAATTCCACAAATACGGCTGAAGCGCCACAGACTAACGGAACTGCCACTGATAAAACTTACACGAGCGAAGGAACTGTCAGTGCTGGAACAAAAGACACAATGAACGACCATACAAATGGAATTCATACCGATGAGGCTTTGCAAACTGAAGGCGAAGTTCCTGTAAAAGGGGAAACGGTGAGCAATGCAAACGATGTGAAAAAATAATAAAAAGCAATAAAAAATAGTAAGGAACATCTATCTTGACGGAAAGGATTCTCTTTATAACTAAAAACTCCCGAGTGATATCGGGAGTTTTTTAGTTTCTATGCTTTTTTAAGCAATATTTTTTCTTGACTAAATTGATATGCAGCATCTAAAAACTTTGAGATTTTATCCCAATTGCTGTTCGGTTCATAGTAATTGGTGTAGGTTTTTGAAGTTTTTATAACCAGCTTATTTCCTGATAAGGAAGCCGTGCTTGTAAAACCGCCTGCTTCACTGGTTACTTTTTTATTTAGCTTTTCAATTCCTGAAACCGTATATCCTGAAGGAATTTCAAAGATGATTTCATTGTCGATAGTTCTTGGAAAAGGCATGTAGACATTATTTTTTCTGTCTTTTTCCTTTTTCTTGAGTTCTACTTGTGAAGTCAAAATCTTTCCGATTTCAATGACATAATTTTCTCCAGCTTTTTTAATCAAATTGTTTTTTATCGTAAATTCTTCATCATACACAAGCGGTTCCTTGCTTCCAAAACGCCCAGTATTTTTGACTTCTAAAGTATTATCTTCAATTTCAAAACCAAATTCCTCTGAAATACCCTTCTTCAGATTTTCCTTCTGGATGTCTTTGTATTTCTTAATCAAAGCATCAAACTCATTTCGATATTGTTCTTGCCTTTTCTTATTGCTGACTTTGTCAATTAAAGGTTCTGTACCATATTTTTGATAATCTTCATAGACATAATCATAAAATTTCAGCTTGCTAGATTGCTCATCTTCCTTTAAATGTCCGAAATAAGAAGAATTTCTTTTTACTTTCAAGCTAGCCATTTCGTCAGTCAATGAAATGGTAGAAATTGTTGTAGAAAGATTATCTTTTGCTGTTGTTGAAGGCAACGTAATCAGTTCAGAATCAACTACTTTTTTACCTTTTGAAACTTGAAGCGCGTAGGCTTTTGTATTTTCTAATATAAATGCAAATTGATCTGCATTAGAAAAAGGAGTGAAAAATTCAAGATAAACCGGATTTTCAGCATTCACTTTTAATAAAATGGTCACATTTTTCTGGATTAGCAAATCTTCAATTGATCCGTTGAATTTTCCTGTGCCAATGATAATGTCATAATTAATATTATTCTTTTTCAAAAAAGCCATGAAGTGATTGATGAAAGCTTCTTCGGTATTGAAAAATATTGGATTGTCATATAAAGTAAAAGGAGAAAATATTTTTGCATCGTTAACTACATAAGCTTCAATATACTGTGTGTAATATTGGTGTCTTGTGAAATAATAAACTTCTCTTACTTTTTCCTCATCGCTGGCAAATGTTTTTCCTTTTAGAAATTTATTAATATGTCCTAAATCCCCAAAAGGCCTGAATTTTTCATTATAATAAGTAAAGATATCATCTTTTGTAACCGTCTTTTTTATGATGCTTTCCTTTTCAGACAAGAAAGCTTCTGCTCTTTTTTCAAATTTTCCAGAACGGGCAAAAAACACTTGAAATTTATAACATGGAAGTTCTACCAAAGGATAAAACCATCTCGGAAAATCATTTTTCGGAATGTCTTTTGCAATCACTTCATAATCTCTTTCACCGCCTTTGTTTGAAATTTCTTTTAGTTCTGGAGCGCCGTTATACGTATTAAAATTTACAAAGAAATCATTTTCTGTATGAAAGGAAAGTTTAAATTCCATCGTTGGATAAATGTCTCCAAATGGCATTTCCACTGGATCAAAACCAAATTCATAGGCTGATTTGAAAGGTTCAACACTGTGGAAATAAAAATCGATAATGTCTCCAACTTCCAAATTTGAAATGGCAATTTTCTTCTCTTTGTCAACTTCTTTAGCTTCTTTTTCTACGTCAATTTCAATTTCTTTTCCGTCAGATTTTACAATCTTAACGCCTACAACGTTTGTCGCTGTTCGAAAAGAATAACCTTTGTTTGAATAGAATTTGTCCTTGAAAGAAAACTCAGAAAATTCTTGAACGGCTGCCTGATCTTGCAACTTGATTCTTTTTCTGATGCTGGAAGTATAAGTTATGCTAGAACCAAATTTATGATAATTGTAATTTTCTGATTTGTAAATAATTACGGCAGACTCATTTTTCCATTTTTCAGGAACTGAGTTTATTTTACTGTAAGCATCAGATTTTCCCCAAAACAATTCTTTGATTTCGGCTTTGTTTTGAGAAAAGGAAGTTTGGCATGCTGAAATGAACAGCAGCAATAGCAATTTTTTCATGTGGGGGATTTAAGAATTTATAGTTTTGAAAGTATAATCTGCTTGTTATAAACGTTTGCCAGGTTTTTCACGACAGTATTCCATTGTGTGATTTCACTGGCTTTTATCACGCCATTATTGAAAACGAATGATTTTTTGTAAATGATTTCATCTGATTTTTGTTCGAATGAAATACTCACGTCATAATTTTTTTCTTCTACCAAAAGATTTTCCGGAAGCTTGTCCACCTTATATCCAGCTGGAATTTTCAAAGAAATTATGGCTTCGTAATTCTTTTTGAAATCAAATTCAAAATCGGTCTTTCTGTCTTTCAATTCAAAATATCTGTAGTCGTTCAAATATTCTAAATCAATATAAATGTCATCATCAAAACTTGAAACCTTGTTATTAATTTCAATGTCAAAATTCAAATTCAATGGAATATCTCGGTTTTTCAAATCGGTTGTCTTGATGCCGTCCACATGAATATTCTTGTCGTTTTTTGAAAGGTATTTTTCTAAAGCTTCTTCTTTTTTATTTGTTTCAAAAGAATTGTAAGTGTATAAAAATTGCGCACGACTTTCGCCTAAAAAATTCCTTTCGCAAATTCCCTTCAGCTTTTCATTTTCTATCGTAAGTGAAGCTTTGTAAAACTCTTTATTAGCTTCACTTTTTGTTGCTGGAACTTTTTCAATGATGAATTGCTCGCCATTTTCAATCATTACTTCTTTGTTTTGAATTCGCTCTGCATATTCGCCAAAAGAATTGTATTTTTCAGTTCCGTCCAAATAATATTTCTTCCCTTTGTGGATCAATGTGCAGATCATGTGGTTGTCAACGGCCAAAGATGGAGTGGTGTAATCATAAGAAATATGCTTTGTCCCAATCCAAGTCAAACGTGCATCAAAACCAGCAATTTTCAGCATTTGCTTTGTTAAATTAGCCATTCCTTTGCAATCGCCATAGCGTTTTTGAAACACATTATTTGATTCGTCAGGTTTAAAACCAGCGATTCCATCTTCAAAAGCGATGTAGCGAATATTGTCTTGAACCCAGTAATAAATGTTCTTTATTTTGTCTTCATCAGTTTTGGCATTTACGGTCAATTCTTTTACTTTTTCAGCCATTACAGTGGTGTCATCTTTCATTAAATCTACCAGAGATTTGTACCATTTATAAAGATCAGCAGTAGAACCGAAGAGTGAAATTTCTTTGTTTTTTGACTGGAAAGATTTTGCAATTAAAAGAATATGCGGATACAAATAACTTCTTCCAGGAGCATTTTCTTCCTTAAAAAGACTGGCTACATTTTGCATTGTATAGACATAAGTCGTGGTTTTATTTTTCACATCTTTTGTCTGCTTTTTATCAATCGTATTTCCTGCAAAATTGAATTCTTTCAATTCTACATTTAGCCAATCTGGAATGGTAATGCTGATCTTTTTTTCAATAACCGGAAATTCGTCGTTGAAATACAAAGAAGTAAAATATTTTACATCTTCATATTTTTTATCAAGTTCATAAAAATAAGTGTATCCCTGAACTGGAAAATCCAATGCAACATGTTTTACGCGCGCATCATTGTAAAACAAATCGTTGTCTTTGTAAAATTCGTCTTTGATAAAGAATCCGGTATTTTTATCATTTCTATATTTTAAAGCAAAAGTCTCAATTTTTGACTCACTGTCATAAAATTCATATTTATGGATATCGGCTCTGTGATTAATATTCATAAGTTTTTCACGAATATTGCTTTTTACAGTAACCTTAGTTTCATCTCGATTTAAACCAAAAGAAATATTCTCAAAACTTTCTAAAATGGCAACGTCATCTTTTAAATAAATTTCTCTGGTTTTTTTTGCCAAAAGAATATCTTCAGGTGTCGGGTCAATGCTTTTTTGAGCTGATAATGAAAAGGTTGCGAGGAAAAGCAAACTTGTGAATCGTAAAGTTTTTCTCATTATTTTTATTTTGCCGAAATATAGTAATAATTCTAAAATATTTGTTAAAAACGAATGAAAAATAGGACACTAGAAGTAGGATTTAATTCAAATAAAAAACTCCCGCACAAACAGGAGTTTTTTATTTTATAATTGAAGCGTATTACTTTTTGATAAATTGCTGTGCATGTTTTTCGCCAGAAGTACTTTCAACTTTTATCATATAAGTTGCAGCCGGAAGCGATTGTACATCCATTGCATTTTGAATGATTTTTGGTTGTAAAACCAATCTTCCGTTAAGGTCGAAAATTTCTGCAGATTTGATTTCCATTTGCGTGTCTTTCAATTGTATTTTCAAAACATCTTTCGTCGGATTTGGATACAAGAAAAATAATGCTTCCGAATTCTTGTCTATGCCCAAAGTACTAGATTCTGCAACTAAAATCGATTGGTTTATTGCCGGATTTAAAATGGTATCTACAGTTCCAGAAGGCCATTTGATGGTAAGTTTTGTAATTTGTGTGGCATCTCCAATGCCAAAATGACCGTTCAAACTGCTTTGGTGTGAAAAGCCATTACCGCTTCTGATCTCACGAATTTGCTTTCCCCAAGTACCATGAAGTTCTAATCTGGCACCAATTCCGTTTGCGTTGCTTCGAATTCCTTTTAGATTTACTTTTATCCAGTTTTTGGCAGTCGGATTGTTTAAATATATTTTGTTTCCAAATTGAATATCTAAAAAACCATCGTTATTTAAATCGCCAATGCCACCTTCACTTACGGCAATATTATATCCTGTAAAAGTCAAGTTTCCGTTATTGATGTATAATTCTCTTCCGTTTTGCCATAGAAAATCAACAAAACCGTCGTTATTGAAATCTCCGGTTTGAAGTTCCCAAGAACCAACTTGCGTGTCAATTCCTGTTGTCGCATAAATATCTGTGAAAGTTCCATCGCCATTATTTCTATAAAATCTATTGCTGTCAGAAATGTTGGAAAGCAGAAAATCCATGTCGCCATCATTATCAAAATCTTCCACGGCTGTCGACCAAGATTGCGCGCCATCGTTTACGCCAGCAAAAGCACCAACTTCGGTGAAAGTTCCGTTTCCATTATTTTTATAAAGCAGATTAATTCGTTGCGGATCACCAACCGGAGCGCCGCCACGGCATTTTGCCAAATACATATCTTGGTCGCCATCGTTGTCATAATCTGTCCAGATCGAAGCATAATTGCCGCCAACAGCAAGCGTTGGGAAAAAAGATGTGTCAAAAATAAGATTTCCGGCGCCGTCGTTTCTATAAGCATGGCTTTGCGCGACATCGTGACAGGCGAACAAATCTAAATTTCCGTCATTATTGATGTCGATGAAATTGGTTCGCTGCGTAAAAATTGATTGCGGATATCTGACTTCGGTATATCCTGTTCCGATTGCATTTGCTTTGATAACTGTTAACCTGCTTCCGCCACCAAAAACAAGATCGTTATATCCATTTTTGTCATAATCTCCAGCGGCAATACTCCAGCCAGGTAATGTAGCAAGACTCGGAAGAATATAAGCAGATGTGGAAAATCCGCCAGCTGGAAGTTGCTTCATAACCGTGATTAAATTGTTTTGAACTGTTACAATATCATCAAGATAATCACCATTCATATCAGCAACATTACAAATATCAGAAGAAGTCGCCATGGTTTGTACAGTAAAGCTAACAGGAGGTTCAACATAAGGACTCTGAATGATTTGTACTAGAAAAGAAGTAGACGACCATCTGTTATCAAAAGCAACGTAATAAGTTGTTCCTGCAAAAGCAGTAAAATTGGTGATAGAAAGATATCCTGTGCCGACAGAACCGCCATCATCATCGCCAGCATAGCAAACTAAATTATCGCAAGTGCCAGTGTAAATATTTAAACGCGTATCTTTTCCGCTATTTACTTCTAAATCTGTGGTAATGGTGACATTTATTGTTTCGGGAGATGTAAAAGAGTACCAATTTGCATTGCCGGCACCTCCAGAAGTGTTGCAAAAGGAAGTTGGCACTTGACCGGTAATAAAGTCGACAGAAAAATAGTCAGAAGTAATTGGCAAAGCGTTTGCGCAAGTACTTTGTGCATTTGAAAAATGGAACAGAAGTAACATGAAAAGTAATGTAATTTTTTTCATAATTGCAGATTGATTTACAGTGATAATTATAATAAAAGAAAATGGATGCCATTTCGCATGGCATCCATCTAGTTATTTTTTAATGAATTTTTGAGAATATTTAGTGCCTTCAGTATTTTTTAATAGTAAAATATACGTTCCAGTTGCTAAATTTTCCACGTTGATCGTATTTTTATCTAGTTGAGGCTGTGCTACTAATCGTCCATTCAAGTCGAAAATTTTTGCTTCCTGTATTTCTGAATCAGTTTGTTTTAAGGTAATATTCAACTTGTCCTTAACCGGATTTGGATAGATTGAAAATAAGATATTTTGGTTTTCAGCAATTCCAAGTGTAGTTCCTTCTTCAACAAAAATAGCTTGATTGATATTAGGATTATCTATAGTATCAACAATTCCGGAAGGCCATTTTACTACAATTTTTGTGATCGCTGTGGCTTGGCCGATTCCAAAATAAGCACTAAGGCTGCTTTGATGAGAAAAACCAGTACCGCTTCTAATTTCACGAATTTGTTTTCCCCAAGTACCATAAAGTTCTACTCTGGCTCCAATTCCGTTTGCGTTGCTTTGGATACCTTTCAGGTTTATCTTGCTCCAATTATTTCCATTTGGAGTATTGAAATAAATTTTATTAGACATTTGAACATCTAAAAAACCATCATTATTTAAATCGCCAATTGCACCTTCGCTAAAAACTAAATTATAGCCAGTAAATGTAAGATTGCCATTATTTAAGTAAAGTTGCTTGCCGTTACCCCAAAAGAAATCAATCAAGCCGTCATTATTAAAATCTGCTGTTAGAACTTCCCATGAGCCAACTTGAGCAGCGATTCCTGATGATGCATAAACGTCAGTGAAAGTTCCATTGCCATTGTTTCTGTAAAGTTTGTTTGTGTCAGAAATATTTGAAAGTAGAAAATCCATGTCGCCGTCATTGTCAAAATCTTCCACCGCAGTAGACCAAGATTGCGCGCCATCGTTTACGCCAGCTAAAGCACCGACTTCTGTAAAAGTTCCGTCTCCATTATTTTTATAAAGCAGATTGATTCGTTGCAGATCACCAACCGGAGCACCGCCACGGCATTTTGCCAAATACATGTCTTGAAACCCGTCATTGTTGTAGTCTGTCCAGATGGAAGCATAATTTCCGCCCACAGCAAGCGTTGGAAAAAAAGATGTGTCAAAGATAAGATTCCCGTTACCGTCATTTCTATAAGCATGGCTTTGCGCCACATCGTGACATGCGAACAGGTCTAAATTTCCATCATTGTTTATGTCAATAAAATTGGTTCGCTGTGTGAAGATAGATTGTGGATATCTGACTTCAGTATAGGCAGTTCCGTCGTTGTTTGCTTTGATAACGGTTAATCTGCTAGAGCCGCCAAAAACAAGATCGTTAAATCCGTTTTTGTCATAATCTCCTGCGGCAATACTCCATCCTGGTGAGGTAGCAAGATTCGGAAGACTGTAAGTTGATATGGAAAATTCAGGAGTATGCGTTTGCTTCATTATGGTCATAGAATTACTTGAGGCAGCAGTAATAATATCATCAAGATAATCGCCATCCATGTCGGCAACGCAACAAACTGTCGCATTTGAATTAATGGCTTTCTGTTTAAAAACTACGGGAGTTGCGGTGTAATTTTCTCTATAAAATTGTAAATAATAGCTATTTGAAATTCCACCCGGATTATCAAAGGCTATATAATAAGTTGTTCCTGTGGTCACTCTAAAAGTTACTACAGCAGCTAATCTGTTTCCTAAAACTCCTGAATTATCATCGCTAGCATAACAAACCAAATTGCCACAGGTGCCAGTGTATACATGAACGCGCGAATCAATATTTTCATTAATGCTCAAATCAGTAGTCAAAGTCACTGAAAGATTATCAGTCGCAGTGTACTTGTACCATCTTGTTCCTGGTGCAATTCTTTCTCCGGCACAAATTACTTGTGTTGGTTGTGAGGCAGCGTTTATGACTACTTGAGTAGCAGTAAATTGCAATGTTGTTGCAGTAGCACACGTGTTCTGGGCTATTGAAAGTTGCACTCCGAATAAGAGAGCAAAAGCTAGCGTAATTTTTTTCATTGTGGTTAAGTTTTGTGGTTATTTAAATAGATTTAACGACAATTTGGAGGCATCGCATCAATCCAGTCTTTTATTAATTTTGTTCCTTCATCATCAACTATTGTTCTTCCAATAATTGGCATCATCAAGTTTTGTGCAGTTGAAGTGATTCTGATATACATTTCAGAATTTTCAGAATTTCCAGCATTAATTACGAATGGGCCATCCATTACGGTAGAAATAGGTGGCATGCACAATCCCACAGTCCTCATGTCAGTATTACTAAAGTTAAATCTGACATCGGTGTAATCGCAATGACCGCCATCTCTGTGGCAATGGGCGCAATTTATATCTAAATAAGAACGAGCACGAAGATCTAACGATTTGCTTGTGTCTCGCCAATCAACGCTTGATAATCCAACAGCTGGTGTGTTGTTAGGAATAATTCCAAGGCTTTTCCATCTTGCAATTTGGTTCATGTTTACACCGCCATAATTAAAGTTGGTGTTTAAATTTTGAGGTTTTGTTCCAATGGGAATTGTTCTTTCTCCACCTGTCTCGTGATTCGGATTTCGTTTGTGACAAGTAAAGCAGTCTGTTTGCGAAGGAATTTTATATTCAATTGTTCTAGAAACTCCATTTTCTGTCCAAGTTACAGGAACAAAAACACCATTGCCCAATGCTTCTAAAGTTGCTTCAGTTTGTTCTTCATTCCAGACATAAGTATAGGTTTGCCATCCATCAGCTTTTCTGATAAGCAATCTGGTTTCAATAATTTTAGTTGTATTTTCTGGCGCGACGTTGTCATAATAAAAACTTTTTAGCAAAGCCGTTCCCACTGGAAAATCATAAACATTGTCATCGCCATTGTAAGTTGCCTGCGTACCTTTTGGCAACCAAATAAAACGTTTTTTATGCGCATAATCTGAGAATAGAGAGCTTGCAGGTTCATAAGGAATTACATCAAGCGAAGGTGCTTGATTTTTCATCTCGCCATCAAAAAACTTGTATTCTGACAAATTTGCATAAGGAATTTTTGTCAAATCAACGCTAACTGGTGAAATGGGTACATAGTCTGGATCATCTGGTCCACACGATAAAAAACTTAAAAAGAGCAGTAATAGTAAGCATTTGCTACTAAAGTAATTTTGTTTCATAGGTTGTTGTCAAAGATTTAGGAAAAATATTCGTAAATATATGATAAAACCTAAAATAAAATATTTTTATGCTAAGATTTATGTGTTAAAATTAAAAGATTAATTTGTTTTTATTATAAATTGATTTTGATATTCAAGCTTTCAATTTTATTCAAAAATTCTTCCTCCATATAATTGAATTTTTCTTGTGATTCTTTGTGCTGTTTTTTCAATTCTATGCGCCGTAAAGCTTCACTGAATCGTCTTATTTCTTCAGAATTAATTAGCGTAAGTCTTGGTACGATAGCATTTTTTCCATTAGCATCTTTGGCAACCATTGTAAAATAAGAAGAGTTGCAATGTTTTACTTTTCCGGTTTGGATGTTTTCAGAAGTCACTCTGATTCCAACAACCATTGAACTATTTCCTACATAGTTGACTGAGGCTTTTAAAGTTACCAGTTCGCCAATTTCAATGGGATTTAAAAAATCTACCGTGTCAACAGAAGCCGTTACACAATAAGAGCCTGAAAATTTTGAACCGCAGGCAAAAGCAATTTGGTCCATCAAGGATAAAAGATAACCTCCATGAATTTTACCACTGAAGTTAGAGTGAGAGGGAAGCATCAATTCTGAGATGCTGATTTTTGAAGATTTTACAGTTTTAAATTCCATGCTTATTCAATTCTTATTAATTATATTCGTTTTCATTATTTTCATTATTTTCTGCCCTTTTCAAGATATTTTCGGGTAATGATTTTTTGGCTTTTGCACCCATTTTTTTGAGTTTTTCAACACTTGAAATCAGGTTTCCTTTGCCGTCAAAAAGTTTGTTCATCGCACCTTGATATTCAGTTTTGGCTTCGTCCATTTTCTTTCCGATTTTTACCAAATCATTTACAAAACCTTCAAATTTATCATATAAAGCTCCGGCTTGTCTTGCAATTTCAAAAGCATTTTCTTGCTGTTTCTGATTACTCCACATGCTGTCAATGGTTCGCAATGTAGCCAAAAGTGTGGACGGAGTGACGATAACAATATTTTTCTCAAAAGCCTTGTTGTATAAAGTCGCATCTTCATTAAGCGCAATTGCAAAAGCCGGCTCCATCGGAATAAAAAGCAGCACAAAATCAGGACTTTCAATTTGGTATAAGTCATGGTAATTTTTGGCTCCCAGTTGTTCCACATGACGGCGAATGGAATTTACATGTTCTTTCATGAAAATAATTCGCAGTGCGTCATCTTCCTCGTTGATGTATTTTTCATATGCGACCAAAGAAACTTTTGAATCCACAATCATCTTTTTTCCGTCAGGCAAATTTATCACCACATCCGGAAAAACTCTTGAACCTTCTTCAGTGCTGAAACTTTGCTGCACTTCATATTCCCGTCCTTTTTCTAATCCAGATTTTTCTAAAACTCTTTCTAAAATTAGCTCGCCCCAATTTCCTTGCATTTTGCTGTCACCTTTCAAGGCTTTCGTCAAGTTCAGCGTTTCTTTGCTCATCTGTTCATTCATTTCTCGCAATCCAAGAATTTGCTGGCGCAAAGCTGCGTGATAATCGATGCTTTCCTTATGCGTATCTTCTACTTTTTTTTCGAATAAATGAATTTTATCTTGCAATGGCGAAAGAATATTTTTCATATTCTCTCGATTTTGTTCAGTGAACTTTGATGATTTTTCTTCTAATATTTTATTGGCAAGATTTTCAAATTCCTTCGTAAATTTTTCCTGCAATTGTTCAACTTCTTGTTTTTGCTCTTTATTTCGTTCCCAAAGATTTTCAAAATCAGCTTCCTTTTTTGAAAGCTGTATCGTCAAAACTTCTTTTTCAGTTCTAAGATTTTCCCTTTCAAAAATAATTTGCTGCGCTTGCTTTTCGAACGTTATTCGGTCTTGCTGATTCTGAATTTTCAGCTGTTCGATTTGAGATTGAAGTCCGTTTGATTTTTCTTCAAGACTCGCTTGTTGCGATTTTGAATTGCCTGAACTGATCAATTTGCCCATGAAAATTCCTATTCCCAGCGCAATTATAAAACTTAGTAAAGCAATAATTATTTCGTTCATTTTGAATATAAAAAAGTAAATATAATGATTATTTAAGCCTAAAATAAGCCATTGGCTAAACATTTTATTCTTTAGAAATCTACGGTTAATACTGTGTTTATAAGTGTTCAAATGTTAAAAAGCTGTATTTCAACGATTATTTTGAACTTTCATCGGCTTTATTTCGTAGATAATATCATTAACGATACTATTGTATAAAATTCAGGTTGTTATGCCAGAGGTAAAGTCAATTAAGGAGATTAAAAAAAGAGGTATGAGTTTCCGTTTTTTACTTGCGATTCTTGTCAAGAGCTTTAAGATAGCTTTCAGATCAGATCGAAAAATCAAGATGATTCATGCAAGTTTCTCAAACAAGCAAATGCGTCACGGTACTTTAATAAAATTCAGATTCAGAAATGCATTATGGTATGAATTTGAAAATATAAAGACGGATAAAAGAGAATTTGCGATTCCCAAAGTTAATTTTGTAGAAAGAAAAACCTTAATTGTCCGCGGATTATTTACTTCAAAAAAATACATCCTTACTTTTGACGAAAGCAATCATGTTGATGAAAAAATCAAATTTTGCCAGCCTTCAGAAAACTTGCTAATCCAGGAAGAGCAAACTCCTTATGCTTCGGGGATATTTGTAAGAAATTAATTTTTTGATTTGCGATACTGGAAAAATCGAGCTAAATTTAGAAGATAAACTTTAATATCTTTTTAATGGAAGCTCAAAATTATAAAAACCACATTCGATTTTACCCACCACACCATTTTGTATTTTATCCAGTGATGCTTGTTTTACTTGGAATAAGCATTTATTTCAGTTTTTGTGATGAGAATCTGCGTAACATTTGGATTTTCCTCAGTTTGATAAATGTTATAATCGTTTGGGTTGCTTTCATGCTTCGCCAGCATTATGCACTTATACTTCAAAATAGAATTGTCAGGCTAGAACTTCGCTATCGTTATTTTACGCTGACAAATGAAAGGCTTGAACTGTTAGAAAATAATCTGTCTGACGACCAGTTTTTTGCCCTGCGTTTTGCTCCTGATGAAGAATTGCCAGGTTTGGTAAAAAGAGCGAGTGCAGAAAAACTTTCAGGTGATGTCATTAAAAAAAGCATCCAGAATTGGAAAGGCGATTACCACAGAGTTTAACTTAAAGTTTAACAAACAATTCACGCCACAGTCTCGACTTTAAAAAGTGAGTTTTTGTAAATTTACTGTAAGCGAATATTTACTTAAAGCAACAAACCATGTTTACAACACACTGGTCTATCGACCCCGATCATTCCAATATAGATTTCAAAATTCGTCACTTGCTGATTTCTCATGTTTCTGGCTCATTCAAGATTTTTAACGGAATAATGACGACCAAAAATGAGGACTTCGAAACTGCAGTAATCAATGTCTATTTAGATGTCTACAGTTTTGATACCAATAATATCGAACGCGACGAACATATAAAATCAAAAGATTTTTTAGATGCTGATAATTTTCCAGAGATTAAGTTTGAGTCAACGAGCTTGAAGAAAGTCGAAGGAGATCAATATAAATTATCAGGAAATATTACTGTAAAAGGCATCACAAAAGAAATTATTTTTGATGCAGAATTTGGCGGCCAAGTCAAAGACGGATTTGGAAAAATGAAAGCTGGTTTTGAACTCACAGGAAAATTAAACCGAAAAGATTTTGGAATCGCCGCAGAAGATGTAAATGAAACCGGAAATCTTGTCGTTGGTGAAGAACTTAAAATTCATGCTAATATTGAATTTGACAAAGAAGAAGATTAACTCTGATCGAATAATTAGAAGAATAAAAAAAAGCCGCCTGAATTTCAGACGGCTTTTTTTTTATGAATTGAAATTTTACTTGATGACTAATCGCATTGAAGTTGTTCTTTCTTCAGAAGTGATTTGGGTCACATAAATTCCTTTGATTAAATTTGAAACATCCATTCCGTTTGCACCGATGCTTTTTTGTGAAGCTACTAATCTTCCAGAAAGATCAAAAATCACAATGTCGGCAACTTCTTTTGAGCGAATGAAAATTTTCTCACTTGCCGGATTTGGGTACAAGAAAACATTCGTCTTTTCAAAATCGCTTACGCCTAAAACTTTCTGGTTGATCACGCCAACAGCATCCAAATCAAAACCACAAGAATTAAAAGCTGTTGGCCAAGATTCGTTTACAATATTGCCAAAACTATCAAAAGTTGCATAAGTAGGATTGATATTTCCAACAACGTCTACAACTTTAATGTGTGTAATATTTTCTTTGTCCAATAAAGGATTATTAGGAATATCGCTTAGGTCAAAAGGCGTTCCGTTGCCACCATATTTTCCTGCTAAGTTATTTAAATTCACAGCCAACGGTGTTCCAAAACTTCCCATTTGCGTAGCAGTTTGCGTTAAACTGTGCGCTGGAAATCTGAAAAAATTCACACCGTCAGAACTCGCTTCCACAAAAGCAAGTTCTAAGAAAAATGGACCTCCGTTTTCAAAAACTGCTAAATCAAAACCTTCGCCATTCGTGATTGGCGTAGCAAAAGTCAAGACTGCTGTTCCATGATCACCAAGGCTGACAAGCGATCCGTTTGCCGGACCAACTGCGTTTTCAGCAACTCCATAAGAAGCAACATTGCTGCCGCTTGCCATGAAAGAAGGATTTGAAATATTGACAAAACCTCTTTCCAGAGTTGCTCCAGTTGCCCAAGCTACAATACTAGAATCTGTAGGCAAAACCGCCGTTGATCCTGGTTGGCCTGCATCTGGCGGATAAGTTTGTGCAACAGCAATTCCTGTTAAGCTTAAAAATAAGATAGATAATAGGGCTTTCATAACTTATTTGATGATGATTTTTTGAACTTCTTTTGTTTCGTCAATGGTAATTTCAGCCAAATAAATTCCTGCGTTTAATGAAGAAATATCAACTCCTTTTGCAGTATAGTTTTGGGTTTTTACCAATCTTCCTGAAAGGTCATAAAGATTTACTTTTGCATTTTTATCCGTAGTTAAAAAGAAAACGTCATTGGCAGGATTTGGATAAATTGAAACCGCAGTTTTTGTAAAATCTCCAGTGCTCAATGGAGTTTCTTTTGATTTTATAAAAGCATTTGGCAAGAAACCAACTGTGTAAGTATTTAACAATGTCCCTGAAGTTGTATAAACATAGGTTTTTCCATCAGTAATATATCCTAAAGCGTCTCCAACATAGATCTTATCGTCAATAACATCCATTCCATAAATTCCATAAGCACCTTGTGGTTCTAAATCAATTAGCGGGACAGTTGGCAAAGTTGAAGTCGTAACAGTACTTTTGAAAATATGAGAATCTACAGTATAATACATATCATTACCGTCAATTTTTAAATTTGAAGGATGCATGTTCGGAAAATCAATCTGGCTTACAACAGTATTTGTGGCTATATTAATTTTTAATAATGCACCAAAAGTTTCAACAAGAGGAAGCTCAACCCAAGAAGGCTTTCCACCGCAAAGCACATACAAAAAACCATCTTTTTCTACCATAGAATTTGGTACGTCTGCAACGTTAATCGTTCCTGTCACAGTATTTGTTACTGGATCAATTATTGAAATCGTATTTCCATAACCATAACCGCCTTGATGTGCAACATATAATTTTCCATTGATTTCTAAAATACGCTCAATGCCTGAACCAGTAGGAATTGTAGTCACTAAAGTATTATCAGTTAGATTATAAACTGCCACATAATGATCATTCGGGCCACCAGCTCCCCAGTTTGTAACATAAGCTTTTCCGTCATAAAAAGCGATATATCTTGGATATGCCACACTGTTTGTAATTGTTGTAACATATTGAAAAGTTGTGCTATTAATCACTTTTATATCTTCAGAACCATTGTTCACCACATATAAAAAATCACCGTTAATGGCAATCGACTGTGCTGTATCGCCTAAAGATCCTTGCGTTGGATTAACCGTCGCAAAGATGTTGTTTTGAAGCGTGCCATCTTCTTTAATAAATGAAACTGATGCATTATTTAATCCAAAACCACCTTCGTTAAGTGCAAAAACTCCGTTGGTAAAAGTAGCCTGAGCAAATGCCGTAAAGCTGGAAATATAAAGCACAAGGCTTAAGAAAATCGTAGAAAGGCTGTAATTTTTTTTCATTAAAATTTAATTTGAAGGTATTTAGTTAAAGTAAAATCCGTTTGGTGCAACGCCTGTTGGAATTGTTTTCGAGAGCGTGCCAGTTAAAGAATAGAGATAGACATTGGTATTTGAAGAAAAATCTCCAGCGTCTGAAATATAAATGGTATCGTCATTTACTGCAAAACCATACATCACGCCATCTGCTGAAGTTGAGTTGTATGAAAATAATGGTGAAGCTGGTGCAACAGTTGCATTTAAATTCATTGCATAAACGGCATTAGCAACGGTGTAATAAATTTTTCCGTCTTCAATTTGTATGTTTTTTGAATTGGCAGTAATTGTCAAAGCAGTACCGTCTAATGTATTCGTAGTAGTATTTATTTTAGCCAATTTTCCAGAACCAATAACATATAAAGTTCCGTTTTCTTCTTCGAATGAATTTGGAGAGAAGCCAAGTTCGATTGTTTTTTCAATAGAATTTGCAGCAGGATTAACAACCGTAATACTTGTTCCGCCGTCATAATAACCGTTTAAAACATATACTTTTCCGTTTTCTTCCAGAATTCTTTCGGAGAAGTTTCCCATGGCGATCTGGCTTGTCGAATAATTTGAAAGGTCAATTACAGTTATAAAATCATCTGTTCCTAAACCCCAACTAGTGCCTGCATTGGTAACATACGCTTTTCCGTTTGCCACAGTTCCATATCTTGGATTTGTAAAATTAGCATCGACAGTGGCAATAAATTTAAAAGTATAACGATCCACAACCGTCACTTTATTAGCTTGCCCAGAAATAATAAAGGCTCTCGTGTCATCAAAAAATAAGTTTTGAAGAAAGCTTCCGGCGCTGGCTTCATTTGGGTTTACATTTGAAAATACATCATTTTCTACCGCGCCATTATTACTGATAAAAGAAACTGAACCGCTCGTTGGAGCTGTGTTTCCTTCGTTCAAAACAAAAACACCATCTTCATATTGTCCCAATGAAATTTCTGCAGTTGCGTTGTCATCACTGCTACAAGAAGCGAAAAATAACGATCCCGCAACAATTCCCAAAGCAACTATTCTTTTCAGTTTTTTCATAGATTAAAAATTTAAGGTTAAGTATAGATTGTAATTTCTTCCAGGTAAAAATCGACTTTCAACGCTCACATAATCTTCGTTGTAAAGATTTAAAACTTGAAAGCCTAAAGTGTATGAATTCTTTTTTCCAAAGTCATAATCAAGCGACGCATTGCTTACCATATAAGCGTCAATGTTGTATTTTGAATTGTTGTCAGATCGCGTGAAAACTTCGCCGTTGTATAAAAGCTGATAATTTGCTGACAGTTTTTTCCATGAATATCCAAGTGAAGATGTCACTTTATGATAAGGCACATAAATCAATTGCTTTTTGGTTTCCATGTCTTCGGAAATTGTGTAAGCGTAAGTTCCGTTTAATTCTACATGATGATTTCCAAAACTTTTGTTCCAATTTAAAAGTGCTTCTCCACCATAAGTTCTCACTTTGTGCGTGTTCATAGGTGACCAAAATGATCCCGTTGGAACCCAGCGAAGCATGTCATCAATATCAATATAATAGCCTGTCAACGAAATTCTGAAATTCTTAAAATGAAAATCATTACCCAATTCGGCTTGGTAAGACGATTCTGGTTTTAAGTTTTCATTCCCGCCAGGTTGCCAATATAAATCATTGAAAGTCGGAACTCTGAAGTTTTTTGAACCGTTTAATTTCAACATATAAAAATCAGTCACGGCAAAATTTGTTCCCAATGAAAACAAAACCGGACTCTTATAATTGTCTGTAGCTTCTTTCCTTACGCTCAATTCATACGTGAATTTTTCTGCCAAAATATGCTTGAAAAGCAAACTCGCCGAAGCAATATTTCGCTGTTCGTTTTTGATGTCTGAACCGTCGCCTTTGTTTTGTGTATAATCTACAATTGCGTTCAGTTTCATTGAAGTATTAATGTCAAAAGTCAAGTCATACTTGGCCAAATAAGTTTTGACTTCTCCAAAAGTAAAACTGTCTGAAGCAATGTTTCCAAAATATTTATACCTTTCTTTCAGTGCGCCAACTTTTACTTTCGAAATAAATTTGCCAAAAAAACTGTTCCATTCCAGAAGATTTCTGCTATTTAAATCTTGATATTTCGTCTTAACTTCCGAAGGAAATATCAAAGAGAAATGCCTTTCGCTATCAAAAACCTGGCTGTATAATTTTAAGTAATTGCTTTCGTTTATTTTATAACCTGCGGCAATAGTAAAGCTGGTGTTTTTATATTCTCCGTTTAAATTCTTACCTTTTGATTTTACATAATCATAGTCATTGTCAGAACTATTCCTAGTGATGCTGGCTTGAAAACTGAACTTTTCATCAGAAACATTTACTTTATAATTAGCGCCAATCGTATTAAAACTGCCATAATTCAACCGCACTTCATTCGAAAAATCTTTCTTGAAACTCAAATCATTGTTCAAGTGAATACTGCCGCCGATGGCACTGCTTCCATAAATCGAACTTCCACCGCCAGCGCGAACCGTGATGTTTTTAAAATCTCTGGTGGTAATTGTGTTAAAATCAGTTTGGCCTAAAAGCTGGGAATTAATATTGATTCCGTTCCAAATTACGGCCGTCTGTTGCGCTGTCGTTCCTCTGAAAGATGGTGAAGAAACCATTCCCAAACCATTTTCCTTGAAATAAATCACGGTGTTGTAATTCAAAAGCGAAGTCAGCGAAGCCTGATTTTTCTTGATAATTGAATCTGAAAGAGATTGTGTAGTTTGTGAAGTCGAGAAATTCTTCAGTTGATAATCTGAGATTTCCACGGTCTGCAAATAACGGATGCTGTCGTTTTGTGCCAAAGCAAATTGGCAGGCAAATAAAATAGCAACTAAAAATAGCTTTTTAAAAGTCATAATTCTAAACCTTTTTTCCCGAAGGTCTGATGTTAATTAAGAAAAAAGGCAGGTCTCCTGGCTTGCGTCTTGCTGTTTGCCTTCCCATTTTAATTTTTAATTTAAGCTTTTTGATTTTTGGACAACTTCCAAAATCATAACTTCCAAATCATAAATTTCAAACAGTGGTTTTGTAGATAACAGCGAGCTTTGTAGCTTACAGTTGCGGGAACAGCTTTGGTTTTGAACCAAATTCCCTTTTAATGTGATTTACGATAATCAAAATCACAACCTTAATTCGAGTGCAAATATAAAGGATAAGATTGAATTTTTAATAAAAATGTATTTTTTATAGCAATACCAGCTTAAAAATTATGAAAAATGGATTTGGTAAGTTTGCTAGAAAACTTTTTCAAAATTAGAATTTCTTCTTAAAGCAGGCTAAAAACTGAGAATTATAGTGTCTTTTAAAATTTATAAAATCAAAAATATTCAAACCAAATGTCGGTACAGAACAATAACTTTTATCTTTGCGCTCATCACCAAAACTTTTTTATGAAATCCTTCTTTTTAAAATATACGGTTGTTTTATTGTTGATTTTTGCAGTTTCCTGTAAAGAAAATCCAGCAATAGAAAGCGGTTCCAAATCAAAATCAGAAAACTTAATTCGCTATGCAAAAGGCTTTGAAATCTATAAATATGCTGATTTTTCTATAGTAAAAGTTTTAAATCCGTGGCCAGATGCAAAGGAATCATTTACTTATATTTTACATAAAAAAGGAATTTCGGTTCCTGACAGCTTGAAAAATTATACCCAAATTCAAGTGCCGATAAAATCAGTTGTGGTGACTTCTACGACACACATTCCTTCGTTGGAAATGCTTGGCGTTGAGAATTCGCTTGCAGGTTTTCCGAACACGGATTATATTTCTTCTGAAAAAACAAGAGCGCTGATCGACGCTAAAAAAGTGAAGGAAGTAGGCGTGAATCAAAATCTGAACACCGAAGTTTTAATTGATTTGCAACCAGATGTAATCGTGGGTTATGGCATCGATAACAATAATAAAGATTATTCAAACCTGCAGAAAAGTGGGATGAAAGTGATGTACAACGGCGACTGGACGGAGCAATCACCTTTAGGAAAAGCGGAGTGGATCAAGTTTTTTGGTGCTTTGTATGACTTGGATGAGAAGGCAAATGCGGAATTTGAAAAGATTGAAAAAGACTACAATGATGCGCTGGATTTGGTCAAAACAATCAAGTCGTATCCAACGGTTTTCAGTGGCGCAGTTTATCAAGATCAATGGTATTTGCCAGGCGGAAAAAGCTGGGCGTCATTGATGATAAAAGATGCAGGAGCAAATTACCTTTGGGAAGAAACGAAGGAAACCGGAAGCCTCGCGCTTTCTTTTGAAACGGTTTTAGAGAAAGCCGAAAATGCCGATTTCTGGATCGGACCGGCACAATTTACGTCATTGAAAGAAATTGAAAATGCCAACCCAAATTATAAATATTTCAAGGCATTTAAAACAAAAAAAATCTATTCGTCAAGCACCAAAAAAGGAAAAACAGGCGGTATTTTATATTATGAATTGGCGCCAAACCGTCCTGATTTAGTATTAAAAGATTTGATAAAAATCATGCACCCAGAAGCTTTGAAAGATTATGAGTTGGTGTTTTTTGAGAAATTAAAATAAAACTTAAACACAGATTTCACAGATGAATTGTGAAAATTTAGCTACTATAATTTTGTCAATATCAAGTTTTAAATCTGTGAAATCTGTGAAATCTGTGAAATCTGTGTTTAAAAATTAATAATGAAAAATAAAAAATATACAATTTATTTCACAGCATTATTACTTTTATTAGTAATCTGCTTTTTGCTGAACATCAGTCTGGGTTCGGTAAATATTCCTGTGGAAGATATTGTGAGTTCGCTTTCTGGCGGTCAGGCAAGCAAGAATTCTTGGGAAATCATCCTTTGGAATTACCGATTTCCAAAAGCGCTGGTGGCTATTTTAGTCGGAGTTGGATTGTCAGTTAGCGGTTTGTTAATGCAGACGTTATTCAGAAATCCATTGGCTGGGCCAGACGTATTAGGATTAAGTTCTGGAGCGAGTCTGGGCGTAGCTTTCGTGATTTTAGGCGCCGGATTTGTACCGCCTTTCTTGGGCCAGATTTTTCTTTCTTCGTATGGAATTGTCATTGCTTCCTGTCTCGGAAGTTCTGCGGTTTTATTGGCAGTTTTGTCAGTTTCGCAACGAATTCGCGATACGATGGCGATCTTGATTGTAGGATTGATGTTTGGTAGTTTTACAAATGCAATCATTAATGTTTTGACGTATTTCAGTTCTGCAGAAGAATTGCAAAAATTTACTTTCTGGTCACTAGGAAGCCTTGGCAACCAATCATGGACAAATATTTTGATTCTGGCTGTCTGCTGTTTTATAGGTTTTCTTTTGAGCGCTTTCTGTATAAAACCTTTGAATGCATTATTATTAGGAGAAAAATATGCAAAAAGTTTAGGTATTAATTTCAATAAAACGCGCCTTCTTATAATCATTGCAACCAGCATTTTAGCCGGAAGCATTACCGCATTTGCAGGTCCGATTGCTTTTATCGGTCTAGCGGTTCCTCACATTGCCAAAATCATCTTTCAAACGAGCAGTCATTATGTTTTATTTTGGGCAACTTTGCTTTTGGGTGCTATAATTTTACTGCTTTGCGACACCGTTGCACAAATGCCTGGAGGCGATTTTACGTTGCCAATAAATGCCATAACTTCCATAGTTGGAGCGCCGATTGTGGTTTGGCTCTTAGTCAGAAAACGTAAATTTATGCTATGATGAAAAAAGGACAAACCATACTTTATTCAGAAAATCTGCAGATTGGCTATGATTCCAAAAAAGGGAAAAATGTCATTGCGTCTGATATTTCTATTTCCTTAAATGCTGGAAAATTAATTGCATTAATTGGTGCAAACGGAATCGGGAAATCAACGTTGTTGCGAACTTTGACAGGAATGCAAAAGCCATTGTCGGGAAATGTTTTCTTGAATGGAAGCCTGATTTCTAATTTTAATCCATCAGAATTAGCGCAGCAATTAAGCATCGTTTTGACTGATAAGCTTCCGGAAAGCAATTTGACGGTTTTTGAGCTAGTTGCTTTGGGAAGACAGCCGTACACCAATTGGATCGGAAAATTAACTTCCGAAGATATTTTAAAAGTAAATCAAGCACTTGAATTGACGCAAATCAGTTTTCTTTCAGATAAAAAACATTATGAAATCAGCGATGGTCAATTGCAAAAAGTGATGATGGCAAGAGCTTTGGCACAAGATACGCCGTTGATTATTTTAGACGAACCGACGACGCATTTGGATTTATTGCATAAAGTTTCGCTCTTGAAATTATTGAAAAAATTAGCTCTAGAAACAAACAAATCAATTTTATTTTCCACTCATGATTTGGATCTGGCTTTGCAGTTGAGCGACGAAATGATTGTCATGAATTCTAATTTATTGATTCAAGACGCGCCTGAAAACTTGATCAAAAACGGAATTCTAAATTCGCTGTTTGATGACGAAAATATCTTTTTTGATGCTGAAAAAGCTAAATTTATCTTTAAGAACTTATAAAATAAGCATTTCATGCGTTATCTTTGTTAGGCACTCAAGCCTGAAAACATGAAAAATAATTACACTTTTATATTCCTTTTTATAACGATTGTATCTTTCGCACAATCGAAATCAGAGCTTTTGCCTAATGGAAGTTTTCCGCCAGTGCAAGAAAATATAAAATCGATGACCAACGAAAAATTCCTTGATGGAACAAGACTTTGGATCGGAGAATTTTCTCGTGGAGAATATGATATCACAGAAATTACTGAAAGCTCATTGACAATTGATGCTTTTCGTGACAATGCTTTTATCTATACCAATCGTGGCGAAAGTTTTCCTCATAAGATAAAATACCAGCTGAAGATTTCAAAAAACGGCAACAGTTATTCAGTGAATTTCAGAATTACAGAAATCCATACCAAAAAGACAATTTTAGAATCTACAATGGCCGATTATTTCACGTCTGAAGGCAAATTAAAAGAAGGTTTTGAAGAAGTAAAACCCACAATGGACCGCACGGTTAATATCATTTTAGGTTCTTTTTACCGCTATATTTCTAATTACCGCGGTTAATCAAAGTCCTTTTTCATATCTGATTCGGTAAACTTGGAGCAGTTTTTCTAATTTTTTGAGACTGACTCCCAGCATGTTTATCGAAATTGCAGGTCGCTCAAAATCAGTCTCAAAAGCAAGATAATGTTCAACATGTTTTCCTCTAATTTCGACGATTACATTTTCATTATAAATATTTTTCCAAGGGTAAAAAATATTTCTAATTTGAATTCCTTTTGAGTTAATTATTATTTGTTCGCTTTTATCTTTTAATTTTTGACTTTCCTTATAAATGAGAAAAACGGCAAGCGGAAATGAGACAAGTCCCATTAATTTTTCATTGATTAAAAGATATATTCCTAAAAAAATCAATGCGCCAGAAACTATCAAGCCGGCATAAGTTTGCGTTTTTGAATAAAAAATCCTCGTTTCTTTCGCGACAGAAATATCATCTCGATAGACATCTTTTACTAAGAATTTTTTTTCAAGTCTTTTTAAAATCTCCCTGTCTTTCAGTGTTCTTATTTCCGTTTTTTCGAAGAAACTTTTTTCCTTCCAGATCAGCTTGTGCTGTATGGCTTTTCGTTTGAGTTCATGGACGTTTCTGACATTTTCAAATGCCCAAATTCTCCATTTTGTGATCATAAAGCTCCATGTCAGCCAGCATAGTAAAAATCCTAGGATAATAGAAAAAGGATAAATATAACCGCCAAAATCATTGTATTGCCCTAAAAAGCAAAGGAGACCCATAGTGCCTAAAAAAATAAATGCAGGCAGAAAAATCAGCATTAGTTTGCCCTTTATGATTGCCTTTTCAATAGTAGTTTCAACTTTCATTGCAAATATTTATCGTAATTCAATCTGTCTTTTAGCTTCGCCAATAGCAAATGCCACTGAATTTGCCAGATTGTAGCTTCTCACCAAAGGAGAAATTGGTATTTTTAAATGGTTTTCAAATTTTGCCAAAACTTCTTGACTCAATCCAACAGATTCTTTTCCAAAAACCAACCAGTCGCCATCTTTAAATTCTTGTTTCAAATATGATTTTTCAGTATTGGAAGTGAACAAGAAAACCCTTGAGAAATCAGGAATTTTCGCCATCCATTCTCCTACATTTTGGTATTCAAACCAATCTAAATGTACCCAATAATCCAATCCGGAGCGCTTTAGATTTTTATCTGTAATTTGAAATCCGAAAGGATGAATCAAGTGCAATCTGCTTCCGGTGCCGACGCACAAACGGCCTATGTTTCCGGTGTTATTTGGGATTTCTGGTTCTACTAAAACTATGTTTAACATTTTTGGTTTTTGGTTTAGGGTGAAAGGTTTTTGCGTAAAAAAAATTAGACATCAACACTTTTTATTTCAACAACTTCTCCTGATTTTAAATCGTTTAAATGTATATTTCCAATTCTGACGCGGACTAATCTCAACGTAGGAAATCCTACGGCAGAAGTCATTTTTCTTACTTGACGAAATTTCCCTTCGTTTAAAATAATAGAAAGCCAACTCGTTGGTCCGTGTCGTTCGTCTCTGATTTTCTTTGATCTTGGTGCAAAATTCGGAATCGCGATCTTGAAAGCTTCACACGGAATCGTAATGTATTTTCTTCCGTCAAAGCCAATTTCAACACCTGATTTTAGCTTTTCAATCGCTTCATCCGTAATAATTCCGTCAACTTGCACATAATATTCTTTGCTGACTTTTTTGCTTCTGACAATTTCGCTCATCATTCCGTCGGTTGTCAAGATTAATAAACCTTCTGAATCTTCGTCTAATCGGCCGATTGCCATTGTTCCTTCTGGAAAATCATGCAGTTCTCCCAAGAGTTTTTTGGTACGTTTTAATTCATAAATAAACTGGCTGAGGTAGCCGTAAGGTTTATGAATTAGAAAATGCTTGTGATTTGACATGGAATAATTTTGTGCAAATTTACTATTATCCTTTTGAATTGTGGAATTAAAGCAATGTTAAACCAATAGTATTTGAAATTTTATAGCTGTAAATTAACTATATAATTAAAATTCAAAACTATGGCACTTTCAGAAAGCAATAAAGATCTAGAAGATAAAAAATGGAATGGCGAGCAAGACGGCAAGAAAGGGGAGCCAAATGAAGGTTTCAGCGGCAAAAATCTGCCAAATGATTATAATCCATCCAAAGAAAAACTGAAAACCGAAGTTGATAAAGACAAAGACGGCAATGCTGATGTGGTGAAAAGAGCGCGTGACGTTGAAAATTATGAAACAGAAACTACTTCTGGAGAAGATGTAAAGGAGAAAAAAAATCCTGAAAATCGGGATAAGAATTCTGATTCAGACCCAAATCGTTATCCGTCAGGACATCCTGAAAATAAAAAAGATAGAGGAAATCTTGATTTAGACGATGACAAATAATCTTGTAAATAAAAAAAGCTGTAGCATTTCTACAGCTTTTTCATTTTATTGATGTTCGTAAAACTTAATATTCAAAGCCTCAAACGGAACTTCATCTAAATACAATTCGGTTCCCAATGGTCGTATTGATTTTGAATCTTTTATAAGTTCATATTTTTGGTGTGAGTTATCCATTTGTCTGCCACTTCCTATAATTTTTTGGATGGCGATACTTAATAAAGGCTCGTTGACATTGCCCAAACTTCCTAAATTCCCTAGATTTTCTTGGTACTCAAAAGTGGGAAGAAGTCCTGATGCATAATCTCCAAAACCAGTAGCATTTACGACTTTAAAACAAATCGGCTGCATGGCAAAAGTATGGCTTGATGATCTTCCGCTTGCGTTAAAACTGGGTGAATCATATAAAGTTATCGAACCTACATTTTTTCCGGTTGTTTTGTCTCCAATCTGAACTACGTTTACATAAGGTTTCAATCCGTTGATTAATAATTCGCTCGCAGAGGCTGAAGCTCTTGACGTTAAAACGTAAACTGTTTGCAGATTTAGGCTGTTTATGCCTTGATTTCCAATAGAATTTGTAAAACGATTCACCAAATTTTCTGGATTATTAGCTTGAAAATAAGACATTACTTTTGAATTCCATTCTTGTTTAGCAAAAACTTCTCCGCTATGTTTTCCGTTGACCATGCTTGCCAAACGCGTTGCGGTATTTACGGAACCGCCAGAATTATATCTTAAATCAATGACCAAATCGGTAACGCCTTGGCTTGAAAATTCTCCAAAAATGGTATTTAACTGTGAATCATAAGCCGTATAAAATCCGTTATACATCAGATAGCCAATTTTATGCTGATTATAAGTATAAACGTTATCCATCAAAATCGGATTTTCAGTCAGCTGTGTTTTTGTCAAGGTAACTGATCTTCCGTTTGGCGTAATATTTCCATTGTCATAATCAGCGAGATTTAAAGTGTAAGTTTGATTTGCCAGCAATTGATTGTAATTTCTGGAAGCATAACTTAAAGGAATTCCGTCAATTGCATAAAAAATATCACCACGCTGAATCGCTTTTGTCGATGCGTAAGAATTGGGAATGATATAACGAACCCAACCAAAAACTTCATCAGAACTGCTAGATTTTCTTACTAATTGATAATCGACGCCGTTGTTTGTTGTGATTCCGTTTAAAGTTCCTTCTAAAAGTCGGTAATCGCTATAAATTACGCTGAATTTATCAGTTACAGAATATTGGTATAATAAATCGCTGAACAAACTTTGTGGTGTGCTGTAATTTGCTAAAAAACCATTCAGTTCACCTTGATTGTTGAATTTTTCATCCGATAAATTCGGAACATCTTGTTGCCAATAATAATATAAGTTGAGTCCTTTCCAAACAAAATCATTTATTTTTAAACTATTTGGAACTTCAATATCATCGTAATCATCTTGACACGAGAAAATGGAGAAAACTCCGAAGAATAAAAGGATGGCGAGGGACAAAGATTTTCTCATAAAATTCGATTTAGCTGTCATGCATACTTTAATCTAACGTAAATTTAGCTTTTTTAGTTTTTATTTTAAATTTTATTGTAACAAAAAATAATGTGGCTCGTCTTCATTATATAACCGACCAGTAAGTCCCAATGAACCAAGTTGAATTTGTAAATCTGATTACTCCTTTTAAGGATAAGGTCTTTAGGCTGGCAAAGCGTTTGCTTGTCAGTACAGAAGAAGCGCAGGATGCAACGCAAGACGTTTTGGTGAAACTGTGGGACAAGAAGGAAAGTTTAGAAAAATATGGCAGCGTAGAAGCTTTTGCCATGACAATTACAAAAAATTATTGCTTAGACCAGCTGAAATCAAAAAGAGCCGGCAACCTGCAAATCGTTCATAATAATTATACCGATCGGCAACCAGGAATGCAACAGCAACTCGAAGATTCAGACAGTTTAAGCTGGGTTGAGAAAATCATCAACCAACTGCCAGAACAGCAGCGATTAATAGTTCAGTTCAGAGATGTTGAACAATATGAATTTGAAGAAATTGCGAAGATGATGGAAATGAATGAAACCGCAGTGCGAGTTGCGCTTTCGAGAGCGAGGAAAACGATCAGAGAATTTATGACAAAAACACACAGCTATGGAATTGGATAAAATAGAAAATTTATTAGAAAAATACTTCGAAGGAGAAACCACGATTGCCGAAGAAAATGAACTGAAAATTTATTTTTCATCTTCAGATGTTGCGCAGCATTTGGAGCATTACCGAGGAATGTTTGTCTATTTCTCTGCAGCAAAAGAGCAGAAATTTGAAAAAGAATTGCCGTCAAAAATCACCACTAAAAAGAAAGTGGCCTGGCTGTCAATTGCGGCTTCAATAGTTATCTTGCTGGGATTGTTTACATTTTATAATCAAAATTTGACTCAAAATCAAGATTTGGGAACTTATGATGATCCTGAGAAAGCTTTTCAGGAAACTCAAAAAGCACTGAATCTCTTGTCAAAAAATGTAAATGTAGGCGTGGAAGGAATGCAATATGTACAAGAATATCAACAATCAACAGAATTAATCTTTAAAAATTAGAAAAAATGACAAAATTTATAGTTACCATGGTTTTAGCGTTAGTGCCATCTTTGTTTTTTGCACAATCTGCTTTTGAAAAATTTGAAGGACGTGAAGACATCACTTCAGTTTCAGTAAACAAAAAAACTTTTGAAATGCTTGGCGACATTAAGGTCGATGCCAAAGACAGCAAAGGAAAAGACAATAAAGATATCTCGAAATATCTGGAAATGGCAGACAAGATTGACAATTTGAAAGTTTTGACGACTTCAAGCGTAAAAGCGACAGCAGAATTGAAAAGTGCTTTTGAAAGTTATAGAAAAACAGCAAATCTTGAACAGCTGATGAAAGTAAATGACGGCGGTAAAAACGTTCAGGTTTATGTAAAATCTGGAAAAACAGCTTCAGAAGCAAAAGAATTTTTAATCTTTGTGGAAGGTGGCGATAAAATTGGCGATGAAACGGTTTTGGTTTCGCTTGTCGGTGATATCGATTTGAAGAATATCATGAAATAATTACAACAAAAAAAATAAAATGAAAAAGTTAATAATGACACTCGTTTTGGCCCTGACGCCAGCCTTGTTTTTCGGACAGTCTGTGTTTGATAAATATGATGGGCAAAATGGTGTCACGGCAGTAATCATCGGCAAGAAGATGTTTGAACTGATGTCTAATATCAAGCCAGATTCTAAAGATAAAGATGCGCAACAATATTTGAGCCTAGTTAAAAAACTAGACAATTTGAAAGTGTTTGTGACTTCAAATCCAAAAGTATCTGCTGACATGAAAGCAACTTCTGCCAAATATTTGAAATCAGCAGCTCTAGAAGAATTGATGCGAATCAACGACGACGGAAAAAACATTAAAATCTATGTGAAATCTGGCGCAACTTCTTCAAAGGTAAAAGAACTTTTAATGTTCATTGAAGGTGGCGGTTCAAAAGATGACGACACTGTTTTAATGTCGCTGACAGGAAACTTTGATTTGAATGAAATTTCAGTTTTAACAGATAAAATGAATCTTCCTGGTGGTGATGCCTTGAAAAAAAGCACCAAAGGCAAAAAATAAATCAAGATGAAAAAAATAATTGTATTGGCAACGTTCTTTAGCTTGATGCTCATGAGTTGCAGTTCAGAACCTTCATTACAGAAATATTTTGTAGAAAACACTGAATCTAAAGATTTTGTCGCAGTAGATGTTTCTGCAAGTATCTTAAGACTTGACAAAAAGAATATTACTGTAGAAGAAGATGAAGCGCTAAAAACGTTCAAGAAAATGAATATTCTAGCTTTTAAAAATGACGTCAAAAATGCGGCAAAATTTGATACAGAAAGAGCTAAAGTAGAAACGATTTTGAAAGATAAAAAATACCAAGAACTTATGAAAATGAGTCGTGGTAAAGACGGAGGCGCTATTTATTTCGTCGGAGAAAATGACAAAATTGACGAATTTGTGCTTTATGGAAGCAATAAAGACGCGGGTTTTGCAATTGTCAGAGTGCTTGGCGAAGACATGAATCCGACGTCAATAATGACAATGCTTTCTTTAATACAAAAGGCAAATCTTGATATTGACCAATTGAAACCTTTGGAATCAATGGTTAAAATGTAAAAAAATAAGGTTGGGTTAGATTAGATTTTATTCAAAAAAAGCGTCTTGATTGGTTCTCAGGACGCTTTTTTTATTTAGAATTTTTGAAATATTTATAAGGAAATAAAAGCATTCCAAAACATTCTCCGTGTTCTTTCCCAGTATGTTTATGGTGCATTTTATGCGCTCTTCTCACTGCTTTTGCATAACGACTTTCGGCATTTCTGAATAATTTAAACCTTTGGTGGATAAAAATATCGTGAACCAAAAAGTAAGCACATCCGTAAGCAAAAATTCCCAAACCGATGGCAAGGCCAATTTCAAGAATGTCATTTTTCCAAAGAAGAAAAAATCCTACGCTGATAATGGCGTAAATTATAAAAAAAGCATCATTTCTCTCAAACCAAGAATCATGATCTTTCTTGTGATGATCAGCATGCAAACTCCATAAAAAGCCGTGCATGATATACTTGTGGCTGAACCAAGCCATAAATTCCATGAAGCAAAAAGTGAGCAAAAAAACTAAAATATGAATCCACATGGCTATTATTTTTTATATAAAATTCAATCTATAAGTAAGATATGATTTGGCAAAAAGCCCAATCTTTTGATAATCTGGCACACGAATTCGCGCATTTTTTATTTCTGCTGAAGGCGTATTTTTTAATTTTGACAATAGTTTTCGGTAATAAACATAAGCTATATAAACGCCAAATTTAGCTTCTAGCGGAAGTTTTACAATTCCTTCATAACCTGCTTTAAAATCTTCTTCGATATCTTCAATAATCTGCTTTTTTGAAATTTCATCCAGCTGATTTAAATTGGTATTTGGAAAATAAGTACGGTTTAAATCTTCAAAATCAGCTTTCAGATCCCGCAGGAAATTTACTTTTTGAAAAGCTGATCCGAGTTTCATGGCGCTGTTTTTCAAAGCTTCATATTTTGCATCATCTCCTTTTACAAAAACTTTCAGACACATCAAACCAACCACATCTGCCGAGCCATAAATATATTCTTGATATTCTTCTTTAGATTTATATTCAGTTTTGACTAGGTCAAGTTTCATGCTTTTCATAAAAGCATCAATCAATCCCATCGAAATTTCATATTTGGAAACCGTGTGCTGAAAAGAATTTAAAATCGGATTCAAGCTGATTTTATTCTCAAGCGCTTTGTGCAAATCTTCTTCAAACAAGTCAAAAAGTTTTTCTTTGTCAAAATCATGAAAACTATCCACGATTTCGTCGGCAAAACGAACAAAGCCATAAATATTATAAATGTCTTGGCGAATGCTCGGCGAAAGCATTTTCACGGCAGAGGCGAACGATGTGCTGTAGGATTTCGTGACGTTCTTGCTGCATTCAAAAGATACGATGTCAAAAATTGCTTTCATATTTGGTGGCAGGTTATTATTTGCAATCTTTTTCAATTAATTCAGAAACCAGTTTTCCAGAAATCAAAGCAGGGGGAACGCCAGGTCCGGGAACGGTTAATTGTCCTGTGAAATAAAGATTTTTAACTTTTTTACTTCTTAATTTTGGTCTTAAAAATGCAGTTTGAAATAACGTATTTGCCATTCCATAAGCATTTCCTTTATAAGAATTATATTCTTTTACAAAATCATTCACACAGAACGATTCCTTAAATATAATACTTTTTTTCAAATCTTGTTGTGTCAAATTCTCAAAACGGCGAATGATTTTTTCAAAAAATTCTTCTCTCAAATTGTCATTATCCTCGATTCCTGGCGCTAATGGAATCAAGAAAATTCCAGCTTCCTTTCCTTCTGGCGCAACACTTTTATCTGTTTTAGAAGGAAAACTTGCATAAAATAATGGATCTTCTGGCCATTTCGGATTATCATAAATTGCTTCAGCATGAACATCAAAATCAGCATCAAAAAACAACGAATGATGCTCGACGTTTTCAATCTTTTTATCAAATCCTACATAAAATAGGAGCGAAGAAGGAGCAAAGGTTTTTTTATCCCAATATTTTTCTGAATAGCCTCGGTTTTTTTCTTCTAATAAGGTTTCTGTGTGGTGATAATCTGCACCGCTTACGATAACATCGGCTTTAATTTCTTTGCCATTGACAATTAATCCAGAAGCTTTTCCATCTTCAATAATTATTTTTTCAATAGTAGAATTGGTATGGATTTTCACGCCCAATTCCAAAGCTAATTTTTCCAAAGCCAAAACCACAGAATACATTCCGTTTTTTGGATGCCAAGTTCCAAGGCCAAAATCGGCAAAATTCATGAAACTATAAAAAGATGGCGTATCTGAAGGTTTTGCTCCTAGAAACAAAACCGGGAATTCTAATATTTGGATTAACTTTTTATTCTTGAAACGTTTTCTGACTTCCTTTGAAATCGTACTAAAAAACTGTCCGACGCGCGTTGCTGTTTCTGGCGTAATCAATTCTAGCGGAGAAACTCCAGGTCGGTAAACAATTTTTTTTATGGCGATATCATAATTGCTTTTTGCCTCCGCCATGAAACTTCTGAGCGCTTTTGAACTTCCTTTTTCAATGGATTCAAATGTGGCAGCAATATCTTCTAAATTATCTGAAATGGTTATAAAATCATTGATCCCAAAATAAACTTTATATGCTGGAGATAATTTTATAAGCTCATAATAATCAGAAGGTTTTTTATTGAAATCAGCAAAAAACCGTTCAAAAACATCAGGCATCCAATACCAAGTCGGACCGATATCAAAAGTAAATCCGTCTTTTTTTAACTGTCTTGCACGACCACCGATAGTATTATTTTTTTCATAAATACTAACTGAATGACCTTGCTTTGCCAAATAGCAAGAAGCGGCCAAAGCTGAAAATCCCGAACCTATAATTTTAATATCTTTTTCCATGTTGTTTAACAAATATAAGAAAAAGATAAACAAAATTTAGACTTTAAGAAAGATTTAAAGTTTATTTATAGCTTCTTCAAATGAGGTAAATGCAAAAGTTTTTGATGGCAAAGATTCTAAATTTAAAGCAACTGTCATCTTGCCTAAAACCCAAAATTCTGAATTTGAACTAGATAAGATTGTTCTGTGCATTTCTGCAACATATTTGTTTATAGAATCTTCAGACGGTGCCACAGTACAATAAGCTACAAAAACAATATCGCTGAAATAACGCGTCATGTCTTTTAGATTTTCTAAGGCAATCGATTTGCCGAGATAAATGGTTTTGTACCCGTGATATAGTATTTCATAATGAAGATACATCAGCGCAAATTCATTAATCTCATTTTCAGGAAGGTACAAAACAAAAACTTTGTCTGTTTTTTGAGGTTCTAAAAGCTGTCTTTTCTCAATGTTTCCTAATAGTTTTTGTTTAATCAAGTAAGAAATAAAATGCTCGTGCGCTGGCGTAATTGTTCCGGTTTGCCATAGCAATCCAATTTCGTTCATCAGCGGAATAAAAACTTCGCCAAAAACTTCACGAAAAGATTTTTTTGAAAGCAGGCTGTCATAAGTATTAAAGAATAATGCTTGATCAAAATTCATCATCGCCATCTTAAAAGCACTCAGAGCGTGGTTTTTGGTGCTTTTATCAGAAATAATTTCCTTTACCAATTCAGGAATTTTTTCAATGGGAAACTGCGATATTTTAGAAATTTTATAGCCGTGACTGTGAAGCAAGGTAATATTTAGCAACTTTTGCAAATTTGTAGCGTCATACAGCCTAATATTAGAATCTGTACGCATTGGTTCGAGAATATTATATCTTTTCTCCCATATTCTGATGGTATGGGCTTTGATTCCTGAGATATTCTCCAAATCTTTAATGCTGAAAACGCTTTTTATGCTGTTCATTATTCCTTACAATTTCTTAAACAAAAGTCTTGATAAATATACGTAACATTTTTACTTTTGGATTTAAACAATTCTTAAATAAAGAAAACGCAACGAGCAAATATGCAGGTTGCGTTCTAATTTCATGTTTTAAAATTCTAATTAATAAAAATATTTTAGGAGAACAATATACTATTTTTTGATTAATTTTTCTGTAACTACTTTATTCTCAGAATTTGAAATTTCTATAAAGTAAATTCCTGCCTTTAAGTTTGAGATATCCAACTGATCTTTTTGGTTTTTAAAACCAGCAACTTTTTTTCCGGTTGCATCATAAATTATTACAGATTTTATTTCATCATTTGATCGAATACTGAAAAAATTATTTGCCGGATTTGGATAAAAAGCGATTTTATTTTGCTCAAAATCACTCACACCAAGCGTTGTAAACGGAGCATCGATCAGATAACCGCGATTTCCACCACCATGATAGGCCAAAGAAAAAGAAGCAGAACTCATCTTTGCGTAAGCAAAATCAATAGAATTATTTGCATAAACGAAAGCAAAATCATTTGAATCAGCAGTAGTAAAAGCTCTAGTCGCCACAAGTGTTCGTGTTCCTGATGCCACTGTGTTTGAAGTTACTGTCCAATTGTTGGTATCTGGTGAAGGTGGTGAGCCAACTCCGTTGTGAACGGCATCGACTAAAGTTGTTCCGTTGAAATAAACCACGTCTTCGCCAGCTTGCATTCCTGATCCTTCAGCAAAATTCCCGAATTGTAGCGCAAACCATCTGTCAGACGGACCTGTAAGTGTTAATGTTACCGTTGTGTTTGTGTTGTTTAAATCTAATTTTGCGGTCATTCCGGTTGTCAAATTGACAACTCCTGTAGATTTTGTCTGTGATTGAACACTAACAAAAGCAAATAACATTGCTGTTAATAGTAAAGTTTTTTTCATGATTTTAGTTTTTTAATAGGTTAATAATTTCTTGGTTTTTTGTAAATACTGCATATTCAAAAGGCATTTTTCCAGAGTTATCTGCTAGTTTTTTATCAGCTTTGTAACTCAAGAGTAATTTTATAAGTTCAACATTTTTAAATTGAATGGCATAAAGCAAAGGTGTCATGCCGCCAGCGTCTGCAAGATTTGGATCTGCTTTGTTTTCTAGTAATAATTTGGCTAAAACCACATTTCCTTTTACAACTGTTGCCGCCAATGCAGTGCCACTTGAGCTGTTGTAATTCACATCTTTCACACGCCTTGTCAAATAACTCGCAACATCCGTATTTCCTTTATAACAGGCCAAAATCAGCGGTGTAAATTTCATCTGGTTTATTGCATTTATCGTATCTGCCTTTTTGATTTCTAAAGCTTTCATTTCCTCGACAGTTCCATATCGGGCAATATCAAAAACATCTTTAGCTTTGTTTTCTTGTGCGTAAGAAAACATAGAAATAAATAAAATTAAGAATGAGATCTTTTTCATAAGATTATTTTGAAAGTGATAAGTTGAAAGTAATATTTATAGTATCCGCTACTTTTTTGCTGACAATTTTCGGAATTTCAATAGCAAAATCTTCTGGTTTCACATCAAAGCTTCCGATGAGTGTGATTTTATCTCCAGACTTTGAAATTTTTGCGGTCGTATTGATCTTTTTTGTTTTTCCGTGCAAGGTCAAATCACCTGAAATATTAAAAACTTTTGTTGCAGATGATAGTTTTGAAATGTCAAAATCCTCAATTTTTCCTTTAAATGTTGCCTTTGGAAATTTATCAGATTCCACATAATTTTCATTAAAATGCTCTTCCATCAAAGCCACTTTAAAACGAAAACCTTTCATGAGCGAGAGCACTGCAATTTCTCCTGTGGAAGTTTCTAAAACAGCTGATGTATTCTTGTTTTCTGCGGCAACTTCCTCAAAAGAAGCAACTGAAGCTTCAAATCTCACGCTTCCGGTTTTGGTGGTGAATTTTTGTGCAGGAAGCTGTGCTATTCCTACGAAAAGAAATAATAATGCGATTGTTTTCATAGTATTTTTTTAATTTTCTAATAATCCGTCAGCATTCCACTGAAGAATTGTATTTATTTTATCTTGCGACATGCGTCCGGTTTGAGGCATTTGTCCTGGTTCTCCATTTTGGCGCTGAATTCTATCGAGCAAATTGGTATTTAAAACGGCATTTTTTACTTCTGAATAAGTTGTCAGAGGACGAAAAGAAGCGGTTCCTCCAACGGAATGACAGCTTACGCAATTCGAATTAATAATCGATTTTACATTTGTTTCATAAGTTGCTTCTCCCACAATTATTTGCGATTCTTCTAAGCTTTCGTAAGTGCTAGAATCGCAACTCGAAAGTGACAACAGAATTAAACTTGCTATTAAAAGGTATTTTTTCATGATTAAAAAACTCTGTATAAATTAAATCCGAAGAAAAAATCACCTTTTCCCCAGTCTCCGGAAGCTGTTGTCAAATAACCGCTTTCGGTCATCGATTGCGAATTTGTAAAAATCAACTGAAAAATATGACCGCCAGTTTCAATGTCTAATCCGACTGACAAAGGATTTTCATAAAAACTCGGCTTGTTGAAATTTTGCCCATATTCCATATTTAGCGATAGCCTTTTTGTCAACTTCATTCTTCCGCCTGCTGCCAAAGCAAATTGATTGTCATTTTCTATTTCTGGATTGTATAAATTTTTATGGATAAATGTTGGCGCTAATTCTAAAGAAAGCTTTTCAGAAAATTTCCTAGAAATCAAAAGCTGATGAATGTAGGAAAGCCTGTCTGCAAATTCTATTTTTGGATAATCGTCTTTTTCTAATCCAGTATTGATGTCAATGGTGTTATAACCGACAATCTCTACTGGAAATTCGTCATCTTGATTGGCAAGCCTATATTTTCCTGCTATTTCATAAATTTTTAAAAGCGTATGTCTAGAAATACTTGCTGAAAGCCAATTTGTTACGCCATAAACGCCACCAATTTTAGTAGTAGCGCTGTCAAATCCAAAAAACTCTGAAATCCCACCTTTTACTGAACCAAATCTGTGCGAAACCACCATGTAAAATTCTTTTTTGGCTGGCAGTTTTGTCGATTGAAAAGTGATAATCTGCAATCCTTTGAAAGAAGAAGTCACGGTTTTATCAATCACTTGTGTAGAATCAAGGCTTGAAAGCAAATCTTCTTGGGCAAAGCCAGAAGTCGCATATAAAAAACAAATTGTAAAAAGTAATTTCTTAGTCATATTTTAATTTATATCAATTACTGCATTGGTCGAATTTCACTTGCTCAAAAAGATCGTCATAACCGATGCATCTTCCTTTAATGGTAACCAATTTATTCAATAAAGCAGGGTTTGCTTTTACAGTCATTTGACAAAAAATCTTATTGTCAAGCGTGAAAACTGAATCAGAAACTTCAGTAACTTTTCCTTTTATGGCTATGGTTTTATTGAGATATTTTGAATCTGCCTTTGTAATATCAGTTGCATATTCCTTAATTAAATTGGAAGTATTTATTGAATAAGAAGGTTTTTCTGTTTCAATATTTCTGGCTTCCTTGTATAAGAAATTAGTATAGAAATAATAAGCACCAAAGCCGATTATTGCTAAAAACGAAAATGTGATGATTGTTTTTTTGTTCACTTTTATATAAAATTGATTTTGATTCAAGAAGTAGTTTTGTTCTTAAATCGTTATTCAAAATTAAAAAATAATAGCGTAAACAGTCTGAAAATCAGGTAGACAAAAGGTAGACAAAAGGATTTTTGAAGTAGAAATTGAGTAAACAATTTTTTAATTTACACAGACATAATGAACGCTGTGAGATTATCATCGGCGGCAAGCTTTAATTTTTTGCGAAGTCGGTAGCGTGAAGTTTTTACGCTGTCAGGAGAAATATTTAAGATGGTTGCCATCTCTTTGATTGATAAATTTAGTTTTATTAAGGCACAAATCTTTAAATCATTTGCGCTGATTTCTGGATGTGATTGCTTGAGACGCGTGTAGAAGTTTTTATTGATGCTTTCGAAATAACGGTCAAAGTCATTCCAAATATTGTCTTGTTCAAAATGGCGGTTTACCATCTTGATAAGCTGCTGTTCTGATAAAGGTTGCTGGTTGTCGATTGCCGTTTTAATTTCTGTAAGCAACTCGTTTTTCTGGAGCATGTGCAAGGTAATGCTACTCAATTGATTTTCTTTGTAATCTAAGTCATTCTGGAATTGCAATTGCTCTAATTCCGTCTGTTTTTTTAGGGAATCCACAAGCGCTTCTTTTGTGATTAAAAGCTGTTTGTCTTGTTTGTTGATTTTCTTGAAGTAAAGATAGCTGATGATCAAAATGAACACCAATAATCCGATGAAGGTTATTAAAAGGTAATTGGTGAGTTTTGTGACTTCGTTTTCTTTAGAAATCAGCGTCAATTTTCTGTTTTTTTCTGCCACATCAAATTGCACTTCTAGGCTTTTAATAATTTTAGCGCGTTCAACAGAATAAAATTCATCTTTTAAAAGAATAAGGCGTTTTTGGAGAGAAGCAACTTCAGAATAGTTTTTTTGCAAATCATTCAAGTCGATAAGCGCTTCAAGAGATTTTATTTCAAATAATTTATCAGAAAGCGTTGTTGCAATTTGATTTGCCTTGAGGAAATTTGTTTTTGCTTCCGTAAGATTCAAATTGTCTAAATGCCATTTTCCAATTGCAACCAACGAAGAAACCTGCGCTTGTTTGTTTTCTGTTTTGTTCGAAATTTCCAATGCATTATTGAAATATTCAATGCTTTTTGAGGCTCTATTTTCCTTGATTTCGCTTTCTCCTAATCTGATATAAGCATTGGGAAGATAAGCCTGATTGTTTGATTTCTTAAAATCGTTTAAAGCTAATTTGAAGAAAAAATTCGCTGAATCTTCTTTTTGTTGAAATTCATATAACATTCCAAGGCTGTTGTAAGCCAGTCCGAGTGTGCCGCTTTCATCACCGTCGGCTTCGAGAATGCTAACAACTTCTCTGCTTATAGGCATGGCCTCGGCATACTTTTTTTGACGCGTGTAAATCGTGCTGATGAGCTGAAGGCATTTGCTTCTTCCGATTTTTGAAAGTATAGGATCTTTTTTGTCTAGCTTGGAATAATTTTCAAGAGCGCTTGTGGCATATTTCAAACCATTTTCAAGACTTGAACCATAAGTACAGATTCCTAAGTAAAGCAAAGATTCAGCCTTGTCTTCAGTGCTATTTTCTTTTTTGGCTTTTTCATACGACTGAAAGAAATAAGAAAATGCCTGTTCTTCATTATCTTTTATAAGGGCATTCCAACCTTTTTGCAACAACGGATTTTTTGTCTGCTGTGCAATGCTATTTTGCGAAAGCAGGAAGAAGGTCAGGGCCAAATATAAAAATTGACGAAACTGCATGATATTGGTTTGAAAGGGAAGTAAAGATATAAATATATGATTCTAGAAGCAATGCTTATTTTAAATCGATAGGAATGTAGTTTGCAGTGCTTTTTAAGCAAAAAAAAATCCTTTATCATTTAAAGGATTTTTAAAAAAAGTGACCACGGTGGGATTTGAACCCACACGCCCTTTCGAGCACCACCCCCTCAAGATGGCAAGTCTACCGTTTCTCCACGTGGCCGTAAACAAAAAAAGTTATTCGCAAGGAATAACTTTTTGTGACCCGACTGGGGCTCGAACCCAGGACCCCATCATTAAAAGTGATGTGCTCTACCAACTGAGCTATCGAGTCATTGCAATTCAAGAAATTTAAGTCATTTTGTGACCCGACTGGGGCTCGAACCCAGGACCCCATCATTAAAAGTGATGTGCTCTACCAACTGAGCTATCGAGTCATTTTAATTTCTTGAATGCGGGTGCAAATATAAGATGTTTTTATTTATTTTTCAAAGCAAAATTGCTTTAAATTTGTCTTTTTTTTTTAATCTTTCATAATGCCTTAGTATATAAGGATTTATTAGCATGACAAAAATTATTTTATTAGGATATATGGGTTCTGGAAAGTCGACAATTGCGAAATTATTGTCTGAAAAAACGCAAACTCCACTTTTTGATTTGGATAAAATCATTGAAGAAAGAGCAAAATTATCAGTCAAAGAAATTTTTCAAGAAAAGGGAGAAGTTCATTTTCGCAAGTTAGAAAATCAAATTTTTAAAGAATTAATAGCTTCTGATGAAAAAATGGTGATCAGTCTTGGCGGAGGAACGCCGTGTTATGCCGGAAACCACGAAATGCTAAATGGTGAAAATATTGTTTCCTTTTACTTAAAAGGTTCTATAGATACTTTGTATGAAAGATTGGTTTCAAGCAAAGAAAATCGCCCGCTGATTGCTGATCAAAGTGAAGAAAGCATGAAAGAATACATCGCGATGCATCTTTTTGAGCGCAGTTTTTATTACAATAAAGCCACGCACAATATCATTGTCGATAATAAAACGGTTGAAGAAATAGTTTTAGATATCCAAAAAATTCTAGCTTAAATAAGCATAATCTTCATCTTTTTCAAAAACTACCTGAACGTGTTCTTGCAAAGAAGTGGAAAGTGAAATTCCTTTAAAATCAGCTTTTACAGGATATTTTTTATGATTTCTATCAACTAAAACCGCAGTTTTGAATTTAGTTAGAGGAACATCAAGGAAAAATTTTATGCCATAAGCTAAAACTGTTCCTGAGTTTAAAACGTCATCAACCAAAACTAATCCTTTATTTTCATATTGGCTTTTATCTAAAGAAGTGGTGATTTCATTGCTCGGATTCTGCTTGTCAACATGAACTTCACAAAGAGAAATCTTTAAAGTAGAAATGGCGGTCAAAACTTCAGCAATTTTTGTAGCAAAAACATAACCGCTTTTTGAGATTCCGGCGATGACAATTTCTTCTTCATCTACGAAAGTTTCATGAATCTGATAAGCAATTCGTCTAGTTTTATGCTTTATTTCTTGATTGTTTAAAATTATATTCTTGCTCATGTTGCTTTAATTTTTACCAAATATAAAAACTGTTTCTTTATTGTGTTGAATTTCTTTAGACTATTTCTGATTTATTCTGAATCGTCTTCGTGAACATCGGCACCAAAATCTTCTAAATCACGGCGGTCTTTTTTTGTAGGACGTCCTTCGCCATGTTTTCTGTAATGTTCTTTTGAAAGCTTCAAGAGTTCTAAATGTTGAAAAGCTTCAGCAGGTGTTTCATCCTTCCTGTAAATATCAACAAGCTTTGCCCCAACACGATTGTCAGGAATATCTAAAACAGTAATTATCTGTGTAATCTGATCTTTTCTAAAGGTGATTTTATCCGTAGGAAAAACTTCCTTTGACGGCTTGGCAACTTGTCCATTCACGGTGATGTGATTCTTCTTGCAAGCTTCAGTCACCATGTTTCTTGTTTTGTAATAGCGAACGCACCACAAGTATTTATCTACTCTCATACTAAAACTGAAAATCTACGTTAATTTATTTACAAAAATAAATCAAAATTGTATCTTGCGCCTCTAAATTCAATAATAATGAACAGAATTAAGTTTTTTTTAATTGCAATCGCCTCAATTTCTATATTCTCTTCTTGTAAAAAAGATGATGATTCCACTACTGTTGCGCCGCCACGTGATCGTGCTACGCAATATGCGACTGATATAAGTGATATTGAAGATTACTTAAAAACTCATTATTTAGAAGTTACTTTCGATGCTAATAACAATCCGATTCCAAAGATTACTGAAATACCAACTGACGGAACTCAGACTTCAATTTGGGAGCAAACGGATTATCCATTGCTAAGTAAAATGATTAAAAATGATGCACGTATTTACACATCAGACAACACATTAGTTGGAACTAAGATAGAAGATCCGGTTGAGTATAAAGTATATTACTTGAAAATTAGAGAAGGAATTGGGGAAGGTCCAACACGAGTAGATTCAACATTGGTGACTTACAGAGGTGTAGATCTTGAAGACGAACAGTTTGATTATGCACCAAATTCAGTTTGGTACACACAAGAGCGTCTTGTGTCGGGATGGAGAAATATCATGACAGAGTTTAAGCCTGGAAATGCATCTGATGATCCTGAAAATCCTGGTGGTGTGGCTTTTACTGACCACGGAGTTGGTGTGATGTTTATTCCTTCTGGTTTAGGATATTTCAATATTGCCCAAGGTACATTACCATCATACTCGCCAATGGTTTTTATATTTAATCTTCACAAAGTGCAATTTCTTGATTCTGATTTTGACGGAATTCTTTCTCGCAACGAAGATTTGAATGGCAATGGAGATTATTATGATGATGATACTGATGGTGACGGAATTCCGAATTTCTTAGATACCGATGATGACGGTGACGGAACTTTAACAAGAGTGGAAGCTTCAGATTCTTTTGGAAGACTTTATCCTTTTGAATCAATCCCAACATGCTCTGGAAGCACGACAGGTTTGAAAAGACACTTAGATTCAGGTTGTAAATAAACAAATACAATTATTACAACATAAAAAAATCCCGTTCATTTAATTGGACGGGATTTTTTATTTATATAAGCCTAAAGAAATTACTTTCTTTTAATCACTTTTTCTGCAGCTTCAACAATCGCTTGATTGTTCAGCTTGTATTTTTCCATCAACTGTGCTGGAGTTCCTGATTCACCAAAACTGTCATTTACCGCTACAAATTCTTGTGGAGATGGATTGTTTAGTGCTAAAACTCTAGCAACGCTTTCTCCTAAACCTCCCAAAACATTGTGCTCTTCTGCTGTAACGATACATTTTGTTTTAGCCAAAGATTTCAAGATTGCTTCTTCGTCTAAAGGTTTAATCGTATGGATGTTGATTACTTCAGCCGAAATTCCTTTTGCTTCTAAAGCTTCTGCGGCAACCAAAGCTTCCCAGACCAAATGTCCGGTTGCAACGATTGTTACGTCAGTTCCTTCGTTTAAAAGAATTGCTTTTCCGATTTCAAAAGTTCCGTTTTCTGGAGTGAAATTTGGAACAGATGGACGGCCAAAACGCAAGTAAACTGGTCCGTGGTGATCTGCAATTGCCATTGTAGCCGCTTTAGTTTGATTGTAATCACAAGTATTAATTACAGTCATTCCTGGCAACATTTTCATCAAACCGATGTCTTCAAGAATTTGGTGAGTTGCACCGTCTTCGCCCAAAGTCAAACCAGCGTGAGAAGCACAGATTTTTACGTTTTTATCTGAATAAGCAACAGATTGACGAATTTGATCGTAAACTCTTCCTGTAGAAAAGTTAGCGAAAGTTCCCGTGAACGGAATTTTTCCACCAATTGTCATTCCTGCAGCAATTCCAATCATGTTTGCTTCCGCAATCCCAATTTGGAAAAAACGCTCTGGATGATTCTTTTTAAAATCGTCCATTTTAAGTGATCCGATCAAGTCAGCGCAAAGTGCTACTACGTTTTCATTCTTTTGACCTAATTCAGTCAATCCCGCTCCAAAACCAGAACGAGTATCTTTATTTCCTGTATTTGTGTATTTTTTCATGTTGAATTTAAAAATTGAAAGATTTAAGAATTTAAAAATTACGAGAAAAACTCATAACTCATAATTCATAACTCCTAATTAATAGTCGCTTTCGCCTTCGCAATAGTTTTGAGTTAAAGCTGTTGCCAATTGATCGTCATTTGGCGCTTTTCCGTGCCAAGCGTGGCTGAACATCATATAATCAACACCGTTACCCATTTCAGTGTGAAGCAAAACGCAAACTGGTTTTCCTTTTCCTGTTCTTGATTTGGCGTCAGTCATTCCCGCGATTACTGCTTCGATGTCGTTTCCTTTTTCAATTTCTAAAACATCCCAACCAAAAGCTTCAAATTTTGCTCTGATGCTTCCCATGTGCAGCACTTCGTCCGTCGGCCCGTCGATTTGTTTTCCGTTCAAGTCGATTGTTGCGATATAATTGTCCACTTTATAAGCAGAAGCATACATCATCGCTTCCCAGTTTTGACCTTCTTGCAATTCACCGTCTCCATGAAGACTGTAAACCAAGTGAGTGTCATTGTTTAATTTTTTTGTCAATGCAGCACCAATTGCCACAGACATTCCTTGACCCAAAGATCCAGAAGCCATACGGATTCCTGGCAAACCTTCGTGAGTTGTTGGATGTCCTTGAAGCCTAGAATTTAATAAACGAAAAGTTGCCAATTCAGCTACCGGAAAGTAACCGCTTCTTGCCAAAACGCTGTAAAAAAGAGGTGAAATATGTCCGTTTGAAAGAAAGAATAAATCTTCGTCTTTTCCGTCCATATCAAATCCTGGCTTTCTGTCCATGATGTTTTGGTAAAGGGCTACAAGAAATTCAGTACAGCCCAGCGAACCACCTGGATGTCCAGAGTTTACAGCGTGAACCATTCGAAGAATGTCTCTTCGCACTTGAATAGTTAAGTTGTTTAATTGTTGTGTGTTAGGTTTCATTTTATGTGATAAAGTTAAACTGCGGCAAAGATAATCAGATATTTCGATTTCTAAGGAATCCCTTTTTGCCTTTTTTAAAAAGTTGTCAAGAGTTTTTGGTAATAAAAAAAGTCCTGAATCGGACTTTTCTATTGGTTTTGTTGAAATATCTAGTTGTCTATTCTTTTTTCTTTCCCCAGTTGTTTTTCATTTCTTTATAAGATTTCTTGGAAATGGTGGATTTCCGCTTGCTTCTAGACTTTTCTTTTTTCTTGCGGGCATTGATGTTGTTGACTAAAGAGTTTTTTACGCCTAATTTATTTTTCTTGCTTCTCTTTTTTGCTTTTTTGACATGTTTGTTCATTAGATTTATGGATAAATGGTTTACTTAAAGTTAAGAATAAATTTTAAATTTAATTTAAACATATTGTAATTCAGTAGTTTATATGGTATTGCTTATATTTGGACTATAAACGGTATAAATACGACATATATACGATATAATTATGGCTAAGCAGAAAGGAATCATTACTTTAGAAGGCACGATTGGCGGTATCAATTTTTATGTTCGAAAAGGGAAAGCCTTTGCTCGAAAGGCGGGTGGCGGTTTTAATGCCAAAGCGATTAAAAACAGTCCGAAGATGGCACGGGTTCGTGAAAATAATTCGGAATTTGGCAATTGTTCAAGCGTTAAAAAGAAATTTAATCTGGCTGTCAGGCCTTTTATGATTGATTATCATGACGGGACTTTGCATGGCAGGATGATGCGGCTTTTTCAAGAGATAAAAAACTTTGATTCGGTTTCAGAGCGCGGAAAACGCAATATGTCGAATGGAATTTCAAGTGCGATGGGCAAACATCTTCTGGCCGGTTTTGATTTTACCTTACACTGCAAAACTTTGGAGGTTTTAAAAGGCAAGATATCCTTTGACGCTTCGGCTGTTAAGTTTGATCAGCTTTCTTTTGCGGGAAATGAGCTGCCTTTTTTGCATCATGCAACGCATTTGGAAATCAAGTTCGGCGTTTTAAATTTTGGCTTTTCTAGTTATGAGAGTAGCTGGCATCAGGGTGCTGTGCTTTTACTTAAAAAGGAGGATTCCTTAAGCGCCAATTCGTTTTCAGTTACCGCGCCCTTGCCGGAAAATTCTCGGCAGATTGCGGTTTTGAGCCTGCGGTATTTTCAGGAAGTGGGCGGGGATTTGTATGCTTTGAAGGGGGAAGGGTGTGTTGGTTTTTGTGTTTTGGAGGTTTGTTGAGTTGAGAGGGTTCTGCGATAAGCAAAAAAAGTCCCACCGAAGCAGGACTAAAGGTTTTCACCTACGGCATATAGCCTTATTGTGATAAGATTAAAGATTAGAAATTTTAATCAGTTACAAATGTATATAAAAAATAATGTGTTTGTGTTGCGGAAAACCGTAATTGTGTTAATTTTTTTTATTGTAGATTTCGTGCCTATTAAATTTTAGAGGATATGGCAAAGATTTTAGGATTAGATTTAGGGACTAATAGTATTGGGTGGGCGATTGTGGATAAAGATGGAAATGATTTTTCGCTAGTTGATAAAGGCGTAAGAATATTTTCTGAAGGCGTCAAATCTGAAAAAGGAATTGAAAGTTCCCGCGCCTCTGAGCGAACTGCTTATAGAAGCGCGAGAAAAATAAAATACAGAAGAAAGTTAAGAAAATATGAGACCTTAAAAATTTTGTCACTAAACGGTATGTGTCCCTTGTCTTTGGATGAAGTAGAAGATTGGAAGAAATCAGGCTTCAAAAAATATCCGCTTAATCCTGAATTCTTGAAGTGGTTGCGAACAGATGAAGATGAAAATATAAATCCTTATGTTTTTAGAGATAGAGCAAGTAGGAGAAAAGTAACTTTATATGAATTAGGAAGAGCGCTATATCATATTGCGCAAAGGCGTGGTTTTTTTAGCAATCGATTAGACCAATCTGCAGAAGGAATTTTAGAAGAACATTGCCCAATTATTCAAGGAATTATTGAAGATTTGAATTCTACCGTAGAAATGAATTCTGAAATAAAAGACTATTTCTTAAACACTGGAATTATTGATGAAAGTGTAAAGGGAGGCTTTTCAAAGGACTTGGATGATGGCGATAAAAAATTAGTTTCCTTGTATAAATCTTTAATTTCCATTGTTAGTAAAAATGAGAATGATAGTGCCAAAGCAAAAGAAGAGGTCATTGCCAGGCTAAATAGGAAGGAAGATTTGGGAGCTGTGAAAAGAGGAATTGGAGAGATTTCCCAAGCGATGAAAGATGGCAATTTTTCTACGTTAGGCCAATATTTTTATAGTTTATATAATAAAGACAGAATAAGAAATAAATATACAGCAAGAGAGGAGCATTATTTAAAGGAGTTTGAAACACTTTGTAAGCAACAAGGAATTTCAGGCATTGATGAAAACGAACAGTTGCCTGAAAAGCGATATGTTGGACTTGCTAAAGATTTATACAGAGCTATTTTCTTTCAGCGTCCGTTAAAATCGCAAAAAGGATTGATTGGAAAATGTTCGTTTGAAAAGAGCAAATCCAGATGTGCGGTTTCTCATCCTGATTTTGAAGAATACAGAATGTGGACTTATTTGAACACTATAAAATATGGAACGCAATCAGAAAAGACTTTGCGATTTCTTAGTCAAGAGGAAAAGCTAGGTCTGATACCTAAGTTTTTAAGAAAAAAGGATAACTTCAATTTTGAAGATTTAGCCAAAGAATTGATTCCGAAAGGAGCGAGTTTTGGATTTTATAAATCGTCTAGGAAGGAAGAATTTTATTATTGGTTTAATTATAAACCCACTGATACCGTTTCAGGCTGTCCGGTTTCTGCTTCGTTGAAAAATGTTATCGGAGATGATTGGAAAATTAAGACATTCACTTATAAAACCTCAAATTCAATTGGTCGGGAAGTTTCAAGAACTGTTGATTATAGGGATTTATGGCATTTGTTATCTGTTTCTACTTCAGATATTTATTTATACGAATATGCCAAAGAAAAACTCAACTTAAGTGATAAAAATGCGAAAGCGTTCAGCAGGATTCGTTTGAAAAAAGATTATGCGAGTTTAAGTTTGAATGCAATCAATAAAATTCTGCCTTATATAAAAGAGGGATTGCTATATTCTCATGCGGTATTTATGGCGAATGTTGAGAGCATTGTGGATGATGAAATTTGGGATGATGTTCAGCAACGAAAATATATCCAGGATAAAATTGCTGCAATTATAGAAAGCCATACTTATGAAAATGGTTTGCTAGAAGCCGTAAATTCATTGCTAAAAGATTGTAAGATAGATAACTGTTATTATTCTAAAGAAGCAGAAGCAACTTATAAAAGTGACTTGGATAAAAAGCTGATCTCATTTTTCAAATATCATTCGGTTGAAGATAGGCAAGCTGTTCTTGAGGAATTGTCTCCAGTTTTTATTGAACAACTAAAAGTTTATGAGTTTGTGAAAATTCAACGTTTAGATGAAAAAGTATTAGAGTTTTTAAGTGGAAAAAATGAAAACGGCCAAATTTTTTGCTCCAATGAAAAAAGTTTGAAGAAACTCTATCATCCGTCAGATCTTGAGGTTTTCAAGAAGAAAATTATAAAGGATGAGTTTGGAAATGAAAAAGTAGTTTTGGGGAGTCCTCTAACGGCTTCTATAAAAAATCCTATGGCAATGCGTGCTTTACATCAATTGAGAAAATTGCTGAATACTTTGATTTTTGAAGGGCAAATTGATGAGAAGACTAAGATTCATATAGAAATGGCGCGTGAATTGAACGATGCCAATAAAAGAAAGGGAATTCAGGATTATCAAAATGAGAATAAAAAATTCAGAGAAGAAGCCATTAAAGAAATTAAGAAACTCTATTTTGAAGAATGTAAAAAAGAAGTTGAGCCAACTGAAGCTGATATTTTAAGATACCAACTTTGGGTTGAGCAACAAAAATGTGAAATATACGAGCAAGGAAAAAACATCAGTATCTGTGATATTATTGGTAGCAATCCAGCTTATGATATTGAGCATACCATTCCAAGAAGTATTTCTCAGGATAATTCTCAAATGAATAAAACTTTATGTAGTAAAAGATTTAATCGAGAAGTAAAAAAGCAAAAAATGCCAATTGAATTAACTAATCATTTGGAGATTTTGCCGAGAATTGCACATTGGAAAGAAGAAGCAGATAATTTATCAAGAGAAATTGAAATTATAAGTAGGTCTATAAAAGCCGCTGCTACAAAAGAGGTCAAAGATAAAAAGATAAGACGAAGACATTACCTAAGCTTAAAGCGAGATTATGTTCAAGGGAAACACGACCGTTTTATTTGGACAGAACCCAAAGTAGGTTTTAAGAACAGTCAAATTCCAGATACAGGAATTATTACGAAATATTCGCAAGCGTATTTGAAATCGTATTTTAAAAGAGTAGAAAGTGTAAAAGGAGGAATGGTTGCCGAATTCAGAAAACAATGGGGAATTCAAGACAGTTTTATCGATGAAAACGGATTCAAACAATATAAAGAAAAAGACAGAAGCAAACATACCCATCACACTATTGATGCGATCACCATAGCTTGTATGACTAAAGACAAATACGATGTTTTGGCTCACGCTTGGAAATTAGAAGATGAACAAAACAAAAAAGAAGCCAAAGCTATTATAGAACAAGCCAAACCTTGGAAAACTTTCAAAGAAGATTTGCTGAAAATTGAAGAGGAAATTTTAGTATCGCATTATACGCCCGATAACGTAAAAAAACAATCTAAAAAGATTGTGAGAGTTCGAGGTAAAAAACAATATATTGCAGAAATTGAACGTGATACAAAAGGAAAAGCAATTCCCCAAAAAGATGCTCTTGGAAAAATAATCTACAAGCTAAACGAAAAAGGAGAAAAACTTCCAAGATTACATCAAGGCGATACAATAAGAGGTTCATTACATCAAGACAGTATTTATGGAGCGATTAAAAATCCTTTAAATCCTGATGAAATTCGTTACGTTATTCGTAAAGATTTAGAAAGTTTAAAAGCCAATGATGTTGAAAGTATTGTTGATGAAGCCGTTAAAGAAAAAGTAAAAGAAGCAGTTGCGAATAAAGTGTTGCTACTTTTCTCAAATGCACAACAAAAAAATAAAATTGATGGAATAGTTTGGATGAACGAAGAAAAACAAGTTCCAATCAATAAAGTTAGAATTTATGCTAATTCTGTTAAAAATCCTTTAGAAATTAAAGAGCATAGTTTATTATCAAAATCTCGACATGAACATAAGCAAAAAGTATATGGTCAAAATGATGAGAATTATGCAATGGCAATTTATCAATTGGATGGTAAAAGAGAATTTGAGTTAATCAACAATTTTAATTTAGCGAAACTTATAAAGAACGGGCAAGGCTTCTATCCGATGAATAAGAAAAAAGAAGTTAAAGGGAAAACAGTTTTAATCCCTATTGCAAAAAGTAATAACAGAAATATTGTTTTGAAAAGAGGCCAACAAGTTGTTTTTTATGATAAGGAAATAGAACAGCCTAAGGATATTTCTGAAATAGTAGATTTTAAAGGAAGAATCTATTTGATTGAAGGTTTGTCAATTCAGAGAATAAAATCTGGTAATAATGAATTTGAATATGGAGTTATAAATTTTAGGCATTTTAAAGAAGCAAGAAAAGCAGATGAAATTAAAAAAGACAATTTTAAGCCAGATGGTGTTTTTAAATTAGGAGAAAACAAGCCAACAAGAAAAATGAATCATAGTCAGTTTTCAGCATTTGTTGAAGGAATTGATTTCAAGGTTTTATCAACTGGTAAATTTGAGAAAATATAAAAAAGTTGCTTCTTTCTTTGATATAGATTTCAAAATCTTAAACAGCCAAACCGCAACGGAAAATCTCCCAATTTTCAGACAACGGATTTTCCGTTGTGGTTTGATTAAAGATTAGAAAACACGATATTAGACGACAACGGCATTAAAAGAGGTTACAAGTTGTGGTTTGATTAAAGATTAGAAAACACGATATTACTTGAAAGAAAATCAAGAACGAGCGGTTAGTTGTGGTTTGATTAAAGATTAGAAAACACGATATTTCAAGAAATTCAGCCATATGCTGAAAATAAGTTGTGGTTTGATTAAAGATTAGAAAACACGATATTTTTGAAATTCACAACTACATCAGGTAGCAAGTTGTGGTTTGATTAAAGATTAGAAAACACGATATTAGTTGATTTGTTATCTTCTAGTATACAGTGAATTAAGTGTAAATTTCGTGATAAAAAATGCTTCTTTTTTGCGGTGATAAGGCAAGATTGAGGCATTTTTTCATTTAAAACAATTCTAATTGGGTGGGTTGGGGTGCTTTCGGTACTTCAGATTTCCCCCAAAAGTTTAGAATATTGCCAAATTGTTTATCGGTTATTCTTAACAGACTCACTTTGCCAAGCGGCGGTAAAAGTTTGTGAATTCTTTTCTCATGAACATCGGCGCTTTCACTGCTGGCACAATGGCGCATGTAAACAGAATATTGCATCATTGTGAATCCGTCTTTTAAGAGATTAGCCCGAAAGAGCGACGCATTTCTGCGGTCTTTTTTGGTCTCGGTCGGCAGATCAAAAAACACAAAGAGCCACATTATTCGGTATCCGTTAAGTTCCATAGCTTTGGATATTTTATCTTTTTTCGGTCTCCGGTGAAACATTGCTGTAAGGAGCTGGCGGTTTTTTGCAATGCAACCATAAGCGGACTTTTTTCTTCTTTGAAGTAAACTGTTGTCGTTAAAACCTGAAGCAATTCTGACTTGATTTGCGTGTTCAATTCTTGCTCTTCATAATTTTGCATGATTTCAATCACTTTCTGATCCACTAAAGGACGAAAGGGTTCCATGATATCGTCTGCCAAAGCAAAAGCGTTGTATTTGCTTTTATGGTGAATGCCAAGAGTGCAAAGCAGTCCGCTTCCTGAAAGTGCTCTTGCGGTCGCGGCGCGGAGAATCGCATAGCCATAATTCAAGAAGTTATTTGGATAATCTCCAAAGCGTTCTCTCTTGAAATTGATTTCGAAAAAATCCTTCCAATATTGCTGTGCGGCAACGCCTTCCATATTTGATGTGTCGCCACTTAAAACTTTGCTGGCAAGGTATTCAAAATGATTTTTCTTTTTGGTAACCAGTTGCAACAGCTGCCCTTGGTTTTTGATTTTCTCTACAATCGTCTGTTGCCACAATATTTTCTTCAACGGCACGCTGGCGTTGATTTGGTTCCTGAAAATTTCCTGTTGGATATGATGGCTGTTGAGGTTGAGAAACATGCCGTTCGGCAAGTGATTTTTTGTGCAGACAATTACCGAAGCGTTATTTTCTATGAGCAAATTCATTGCCGGAAGGCTGATGTAGATTTCGGGATTGTCAAGAACAAGAATGCCGATATCTTCAATCGGAATAGTGCTTTGGCGGATTTCAGATTCAATAACCAGCTGTAGGTTTTTAGTAGTTATTGAACTTCTGCTTTCGATTAGTATTGATTTCTTGATCATCTTTTTTGTTGCAATGTACTAGAAATCAAAAGTGTAAGTTTACGGGTTTCCGTATTTATAAAGAAGTGTTTTGAAACAAAAAACCACAGTGGCTAAACTGTGGTTTTAGATTTTGATAATTCGAATACTTCTACCTTCCTTTTAAAGTATTCAATCTTTTTACGCTCAAAATAATTATGAATGCAAAAAGCACGATCAATAAAACCCCAACGCCTTTTACAAGGGTTGGATTAAAATCGGTGGCTCTATTTGCTTTTTCGGTCATCAGATAAACGCCAAGAATTATAAAAAGAACGGATGTGAAAATATTGAATCTCAATTTTGATTTTGAACGGTTGTTTTGTGGAGTTTCCATAATGTTTAATTTAATAGTTTGGTTGAAAAAACAGTCTAATTAAAGTTACAAAAACAAAAATACAAAGAGCTCGGTTTTTTGATAACGTTATGATTTATAATGTCAATCAGTCCTTACTATAAATCAGTGAACCTTCAAGATTTTGAATTGTTTCCAAGAATTTTTCATCTTCTAAGAAATAAAGATCAATCGGATGACTAATCTCAATGTCTCTTAATCCGTTTGAAACGGCGTCCATTGTGGCTTTTTTAGCATTTTCGGTGTAATTTGCAATGCGAAACCCAAGTACGATATTAAATTCTGCACCAATGCTTTGTCCATATTGGTAAGCTTCTTGGATAATTTCGACTTTTTTGAAACTATCTTTTAATTTGCTTACAATTTCTGAAGATAGAGGCTGGCTCGGCATTCCTAAAAGGACTTGTGTGTCTTGGGTTAAAGTCTGAGTCTGAATGTTGTTTCGGTTGCGTTCTAGAACATACATATTTGGCTGACCGCTGTTGATCACAATACGCCCAATTCCATTTGCCTCGCACATTTCAAGCACATCTTTTGAGGGAATTGCCGTGTATTGCGTTTCACGATTTGCCCATCTTAATAAAGAGCCGTCGTCAGTGAAAGCGCCTAAAACTTTCAGTCCGTCTTGGTCAAAAACGCTTGTTATTTGTATTGACTGGTCTTTCTCTATATTTTTCCAGCCTTCGGTTTTATCTTTATTTATGGTAGGCAAGAGCAAAAAAGAGTTGCCATTTAAAAGCTCAGCAAGCACATTCATATAACTTTCCTTGCTTCCTTTTTCTGATTCATAAATACTTAATAATAGTAAAAGTCTGTTGTTGTTTGGAGTATTTTGTTCTTGTTTTCCTCCGCTTAAATTATCTGATAATCCCATAAAATAGTTAGTGTTTGTATTCGCAATGTTTTTCTAAAGATATAAAAAAAATGAAATTTCAATCAGTCATCTCAAAAGTCGGCGGTATTTCCATATAAAATTAAGACGACATTGCAATTTTTACCATTGAAATATCTGGCTGAATCGTAGTAAATTACGAAGAAATCACCACGAAAAAATCACCTTAAAATGATGATGTTAAATAAATTCATAATTCATAAATGATAAATCTTAAATAAATTATCTTTGCCACCGTTCCGAAACTTCGGAATTGCGATAAAAAGAAACGAATGAAATTTGAATTATTACATACAGATCCTGCGTCAAAGGCGAGAGCTGGAAAGATTACCACAGATCACGGCGTTATTGAAACTCCGATTTTTATGCCTGTCGGCACGGTTGCTTCCGTAAAAGGAGTGCACCAGAGAGAATTGAAAGAAGAGATTAATCCGGATATTATTTTAGGAAATACCTATCATTTATACCTTCGTCCGCAGACTCAAATCTTGGAAAAAGCTGGAGGTTTGCATAAATTCATGAATTGGGACAGAAATATTTTGACTGATTCAGGAGGTTATCAAGTGTATTCGCTTTCTTCAAACAGAAAAATTAAGGAAGAAGGAGTGAAGTTTAAGTCTCATATTGACGGTTCTTACCACGTTTTTACGCCAGAAAATGTAATGGAAATCCAGCGCACAATTGGAGCTGACATCATTATGGCTTTTGACGAATGCACGCCTTATCCATGCGATTACCGTTATGCACAAAGATCGATGCACATGACACACCGCTGGTTAGACAGATGTATCAATCATTTGGAAACATTGCCGTATAAATATGGTTATGAGCAGACTTTCTTTCCTATTGTGCAAGGAAGTACGTATAAAGATCTGCGTCAACAATCAGCAGAATATATAGCAAATGCAGGCGCGCAAGGAAACGCAATCGGCGGTTTATCTGTAGGAGAACCAGCGGAAGAAATGTATGCAATGACAGAAGTTGTGACGGCAATTTTGCCAGAAGACAAACCGAGATATTTAATGGGAGTCGGAACGCCGATCAATATTTTAGAGAATATTGCCTTAGGAATTGACATGTTTGACTGCGTAATGCCAACAAGAAATGCCAGAAACGGAATGCTTTTTACAGCTTATGGAACGATCAATATCAAAAATAAAAAGTGGGAAGATGATTTCTCTGTGATTGATGAAATGGGACACACTTTTGTGGATACTGAATATTCAAAAGCTTACTTGAGACATCTTTTTGCTGCCAACGAATATCTTGGAAAACAGATCGCCACGATTCACAACCTTGGATTTTATATGTGGCTGGTTCGTGAAGCCAGAAAGCATATCTTAGCAGGAGATTTCCGTGTTTGGAAAGAAATGATGGTGAAACAGATGGATAACAGACTTTAAAATAGTTGATAGTTATTAGTTTTTAGTTGATAGTTTTTGACTTGAACCTTAAACCCAAAACCTTAAACCCGAATGAAAATAATAGACAAGTACATCTTAAAGCGCTATCTGGCCACATTTTTTGTGATGTTATTTTTATTTATACCTATCGCGATTGTAATTGACGTTTCAGAAAAGATCAATAAAATCTTAGCGAATAAGGTTCCGTTTTTGGAAGTAGCTTATTATTACCTGAACTTTACAGTGTATTTTGCCAACTTGCTTTTTCCAATATTTTTGTTCTTGTCGGTAATTTGGTTTACCTCAAAACTGGCGAACAACACAGAAATTATTGCAATCTTAAGTTCTGGAATTTCATTCACTAGATTCTTGCGTCCGTTTATGATTGGTGCGACAATTATTTCGATTTTAGCTTTGCTTTTGGGATTTTTCGTAGTTCCGAAATCGAGCCAAGTTTATAATAATTTTCGTTACACGTACATGAAAAATAACAAACAGACACGTGAAACGTCTAATGTTTACAGGGAAATTAATCCTGGTGAATTTATTTATGTAAGTAATTTTAATACGTCGTCAAAGCTGGCTTTTGATTTTTCCCTAAAGAAATTCAAAGGTGAAAAATTAGATTTTATTATAAGTGCCGACAGATTAAAATGGAATGAAAAAGATAGCACTTACACAATGTTTAATTACGTAAAACGAACTGTTGGAGCGCAAGATGATAGATTAGAAACAGCACAAAAAAGAGATACTGTTTTTAAATTTGATTTGGAAGATTTAACGCCGGTAATTTATATCGCCGAGACATTGACAGTGGGCGAATTAAACGAATTTATTGACAAAGAAAGAGATCGCGGTTCGTCAAATATTGATATGTATTTGGTGGTTTTGTATAAAAAATTCAGTTTGCCGGTTTCCGCTTTTATCTTGACCGTAATTGCCGTTGCCGTTTCTGCCATGAAAAGAAGAGGAGGAATGGGAATGAACCTTGCCATCGGAATCGGACTTGCTTTTACCTTTATATTCTTTGATAAAATCTTTGGAACACTTGCTGAAAAGTCAAGTATTCCGCCAATTTTAGCTGTTTGGCTTCCCAATATTGTGTTTGGAATTTTAGCCGTTTATCTTCTCAGAAATGCAAAAAGGTAATCTATTAAAAAGTTATTTAAATCTCCATTTAATCGTTTTTATATGGGGATTTACTGCCGTTTTAGGAGAACTAATCACGGTCAGAGAAGCTTCCTTAGTTTGGTACAGAATGCTCATTGCCGGAATTTTCATGCTTTTATATGTTGTAATTACTAAAAAACCTTGGAAACTTCCTGCAAAATCATTCGCACATTTAATTGGCGTCGGATTTTTAATTGCCTTGCATTGGTTGTTTTTTTTCAAGGCCATAAATGTTTCAAACGTATCGATAACGCTGGCGGTTTTTTCCACCGGAGCTTTTTTTGCCTCCATTTTAGAACCGATTTTCTTTAACAGGAAGATGCTTTGGTATGAAGTTTTCTTCGGATTGATTATAATCGGCGGACTTTTAATGATCATGCAAGTCGAAGCGCATTATTTAGAAGGAATGCTTTATGCACTTCTATCTGTTTTTTTAGGCGTGACATTTACCCTTTTTAATGGGAAGTTGATCATGAAATATGATCCATCGGTAATCACGCTTTATGAGTTTTTCGCAGGCGTAGTTTTAATCAGCGGTTATCTTTTATATGAAGGAACATTTACGCCAGAATTCTTCCAAGTCTCAAGTGATGACTGGATTTTAATTCTTATTCTCTCATCGATTTGCACTGCCTATGCTTTTACAGCTTCCGTAAATGTGATGAAAAAATTGACACCTTATACCGTAATGCTGACTACAAATATGGAACCGGTTTACGGAATTATTCTTGCCTACTTTATATTAGGAGATAAGGAAAAAATGAGTTCTGGATTTTACATCGGCGCAGTCATAATATTAATGACGGTCATTTTAAACGGAATTCTGAAAAATTATAAGAAGCAAGAAAAGATACAAGAGCAGTTTTAACAATCAATTTCGATTTTTGCAATTTATTTCCAAAAAACCTTTGAATCTGTGAAATCTGTGTTGCAAATAATACCAAAAAAAGACTTCAGAATTCTCATAAAACCGAAATCTACAATCTTAATTCTAAAATTAAGTTTTATCTTTGCATTTCGAACTAAAACCACAAATGCACAAATCCTATGGAATATTTAGATTTTGAGCTCCCGATTAAAGAACTTGAAGAGCAGTTGGACAAATGCCAGATAATTGGGCAAGAATCTGACATCGATGTTTCAAATACTTGCAAACAAATCGAGAAAAAATTAGAAGAAACTAAGAAAAGTATATATAAAAATCTAACAGCTTGGCAACGCGTTCAGCTGTCAAGACACCCAAGCAGACCTTACACTATGGATCACGTTCGCGCACTTTGTGGCGATACTTTCCTAGAACTTTTTGGAGACAGAAATTTCAAAGATGATAAGGCGATGATCGGTGGATTAGGAAAAATTGGCGGTCAATCTTTTATGATTGTTGGCCAGCAAAAAGGATTTAATACAAAAACACGCCAGTACCGTAATTTTGGAATGGCGAATCCAGAAGGCTACCGTAAAGCTTTGCGTTTGATGAAAATGGCAGAGAAATTCGGAATTCCAGTTGTGACTTTGGTCGATACTCCCGGAGCTTATCCAGGTTTAGAAGCTGAAGAAAGAGGACAAGGAGAAGCTATCGCAAGAAATATTTTTGAAATGATGTGCTTAAAAGTGCCGATTATCACAGTTATTGTGGGTGAAGGAGCTTCAGGTGGCGCACTTGGAATAGGCGTTGGAGACAAAGTTTACATGATGGAAAACACTTGGTATTCTGTAATTTCTCCTGAATCTTGCTCTTCTATTTTATGGAGAAGCTGGGAATATAAAGAGCAGGCTGCAGAAGCTTTGAAATTGACTTCTTTTGATATGAAAAAGCAAAAGCTGGTTGATGATATTATTCCAGAACCGCTTGGTGGCGCGCATTATGATAGAGAGACTGCTTTTAAAGCTGTAGAAAAATATATTTTGAAAGGATTTAATGAATTAAAAGACTTATCAACAACTGAATTAGTGTCCCAAAGAATGGACAAATACAGTAAAATGGGCGAATTCAAAGACTAATTCTTTGCAAACAGAAACTAAATCCGAAGCCCCGTGGTTTCGGATTTTTTTTTTGTTATTAACACAAAATCATACTTATAAACAAAAAGTAGCTAACAAGTCAAGAACTATTTTTTTTAATTTTTAGCTACATTCGCATTATGGAAAATTTCAAGAATATAAACCCAGTTAGAGTAGATAAAACTACGATAATCAATCTCGAAAAAGGAAAACTCCCGCCACAAGCGCTCGATTTGGAGGAGGCAGTTTTAGGTGCGATGATGATTGATAAAAAAGGGGTGGATGAGGTTATCGATATTCTCCAGCCCGATGCATTTTACAAAGAGGCGCACAAGCACATCTTTGAAGCGATTGTTACACTTTTCAACGATTCACAACCTGTTGACTTATTAACAGTTTCGGCACAATTAAGAAAAACAGCAAAACTAGATTTATCTGGTGGTGATTTTTATTTGATTCAGCTGACGCAAAAAATTTCATCCTCAGCGCATATTGAATTCCACTCTAGGATTATTCTTCAGAAATTCATCCAAAGAAGTTTGATTAAAATTTCTTCAGAAATTATCGAAGAATCGTATGATGAATCTACAGATGTATTCGATTTGTTGGATAAAGCCGAATCTAAATTATACGAAGTTACCCAAGGAAATATCAAACGTAGTTCTGAAACTGCGCAAAGTTTGGTGATTCAGGCAAAGAAAAGAATTGAGGAAATTGCCAACAAAGAAGGTTTGAGCGGTGTTGCCACAGGTTTTGAAAAGCTAGACAAAGTGACTTCAGGATGGCAACCTTCCGATTTAATTATTATTGCGGCACGTCCAGGTATGGGAAAAACGGCGTTTGTACTTTCGATGGCGCGAAATATTGCCATTGATTTTGGACATCCTGTTGCTTTATTCTCTTTGGAGATGTCTTCTGTTCAGTTAATTACGCGTTTGATTTCTTCTGAAACCGGACTTTCTTCTGAAAAACTCCGTACGGGTAAATTAGAAAAACACGAATGGGAACAGTTAAGTATAAAAGTAAAAAACTTAGAAAAAGCACCCTTATATATTGATGATACGCCGTCACTTTCGATTTTTGACTTGCGTGCAAAATCCCGTCGTTTGGCCTCTCAATATGGTATAAAGCTAATAATTGTCGATTATCTTCAGTTGATGACAGCTGGAGGAAATGGAAAAGGTGGTGGAAATCGTGAGCAAGAAATTTCTACAATTTCTCGAAATTTAAAAGCTTTGGCAAAAGAATTGAGTGTTCCGGTCATTGCACTTTCACAACTTTCGCGTGCGGTTGAAACGCGTGGATCAAGTAAAAGACCTTTGCTTTCTGACCTTCGTGAATCCGGAGCGATTGAGCAAGATGCCGATATCGTTTCGTTTATTTACCGTCCTGAATATTATAAAATTGATGAATGGGATGATGATGAACATTCGCCAACAGAAGGCCAAGCGGAATTCATCATCGCAAAACACAGAAATGGTAGTTTGGAAAATGTAAGATTAAAATTCATCGGAAATCTCGGTAAGTTCGACAACCTTGATGAATACGGAACTTCTTTTGATGATCTTCCTTCAAAAATGAATATGGATGCGCCGTTCTTGACTAAAAATCTTCCTTCGGCGAATGATGCTTTCGGAAGTAATATGAATAGTATTGATGATGATAGTGATGTTCCGTTTTAATTGAAAGATTTTTGAACGAAATAATAAGTTCTTCAAAATAATTTTTAGCCACGAATTATACAAATTTCCACAAATCATTTCATGGAAATTTATGAAATTCGTGGCTAACTTTTTATAATTTACTTTCTGAAAAACCGTTATCTTTGACAAAAGCCTCGCAATCTTCCGAAGCTTAAAAATTTTTAGAATGCGTAAAAAATTATCCTTTATATTTTTATTTTTCCTGATTTCGATTCCGTCTTGGGCATCTTTTATTTTGCTTCCGATGGATGAAAGTTCACAGCAAAATCATTTGAAAGCTTACGGAATTACGTATTGGTCTTTGGATAAACAATTCAAAGTAAGCTGGCTTTTGAATTACCGCGGTGGTTCTTTTCTTTTACCTGATGCTCCAGAAATTAGAAAAGAATGCCAGATCCGAGGTGTAAGTTTTGAACTTTTATCGGATAGTCAGGCCAATTCAATTTTAGACGAAATCAGCGCTCCGTCTCAAAATATGGAAACGGTCGTTTTAGAAAAAGCACCAAAAATTGCAGTTTATACTCCAAAAGGCAAACAACCTTGGGATGATGCAGTGACTTTGGTTTTGACTTACGCAGAAATTCCGTTTACTCCTATATATGATGAGGAAGTTTTATCGGATGGATTGCTTTTATATGACTGGTTGCATTTACATCATGAAGATTTTACGGGACAATATGGAAAATTCTTCGGTGCTTATAGAAATGCGCCTTGGTATATTGAGCAGAAAAAGGAAGCAGAAGCTTTGGCAAAGAAATTAGGTTATAGTAAAGTATCCGAAGAAAAATTAGCGGTAGCAAAAAAAATCAGAGATTTCGTAATCGGTGGTGGTTTTATGTTTGCCATGTGTTCTGCAACGGATAGTTTTGATATTGCTTTGGCAGCAGAAGGCGTTGATATTTGCGAACCAATGTTTGACGGTGACGAAAGTGATGGAAACTACCAAGCAAAAATTGACTACAACAGCAGTTTTGCTTTTAAAGATTATATTTTAGAAAGAAATCCTGTCGTTTATGAATTTTCAGATATTGATATGACGCAGAAACGAAACATCATGCCTGAAAAAGATTACTTCACTTTGATGGATTATTCTGCAAAATGGGACCCGATTCCGAGCATGCTTTGCCAAAATCATACGCAATTGGTGAAAGGTTTTATGGGACAAACGACTTCTTTTGACAGCCAAAGAATAAAATCAAATGTTTTGGTTATGGGAGAAAATAAAGTCAATAATGAAGCAAGGTACATTCACGGAACCAAAGGAAAAGGAATGTTCACTTTTTTTGGAGGCCACGATCCAGAAGATTATCAGCATAGAGTGGGAGATGCGCCAACAGTTTTAGACTTACATCCAAATTCTCCAGGTTATCGTTTGATTTTGAATAACGTTTTATTTCCTGCAGCGAGAAAGAAAAAATTGAAGACATAAAAAAAGGGCAATTTTTAAATTGCCCTTTTTAATTTTATAAAATCTATTAATTCAGAGTTTCCTCATTTTCTTTATCCAAATAAAGCTGTACGATGTCAATCGCATTGGTAACAACATCACTCAAAGCAGTTATAAACGAACCTTCTTCAGCACTATTTATCGCATGGCGAATCGCTTCTGTTTCTTTCGGAATAATTTCATAAGTAATATCTCTTCCGGAAGATTCGATTCCTTCCAAAATCAAATTGATGATTTCTTCCTCAGTTCTACCTCTTAAATATTTTTCTTGGCGGATGATAATATGGTCAAACATTCTTCCGGCAATCATCCCACATTCTTTAATGTCTTCATCGCGTCTGTCACCAACTCCGGCAATAATTCCGATTTTTTTGGTAGCTTCAACGTTATTTAAATAATCTTCCACAGCCATGTAACCTGCAGGATTATGAGCAAAATCAATCAAAACTTTAAATTTTTTGAAATCAAAAATATTCATTCTTCCCGGAGTTTGCGCCACACTAGGAATAAATGTCTGAAGTGACAAGCTGATATCTTCGGTTTTGAAACCGTATAAATAGGAAGCCAAAGTTGCTGCCAAAACATTCGCAATCATAAATTTCGCCTTTCCACCTAAAGTCAAAGGAACGTGAGTGGCTCTTTCCACCCTGATTTTCCAGTCGCCTTTTTTGATCGTTATGTATCCGTTTTCATAAACAGCTACGATTTTTCCTTCCTTGCCTAATTTTTTTATCAATGGATTTTCTTCATCCATGCTGAAAAAAGCTACATTGCAATCTAAATCGCCAGCAATTTTCACGCATTCTGCATCGTCAGCATTTAAAACTGCCCAACCGTCTTTTTTTACGCTTCGAACAACTGTCTTTTTTACTTTTGCCAAATCTGACAAATTATCAATATCATTCAGACCTAAATGATCTGCTGAAATATTAGTAATAATTCCAATATCACAACGGCTGAAACCCAATCCAGAACGAAGAATTCCACCGCGAGCTGTTTCTAAAACCGCAAATTCCACTGTCGGATCTTTTAAAATATATTCTGTACTTACTGGTCCGGTTGTATCTCCTTTTTCCAACATGTGGTTTTGGATATAAATTCCGTCCGAAGTTGTGAAACCTACTTTGTAGCCATTATTTTTTACGATATGAGCCAAAAGTCGGGTAGTAGTCGTTTTTCCATTTGTTCCAGTTACGGCAATAATCGGAATTCTGCTAGGTTTTCCAGGAGGATAAAGCATGTCGATTACTGGCGCGGCAACATTTCTTGGCAAACCTTCCGACGGAGCCAAGTGCATTCTGAAACCTGGTGCAGCATTTACTTCCAAAATAACACCACCGTTTTCATTCAAAGGTTGTGTTAAATTTTCTGCCATGATATCGATACCACAAATGTCAAGACCTATAACTCGAGAGATTCTTTCTGATAAAAATATATTTTCAGGATGCATCATGTCAGTTACATCGACAGAAGTTCCGCCTGTACTTAAATTTGCAGTAGATTTCAAGTAAACAATTTCTCCTTTTCTTGGAACTGTTTCCAAAGTATAATTCATTTTCGACAATAAATCTGTCGTATCTCTGTCAACCGTAATTTCCGTTAAGACATTTTCATGTCCGTAACCTCTTCTTGGATCTAGATTTTCTGTGTCAATTAATTCTTGAATTGTATTCGTCCCGTTTCCTTTCACATGAGCGGGAACTCTTTGCGCTGCGGCAACAATTTTATTATCAATAACCAAAACTCTAAAATCAAATCCAGTTATAAATTTTTCAACAATGACGCGACGGCTATATTTTTGGGCATAAAGCAATCCTTCTTTTGCATCTTCTAAATTCATTACATTAATAGAAGCGCCTTTTCCGTGATTTCCATCCAAAGGTTTTATCACAATTGGAAAGCCAATTTTTTTGATTGTTGCTTCTAAAGATTCGTCGTCAACACAAATATCGCCACCAGCTACAGGAATTGAAGCATTGCTCAACATTCTTTTTGTTTCTTCCTTATTGCAGGCAATATCAACGGCAATGCTACTTGTTTTGGCAGTCATTGTTGCTTGAAAACGCACTTGATTGATTCCGTAGCCTAATTGTACTAGCGAATTTGTTCCTAAACGAATCCAAGGAATATCTCTAGCAACTGCCTCTTCCACAATACTTCCCGTACTTGGTCCGAGTCGAACGCGTTCTCTGATTTCACGCATTTTTTGAATGTCACCTTCCAAGTCATAATCAGTTCCTGCAATTAAAGCTTCTGCAATGGCAACTGCTGACTCTGCTGCAAAAAGTCCGACATTTTCTTCCGTGTAACTAAACACTACATTATATATACCTGAAGTTTTCGTTTCACGAGTTCTTCCAAAACCAGTTTCCATTCCGGCTAAACTTTGAATTTCTAAGGCAATATGTTCGATGACATGACCCATCCAAGTTCCTCTCTCAATTCTAGAGAAAAATCCTCCGGGAACGCCTTCTGAACAGCGATGTTCATACATTGTGGGGAACATCGCTTGAATTCTTTCCCCAAAACCATCAATTTTATTGGTTGGAAATTGCTCCATTTCTTCCAAATCCAAACGCATCTGGATTAATTTTTTTCTTTGTACGCTCCAAATGTTAGGACCGCGCAAGGCTTGTATTTTTAAAATCTTCATAAAAGGATGGGTTAGTATTTGTATTTCATTTGTAAGTGTATGATTTTCAAAGTATTGTTATCGTTTGTGAGTTTTTATCAAAACCGACTGAATATATTTCAGAAAATTAGTTAAAAAATATATAATATGAGTATAGTAGAATAATTTTTTTTGAAAATAAATTAAATTTTTTCTTTAAATGCCTTAAAAATAGTGTATTCTCAGATTTATTTACAAAAACTTAATATTAAGTGTGTATTTTTTAGCCACGTTTTAAGTTTTTGGTTATTTTTACCGAATTCACATCCCAATTAAAATGAATATACAAGGAAAATTAATGATTATCGGTGGTGCTGTAGATAAAGGAAGTTTTACAGAAGCCAGTTTTGACACAAATGTTGCTAACAATTTGAATTTCTTCGAAACAGGAATTTTGAAGCGATTGATCATGGAATCAAAACACAAAGAAAATTCTAGGATTGAAGTGGTTACGACAGCTTCAAAAATCCCTAGAGAAGTTGGACCAGAATATGTCAAGGCATTGGAGTATTTAAATGCTACAAATGTTGATGTTTTATATATTGAAAAACGCGAACAGGCGACTGATCCTGAGGTTTTGGCTAGAATCAAAGCTGCTGATGTGGTTATGTTTACTGGCGGAGATCAACTTCGATTGACTTCAATATTAGGCGGAACTGAGTTTCACGACTTGATTTTAGCCAAATACCAAAACGAAGATTTTGTTTACGCAGGAACTTCAGCCGGAGCCGCCGCTGCGTCAAATAATATGATTTATCAAGGAAGCAGTTCTGAGGCGATGCTGAAAGGCGAAGTAAAAATAACTAGTGGTTTGGGATTAATTGACGATGTAATTATTGATACGCATTTTGTTCAAAGAGGCAGAATCGGAAGATTATTTCAAGCAGTTGTTGGAAATCCGAAGGTTTTGGGAATCGGTTTAGGAGAAGATACAGGTTTGCTAATTGTTGGAGATCAAATGGAAGCTATTGGTTCAGGACTAGTAATTTTGGTTGACGGAAGGCAAATTAAGGATACCAATTTGACGCAAGTGGAATTGGGACAGCCGGTTTCAATCAACAATTTAGTGGTTCATGTCATGAGCAAATATGATACTTATGATTTGAAAACTAATAAAATGCACATTCAATCTTCGCAATATGAGGTCGATTTGTTGCATAAAAATGAAGAAAAAGTAAAATGAAAATAATAATTCACGGCGGATTTTTCTCTGAATCGTCCACAAATCACGAAACGAAAGTGGCGAAGCAAAATGCTTTGTTGCGAATTGCGAAAGATTCGTATGATTTTTTAAAAACGCATACGGCTTTAGAAACCGTAGTTTACGCTGTTTCTCAGTTGGAAGACGATGAATTATTCAACGCAGGAATTGGATCTCAAATTCAAAGCGACGGAAAAATCAGGATGAGCGCTTCTTTAATGGATGGCTTTACGCACAAAATGAGCGGTGTCATTAATATTGAAGAAGTCAAAAACCCAGTTCAGGTTGCCGAAGTTTTATTAGATTTTGATGATAAAGTTTTAGGCGGAAGCGGTGCTACCAATTTTGCAAGAAAACACGGTTTTGAAGTTTTTTCTACGGAAATTCCTCAAAGACGTTCAGAATATGAAGCAAAATTAGCTTCTGCTGGAACAGGAACTGTGGGTTGTGTAGCTTTAGATAAAGAAGGAAAAATAGCAGTTGCAACTTCAACTGGTGGTAAAGGTTTTGAAATTCCAGGAAGGATTTCAGATTCTGCGACTGTTGCTGGAAATTATGCCAATGAATTTTGCGGTGTAAGTTTAACCGGAGTTGGAGAAGATATAGTAAGCGGTGCCGTTGCAGCAAAAATTGTAACCCGCGTCACTGACGGATTTACTTTAAAAGAAGCTTTTGAGAAAACTTTCGCCGAATTAAAACCTTTCGACGGTTTTGCCGGAGCAATTGCCATTGACAAAAACGGAACTATTTTCCACCAAGATTCTCATCCAAGTATGGTTTTTGCCAGTTTTGATGGAGAAAAAGAAGAAGTTTTTAATTAAGATTTACTTATATAAAAAAAGCATCAGCGTTGGCTGATGCTTTTTTTTGGAGTAAATTCAGATTATTTTACTTCGATAATCTGTTTTTTTGCTTTTGGAAGTTTGATGATCAAGATTCCGTTTTCGCTTGACGCTGTGATATTTTCAGCATCGGCGCTTCCGTTTAAGGATAATGTTCTTTCAAAATTCTTTATAGGAAATTCCTGTCTGCTAAATTTTGGAGCATTTTCTTCGTCGATTTCCTTCGTGCCTTTGATATAAAGAACATCATCGGTTACTGTGATTTTTATGTCTTCTCTTGAAAATCCAGTTGCAAAAACGTGAATTTCAAATTCATTTTCAGTTTCGATTATATTTAAAGGAACATTATATTTTGGTCTTTTAAAATCTTGCTTTTGTTGCAATTTATAGTTCATCATTCTTACGAAATGTTCTTTCTTGTGCTGTGCAGTTTCACAGTTTCCTGCAAATGCTGTTTTATTATGGTTTTTGTACATATTATTTTTCTTGATTTAAATTGTTATTCGTTTCATTTCTAGTTTCTTTTTCATGGCTGAAATGTGTGCCGTGATGTCTGTTTTCAAAATTCCCACCACAATGTTCTGTTTGTCTGCAGTGATTGTGATCTTGAAATTCTTTGGGAACGAAAGCTTTCAAGCTTCCGAAAGTGATTATTGCTACTGCGAATGCCAGTAAAAATTTAGGTTTTTTTCTCATGATGTTATTGCGTTTAAATTATTTTGTTTCCTTGTTTCTAATTTGATTGCGACGATCACAACCTCTGTTTTCGAAATTTGACTTGAAAGAATTGTATTCTTCTTCGTTCATATTTCTGATTTTGTCGGCAAAAGCGAAACGATGCGTGCCAAATTTGCCTGGATCGAATCCTTGGCGTTCAAATCTTCTTCTTCTAAAAAGCATCATAATTGCTCCGATGATGAAAAATGTGATTACTAATTTGAAGGCGAAGAATGCCAATGCTCCGATCAAAAGTCCAATTCCGATTGATTTTAAAATAGATTTCATGTTTTTGTTTTTTAGTATTTGTTATTTATTAAGGAAGACGTTTGCAATTTGATTTTACTTTAAAATAGTTTTACTTTTCTTAAAACTTCTATTTGCATTTCCTTCTATATTTATGAAGACGTTTGTAATTTGATTTTACTTTAAACTTTAAAAAAATGCCGCAGATTCGCAGATTTTTTCTTACTACCGAAAAAAGAAATCTGCAAATCTGCGGTGAAAACCTTCCTAAAAACAAAAAACCACCAGCTTTCACTGATGGTTTTCTTTTTATAAGTTGTTGTCTTTTCGCATTCGGCATCGTTCTTTCCATTCATTTCTGAAGTCGACGCGCTCTTCTCTTGACATATTCATGAACCTTTCTTTGAATCTTGGATTGCCAAAACCGCGGTGATTTCCTCTTGGTCTGAATTTAAAACCTCCAAAAAGTATTCTTGATAAAGCTAATAATCCCAAAGCTTGCCAATAATTCAAGGCAGAAACTCCCAAAACATCCGGAAGAATTGCGTTCCACAAAAGCATTACGACGGCTCCAAGAATAAAAATTCCGGCAATTATGAATAGCGCAAATGGCTTTCTTCTTCTGTTATTTCTGATTGGTCTTTCCATTTTTATAGTTTTAATAATTTAATTCTTGGTATAAATAATTCAGTTTCTTTCTCAGATATTTTACGGCATAGCCTTTTCGGCTGATGATTGTCTTGAGATTTTCATTGGTCTGGTCGGCGATTTCTTGTAAAGTAAAATCCTCAATCTCGTTTAAGATAAAAACCTGCTTTTGATTTTCGGGCAATTCTTCCAAAGCTTTCAATAATTCTGACCAAAATAATTCTTTGAATAATGCCAAATCTGGATTTTCAGAATCATCCAAAAGCAAAATTTCCTTAAATAAAAACTCGCCTTCGTCATTTTCATACGAATAATCTTCAAGAGGTTCTGGCTTTTTCTTTCGATATAAATCAGTGATTTTATTCCTGGCGACTTGATAAAGCCAACCGCTAATACTTTCAATGTCGTCAATATTCGAAAAATTACTCAACTGATACCAGACTTCCTGCGCGATATCTTCGGCATCTTCAGAACTGCTGACCTTTCCACGGATGAAAGAAGTCAAGCCTTTCCCGAATTTGGAAATGGTGTTTGAAATCGTATTTTTTGAATTGTCGCTCATGTTTGATGTTACGTCTGCATTCATAAATAGGAAGACGGACGAAAAGCAATATTACTTTAAATAAACTGAATATTTTTGAATTTAATTATTTTGCATAAAAAAACCATCTGAAAAGATGGTTTGAGATTTAGCCAACAGATAATTCTGTAGCGATTCCGATTCGGTTCCAGGCGTTGATAATGGTAATCATCATGATTATGTGTCCGATATAATCGTCTTCAAATACATTTTTTGCTTTTGCGTAAGTAGCATCTGTCAAGCCATTTTTTTGAATCAATGTAATTTCTTCGGTCATTTCAAGAATTACTCGTTCTTCTTCGGTATAAAGTTTTGTTTCTCTCCAAGCATTTAAAAGATAAATTCTTTGCTCAGTTTCGCCTTGTTTTCTGGCGTCAGTCGTGTGCATATTGATACAAAATGCACAGCCGTTGATTTGTGAAGCTCTGATTTTAATCAACTCTTTGTGTGTTGGAGTTAATGTTGTAGAATTGATGTACTTTTCTAATCCGAATAGTGCTTTGTAAGTTTCGGGCTGTGTCTGGAAAATGTTTACTCTTGTGCTCATTGTAATGTGTTTTTTAAGTTCATTACAAAGTTGCGACATAAGCTTTTCAAAAAACTTGAAGTACTTCAAGAAATGAAATCAAACTTTTCCAGCGCGAATTTTACTCATGAATTCGGGAGAAAAATCTAAATAGGAGGCGACCATATATTGAGGAACACGTTGAATGAACTCCGGAAACATACGATTCATATGATGGAACCGCTCTTCCGCAGACATTGTAAATAAGTAGCTGATTCGAACTTGCGAAGCGCCAAATGATTTTTGAATGACTAATCTAAAATATTTTTCAAGCTTTGGAACCCGCTCTAAAAGTTCATCAAATGATTTTCTATCGATGGAAAGTACTTCGATATTTTCAATTGCCTGGATATTAAAATGTGTCGGAGTCTGGTATTGAAAACTTAAATAGTCTGTAATCCACCAATTCTCAATCCCAAATTGCATGGTCTGTTCAATACCTTTGGAGTTATTTATATAAAAGCGAATGCATCCTTTTACTATAAAATATTGCTTGTTGCAGACTTGGCTTTCCTTTAAAAGTATTTCTTTCTTCTTGAAATTCTCCGTTTGAAAATAAGACAGCGTTATTTCTGCTTCTTCAGAAGTCAAGGAAAGGAATTTTTCTATATGTTGGATTAGTGTATTCATAAAATCATATTTTTATTCATAGATGTACTCATACATATTTTGGAATTTTTTGTTTCCATCATAATTGAATGCCAATTTTGTACATCCATTTTTGTCTTTTAAAATCTTTGAATATGACGTTAATTTACCTTTATATTCACTTTTGATATGATAATATCCATTTTTTGTAAAGAAGGTATTATTAGAAGAAATGTTTTTATTGGCACACGACCTGATCCTGATATTACTAAGTATTTTTGAGGTATAGGTTTCATAAATATATTCTGTACAATCTTCATCTTTGGTAATTTCTATAAGTCTGCCAAGTTCATCATATTTATAAAATGTTTCTGATGAAAAAGATCCTGAATCATTTATTGTTTTCGAGCTTATGCATTGTTGGTTTGAATTAAGTTGATATTTTATTGATAATCTATTTTCGAATTTGTCAATATTTATGACTGAAAAGCAATCTTTTTGATAAATGTAAATTGCCTTTTCTCTCGTGGTTATTCCTTTAGAAGTGGTAATGGTTTCAGTACTGTCTATTAGATTAAATTTATTGTAATAGAACTTTATCTCGTAAAAATAATTAGCACTTGTATTAGTAATTATTTCTATTTGCGGTAAATTTTTTCTGTATGTAGTTGAAGAGAAGTCTCCTGTTTTCTTTGTTTTAAGACTGTCAGAATAGGTGTAACAGATAACTTTTCCTTCATTGCATGCATAGTCATTTTCTGCATTCATATGGATAGATGTTCCATATTTCAAAAGATTTTTCGCATAGTTAGTGGTAATATTGAACTTAGATTTTAAAATTACCGATGCTTCATTTAAATTCGACTTTTTTAAATCTTGCATCTTTTCACGATAATAAATATCATCATTTAATTCAATATTAAAATAATCTTCATAGCTTTTTACATAATTTTCAGCATTGTATTCAATAAATGGCTTTCTCAATCCATCTGATAAAATCATTCCATTTTTTAAACCTTTTGAATTTTGAAAGTAGAATGTGATAGCGTTTTGAAATTCTACAATCTCTGCATCATTAATATCTTTAACTGGGAAATTTGAATCTTCACCAAAGGCATTATGAAATCTTAATGATATCTTTTTATGCTCATCGCTTTGCTTTTTTGATGAAAAGAAAATTATAGAAGGAACTTTCTTTGGAATTGATAAGGTAATTTTACTATTTTTAGAATTTGTAGTTAGCATATCTTTCGAACAAGATACCGTAATAAAAAGAATTGTGAGTAATAAAAAATTGGCTTTCATTTTTGTGTATGGTTTAGTATGGCAATTTGCATATAAAATTTTAATAATTTTGGTTTTGGGATAAAAAAAACCACCTCTTTCGAGATGGTTTTTCTATAAGTAAGTAAGACAAATTGAGTTTATAAACGTTTATTTTACTTTATTAAGTACTGCTTTGAAAGCTTCTGGGTGGTTCATCGCTAAATCTGCAAGAACTTTTCTGTTCAATTCGATTCCGTTAGCTTTTACTTTCCCCATGAATTGAGAATAAGACATTCCTTCCAATCTAGCTCCAGCGTTGATACGTTGAATCCATAATGCACGGAAATTTCTTTTGTTCTGCTTTCTATCGCGGTAAGCATAAACCATGGCTTTCTCCACCGCGTTTTTAGCAACTGTCCAAACGTTTTTACGTCTACCAAAGAAACCTTTGGCTTGCTTCATTATCTTTTTTCTTCTTGCTCTTTTAGCAACTGAATTTACTGATCTTGGCATAATTTTAATGTGTTTTTGTAGCAGGCGTCCTGAATTTAATCAAAGGAACTTAATGGCCATACTCCAAGGTTATGAAATTGTTTTTTAACCTAAAGATTATTTATAGGCAAAAGTAATTAGTCGTTAGGCAAAAGTTTAAACTATTGGCTATTGGCTTTTCACTAATGGCTTATTAGATAATTCTTAATTGTTGTTTGATGCTTTTCATATCTGTCTTGTGAACAAGAGCAGAGTGAGTCAAAGCTAACTTACGCTTTTTAGATTTTTTAGTCAAGATGTGACTTTTAAAAGCGTGCTTTCTTTTAATCTTTCCAGAGCCAGTAACTTTAAAACGTTTCTTAGCGCTAGATTTGGTTTTCATTTTAGGCATTTTTTCCTAGTGTATTTAATTTGTCTTACTTACTTTTTTTGAGAGAAGAGCCAAAAGTAAATAGCCATTAGTTCTTCACTTTTGCCTATTGCCTTTTGTCTATTCAACTATTTCTTCTTCTTCGGAGCAATGAACATAATCATTCTCTTTCCTTCCAAAACTGGCAAAGCTTCCACTTTACCGAATTCTTCTAAATCTTGAGCCAAACGAAGCAAAAGAATCTGTCCTTGATCTTTATAGATGATAGAACGACCTTTGAAGAATACAAAAGCTTTCAACTTCGAACCTTCCTTTAGGAATTTCTCAGCGTTTTTTCTCTTGAATTCATAATCGTGCTCATCAGTTTGAGGACCAAAACGAATCTCTTTCACTGTAATTTGAGTAGATTTTGCTTTAAGTTCTTTATCACGCTTTTTCTGCATGTAAACGAACTTTTTATAATCCATGATTTTACATACTGGAGGTTCAGCATTTGGAGAGATCTCAACCAAGTCAAGTTCTTGCTCTTCTGCCATTCTCAAAGCCTCTGAAGTTTTATAAACTTTTGGCTCTACGTTGTCTCCAACAAGGCGCACTTCTGGAACACGAATTAAATTGTTAATTCTGTGTGCGTCTTTTTTTTCTACTCGAGGCTGGTAACCTCTGTTGTTTCTTATTGCTATGGCCTTAAAATTTAAGTTAAACTGTAAATGTTTTTAATGTCTTTTTTATTTCTTCATTGACAATTGAAGCAAATTCATCGATAGAAACAGTGATATTACCTTTTCCTTCTTGTCCGTGTCTACGAACTGAAATCGTACCGTTTTTCTCTTCTTCCTCGCCTATAATCAGCATAAACGGGTATTTCTGTACTTCGGCTTCTCTGATCTTCTTGCCGATTGTCTCGTTTCTGTTGTCAATCAGGGCGCGAATTTCGTGATTTTCTAGCAAATCTAAAACTTTTTTAGCATAATTTTCATATTTCTCGCTCAAAGACAATATAATAGCCTGCTCAGGCATCAACCAAATTGGGAAATTTCCAGCCGTATGCTCTAATAAAATTGCTATAAAACGTTCCATCGAACCAAAAGGCGCTCTGTGAATCATCACCGGACGGTGCAATTCATTATCTGAACCCTTGTAAGTCAGGTCAAAACGCTCAGGTAAATTATAATCCACTTGAATAGTTCCTAATTGCCATTGTCTTCCCAAAGCATCCTTCACCATGAAATCCAATTTCGGGCCATAGAAAGCAGCTTCGCCATATTCAACAACGGTATTCAAGCCTTTGTCTTTCGCAGCATTGATAATCGCATTCTCAGCTTTTTCCCAGTTTTCGTCAGAACCAATATATTTCGCTCTGTCTTCTTGATCTCTCAAAGAAATCTGCGCCGTAAAGTTTTCAAAGCCTAAAGATCCGAATACATATAATACAAGGTCAATTACTTTTTTAAATTCCTCATCCAATTGTTCCGGCGTACAGAAAATATGCGCGTCATCCTGAGTAAACCCACGAACACGAGTCAAACCGTGTAATTCTCCAGACTGCTCATATCTATAAACAGTTCCAAATTCAGCATAACGCTTAGGTAAATCTTTATACGACCAAGGTCTCACGTTGTAAATCTCACAGTGGTGCGGACAGTTCATCGGTTTCAATAAAAATTCCTCGCCTTCCGCCGGAGTATGAATCGGCTGGAAGCTGTCTGCCCCATATTTTTCATAATGTCCAGAAGTTACATAAAGTTCTTTCTGCCCGATGTGTGGCGTAACCACTTGTTCGTAACCCGCTTTCTTTTGTGCTTTTTTCAAAAATTGTTCCAAACGATCTCTCAAAGCAGCACCTTTTGGCAACCATAATGGTAATCCTTGACCCACTTTTTGAGAGAAAGCAAACAATTCCAATTCCTTTCCAAGTTTTCTATGATCACGACGTTTTGCTTCCTCAAGCAATTCAAGGTAATCCGTCAAATCTTTCTGCTTAGGAAATGAAATTCCATAAACACGAGTTAATTGCTTGTTCTTTTCGTCACCTCTCCAATAGGCACCAGCAACGCTCATAATCTTAAAAGCCTTGATGATTCCAGTATTTGGAATATGGCCACCACGACACAAATCGAAGAAGTCAGCGTGATCACAGAAAGTAATCGTCCCGTCTTCCAGATTTGAAATCAATTCTGTCTTATATTCATTGTCCTTATATACTTCTAAAGCTTCCGCCTTTGAAACTGAACGCATTGTAAATTCAAATTTTCCCCTTGAAATCTCAAGAACACGATCTTCGACTTTCTTGAAATCAGCATCTGTAATTTTTTGGTCGCCAAAATCCACGTCATAATAGAAGCCATTGTCAATCGCAGGTCCAAGTGTAAGTTTGATTCCAGGAAACAATTCTTCTAAAGCCTGCGCCATAACGTGCGAAGTAGAATGCCAAAACGCTTTCTTCCCGTCCTTGTCATTCCAAGTATATAATATGAGTGACCCATCCGTCGTCAGTTCCGTCGCGGTTTCCACAGTAGTTCCATTGAATGAAGCAGAAATAACATTTCTTGCCAATCCTTCACTAATGCTTTTTGCAACATCCATCGGAGTCACGCCTTGCGCAAACTCTTTAACCGACCCATCGGGTAACGTAATCTTTATCATGTTATAAAATTTATGAGCGCAAATATAAACGATTCTGAAAACACATACAATATATATGTACACTATAAATCATACATTATATATATGTATTGATTTCGACCTATAATATATAGGTAAGGGAATAGCTTTTTTTTTCCAGCAGCGAACGGCCGGTAGCTTATCGGAGAATGCCATTCCCGCTGGACGCCGCTCGCTTCCCGCCACCTTTCAGGGGTGGCGGGAGAGCTCAGACAACGGCGCCATCGGGGCTAGGGGGGAAAGCCCCCGCATTCCAGGAATCTTCCGGGCCTGTATTGCGCGCCAGCCTTTGCCGC